>Ga0209006_10004434_pt1 | contig 12733 bp, 12 predicted proteins | sample JacPin_JW_Ref_O2_FD_188567 | JGI IMG/M metagenome (GOLD analysis project Ga0209006, IMG submission 188567) | Forest soil microbial communities from Algoma, Ontario, Canada - Jack Pine, Ontario site 1_JW_Ref_O2 (SPAdes) (version 2) | ecosystem: Environmental > Terrestrial > Soil > Boreal...
AGACGCGCCGCGGTTCGCGGCCCCAGTGTGAGGGACGAGGGTGGCCACGGAGCCTGACGACGACGCGCTGATCGCCGGCTTTTTTGACCGGTCGCTGGCTGCCTTGCAGGCGGCCGCCATGGATGCGCCGCTGCGCCAGCTTGTCGGTGAGATCGCGCAGGCGATTACCCTGTCGATGCGTGGCGGCGGCAAGCTTTTGATTGCCGGCAATGGCGGCAGCGCCGCCGACGCGCAGCACCTCGCCGCGGAATTTCTGTCGCGCTATCTGATCGACCGCCGGCCGCTGCCGGCGCTGGCGCTGACCACCGATACGTCGGTGCTCACGGCCGTCGGCAACGATTATGGCTTCGATCATGTATTCGAGCGGCAGGTGCGCGGGCTCGGACGGCCGGGCGATGTCTTTCTCGCCATCTCGACTTCGGGACGCTCGCCGAACGTTCTGCGCGCGTTGGAAGCGGCCCGCGATCTCGGTCTCGTCAGCGTCGGCTTTTCCGGCGCGGCGGATACCGGCATGCGCGCGCTGTGCCGGCATTTTCTTGCGGTGGCGTCGCAGGAGACCGCGATCGTGCAGCAGATCCACATGGTCGCCGGGCACGCCATCTGTGCGCTGGTCGAACGCGCGATGCTGCGATGACCGTCGTGCGCTTCATTGCCGACGATGACGACTTTGCCCCGCGCAATCACGCCAGCGGCTGCTGGTGCGAACTCGCGCCCGGACATCTTGATTTTGCCGGCCGGCCCGCGCTGTTTCTCGATCGCGATGGCGTGATTGTCGAAGACACCGGTTATGCGTGCAGCGCGGAGGATGCGCATGTGATTGCCGGTGCCGCGGCGGCGATCGCACGCTGCAATACGCAGCGCGTTCCGGTGATCGTGGTCAGTAATCAATCCGGCATCGCACGCGGGCTTTACGACTGGAATGGCTTTGCGGCGGTGCAGGGCGTGATCGAAGACGCTCTCGCTGCGGCTGGCGCGCGGCTCGATGCGGTCTTTGCTTGCGCCTATCATGGGAACGGCAGAGCGCCGCTCAATATTGCCGATCATCCGTGGCGCAAGCCTAATCCGGGAATGATTGTGGATGCGGCCAGCCGCATGGCGCTCGATCTGCCGCGCTCGTGGATCGCGGGCGACCGTGCTTCCGACATGGCAGCCGGCAAGGCCGCGGGTCTTGCCGGCGGCATTCTGATTTTATCGTCTAATCTTCCCGCTGAAAGCGCCGCTGCAATTCCTTTGCGCAGCAAAGATTTCGCTGTGGAGGTCGTCGCTTCGTTGACCGAGGCCGTCGAGCTTCTTCTGGCACGCGGCGCGTTCACCGAAACACAGCCGGTACCATGAACGTCATCGAGACCGCGATACCCGGCGTGTTGATCATCGAGCCGAAAATCTTCGGCGACGCGCGCGGCTTCTTTCTGGAGACGTTTCAGGACAAACGCTACGCCGATGCCGGCCTGCGCCAGCCTTTCGTGCAAGACAACCTGTCGCGCTCGACGCGCGGAACGTTGCGCGGCCTGCACTTTCAAGACCCCAATGCGCAGGGAAAGCTCGTCACCGTGCTGCGCGGCGCGGTGCGCGACGTCGCCGTCGATGTACGAGTCGGAAGCCCGACATTCGGCCGGCACGTCGCCGTCGATCTCGATGAGGACAACCGGTGGCAATTCTTTGTGCCGCGCGGCTTCGCGCACGGCTTTATCGTCCGCTCCGAGAGCGCGGATTTCTTTTACAAATGCGACGCGCTCTATAGTCCGGCCGACGAGAAAGTCCTGCGCTGGAACGATCCGGCGCTCGGCATCGACTGGGGCATTGCGGAGCTCGGTATCACCGATCCGCTTCTGTCGGCCCGCGACCGCCAAGGCTTGCCGCTCGACGCGCTTGCCGGCGCGCTGCCGCGCTTCGAGCCGGCGTGATGCGCATCCTGGTGACGGGCGTTACCGGGCAGGTGGGCGGCGCACTGGTGGCGCGGCTGCCGCCGTCGGCAACCGTTTTGGCGGCCGATCGCGGTGTGCTCGATCTCGCGCGGCCGCAGGCGATCGGCCAGACGCTCGACCGGCTGATGCCCGATATCATTTTCAATCCGGCCGCCTATACGGCCGTCGACAAGGCCGAGGACGAGCCCGAACTGGCGCGGCGGATCAATGCCGAGGCCCCGGGCGCCATGGCGCACTGGGCGCAGGCGCGCGACGTGCCGCTCATCCATTTCTCCACCGACTATGTCTTTGACGGGTCGGGCGAGCGCGCCTGGCGCGAAGACGATGCACCGGGGCCGCTGTCGGTTTATGGCGCCACCAAGCTTGCCGGCGAGACTGCGATCCGCGATGCCGGCGGCGCGTACCTGATCGTGCGTACCTCCTGGGTCCATGCGGCCGAAGGGAAAAACTTCCTGCGCACCATCGCGCGCTTGGCGCGCGAGCGCGCCGAGCTGCGCATCGTTGCCGACCAGACCGGCGCGCCGACCTCGGCCGCGCTGATCGGCGATGTGGTGGCCGGCATGCTGTCGGAAGGTCTGGAGACGCTGCGGGAACTTTGTGCCGGCGCCGGCGGTCTCGTGCATCTTGCGGCCTCCGGTGAGACGAGCTGGTTTGGTTTTGCGGAGGCGATTGTTGATGGACTGAAAGCCCGTGACGTGGCGCTTTCTGTCGAGCGCATAGTACCGATTGCCACGGACGACTATCCTACCAAAGCGCAGCGGCCGCAGAACTCGCGGCTTGACTGCGGGCGTTTGCAGCAGGTCTTTGGCGTCACGCCGCCCGCCTGGCAAATTGCGCTGGCGCCGGAGCTCGACCGGCTGGCCCGGGAACTCAAAGCGTAGCCTTCACTCCGCTCATTCCCGCGAAAGCGGGAATCCAATCGGATTTTCCCAATGCTATCCGTGGAGATGGGCGGCCCGTGAACAGGGCGCGCCGCCCCAGGGGGTAGCGCCGCGCGGCAAACCCCGGTATTGAAATTGCGGGGAAATCGGCTGGGCCCGGTCACCGAATGCTGAAATGGTTTAGCAGTCCGCGCAGGGCGTTGATCATCGCCCATGATCTTCTCATGACCGCGCTGGCCGTGGTCGCGAGCTGCTATGTCCGTTTCGAAGTGGTCGGCGTCGAGGAGCGTCTCGACACGCTGTACTCGTTTCTGCCCGCGTTTGTGGTCTACGCCGGCTTCATCTATTTTCTGTTTCATCTCTACCAGGCGAAATGGCGGTTTGCGTCGCTGCCGGACCTGATGAACATCGTGCGCGCCTCCTCGGTGCTCGCGGTGTCTCTGTTGGTCATCGACTATTTTTTGGTCGCGCCGAACATCTTCGGCCAATATTTTTTCGGCAAGATCACGATCGCGCTCTACTGGATCCTGCAGATCGTGCTGCTGAGCGGGTCGCGCATGGCCTACCGCTATTTCCGCTACACGCGCACGCGGCATCATGCGCGTTCTCTTGAAGCCAATCCGACGCTGATCCTCGGCCGTGCCGCCGACGCCGAAGTACTGTTGCGCGGCATCGAAAGCGGTGCCTTCACCAATGTCTGGCCGGTCGGCATCCTGTCGTCGTCACCCGCCGACCGCGGGCAAAGCATCCGCGGCATTCCGGTGCGCGGCGATTTCGAGATGCTGGACAATGTGGTCAACGACCTGGCGCAGCGCGGCACCACGGTCGGTCGTGTGATCTTCACGCCCTCGGCGCTCGATCCCGAAGCCAAGCCGGAAGCGAGCCTGATGCGTGCGCGCCGGCTCGGGCTCACCGTCAGCCGGCTGCCGTCGCTCGACGATGGGGGCGAGCTGCCGCGGCTGGCGCCGGTCAATGTCGAGGACTTGTTGCTCCGCCCGACCGTGAAGATCGATTACGCGCGGCTGGAAAGTTTTCTCAAGGGCCGCGCCATCGTGGTCACCGGCGGCGGCGGCTCGATCGGCGCCGAGATCTGCGATCGTGTGATCACGTTCGGTGCCGAGCGGCTGTTGATCATCGAGAATTCAGAGCCGGCGCTGCATGCCGTGCTGGAGACGCTCGCCACCAAGCGGGCGCAGCCGACGATCGAAGGCCGTATCGCCGACGTGCGCGATCGCGCCCGGCTGTTCCGGTTGATGCGCGAATTCAAGCCGGACATCGTGTTTCATGCCGCAGCCCTCAAGCACGTGCCGATCCTGGAAGCCAACTGGGAGGAAGGCGTCAAGACCAACGTCTTCGGCTCGGTCAATGTCGCCGATGCGGCGGCGGCGGCCGGCGCATCCGCGATGGTGATGATCTCGACCGACAAGGCGATCGAGCCGGTTTCTGTGCTCGGCGCCACCAAGCGCTTCGCCGAAATGTATTGCCAGGCGCTCGACGCCGATCTCAGCCGGCGCGCGCAAGCGGGCCACGCGCCGATGCGGCTGATCGCCGTGCGCTTCGGCAACGTGCTCGCGTCCAACGGCTCGGTGGTGCCGAAATTCAAAGCGCAGATCGATGCCGGCGGTCCCGTCACCGTGACCCATCCGGACATGGTGCGCTACTTCATGACCATCCGCGAAGCCTGCGATCTCGTCGTCACCGCGGCCACCCACGCGCTCGGTCCCACGCGCTCGGATGTTTCCGTCTATGTACTCAACATGGGCCAGCCGGTGAAGATCGTCGATCTTGCCGAACGCATGATCCGGCTGGCTGGTCTTGCGCCCGGTACCGACATTAAGATCGCGTTCACCGGCACGCGGCCGGGCGAGCGCATGCATGAGGTGCTGTTCGCGCGCGGCGAGCCCACCGTCGATATCGGTTTTGAAGGCGTCGTTGCGGCGCGGCCGGCGCAGCCGTCGCTGGACGTGATGCGCGGCTGGCTGGCGCTGCTCGATCAGGGGCTCGCGCGCGAGGAGCGCGAGGCGATCTATCGCGTGCTGCGCGATGCGGTGCCGGATTTTCAGGGGGCGGCCGCTTGACCGTCGCGGATTGCGTCGCAAGCGAGAGACCATTGTGAGCAACAGTATCTTCTCTATCGACGTGGAAGACTGGTTCAACCTGTCGGGGACCGGCGCCGAGCCGCCGCCGTCCGAATGGGATCGCCTGGAAAGCCGGCTCGAACAGAATTTCCGCGGCCTGCTGGGGCTGCTGGCCGAGGCCAACGTGACGGCCACCTGCTTTGTCGTCGGTTATTTCGCCAAGCGGTTTCCGCAGCTCATCCGCGAGGCAGCCGCTGCCGGTCATGAGATCGCTTCGCACGGCTATTTTCACCGTCTGATTTATCAGATGTCGTCGGTGGAGTTTTACAAGGACGCGCGGGCCGCGCGCGAGTTGCTCGAGGATGTCAGCGGCAAGCCGGTGCGTGGCTTCCGCGCGCCGGCATTTTCCGTCACCGAGCGGACGCCGTGGTTTTTCGACAAGCTCCTGGAAGCGGGCTACATCTACGATTCGTCGGTGTTCCCGGCGCCGCATCAGACCGGAGGCCTGGCCAACGGCAAATTCGCCCCCTACATCGCCAAGACACGAATGGGCGCGATCGAGGAATTTCCGATCACGGCGGTGTGCGTGCTCGGCAAGCCTATGTGCTTTTTCGGTGGCGGTTATTTGCGGCTGTTTCCCTATCCGGTGATCCGTGCGATGGGCCGTCGCGCGCTCGACGAAGGCCGCCCGGTGATCTTCTACGTGCATCCGCGCGAGATCGATCCGCAGCAGCCGCGCTTGGCGCTGAGCCGTCGCCGCCGCTTCACCTGCTATGTGAATCTTAAATCCACGCGCCCGAAAATCGAGCGCATCTTGCGCGACTTTCAGGTCACCTCGTTCGACCGCTATATGGCGGAAAGAGACGTGGCAGAAAGAGACGTGGTGCAAAAAAATACACAAAGGATGGCGCAGTGAACCAACGCACATCGGGCTTCTTCGATCGTTATGCGGTCGATTTCGATTCGATCTACGGCAACGACAACAAGGCGCTGGAGCGGGTCGCCAACCGGCTGTTCCGCCACGCCATGCTGGTACGCTATCAGAAGACGATGGCCGGCTGCGAGCCGGTCGCCGGCCGCAGCGTGATCGATATCGGCTGCGGGCCCGGCCATTATAGCATCGCGCTGGCGCGGCAAGGCGCGCAGAAGGTGCTCGGGCTCGATTTCGCCGAGGGCATGCTCAAGATCGCGCGCGGGCGAGCCGACGTCGCCGGCGTTGGCGGGCGTTGCAGCTTCGAGTTCGGCGATTTTCTCAAATATCCGCTGCCCGAGCCGTTCGATTATGCGATCGTGATGGGCTTCATGGACTATGTGAACGATCCGCGCGCGATCGTCGAGCGGGTGCTGGAGATCATCCGCGTGCGCGCGTTTTTCAGCTTTCCCAAGGCCGGCGGCCCGCTGGCCTGGCAGCGGCAGTGGCGCTACCGCAACCGCTGCGATCTCTTTCTGTATCGCGAGGAACAGATTCGCGCCCTGTTCGAGCCGACCGGCGCGCAATTTGAGATCGAGCCGATCGGCCGCGACTTCTTCGTCACGCTTTCGGCCAAGGGCGCCGCGGCGTGACGCGGGGCCACCAGAGGGAGCAAGCAATACAGTTTGGCGCCGAAACGATAGAATGATCGCTTACGACGACAGCATGGGCACGGGGGCCGCTGATCAATGTTGCAAGGATGGATCGACAGCGCGGTAACGGCTTGCATTCGACATTCCAAATTGGTGATCGCCGCGGCGCTTGTGGTTGCCGCCCTGTCCGCGGTCTACGCGGCGCGCCATTTCGCCATCGACACCGACATCAACAATCTGATTTCGGAACGGCTGCCGTGGCGGCAGAATGAAATCGCATTTCAAAATACCTTTCCGCAGACGGTCGAGCTGATCCTCGTCGATGTCGGGGCGCATTCGCCGGAGGCCGCCAAGGCGGCGGCACGGGACGTGCAAGAAGCGCTGGCGAAGCGGCCGGACCTTTTTCCCGCGGTCCGCGATCAACTCGACAGCGCGTTCTTCCGGCGCAACGGCCTGTTGTTTCTTCCACCCGATCAGGTGACGCATTTCACCGAACAACTCGCCAACGCGCAGCCGCTCATTTCCGGTCTGGTGCGCGATCCGAGCTTGCGCGGGCTGGTGCAGGTGCTGGTCGGCATCCTCGATTATGCAAAACAAGGCTACGTGAAGTCGGACGACATGGCGCGGCCGCTCACCCTCGCGGCCGATACGCTGGACGGCGTCGCCCAGGGCCGTCCGGTCGAGTTCTCCTGGCGCGTGCTGGTGCAGGGTGAGCCGCGTCCGCTCGATCTGCATCGTTTCGTCGAGGTGCGGCCGATCCTCGATCCGGCGGCGCTTGAACCCGGCGGCAAGGCCACGGCAGCCATTCGCGAAATCGTCGGGCAGCTCGGGTTGCAAGCCAAATACGGCGCCGAGGCCAACCTGACCGGACCCGTTATTATTTCCGACAACGAGTTTGCGGGCGTGCACGAGGGCGTCGCGCTCAACAGCTTCATCACTGGCGCCATTGTTTTGATCATCCTGGCGCTGGCGCTGCGCTCGTTCGGCCTGGTGGCGGCCGTTGTCGTCAATCTCGCGGTCGGTCTTGCGATCACGGCGGCCGGCGGCATCCTGATGGTCGGCGCGCTCAATCCGATCTCGTTGGCCTTCGCGGTGCTGTTTGTCGGGCTCGGCGCCGACTTCGCCATTCAATACACCGTGCGCTATCGGGCGGAGCGCCATGATCTCGGCGGCCTCGACCAGGCCTTGATCGGGTCGGCGGACTGGGTTGGCATTCCGCTGTCGCTTGCGGCCGGCGCTGCCGCCGCCGGATTTCTGTCGTTCACGCCGACCGCTTACAAAGGCCTGGCGCAGCTCGGCTTCATCGCCGGCTTCGGCATGGTGGTCGCGTACGTGCTGAGCCTGACCCTGCTGCCCGCGCTTATCCGTGTCTTCAAGGCTCCGGTCGAACCGAAGACGCTGGCCTTGCCGGCACTGGCGTCCACTGACGCGTTCCTGAAGCGGCATCGCTTTTGGGTGATCGGGATCACCACGCTGATCGTGCTGGCGGGTCTGCCGGCGCTGACGCGGCTTCATTTCAACTTCGATCCGCTCGCTCTGGAAAATCAATCGTCGCCGGCGCTGCGATCGCTGTTTCGATTGGCCAAAGACCTGCCGTTAAAGACCGCGCGCATGCTGGTCGCGCCCCAGCAGGTGGCGGAGGTGACGGCAAAATTTCGCGCGCTGCCGGAGGTCGCCTCGGTCTGGACGATCGACAGCTTTGTGCCAACCGACCAGGACAAAAAGCTGGAAACGATCGACACTCTGAAAAAGTCGCTGTTGCCGGCGCTGCACGAGGCACCGCGCACGCCGCCCACTGATGCGGAAAATGTAACCGCGCTGGGGCAGGGTGCACATGCGCTGGAAGCCGTCGCGGCGGAGAAGGGTCCCGGCGCACAGGCGGCGCAGCGATTGGCCGATGCGATGAAAAAACTCGCGGCGGCCGATGAGGCGCAACGCACGCGCGCCACCGAAGCCTTCATTGTGCCGTTGAAGCTCGATCTCGACGATATCGAGCAGAGTGTTTCGGCCGAGCGCGTGACCCGCCAAAGCCTGCCTGCCGATCTGGTCCGCGATTGGGTTGCACCGGACGGCCGCATGCGTGTCGAGGTTTGGCCCAAGGGCAACGTCAACGACAACGCCACCGTCCGGCGTTTTGCCCAGGCCGTGCTGGCGGTCGAGCCGACCGCGACCGGGGAGGCGATCGGCAGCTTGGAGTGGGGCGGCACCATCGTGCAGGCCTTTATCGAGGCCATGGTGCTGGCGTTCATCTCGATCGCGATCCTGTTGTGGATCGTGTTGCGCCGCTTCACCGACGTGCTGGTGACGCTCACTCCGTTGATGGTAGCCGGCCTGGTCACGCTGGAAATCTGCGGACTCACCAACTTCCAGCTCAATTACGCAAACATCATTGCGTTACCGGTGCTGCTCGGCGTCGGCGTGGCGTTCAAGATCTACTACGTCACCGCCTGGCGGCGCGGCGAAAGTAACTTTTTGGAATCGGTTCTCACCCGTGCCGTGTTCTACAGCACGCTCCTGACCGCCACCGCGTTCGGAAGCCTGTGGGTGTCCAATCAACCCGGCATATCGAGCATGGGCAAGCTCCTGGCACTGTCGCTGGTGTGCACGCTCACCTCGGCGGCGCTGTTTCAGCCGGCACTGATGGGCGAGCCGCGCCGCCCGGAGGGTAAGGTGAAAAGCGAACCCAAGCCGGCCGCGCAGGATATAAACGCTTAGAAGAATATCCGTCATTCCAGAGCCGGCCACTTCGGGCGCGCCCCGGAATGACGTGGACTTAAAGGATCTTCTCAGCGGAGAGCCAAAATACAAATAGTCGAAATATCGTCCTGAATTCGAAGGGCCGCGGGCGCGCCTTGTTAAGGCGGCAACTGTAGCGTTCTAAGCATCCATACGATCGATACACACAGCCCCTGTGATCGATAATGCAAGCTTCGACGGTGTCCATCGACAATGATCCGTCGTTTCCGGCTGCAACAGGCGGCCGGTTTTGTTTTTCGCAAAAGCCATCGGCGCCTCAGGAAAGCCCGCTCGGTGCGGACCGATCGCTGCTGCGCGGCTCGATCGCCAGTGCGCGGCGGTCAAAAAATAAGGTGTGTGAAATATGACATCGCGGCCCGAGCTTCGTCGTCAATATGACCTCATCGAGTCGTTTCAGCCGGCGCTGCATGTGGCGCAAAACTGGAATTATGAGAATTCCGGCCCGCTCTATCGCGCCTTCATGCATCCACCCCACGATGTCGGCGGCCAGCACGACGTCCCCGTCTATTACGAGGAAAAAGAAGAAGAGCAATGGGAGCTCAACACCTATGTGACCTGCGAGGTGCTTGGCTGGCGCGGCGTCTGGAATTCCGAAGAAAGACGCCGCCGGGCCGACAACGATCTCGGCTACACGCTCTATCTCGGCATGCCCTATTACGGGCGCTGGATCTGGGCAGCGGCCAGAATGATGGTCGACAAAAAGCACATTTCGCTGAACGAGCTGATCGACAAGATCGCGGAAGTGAGGTCGCGTCATGAAAAAAGATAAGGTGGCGAAAAGCCAGAATGGCGGCGCGCGTGCCCGCTTCAAGGTGGGCGACCGCGTTCAGGTGCGCGACATGCCGAACATCTTCTATACGCGCACGCAGAATTATGTGCGCGGCGTCGTCGGCACCATCGCCGAATGCACGTATCGCGATCTCATCCCCGAGGACGAGGCATTCAACTTCGACGGCGGGCTCGAGCAATATTACATCGTCCGCTTCCGGCAGAAGGATCTCTGGGAAGAATATCCGTTCGAGCGCGACACGCTGCAAACCGAGTTTCCGGAGCATTGGCTCGAACCGGTCGGACATTGATCGGGAACCGAAGCAAAGAGGAAGACGTTCGATGAGCGCTGCCGACAAACACGGCCATGAACGCGAACATGCACACGGCCATGGCCACAAACATGGCGGCGATGGCCACACGCACAAGGCGGCGCCGATGGTGGAAGAAATCACCGACTATGAGGTGCTGGAAATAGCGGTGCGCGAGCTTGCCATCGAGCACGGTCTGTTCACTGCCGAGGATCACCGCAAGTTCACCGAATGGGCCGAGGCGGTTGGGCCGGCCGCGGGCTCCCGCCTGGTCGCCAAGGCCTGGACCGACCCGGCCTTCAAGGCGCGCCTCCTGAAGGACGGCACCGAAGCCTGCAAGGAGGTCGGCATCGACTGGGCGGAGCCGACCGGTTTCGGCACGCCGAGCGATTACACCAATTTCCGCGTGCTCGAAGATACGCCGACGTTGCACCATGTGATCGTCTGCACGCTCTGCTCTTGCTATCCGCGCCCGCTGCTCGGCATGTCGCCCGAATGGTATCGCTCAACCAATTATCGGCGCCGGCTGGTGCGCTGGCCGCGTGAGGTGCTCGCCGAATTCGGCTTGATCCTGCCGCCCGAGGTGGAGATCAGGATCGAAGACTCCAACCAGAAATGCCGCTTCATGGTGATGCCGGTGCGGCCGCAAGGCACCGACAATTGGAGCGAAGAAAAACTCGCCGCGATCGTCACGCGCGACTGCATGATCGGCGTCGCGCTGCCGCGGCCCGGCCGAACCACCGACATTCACCCAGTTCACAAGGCGCGCCGTCCGGTACAAAGCGCGGCCCAGCATGCGCGGGCCGCCGAATGAGCGCGAAGCGCACCATCGATGTTGGCCCGGTCGCGTTGCTTGAAGCGATCCAGCATCAAGGCAAGGAATGGGATGTCATCGCGCCGCGCTATGGCGTCACCAATCCGAACCCGCCGTGGAAAAGCAGCCTGACCGGGACATGCGAGTGTCTTTCGGTCGGCGGGACGCTGCCCGCGCTCGAGCGCCGCAAGGCAGAGGATGTGCTTGCCGATAGCATCTATCGCGAAGTCCCCGCACCCGAACGCGACCTGCTCGCGCTCGCCCATATTTTGCTTCGCCGCGGGCTCGTGACCGAGTCCGATCTCGCCGAGCGCATGCACACCGTCCGCTCGCGCCTTCAGGCGGGTTAGCTTCGAGGCGTGCCGCGTCCGCGCGTAAACGTCAACAATAGCCATCCGACCACGGCCGCGCCGCAAATGAGCGCGGCCGCTTTGCTGAGCGTGCTGGGTGTTGTGAGCGTGAAAAAGGCCAGTGCGGCGAGGGCGATGTTGACGGAAAAGACGCGTGCCACGATCTGGCGGACGGTGAAACTGCGGTCGGTGGCGCGCTGATAGAAGTGCGAACGGTGCGCATGCCAGACTTTTTCGCCGTTGCGGAGACGGCGCACGAGCGTGATGGTCGCGTCGGCGAAATAATAGAGCGGCAGCAAAATGGCGGCGGCGAGGGCGCCGCGTCCGGCGAGTTCGACCAGGAGCCAGCCGAGCAGGAGGCCGATCGGCAGGCTGCCGACGTCGCCGAGGAAAAGCTTGGCGACCGGCCGGTTGAAATAAGCAAAGCCGATCATGGCGCCGCAGAGCGCGAGGCTGATGATCGTTGGCGTTGCCGGCAAGTATCCAAGCGCGCCGAAAACTGCCAGCGCCGCGGTTATCGGCACGACTTCGGCGACCGTCATCCAATCGAGGCCGTCCATGAAGTTGACCAGGTTGACGAACCACAGTCCGCCCACGATCAACACCAAGCGCTCGATCCAGAGCGGGATGAATGGCGCGCTGCGCAAAGTTTCCGGCAAGGTGCAAATCACCAGCGCCACGCTCAGCGCCTGCAGCAGAAAGCACAGGAGATAAAGGCCGATCAGCCCCAACCGATCGGCCAACGCGCCGAGACAGAGTCGTCCGCACACGCTCCCGATGCCGATGACGCCGATCAGCGCGGCGCTCGAGACCGCGCTGACTCCCAGGTCGCGTGCGAAGGCGGGTAAAAACACGAACGGCACGAAAAGCGGCACCGAACACAGAAACGACGACGCGTAGAGCAGCAGGAAGGCCGGTGTGCGAAGCGCCTCGCCTGTGGTGGTTCCGCTCTTGCCGCGTGCGATCGGCGGCCGTTTCGCCAGTGCCGCAGCGAGTAGCAGCAGCGAGGCGCTCAGCATGCCGAACAATACATACGTGGCACGCCATCCGTAGAGCGGGATGCACTTCGCGGCCAGCGGCGCGCCACCCCAGTTAAAGCGGTAAACCAGCTCGGTGGTTGCCGCCTGCTCGAAGACGTGACTGCGTTGGAAGTCGTGAACGCTGCCGATGATACCGCAATTGGAGGTCGGAACTGACGTACAGAATTGGGAGTTGGTCCGATTGCCGAATTCAGAGAAACGAACTTCGTTCTTCCAGAACAGGCCAGGGAATAGAGAGACGCGATA
>Ga0209006_10004435_pt1 | contig 12732 bp, 7 predicted proteins | sample JacPin_JW_Ref_O2_FD_188567 | JGI IMG/M metagenome (GOLD analysis project Ga0209006, IMG submission 188567) | Forest soil microbial communities from Algoma, Ontario, Canada - Jack Pine, Ontario site 1_JW_Ref_O2 (SPAdes) (version 2) | ecosystem: Environmental > Terrestrial > Soil > Boreal...
CTCCGGGCCGCATCCTCTCGGTGGCCGCCCGCTTCCCGCTGTACCAGACTGCCGCGGCGCACAAGGCGGTCGAGGCCGGCGGAAAGGTCGGCACCGTGGTCGTTGAGCCGCAGTTGTAAGCGAGGAGACGGCAATGCTCACCATTGAACCGACCGGCGCGGTGCTCGGGGCGACGTCGCGCGGGATCGATCTGACGCAGCCTTTGAGCAAGCGGAACCTGGGGCAAATCCTTCTCGCGCTTGGCAGATACGGCGTGCTGCGGTTTCCCGACCAGCATCTCGACCTTGGCGCGCTGAAGCGCTTCTCTGAGCAATTCGGCGAGATCCAGGGGCCGGCGACACGCGGCCGCGATCCGACCCAGGAACATCCCGAGATCGACATCCTCTCGAACCTCAAGGAGGACGGAGAATACATCGGCAGCCCGGATGCCGGGCAGGACTGGCACACCGACATGACCTATCGCGAGGTGCCGGGCTTTGTGAACGTGCTTTACGGGATCCGCATTCCGCATCGCGACGGCCAGCCGCTCGGTGGCACAGAGTTCGCCAACATGCACCGCGCCTACGACGCGCTGCCCGCCGAGATCAAGACGCGGCTCGACGGCATGACCGCGACCCACAACATCGAGAAATTCTGGGAGCACATGCGGCGTGCCCATAACAGCCCGCGGCCGCCAATGACCGAAGAGCAGCGCCGCCGCCGGCCGCCCGTCACCCATCCGGTGTTCCTCACCCATCCGATCACCGGCAGGAAGGTGCTCTACTGCAATCCAGGTTTCGCCGAGCGGATCAACGAATTGCCGGAGCGCGAGAGCGACGAGATGCTCGAATACCTGTTCGCGCACCAGCTTCAGCCGCAATTCCGCTACATCAATGTGTGGGCCGAGAACGACCTCTTGATCTGGGACCATCTCGGCACGCTGCATCGGGCGATCGCCGATTACGGCCCGGACGAAATCCGACTGATCCGCCGCTGCCAGGTAATGGCGACCAAGGTGTTCGATCCCGAGTTTCTACGGTGTGCGCACGAGCTCGCTGCGGCGGAGGCGGCGTAGGGCGAAGCTCACGCACCTGACACCCGACGAGGAGACAGATCAGTGGAGGCGGGATATCTCGGCGTGGGCGCCATGGGTCAGCCTATGGCGCACAAGCTGCTGGACAACGGTCACGAGCTGACGATCTACGATATCGACGAAGCGGCGATGCAGCCGCTGCTCGAGCGCCAGGCGCGGCGAGCCTCGTCGCCCAAGGATCTCGCGGATCGTTGCGAGATCGTCTTCGTCTCGTTGCCGACGCTCTCTGCCTTTCGCGAGGTGGCGTTCGGCGACCACGGCCTTGCCAAGGGCAAGGCGATGAAGCTGCTGGTGAATACCTGTACCATCGGCGTGCCGTTTGTGACGGAGATCGAGCAGGCGATGGCGGTGCAGGGCGTGACGGTGGTCGATTGCCCGATTTCCGGCGGGCCGCCGGGCGCGCGTGCCGGTACGCTCTCGGTCATGGTTTCAGGCGATCCGGCAGCCGTCGCACGGGTGCGGCCGATGATCTCGCTATGGGGCCGCACGCTGACCGTCGCCGGTGACAAGCCGGGCGCCGCGCAGGTCTTGAAGCTGACCAACAATATCCTCTCGGCAGTCGCCTTGGCGGCGACGGCGGAAGCATTCGTAATGGGCGCCAAGGGCGGGCTCGATCCCGAGGTGATGCTGGCCGCAATCAACGCCGGCAGCGGTCGCAACAGCGCCACCGAGAGCAAATTCCCCGCCGCGGTGCTGACCCGCAGCTTCGATTACGGCGCCGAGATGCATATCCTGATGAAGGACATCGATCTCGCCATCGCCCAGGGCGAGGAGCTGGGCGTGCCGATGTGGGTCTGTGAGGCCGCGCGGCTCGTGTTCAAGCACGCGATGCACAGGGGCGCGGCGAAGGACGACCTGACCGCAATCGTCAAATACATCGAGCGCGACGCCGGCTTCGAGATGCCAAAGACGCGGTGAGGATCGTTCACTCTCCTCTTTCGTGATGCCTCGACGGCGCTAACCATCTTCGACTTGGCCGTGAATTGCTTTTGGCATAGTTTCCGCCTCCAGTTGCTTCATTTTCGGTCAAACGATGCGGCGCACGGCAGTGCTCGTCTCAGGGCTGCTTACGCTTGGCGTAGGGGCTGCCCTCGCCCTCGGCATGTTGCCGATCGGTTCGGCGCGTGTGCGATCGCTGGTGGCGGCGTTGCCGTGGGCCGGCGCGCCGCCGACGCAACCGCCGCGCGCCACCGCGCCGGTGCCGGTTTCGGTGGCAACGGCGAAAGTCGAAGACGTGCCGGTCTATCTTTCCGGTATTGGCGCAGTCCAGGCCTACAACACGGTTTCCGTTCGCAGCCGGGTCGACGGCGAGATCACCCAAGTACTGTTCCAAGAAGGGCAGGACGTCAAAATCGGTGATCCGCTCGCCGTAATCGATCCGCGGGCCTTCGCCGCCCAGCTCCACCAGGCCGAGGCGACCCGCGCCAAGGACGAGGCACAGCTTGCCGGGGCGCTGCTCGACCTGAAGCGCTACGAAGAGCTGGTCAAACATAACTATGCCAGTCAGCAGCAAGTCGATCAGCAGCGTGCGCTCGTCGATCAAAACCGCGCCCAAATCGACAGTGACGACGCGCAGATCGACTACGCCCGCACCCAGCTCGGCTACACGACGATCCGCTCGCCGATCGGGGGGCGGGTTGGCATCCGTCAGGTCGATCTGGGCAATTTCGTCCATGCCACGGACACCAACCCCATCGTCGTCATCACCCAGCTGCGGCCGATCTCCGTGGTTTTCACGCTCGCCGCGAACGCGGTGACCCAGTCAGGCTTGACCCTGGGCAAGGCGAGCGCTCCGGTAACGGCCCTTGCGAGCGACAATGAGACGCCGCTCGATCAAGGCACGATCGATCTGGTCGACAACCAGGTCGATCCGGCGACCGGGACAATCAAATTGAAGGCGAGTTTCCCCAATGCCGATGTGAAGTTGTGGCCGGGGAATTTCGTCAACGGTCGCATCACGGTCGATGTCCTCAAGGGCGGCGTGACGGTTCCGGCGGCCGCGCTGCGCCACGGCCCGCGCGGCGACTTCGTCTGGCTGATCAAGCCGAACCAGATCGCGGAATTCCACGGCGTGACGACCGGTCCCGGCGTCGCCGGCCGGGTTCTGATCGAAAAGGGTGTCGCGGCCGGTGACGAGGTCGTGACCGACGGACATTTCCGCCTCGAAGGCGGCAGCCGCGTCGAGATCATCCGGCGCGACAGTGAGCCGAAGACAGCAAGCCCCGACTAGGCGCGCGGCGCGTCGGCGATGTCCACCCCGTTTATCCTGCGGCCGATCGCGACGATCCTCTTGATGGTTGCGATCATGGCGGTCGGCTTTCTCGGCTACCGGGTCCTTCCGGTCGCGGCCTTGCCCAACGTCGATTTCCCGACGATCGAGGTGGTGACGAGCTATCCGGGCGCCTCGCCCGACGTCGTCGAGACCTCGATCACCGCGCCGCTCGAGCATTATTTCGGACAGATTTCCGGGCTCGCGGTTATGAATTCGGTGAGCGCCGCCGGCACGAGCCAGATCACCCTCCAGTTCGATCTCGCGCGCAACATTGACGCCGCAGCGCAGGACGTGCAGTCGGCGATCAATGCCGCCTCGGGCTGGATTCCGATAGAATTGCTGCCGGGGCCGCCGACCTATCAGGAAGTCAATCCCGCCGACGTGCCGGTTCTGATCCTGGCGCTGACCTCCGACACGATGCCGTTGCACCAGGTCAACGAAATGGCGGCGACGACGATTGTGCAAAAGCTCTCGCAGGTTTCGGGAGTCGGGGCGGTGACCGTGGAGGGCGGACAGACGCGCGCTGTGCGTCTGCGGATCGATGCGGCGCGATGCGCCGGCCTCGGCCTGTCGCTGGAGGACGTGCGCCGTGCCGTGATGGCGACGACGACCGACCTGCCAAAGGGGCAACTCGACGGCGCGCATCAAGCATTTCAGCTGGGCGCAAACGATCAGCTGCTGACGGCGGATACCTATGCCGAGGCGGTTATCGGCTTCCGCAACGGCGCCCCGGTGCTGTTGCGCGACATTGGCAGCGCCGTCGATGCAATCGAAAACGCCGAACTTGCCGCCTGGTACAACAGCAAGCCCGCGGTGATCCTCGACGTGCAGCGCCAGCCGGGCGCGAACACGATCGAGGTCGTCGACGCGGTCCGCGCCCTGTTGCCAAAATTACGCCGCGCGCTGCCTCCGGGACTGAAAGTCTCGGTCGTGTCCGATCGCACGGTCACGATCCGGGCCGCCATCTCCGACGTGCAGTTCACCCTCGTGCTGACCGTCGTGCTCGTCGTGCTGGTGATCTTTCTGTTTTTGCGGCGCCTCTGGGCGACGGTGATCCCGAGCATCGCACTGCCGGTGTCGCTGGTCGCCACCTTTGGCGGAATGGCTGCCTGCGGTTTCAGCCTCGACAATCTGTCGCTGATGGCGCTGACAATCGCCTCGGGTTTTGTCGTCGACGACGCGATCGTAATGATCGAAAACATCACCCGCTACGTCGAGGCCGGCGAGGCGCCGCTCGCCGCCGCCCTCAAGGGGGCTCGGCAAATCGGTTTCACCGTAGTGTCGCTGACGATCTCGCTGATCGCGGTGTTCCTGCCGCTGCTTCTCATGGGCGGCGTGGTCGGGCGGCTGTTTCGCGAATTCGCGATCACCTTGTCCTTGGCAGTATTGATCTCGGCCGCGGTGTCGCTGACCCTGACGCCGATGATGTGCGCGCGGCTGCTTCATGCTGAGCCGCCCGACTACCGGCCCGGTAGGTTATTCGGCTGGAGCGAACGGTTCTACGAGCGGATGAGCGCCGGTTATATGGTCGGGGTCGATTGGGTGCTGCGGCACCGGCCCGCGACGCTCGGCTTTACGGTGCTGACGCTTGTCGCCACGCTCTGGATGTATGCCGCGATCCCCAAGGGATTTCTGCCGGTGCAGGATACCGGACTCCTGGCCGGGGTCACGGATGCCGCGCAAGATATCTCCTTCGCGGCAATGGCGGAGCGGCAGCGCATGCTCGCCGATCTCGTCCGCAAGGACCCGGACGTCGTCGCGTTAGACAGCTTTGTCGGCGTCGGCACCGTCAATTCGACCTTGAACAGCGGGCGGCTCTATATCGATATCGGGCCGCCGGACCAGCGACGTGCCAGCGCCGAGGAAGTCATGGAGCGGCTGCAGCGTGCCGTGGCGGCGATACCCGGCATCGCGCTGCACCTGCAGCCCGTCCAGGATGTGACGATCGAGACCCGCGCGACGCGGACCCAATACCAGTACGTCCTGCAGGACCTGGACCCGGTCGAGCTGAGTCGCTATGCGGCACGCCTCGTCGAGGCGCTGCGGGGTCGGCGCGCGATTGCCGATGCGGCCAGCGACCAGCAGGAAGAGGGGCTGCAGCTCATGCTGACGATCGACCGTGCCGCGGCGGCGCGGTATGGCGTCACCCTCGCCGCGATCGACCAGACATTGTACGACGCGTTCGGTCAGCGGCAGATCACGACGGTCTACGGCCCCCTCACCCAGTACCACGTGATCCTGGAGCTCGACCCGGCGCAGCGCGGCGACATCGGTGTGTTGAACCGTGTCTACATCACCCAGGCCGCCTCGCAGGCGGCGAGCAGCGATGAATCGGTCAGCGGCATCGCCGGCGGGTTCCTCCAGGCGTCGCCCGCCGTCCCGCTCGCCGCGGTCGTCCACGCCACGCGCCGCCTCGCGCCTCTCGCGATCACCCATCAAGGGCTGTTCCCGGCGGCGACGATCTCGTTCAATCTGGCACCAGGCGCCTCGTTAAGCGAAGCCCTCGCCGATCTGCACGATGCCGAGCGCGACATCGGGCTGCCCGAGGCTGTCACCGCTAGCCTTTCCGGTGCCGCGGCCGAGTTCGAGGCCTCGTTGCACAACGAAGGTTGGCTGATCCTCGCCGCGATCGTCACGGTCTATATCGTGCTCGGCGTGCTCTACGAGAGCTTCATCCATCCCATCACCATCCTTTCGACCCTGCCTTCGGCCGGCCTTGGGGCGCTCTTGGCGCTGATGCTGTTTGGCATGCCGCTCGATCTGATCTCACTGATCGGGATCATCCTGTTGATCGGCATCGTCAAAAAGAACGCGATCATGATGGTCGATTTCGCGCTCGATGCCGAACGGCGGCAGGGGATGTCGCCGGAGCAGGCGATCCGCCAAGCCTGCCTGCTGCGCTTTCGCCCGATCATGATGACGACGATGGCGGCACTGCTCGGCGCCCTGCCGCTCGCTGTCGGCGCGGGAACCGGATCGGAGTTGCGCCGGCCGCTCGGTATCGCGATCGTCGGCGGGCTGCTGCTCAGCCAGTTCCTGACGCTCTACACCACTCCGGTCATCTACCTCGGCTTTTCCGGGTTGCAACAACGGTTGCGCCGGGCGACACGGGCGCGGGCGCCGGCGTGAACCCGTTCAGCGCGCCGATCCTGCGCCCGGTGGCGACCACCTTGCTGGCGCTCGGCGTGCTGCTCCTCGGCGTCGTCGCCTACACGCACATGCCTATCGCCGCCCTGCCCTCGGTCGATCGGCCGACGATCGGCGTCTGGGCCGGGCTTCCGGGGGCGAGCGCGGACACGATCGCGACCTCTCTGGCGCAGCCCCTGGAACGGCAACTCGGGATCATTCCCGGCATCGTCGAAATGGGCTCGTTTAGCGCCACCGGCGGCACCCAGATCACCGTGCAGTTCGATCTTGCGCGTGACATCGACGCCGCCGCCACCGCGGTGCTCGCGGCGATCAACACCGCCGCACCGAACCTGCCGAAAGATCTGCCGCAGCCGCCGGTGTACTGGAAGGCGAACCCGTCGGGCTGGGCGGTCATCGCGATTTCACTGACCTCCGACATCGTCGAGCCCAAGGTGATGTACGACTACGCCGACAGCGTCATTGCGCAAAAGCTGTCGCAGCTGCCGGGCGTCGCCAAGGTCAATGTCGCCGGCGCCGAGCGCCCGGCCGTGCGCATTCGCGCCTCGCCCCGGCAGCTCGCCGGCATGAACCTATCGCTGGAACAGGTGCGGCAGGCCGTCCGCGCCGCGACGATGAACCTGCCCAAAGGCACGATCGCCGCCGATGGCAGCACCTGGCTGATCGGCGCCAACGACCAGCTCTTTCGGGCGGCGGAGTACCGTGACCTCACGGTCGCTTGGCGCAACGGAGCACCGGTGCGGCTCGGCGACGTCGCGGACGTGGTCAACAGCGTCATCAACACGCGGCTCGCCGGTTGGTACGACGACCAGCCAGGCGTCTCGCTGTGGGTAATGAAGCAACCGGACGCCAACGTCGTCGAAACCGTCGATGCCGTCAAAGCGGCTCTGGCGCAGATCGAGCGTTGGCTACCGCCAGCGGTTAAGGTTCACATCGTCTATGACCGCACCCTGCTGATCCGCGCGTCGATCGCCGACGTGCAGGCGACGATCGCCCTGGCGATCGTGCTGGTCATCGTCGTCGTCGCTTTCTTCCTCAAGCGCCTGGCGCTGACCGCGATTCCGGCGCTGACGATCCCGGTCGCGCTGGCGGCGACGATCGCCGCGATGAAGCTCCTCGGCTACACGCTCGACAATCTGTCGCTGATGGCCTTGACCGTCGGGGTCGGGTTCATCGTCGACGACGCGGTCATCGTGATCGAAAACATCCTGCGCCGCCGTGAAGAGGGTGAAGCGGCCCGGGCCGCCGCGTTGAACGGTACGCGGCAGATCGGCTTCACGATCGTTGCCATTACCGCGGCACTGATCGCGGCGTTGATCCCGGTGCTGTTTATGCCCGACGTGGTCGGTCGCTATTTCCGCGAATTCGGCATGACCCTGGTGGCGGTGATCGTCTTTTCGGCGGTTGTGTCGTTAACCCTGACGCCGATGTTGTGCGATCGCTTTTTGCAGCACTCGACGCTCGGCGCCAGGCGCGTCACGCGAGCCGCGGCCCTGTGCGCCGCCGGGTACGCGAAAAGCCTCGCATGGATGCTGCGGCACAGGGCGATTGCGCTGCTGCTGACGCTCGGCATCGCCGGCGGCACCGTCTCGCTCTATCTCGCGTTGCCTAAGGCCTTCATGCCGACCCAGGACACCGGCATCCTCTATGTCCGGGCGATCACGCTGGCCAATGTTTCGTTCGCCGCGATGCAAAAGATCCAGCGCGAGGTGATCGCCGCGATCCTCGACGATCCGGCGGTCGACGGGCTCAGCTCCTATATCGGCACCGACAATGGCTCGGCATTGAGCAACGGCCAGATCATGGTCGGCCTCAAGCCGCTCGACGAGCGTCACGCGAGCGTCGAGCACGTGGTGGATCGTTTGCGCGATCGCATGGCGCACATCGAGAGCGTGCGCGTGTTCTTCACGCCGGTGCAGGACCTCGCCTTGGGAGTGCAAGGGTCGGCGTCGCGCTACCAGTACACGCTGACCGGCGAGGATCCGGCGCGGCTTTACCAGTGGGCCGACCTGATGCGGCGACGTATGGCGGGAATGCGCGATACGTTTATCGACGTCATCGGCGACAACGAAGAGAGCGGATTGGAGGCGACGCTCGAAGCCGACCGGGTGCAGGCCGCCGCGCGCGGCGTGACGCCACTGGCGATCGACAACACGCTCTACGACGCATTCGGCCAGCGCCAGATCAGGACGATCTATCTGCCGACCAACTATTCGCGGGTCATCCTTGAAGTCGACCGGGCGGCGCAGGCCGACCCCTCCGCCTTGCAGCACGTGTTCGTGCCGGGAACGGGCGGCAAGGAGGTGCCGCTGGCCGCGGTGACGCGACCGAAGCGCCAGCATGGCACGATGTGGTTTCATCACGATGGACCGTTCCCGTCGGTGACGATCTCATTCGACACCGCGCCCGGGATCAGCATCGGCGATGCCGTCACCGCGATTGGCAAGCTCGAAACGACGGTTCATTTGCCCGACGACATCCGGGCCGGCTTTCGCGGCGAGGCTGGCGAGGCGACCAAGACCGCCGGCCGTCAGCTGGCGTTGTTCCTGATCGCGGTGTTCGCGGTCTATATCGTGCTCGGCATGCTCTACGAGAGCTTTGCGCATCCGTTGACGATCCTCTCCGCCCTGCCCTCCGCGGCGTTTGGCGCGCTGCTGGCGCTGTGGGCGACCGCGACCCCGTTCACCCTGATGACCACGATCGCCTGCATTCTGGTCGTCGGCATGGCAATGCGGAACACGGTGATGATGGTCGATTTCGCGTTGGCCGGAGAGCGCGTCGAAGGGATGTCGCCGCAAGAAGCAGTCCTCCGCGCCGCCCGGTTGCGCGCCCGGCCGATCGTTATGACGACGCTGGCAGCGGCTCTCAGCGCGATACCGCTTGCGCTCGGCACCGGACCGGGCCACGAAATCCGCCAGCCAGTCGGTATCGCCCTCGTCGGCGGGCTGATCGTATCGCAGCTTCTGACCCTGTACACGACCCCGATCGTCTATCTCGTAATCGACGGTCTGCGCCCGACTCGCGGCAGAAGGGTGAGGATTAATTTGAGGCGCCGACGCCCAACACAGATCCAACATGAGCAATTTTAACGGCTGCCTGGCCGATTGCTTGCAGCCAAGCGAAGGTCCGCGGACGGGCGAAGATTGCATGACCCTCGGGCGCCATGCCAATACTCACCGGCTCGAGGGCAACCGATCCAGTCCGGCACGCTTTGACGAGGAGGACGATCATGGTCAATGACAAGATGATGGCGCAAATCTCCGGGAAGGGCGGCTTCATCGCCGCGCTTGACCAGAGCGGCGGTTCGACGCCCGGCGCCTTGCGCCTCTACGGCATTCCGGACAGCGCCTATAGCGGCGACGCCGAGATGTTCAAGCTCATGCATGAGATGCGCGTGCGCATCATCACTGCGGCCGCTTTTACCGGAGCCAAGGTCATCGCGGCCATTCTTTTTGAAGCCACGATGGACGGGCACGCGCAGGAAAAGCCTGTTCCGACTTTCCTGTGGGAAGCGCGGGGCGTTATCCCTTTCCTGAAGGTCGACAAGGGTCTCGAAGCCGAGAACGACGGTGTCCAGTTAATGAGGCCGATGCCGGAGCTCGACGCGCTGCTGGCCCGGGCGGTAAAGCTCGGCGTGTTCGGCACCAAGATGCGGTCCGTCATCAACCTGCCCTCGAAAGCGGGGATTGCCGCCGTGGTGGCGCAGCAGTTCGACGTGGCCGCGCAGATCGCCGGGCATGGGCTCATGCCCATCATCGAGCCGGAAGTTTTGATCAAGAGCCCGGACAAGGCCGGCGCGGAAGCTATCCTCTTAGGGGAACTGAAGAGGCAGCTCGACGCCCTGCCGGATGGCCGTCAGGTGATGCTCAAGCTGACGATCCCGGAGGCTCCGGACTTCTATTCCGCATTGGTCAACCACCAGCGCGTGGCCAGGGTCGTGGCGCTTTCCGGTGGCTATTCGCGGACCGACGCCTGCAAACGCCTCGCCGCCAACCACGGCATGATCGCGAGCTTCTCACGGGCCCTGACCGAAGACCTCAAACGTTCGATGAGCGATGCCGAGTTCGAGGCGGCGCTTGCAAAATCCATTGATGAGATCTACCGAGCCTCGACCACGAAGGTTTGATGCCGGGCCGCGCGGGAGGGTCTCGGGCATGAGCTCGATGGCCCGTTAGACGCCCCTGGACACACCTCGCGCTCTCCTGCCTCGCGGTGGGCTGGGAGACCGTTTCATGGCGCATTTCAGTCGTTCGCGGGTCGGCGATGGAATCGCTGGGATAAACCCAAAGCGGCCGTTCGTCGCCCTGAGATAACATCGGCTGCTCGTTTTCTGGGCCGCAAACTCAGGGTGATTTCTGGTATCAACCCCAAAGCTAGAGCGGTGCTCGGTTTCGCGCGGCGCCGGCGCAGGTCGACTTCGTGCGATACGGTCAGGACGGCCGCTAAGGCGCGCGAGAGCCAGCAGGTAAGGTCCGGGAAGGGACCGGATGATGGATTTGTCAAATTTGATAACGACGGTTGCACGCGATCCGCTTGTTGTTGTTCTTGGCTTCTTGGCTGTAGGCGGGACCGCGGCGCATCTGCTTTTCCGAAGACACCCAATTCGTAAGGCGGTCGCGCGCGTCGTCCTCCTGATCCTCCTTACGATTGCGTTGCTGCATGCCGACATCGTTCCGTACCAGCCACTGGAACTTACCGGCAGTCCATTTCGCGATGCGGTCCATGCGGCGTTAAAGATCGCTTGGTGGCTTTGGGCGGCCTGGTTCCTCGTCGGTTTCCTGCGCGCCTTCGTTATCGTCGAGCGGCGGCCGCGCGAGGCAAAGCTGCTCCGCGAACTGCTTGCCGGCCTCATTTATCTCGCTGCTGTCTTCGCCATCATCGCCTACGTCTTCGATCTACGAATCCAAGGCCTGCTCGCGACCTCGGGCGTCATTGCCATCATTCTCGGCCTTGCCCTCCAGAGCACGTTGAGCGACGTGTTTTCGGGCATCGTCCTTAATTTCAGTCGGCCTTACCGGCCAGGCGATTGGATCAATCTCGAAGGCGGGACGGAGGGCCGGGTCATCGAGATGAATTGGCGCGCGACCCACGTTCTGACGGGTCGGCGGGACCTCGCCATCGTGCCGAACAGCACCATCGCCAAATCGAAGATCGTCAACGTCAGTTCTCCCTCCGGTATGCATGGCTCGACGATCGCCGTCCAGCTCGCCACCAAAACGCCGCCGCTGACGGGCATCGAGATCCTTGGGCGCGCCATCCTCAACTGTCGCCTTATCGTATCGGCGCCGGCTCCGCTGATCGCCGTGAAGTCAATCAATGCGGCTTACAGCGAGTTCGAGATGACTTTTTTTGTCGAAGACCTCGCGTCCACGACCCAAGCCCAGAACGAATTGTTCGACCTGATCTTCCGGCATCTGGCAGTCGCCGGCATCGATATGGCCTCACCCCAAGTTCAGCTTAATCGGCCTGACACAGGTCAAAGTTCCGGGCCGCCAAAATCGCTACCTGAAATTGTGCTTGAATTTGTTGCGATTTTTTCCGCGCTGACAAATTCCGAGCGAGCCGCCATTGCCGCGAAGCTGCAACAACATTCCTATGACAAGGGAGAGACATTGCTCGAACCTGGAACAGTGCTGCAATCGCTGTTCTTCATTGGCAGCGGTGTCGTTTCGGGTACCTGCGCAGACACGGAAGTAGAGACGGAATATCTGCGGCTTGGGCCGAGCGATCATTTCGGCGAGATTGGGTTGCTGACCGGCACGCCGAGCATTTCAAAAATCACTGCTCTGACGCCAGTTATCGCTTACGAACTCGCCAAGGCAGACCTTGCGCCAATTCTCGAAGCTCGGCCCAAGGTTGCGCAGGAGCTGAGCCGCGCCCTTGCTCGACGTCAGGCCGAGGGTCGCTCAACAGCCGCGACCGAACTGGACAACACCGTGCCAACAAGTGGCCTGACGCGCTGGTTCTCCGAACGGATCCACCGCCTGTACAACATCGCGAGCGCTCCATGACCACGCCACAGCGACCCCCGTGCCATACGAGAAATGACCGCTATCGGCGCGATTGAGCCGTCCCGCCGCGATTGGTCGGGTGCGTGCTGTTGTCCTGAAGTCGACCTTTGCGCCGATTGTTACCGCGGCTTGGTTGGGTGGCTTCCTGTGCTCCCTTATTTCCCCGGCATGCGATGCCGATAGCTCCAAAGCGGCCATCGATCGCCTGAGGCCACGACACCCCAACCGCT
>Ga0209006_10004436_pt1 | contig 12731 bp, 14 predicted proteins | sample JacPin_JW_Ref_O2_FD_188567 | JGI IMG/M metagenome (GOLD analysis project Ga0209006, IMG submission 188567) | Forest soil microbial communities from Algoma, Ontario, Canada - Jack Pine, Ontario site 1_JW_Ref_O2 (SPAdes) (version 2) | ecosystem: Environmental > Terrestrial > Soil > Boreal...
AAATCGGTGTAGAGAAAGAACGGCGGCACATACAGATTCACGCGCGAGTTGCCGCCGATCATCGCCAGCCGTCCAATCTTCGAAAATTGATGAATCACCACGCCGCCCGAGATGAACGCCTGATCTTCCACCTCCACGTGGCCAGCCACCAGCGCGCAGCTGGCGATCACGGCCTGATTGCCGATTCTGCAATTGTGCGCGATATGCCCGGCGGTCATGATGTAATTGCCATCGCCGATCTCGGTGACGCTCTCCGGCTGCGTCCCGCGCGAGATGGTGTAGTGTTCGCGGATGATGTTGTCATTGCCGATACGCAAATAACTTCGCTCCCCGGTGAAATGCTTGTCCAGCGGGTCGGTCCCGAGCACGGTGCCGGCCGAAATCTCGTTGCGCTCGCCCAGCGTGGTCCAGCGCTTCACATACACATATGGCTCGATGCGACAGTACGCTCCGATTTCGACATCTTCTTCCACAATCGCAAATTCACCGATCTTCACCTGCGGCCCGATGCGCGCTGCGGAGTGAATCCGCGCGGTGGGAGCCACTGAGGCGGAGGGATCAACTGGCATAAGTTTGTATGATACAGGCTGGGGTGACAGAGGTGATGCGAGTGGATGAAATCGCACGGCATTTGAATACGACCTGGGAAGGCGATGGCGACATCAACATTGCCGGAGCCGCAACCCTGGAATCGGCCGGCCCCCGCGAAATTGCCTTCGTCGGCAATCGTAAGGCCGCAGCCCAGGCCGCCGAATCGTACGCAGGCTGTCTTCTCGTTACTAGTGAATTTCCTTCGGGCCGAACCGTAATCCGCGTCGCCGACCCTCGCGGCAGCTTCGCATCGGTCATCGGTCTTCTCTATCCGCCTCCGGCCGTAGTTCCAGGTATTCATCCCACCGCGGTGGTTGCTCCAGACGCTGAGATCGCATCCACAGCCTGCATTGGCGCGCATGCCACCATAGGCGCTCATGTCCACATCGGCGACCGCACGTCCATCGGCCCGGGATGCACCGTCGGCGCGGGCGTTCGCTTAGGCGCGAATTGTCTGCTGCACCCGCGCGTCACCATCTACGACAACGTCACCATTGGCGATCGCGCCGTGCTCCACTCCGGCTGCGTGCTCGGCGCCGACGGCTTCGGATTCGTACCCGGCCCGAACGGCTACCAAAAATTCCCGCAAATCGGACGCGTGGAAATTGGCGACGACGTAGAGATTGGCGCAAACTCGTGCGTGGATCGCGCGGCGCTGGGCGTCACTCGCATCGGCGACGGGGTCAAACTCGACAACCTGGTGCACATCGGCCACAATTGCAGCATCGGGAGGCATGTGGTGATTGCCGCGCAGACGGGACTTTCGGGCGGCGTGATCGTGGAAGATCATGCCGTGATCGGCGGCCAGGTAGGAATCGGAGACAAGGCGCGCATTGAGACCGGCGCGGTGCTGGGCTCCGGCTGCGGGATTCTCACCTCGAAAATAGTTCGCAAAGGACAAGTAGTTTGGGGAACGCCCGCGCGTCCTCTGAAAGACTACCTGGAGCAACTTGCCAATCTGGCCCGCCTGCCCAAACTGCGTCAGGAAGTGGCTGAGATGGAAAAGCGATTGCGAAATCGCGAAGACGGCTGACTACCCGGCGCTGGCTGCTCGAGCGTGCCCCGTGCGCGTGATGCCCACGGAGCGTTCCAGAATCGTGTTGGTATCCGCCACCAGGCGCTGCAGCTGCGACATATACTGCCGGGCTTCAAACTGCCCGGCCGGCAAAGTCATCTCCAGGTAGTAAGCGATGGCTTCGATGGAACTGAGCGGCTGGCGCAGGTCATGAACTAATTCGTGTAAACGCTCCTCCGGAGAAGCAAGCGCAACGGGAGCTTCAACGTAAGAAAGAGCCTCGCTATAAGAAGGAGCATCGGAGTAGGACGAAGTTTCATCAAGAACAACAGCGCAGGACATCGTGTTTAGCAGTTCCCTTTCGAACGCTCACAAACCAACCCCATGACCGAGTGAGCGAACCATTCAACAAATGGGGGAAACAGTTTTATACCTTTAAAGCCCAGCACGCGTCAAGGGGATCTTGAAAAAATCTCGCGCAAAATTCCAGCGTGAGTTGGACTACGATCCGGACGTTAGGAACCAATGGATTTTTCCTTCGCAATCGCCACCACGGTGGCGTGAGTGATGCGCAGGTAGTCCGCGGGAGCGATCAAAATCTGCGTGCCTCGAACACCGGCCGAGATGGAAACTACGTCGAACAGCTCGATGGTTTCGTCGGCATAAACCGGATAGTCGCGCTTGCAACCGAGCGCGGTCACTCCGCCGCGGATGTAACCGGTGAGTTGCTGCACTTCGCGCAGCGGGACCAGTTCCACTCGCCGGTCGCCCGCCACGCGTGCCAGCGCTTTCGGGTCCAGTTCCATGTTGCCGGGAATGATGGCCAAATAAACGCCGCCGCGATCGCCGCGTGCCACCAGCGTTTTGAATGCCTGCTCGGCGGGCAGCCCGATTTTCGAAGCCACCGTCTCCGCGCTCAGATCGTCCGGGTCCACTTCGTATTCACGCAGCGTGTAGCGAATGCCCAGGCCGTCCAGAATACGTGTGGCGTTCGTCTTCATCGGGTAACGGCAGGTCCCTTGCATGATATTCTAATGTGTTAGGCTCCCCGGCTATCTGCAAAGCAACGCGCGAGCTAGAGGTATTCACCATGTCAGGACATTCAAAGTGGGCGACCATCAAACACAAGAAGGCCGCCACCGATGCCAAGCGCGGGAAAGCGTTTACCCGCATCATCAAAGAAATCATGATTGCCGCCCGCGGCGGGGGTGGCGACCCGGACATGAACCCCCGTCTGCGCAAGGCCGTTACCGACGCCAAAGCGGCCAGCATGCCCGCCGACAACATCAAGCGCGCCATCATGCGCGGCACCGGTGAGCTGGAAGGCGGCCAGATCGATGAAATCACGTTTGAAGGCTACGGCCCAGGCGGCGCCGCCGTGCTGGTGCAGGTGGCTACCGATAACCGCAACCGGACGGTGAGCGAAATCCGCCACGTATTCTCCAAGAACGGCGGGAACCTGGGCGAAGTGGGCAGCGTCGCCTGGATGTTCGAGCGCAAGGGCCAGATCATCATCGAAAAGGACAAAGCCGGCGAGGATCAGCTCATGAATCTTGTGCTGGAAGCGGGCGCCGAAGACATGCGCGACGACGGCGAGGATTGGGAAGTGATCTCTTCGCCGGAATCGCACGAGGCGGTGCTCGAGTCCATCAAGAAAGCGGGAATCACAACGGCCTCCGACGAGATCGCCATGATCCCGAAAAATCTGACGAAGCTGGAAGGCAAGAATGCCTCCGCCATGCTGCGGCTCAGCGAAGCGTTGGAAGAACACGACGACGTGCAAAACGTTTATTCGAACTTTGACGTCGACGAAAAAGAGCTGGAAGCAATGGCATAAGGGTCCGTGCGCATTCTGGGCATCGACTGTGGCACGGAACGTACTGGCTACGGCCTGATTGAAAGCGACGGCCGCTCGCACCGCATGATTACCGCCGGATCCATTCATACCAGCCCCAGGCAGCCCTTGGAAGTTCGTTTACTGGTCATCGCGCAAGGCCTGCGCCAAGTGATTCAAGCGCACACCCCCGAATCCGCCGCCGTGGAAGAAGTTTTTTACGCGCAAAACGTCAAGACCGCGCTGAAATTGTCGCATGCGCGGGGCGTGGTGCTGCTCACCATGGCGGAAGCCGGACTTGCGGTGGGCGAATACTCTCCGCTCGAGATAAAGACCAGCGTGGTGGGCTATGGCCGCGCTGAAAAGCAACAAGTGAAGCTGATGGTGCATTCCCTGCTGGCGCTCGAAACCCGCATCGAATCGGAAGATGCCTGCGACGCGATGGCCGTTGCAATCTGCCACGCCACGCGCACGTCGACGGAACTTCGCATGAGAGTAACGCGATGAAACTGATTGCGCTAGCGCTGATCCTTGCGTGCTCCCTGGGCGCCGCTCCCCAGATCTTCTACTCCAAATATTTCAAGGGAAGCGTGCCCGAATATGTGGCCATCACGGTGGAGCAGAATGGCCAGGTGACCTATCAGGAAGCAAAAGAAGACGACAATCCCATCAAGATCCAATTGGATCGCGCCTCCGCGCAGCAGATGTTCGATCTCACCGAAAAGCTCGGCCGCTTCCAGCGCCCCGTGGAATCGGGGCTGAAGATCGCCAACCTGGGCCTGAAAACATTTCGTTTCGACGATGGCGCCGAACATCACGAAATCCAGTTCAACTATTCGCTGGACGTCAACGCGCAGGAGCTGCTGGACCGCTTTGAGCGCATCACCGAAACCGAGCAGCACTTCGCGAATCTGGACCGCACCGCGCATTTTGAAAAGCTCGGCGTGAACGACGTGCTGCTGCAGATGCAGATCACTTGGGAGCACAACCGGCTGGTGGATCCCGAGCAGTTTTTGCCGCTGCTAGACCGCATTTCCAAGAACGACAGCTATCTGCATATCTCGCGCGAGCTGGCCGCGTCCCTGGCCGACGCCATCCGCAAGCCTCCGCAGCCGCAGGAGAAGGGGCAGTGACGCACTATCGGATCGGCTGCATCCTCCTCGCCTCCGCCGGGCTGCTGAGCGCGCAAGTTCTGTCGCAAGAGGAGCAGCTCAGCCTCCAGAGAGCGCTCAGCGAAGGTGGAAACAGTCCCACCGAGTTGGAGCTGGCCCTCGAAAACCACCTGAAGCAGTATCCCAATTCGCCGCGCCGAGCGGAGTTGGAACGCGCGCTGGTGAAAACCGCCATGGATCTCAACGACGACCCGCGGCTGATTGAATTCGGCGAAAGTGTGCTGTCGCGCGAGCCCGACAACGTCCAGGTGCTGGAACATGTGACCACCGCCTTGTTGCATCAAGGCGACAAGCCCAACGCGCAGCGTGCGCTGGATCACGCGCGTCATCTGGCGGACCTGATTCAAACGGCCTACCAGAACGACAAGTTCGAACCCGGCGGCGGACCAGATGAGGTGAAGCGCAAGGAAGACTTCGACCGGGGCCGCGCTCGGGCGTTGCTGCTGCAGGCGCGCGCGAATGGTCTGCTCGGCCACTCGGGCGATGCCATCCAGATGGCGCAGTCCAGCTACAACGTTTTTCCCAGCGTTGAGGCGGCGCGGGAATCGGCGCGCTGGCTCTCGGCGGCGGGCAAGGACCAGGAGGCGCTCCAGTTTCTGGCGGATGCCTTTACCATCGCTGGGTTGCATTCGGCCGACACAGACAGCGCGAGCGAGCGTGCCCACATGGGCGAGCTCTATCGTAAGCTGCACGGCACCGACACCGGCCTCGGCGATTTGATCCTCAAAGCCTACGACACCACTTCTTCGCAGCTTGCGGCGCGCCGCGCCGAATTACGCGGATTCGATCCGAACGCGCAGCTCAAGGATCCTATCCAATTTACGATTTCGGGCCTGGATGGCGATAAACTTCAGCTCTCTTCGCTGCTCGGCAAGGTGGTGGTGATGGACTTCTGGGCCACCTGGTGTGGTCCCTGCCGCGGGCAGCACCCGCTGTACGAACAAGTGAAAGCGAAATTCAAAGACAGCGGCAATGTGGTGTTCCTGGCCGTGGATACCGACGAAGATCACAGCCTGGTAAAACCTTTTCTCAACCAGATCAAATGGAGCCAGAAGGTCTATTTCGAAGATGGCCTGCAGAGCTTGTTGCAAGTTTCTTCGATTCCGACCACCGTCATCCTTGGCAAGAACGGCGAAGTTTTCACTCGCATGATCGGATATCTTCCGGACCGGTTCGTCGACATGCTGACCGAACGCGTGAACGACGCTCTGGGCAAGCCGCAGACGGTTCAGCCGCCAAAACCGGCAACCCGTCTGAGCCCGACCACCCACCAATGACAGACGCTCCGTTTCCCCGCGTCACATGGATTGTGCTGGACAGTGTGGGCGCCGGCGAAATGCCGGACGCCGCTGCCTATGGAGACGCGGGCAGCGATACGCTGGGTCACATCGCCCGTGCGCGCGAATTGCACTTGCCGAACCTTGCGCAGCTTGGCCTGGGCAATTTGAAGCCGTTGCCGCACGTCGGCCCCGTGGACCGGCCCACCGCCGCATTCGGAAAATGCGCGCTGGCTTCGCCCGGCAAGGACACAACCACAGGCCATTGGGAGATGGTGGGCATTCATCTCGCCAAACCTTTCCCGCTCTTTCCGCACGGATTTCCGGCCGAGTTCCTGCATGAATTTGAGACGCGCATCGGACGCGGGACGCTCGGCAACTGCGCCGCCTCCGGCACCGAGATCATCCAGCAACTCGGCGAGGAGCACGTGCGCACCGGCCAGCCGATCGTTTATACCTCCGCCGACAGCGTCTTTCAAGTGGCCGCGCACGAAGACGTGATCCCGCTCTGGGAGCTGTATAAGATTTGTGAAACCGCGCGCGAGATGCTGCGCGGACCGCTGGAAGTGGGGCGCGTGATCGCCAGGCCTTTCACGGGCGAGCCCGGCGCGTTCACCCGCACGTCGAATCGCAAGGACTACGCGGTCCCGCCGCCACGCGGCATGCTGCTCGATCAACTGCAGGACCACAAGGTGGAAGTCTTCAGCATCGGCAAAATCTTCGACGTGTTCCTGGGACGCGGCATCGGCGAATACGAGAAGACCAAGAACAATACCGACGGCATGACGAAGACGCTGGCCGCGCTGGACGAGCTGAGTTCCGGCCTGCTCTTTGTGAACCTGGTGGATTTCGATCAGCTCTACGGCCATCGCAACGACGTGGAAGGCTACGCCAAGGCGCTCGAAGAATTCGACGCGTGGCTTCCATCGCTTTACCAGAAGCTGACCGCGCGGGATTTGCTGATCATCACGGCCGACCATGGTTGCGACCCGACTACGCCATCCACCGACCATAGCCGCGAGTATGTTCCACTGCTGGCCTACCGGCCCGCCACGCCCGAAGGGGTCGACCTCGGCCTGCGGTCCACGCTTTCCGATATCGGCCAAACCGTAGCCGAAAACTTCGGCGCAAAAATCGGCGAGGGAAGCAGCTTCCTGGGAGCGCTTACCGCATCGCAACCATCAGGAGCGCCTACTGCGTCAGGAGCGCCTACCGCACCGCAACCGTCAGGAGCGCCTACTGCGTCCGGAGCGCTTACTGAACCGCGACCGTGAGGGAGCGGCCTTCATCATCTATGCGACGCCCCATCATGGCAGGCAATTGGAAGATGTACAAGACTCCCGCGGAAACCGTGGCGTTCTTCGAAAAATTCCGGCCGCTGGTGGCGAATACCACGCGCGCCGAGATTGTCATCTGTCCCCCCTTCGTCAACCTCCCCGCCGCCGCCGAATCCTCCCGGGGCACACGCATTCAGATTGGCGCGCAAAATCTGTACTGGGCCAAGGAGGGCGCCTTCACCGGCGAGGTCTCCGCCGGCATGCTGACCGCCACCGGATGCCAATGGGTGATCGTCGCGCACAGCGAGCGGCGCGAATATTTCCACGAGACCGAGGCGAGCGCGCTGAAGAAAGTCCACGCCGCGCTCGAAGCCGGCTTGACGCCCATCTACTGCGTGGGCGAGCAACTGCGGGAGCGCGAAGCCGACCAGACGCACGAGGTGCTGAGCCGCCAGTTGCACGGCTGCGTGGGACAATTGACGCCCGAGCAATTCCGCAAAGTGGTCATCGCCTACGAACCTTGTTGGGCCATCGGAACCGGCAAAGTAGCCACGCCGGAGATAGCCGCCGACGCGCACTTCTTCATCCGCAGGCAAATTAGGGAGCAATTCGGAGCCGAAGCCGCCGATGCGTGCCGCATTCTCTACGGCGGCAGCGTGAAGCCCGACAACGTTCAGGGCCTGATGGCGCAGGATGAAATCGACGGTGCGCTGGTGGGCGGCGCCAGCCTGGATCCCGCATCGTTCGCGGCCATCGTGAATTTTTGAGCATGCGCCTCTCCGTTCTGCTCCTCATCCCTGCCTTGTCGTTCGCCGCGCCCCCGAAACTTGCCGAGCCGTTTCGCGCCATCGCCGATCTGGCCGGCGGCGCGCCTCCCGAATTTGCGGCGGACGCGCTCCTGCGTCTAGTCGAATCGGGCAAGCTGGCCGATCAGAATGCTCGCCGCGCATTAGTGGAGCAAGCGTTCCAGTTGGCAGCCTCCGCCAAATTCCAGGTCCGCATGGAAGGCTTATCCGGCACCACCACGGATACGGCATCCGGTTCTTTGAACCAAGCCTACGGGCTAAAGCTGGACGTGCTTTCGCTCCAGAGCCGCGCCGTGCGAGACATGCTCCCGATGGATCCCTCCAAGGCGCGCGATCTGTGGGGACAAATGGTGAAACCAACGCTCGCCCCGCTAACCTGCGATGACGCGCTGCTCTACCAGCCCTCCGATTATTACCAAGCGTTGAGTGCGGTGGTCAATGGCGCCTTTACGCCCAACGAAAAGACGAAAGAGGAGCACGTCAACATACTGCTGGAGGCCTTGGCGCAAGTGACGTCACCCTCGCAACTGGCGCCGCTCGCCGACGCCATCCAAGCCGCGGGCGTGACCGCCATGCAACGCCAGGTTCTGTGGGCCCGCTTCAACGGCGTGCTCGAAAACATGCAGCCGGACGACCGCTCCTTCCCCGCTTCCCTTCCCCCTCTTTCTGTTCTGACCACGCCCGGCGCCCAAGCCTCGCTCGAAAAATACCGGCAGAAGAGCCACGGCTGCCAGACCGACATCGCTCCTCCATCCTCCAATCAGCAGCCGGCGAAGAAACCCGCCACGCCCAAGCTGGATCCTTACTGGCAAGCCGGGAACGCGCAACAATTGATGCAAGCGGGGACCAAACTGCGCTCTGCGTCCAGCGCCCAACTGTTATCGGACGACGATCGCGCCACCGCCGCCTGGCAACAGCAGCTGGCCGACTATTTGAACCTGATTGCGGATTGGACGCAGGATTCGGCGGAATCGGACGCCGTTTACTATCACGAGAAATGCCTGGTCTATACGGCTCTGCTCGATGTGGTGCCTCCCGGTCCTCAAAGCGACAAAATCCTGGCCGACTATGTGGATTTCATCAGCAATTCGGGCCTTTATCAGCAAAGCCCCGCTGAATGGTACGTGGAACCGCATACCTTGCTGAACCGCGCCCAGACCAATCCCGCAAAGCTTCCTAAGGTGCTGGAGGCTTACCAGAATTCCGGAAATCCTGTTCTGACGCTGGAGGTAGCTTTAGAGAAAATCTTGAGCGGTGGCTTGCCGAGTTGGGCAGTGAGCCAGAAGTAGTCCCCAAAGCGGAGTACGCAGCTGCTGTCGGGTGTTTCACCTAGCTGACCCGCGCGTGAAAAGCCGATAGAAGCGTTGTACCTCGATTCTCCATGGATTCTCAGCAGCCCAGAAGGACTAGCTCGGCCTTTGAGTACTTCCTCTACGCCGCCATCGTCACCGAAACCGGTCTCGCGGCGATCATCTACAAAGTGATCTTCGGAAGTGGGGAACTGGCGCACATGCGCTTCTACTTCGCGATTTTCTACTTTGCGTTCCTGGCCTGGGCCATCGCGCAGCTCCATACGCTGCATCGCGATCGCAAAGCACACGTGGCCCAAGATCCGGAGCCTGTGCGACCACCCGCATCCGCGAACGAACGCACCCGTCCGCTTCTCGGCCTCACTGCCGGGCAATTGGTGATTGTAGTAGTGGTCTTCGCTACAGCTGTAGCGACGTTTAGCTGGGCGCTGCGCTTACTGCCTTAGACTGCGGCTGGCTCCGGCGCGGGAGCGGGATTCTTCTTCAACAATCGGCTCACCGTGTCGGACGGCTGTGCCCCGTTCTTCATCCAATACGCGATCCGTTCGTGGTCCAGCTTAACTACCTGCGGCTGGCTCACCGGATTGTACAGGCCCACAACTTCCACCGAGCGGCTATTGCGAGCGCGCTCCTTGTCGATAACCACAACGCGGTACGACGGCTTTTTCTTGGCGCCAAATCGCGCCATGCGAATCATTAGCATGCTTGCTTCTACTGTAGCAGTTTTCTCCTATTGCATCATCGGCAGCTTGAGTTTGCCCAGCCGTTTGCCCAGAAACCCTCCGCCAGTGATACTTTTCATCATCTTACGGGCCTGCGCATACTGCTTCAGCAGGGCATTCACTTCCTGCACCGTGGTACCGCTGCCCTTGGCGATTCGCCGCCGGCGCGCCCCGTTGATGATCATGTGATTGGCGCGCTCGCGGGCCGTCATTGAGTCAATGATCGCCACCACGCGCGTAATCTCATTCTCATCCACCTTCATGTTCTTCAGGTCTTTCATGGGCCCCATCTGCGGCATCATGCCCAATAGCGATTCCAGCGGCCCCAGCTTGCGGATCTGCCGCAACTGATCGCGAAAATCGGCCAGCGTAAACTCATTGTCGATGAGCTTGCGCTGCATCTCCTCGGCGTCCTTCTGATCGATGTTCTCTTGTACCTTGTCGATCAGCGACAGCATGTCGCCCATGCCCAGGATGCGCTGCGCCACGCGATCCGGATGGAACGGCTCCAACGCGTCGAACTTTTCGCCCACACCCACGAACTTCAGCGGCTGATTGGTGATGGAGCGAATGGAGAGCGCAGCGCCGCCGCGCGCATCGCCGTCCATCTTGGTGAGCATGACGCCCGTGATGCCCAGGCGCTTGTGAAACTCATCGGCCGATTTCACGGCGTCCTGGCCGGTCATCGCGTCGGCCACGAACAAGACTTCGGTGGGACCCAGCTCGTCTTTCAATTGCTGCAGCTCGGCCATCAATTGATCGTCGATATGCAGCCGTCCAGCCGTATCCACCAACACCACATCGCGGCCCGTTTGCCGGGCTTCGCGCAAGGCCGACCGCGCCAGTTCCAACGGCTTGTTCTCTTCAGCCGTGCCATCGTAAATCGGAAGTTTGATGTCGCGCGCAATCACGCTCAACTGCTGCCGCGCCGCGGGACGGTAGACGTCCACCGAAACCATGATCGGGCTGTGCCCGTTCTTCGATAACCAGCGCGCCAGCTTGCCCGTCGTGGTGGTCTTGCCCGATCCTTGCAGCCCCACGATCATGATTACCGTCGGCGGCTCATTGGCCATCCGCAGCTTCGATTGGTGGCTGCCCAGCGTCTTGATCAGCTCATCGCGAACGATCTTGATCACTTGCTGGGTGGGTGAAAGCGCGGACAGAACCTCTTCACCCTGGGCCTTTTCCTTGATCGCTTCGATGAACTGCTTCACCACGCGGAAATGGACGTCGGCCTCGAGCAGCGCCACGCGGATCTCTCGCAGCGCGGCCTCCATATTCTCGGCCGTCAATTTGCCTTCGCCGCGCAGGTTCTTGAACACCCGCTGCAGCTTGTCGGATAAGTTATCAAACATGATTTACTTCGGAGGCGAACCGCCCAACAGGGCGACTGGATTCATTATACGGCAGGCCGCGGGCGCCCCGGCGCGAGCACCCGCCTTAATAACTTCTTCATAACTTCTATATGACTCCTTCAGATCAATGCGCATATCCTCGAACTAGCAGCGCTCTCTGTCGTGCGTTGCCCCTATGCAAGACGAAGAAGATGGCTTAGCTTTTTTCGTAGGTCCGCCTCTGAAGCTCCGTGAGCACCTGCGGACGGCGATTGTCAGCGTGGTTTCGCTCACTGTGCTCACCGGTTGTCTCTTCCCTCTCCTCCTATTCGGCCTGGGGTGGTGGCTCGCGCCAAATCAAGCCGCCGGTAGTTTGATCACGCGCAATGGTATGGTCGTCGGCTCGCGGCTGATCGGCCAGCAATTCACTGGCCCGGAGTACTTTCACTCGCGGCCCTCGGGCGCGGGGAGTGGTTATGACGGCACTGCATCCGGCGGTACGAATCTTGGCCCGTCCAACCAAAAGCTCGTTGACAGCGTTCGCAAGTTGGCGCAGGATTATCGCAAGTTCAATGGACTGCCGGAGGGCACAATCGTCCCTATCGACGCGGTTACCAGCTCGGGCAGCGGACTCGACCCGCACATTAGCCCAGCCAACGCGGAATTGCAGATTATGCGTGTCGCGCGCGTCCGAGGTCTGGGCGAAAACGCGGTTCGCCGCCTGGTGGCCGCGCACACGGAGGGGCCGCAACTGGGCTTCATGGGCAGCCCCCGGGTCTCGGTGCTCGAATTGAATCTCGCTCTCGACCGGGCAGCCGCTCCTCGCTAATCATCTTATGCGCCCGCTGGAATACATCGTTTTTCTCGGGTTGGTGGTCGGGCTGGCATGGCCGGTGGGGGTCTATCTGGCGTGCGTGTTCCAGAGGCGGCCCACCTTGCTCGATCCCGCACTTCGGCCCATCGAATCGCTTCTGCACAGGCTCTTGCGAAACCGAGGCCAAGAGATGACCGCGCGCGTGTACGCTCTCTGCTTCTTGCTCTTCAGCGCGGTGAGTACCGGGGGCCTGTTCCTGCTCTTGCTGATCCAACGGTGGCTGCCCGGCGGACCGTCCGGTCAGTATCTGACTACGCCGATGACGGCGGACCTCGCTGCGAACACCGCGATCAGTTTCTCCACCACTACAACCTGGCAGGCTTACGCCGGTGAAACCACGCTTCGCTACCTGACCCAATTGTTCGGTCTGGTCTCGCAAAACTTCCTGGCAGGCGCAGCAGGTTTGGCCATAGGGATCGCTTTCATCCGAGGCTTTTCCCGGGAGCGTTCCTCAACCGTGGGCAACTTCTGGGTGGACCTGATTCGTGCGCTGCTGTGGGTTCTTTTGCCCGTGGCGCT
>Ga0209006_10004437_pt1 | contig 12730 bp, 10 predicted proteins | sample JacPin_JW_Ref_O2_FD_188567 | JGI IMG/M metagenome (GOLD analysis project Ga0209006, IMG submission 188567) | Forest soil microbial communities from Algoma, Ontario, Canada - Jack Pine, Ontario site 1_JW_Ref_O2 (SPAdes) (version 2) | ecosystem: Environmental > Terrestrial > Soil > Boreal...
AGACATTCTCACAAAAGGTGACTCTAATGCCTGGGATGCGGGTGACTTCCTCAAATACTTCCCGCAGATGCCGATCCACTATCGCAGCAAGTGGTACGTATTGCAAAGCGCCGCGCCAATGATGTTTGGTGTAGGGGTATTCGGACAAAATGTGTTCATTGACAGAAAAAACCAGATCGTCATCGCCAAGTTTTCATCTCAAGCGTTACCAATGGACGAAAAGCGCATTCTTCTGACGATGCATGGCATTGAGGCGATACGCAGTCGTCTGCTCGCTCCACAAACCGTGTGACAATGCTACGGAGCGCGCTACAAATATTGCTGCCATCCCTGGGGGACCGGGCAGGACTGGGACTCGTTGGGACTGCTGCAGCGTACTGGCCGCGATCGCTGGCATTCTCTATACGGGCTCCGCGGGCGGCGCGGACCCGACGTCCGCGCTTACCCTACTGCTGCCAGCCTTTGCGGCCGCGTTCCTGGGGTCGACGACAATCTTGCCGGGGCAGTTCAATCCGTGGGGTGCCTTCGTATCCGTTTACTTCATCGTAACCGGCATAACCGGGCTTGCCATACTTGGGCTACCGACGTTTGTGCATAGTTTTTTCTATGGCGGGGCCCTCGTGTCGATGGCCCGCTCCCTTCGCTCCACGGGCATTGCTCCACTTCATCACTATTACAAGGCACTCCGCCCCTGGTCGGAACGCGAGGACCCAGACGACGACGCCAAGTGAAAAGGCGGAAGCGGCTAAAACCCCCTCGTTGTAGCGGTATCGCTGGCGCAACTCGTGCAGTCGAGTGGCAATCGGTCGAGCCGACGCGTAGCACAACGTAAAAGAGACACCTCAATCGGTCCTTGAAAGGGCGCCCTGGCCATCGGCAATTCATGACCCGACGGCCAGGATGGACAAGGCCCAACTCTAGAGCCCGCTTTCTCCACCATACGGCTTATTCGACCCAAAGGGCACGCGTCGACGAAAATCCGCCGCCATTTCGGCGTGTGTCACCATCCTCACTCCGGAATGTGACATGGCGTGATCAATCAGCCGCTCCGTTGCCATCAGGACATGAGGCTTTCCCGCCGCGTCCGGATGAAGACATAACGGATAAATCGCGTAATCGAAGTTTCGATAGATCCAGTCGAAGTGGTCCAGCCAAATCTGCCCCAGCGCTTGGCCGGTAACCCAGCCGTGGCTGTTTGGAGCTGTCTTGACGAACATCGTCGGCGGTGCGTCGTCGAGATGCCAGCTTAACGGAATTTCGACGAGATCCACTTCCTTGCCTGCCTTCCAAGATTTCATCCAATCGGCCGCCTTTTTTGTGTAATCGATCTTTGTCCAGCTATCTCCGGTTCGCAAGTAGTAGGGATGACAGTCCTCCTCCATCATACTAAAGTCGTGACCGAAACCTCGCGACGACAATAGCTCTACCGTGCTCGCACTAAACTCGGCCCACGGGGTCGCATAGGCCTTTGGTTGTTTTCCGGTGAACGTTTTGGATAGCTCGATCGCTTTGTCCAGCACATCTGTTTCCTGCTGGCGAGACATCGCGATCGGATTTTCGTGCGAATAGCCGTGTATTCCGATCTCGTGCCCGGCTTTGACGATCATCTCTGTTGCCCTGGGGAAGCTCTCCATCGAATGTCCGGTGATATGCCAAGTGGTAATGATCCCGTAGCGGCGGAACATTTCCAGTAACCGTGGCACGCCGCGCTTGGCCGCGAATACGCCACGCGAGATGTCACATGGCGAGTCGGCGCCGCCGAATGACCCGATCCATAGAGATACAGCGTCGAAGTGAACATTGATGCAAATCTGAATGTCCTTTGCGGTCGTCATTGGTCTTTCCTCCTCCACAATGCTGGGTTATAAAACTAATTTCCTCGCAGGAAAAGTTAGCCGTACGAAACATCGGCGTCTGTCAGTCATGCCGTTTCCACTTTCACGAGAAATTCTCGGTTTGCCGATGCCCGCGCACTCACGAGTACAGGATCGACTGAGACCCATAGGTGATCGCCTCCCTGTCGTCCTAGGCTGGTTCTGTCATGCGTCGAAGCCTTAGAAATGTTTAGGGGCCGTGAGGTGCCGGATCGGGGCGACTGGGCGCAAGCGACTGGCCGGAACATTTTGCCGATCCCCTGACAGAGAATCGAGGATGCCGGCGCCTGAGACAGCATCTCTACTTTGGTCGGACTCCCCGCCACGGTGGCGCCGATTGGCCTAACGGCCAGTGGGCTTCCGGTCGGCGTCCAGATCATCGGGATGGCATACGACGATCTCGCCTGCATTGGTTTTGCCCAGCTGCTCGAACGCGAGTATTACGCGTTCGTTCCCCCACCAGGAATGCGGATTAAGCTCAAAGCCCTGCGGGGTCGTGAAACCGATATTTCTCGTCAAGAAAAAAGTTTTCTAACTATTGCCTGGGCAAAATGCCGCCGCTACAATTTCGTTACCGATCGCGATCATTGGCTTGTGCCACAACTTGAGGGGCGGGAACTTATGACTACCATCAAAGACATCCAGGTTTGCATTCATCCGGACTTTGACGCTGTTTCCCTTTGGATCGGATCGTTTGGCGGCGAAGATTCGCCGTGTGACATCTCGCGGGGCGTTTTCGCGGCCAAGCGCGGCGTGCCACGGCTATTGGAGATGTACAAACGGTACGGCATCAAGACGACGTGGAAGGTGACCGGCCACTCGATGGAGAGCTTCCCGAAGGCTGGCGAAATGATCATCAAAGACGGTCATGAGCTCGGATTGCACGGCTATCTGCACGAAAATCCTCTGGCGATGAATCGGGAACAAGAAGCGGCCGTGCTCGACAAATCCATCGACATAATTCAGCGGATGAGCGGAAAGAAGCCCAAGGGCTACATCGCACCCTGGTGGGAGCTGAGCCCGAACACCATTGATTTGTTGCTCGAGCGTGGCATCGAATACGACGGCAGCGTGATGGAGGACGATTTTCATCCGCACTATCTGCGAAAGGGCGATAGTTGGACGAAGATCGACTACACTAAAAAAGCGACCGACTGGATGAAGCCGTGGAAGGCCGGAACAGAAGTCAATATCGTCGAGATTCCCGCAAGCTGGCACCTTGATGACGCGCCTGCCACAATGTTCGTGAAGAAGTTTCCGAACAGCCACGGGTGGGTGACCGGACAAGCAATCGGACAGATTTGGATCGATCAGTTTGATTGGGTCTATGACCACCATGACTATGCAGTCTTTCCGCTGGTTATCCATCCGGATTCCGCCGGCAAACCGCATGTGCTGATGGCCATCGAGCGCCTTATCGATCACTGTCTGCGGCGTTCTGGCGTTCGCATGATTACGCTCGGCGAGATGGCGGACGATTTCCGGCGCCGTGCTCCGTTCGGCTCGAAGAAGGAAGTTGGCGGGGCGAGCGGGCTTTAGGAAGGGCACGCTCAGAAATCATGTAGTTTGCAAGTTTGTCTTGAAGAGGAGCTTCGGCAATGACGTCTGGAGAATCCGTGCGGGCAACTGAGCATTACCTTAACGTTATCGAACGCCTCAACCCAAAGGTGAATGCGTTATTGACGGTAACGGCAGATACTGCGCTCGAGCAAGCCCACGCCGCCGACAAGGCGGCAGCCGAAGGCGAGTGGTTAGGCATTCTTCATGGCGTACCAATGACAGTGAAAGATTGCTTGCATGTGGCAGGCGTGCGGACCACGTTCGGTTCTGGAATGTACCGCGACAACATCGCTAATTCGGATTCCGAGGTGGTGCGGCGGATTCGTGGATCCGGGCCGGTCTTTCTAGGTAAGACAAATCTCGCCGAATTTTGCTATGGCGCCACTACTCAGAACGATCACTATGGAAACTGCCTGAACCCTTGGGACCTTGAGCGCGTGTCAGGTGGGTCGAGCGGCGGCGCGGGAGCTGCTACGGCCGCAGGAATGTGTCGATTGGCGTTCGGCTCGGATACCGGCGGCTCGGTGCGTAATCCCGCCTCATTTTGCGGCATTGCCGGCATTCGACCTACGGTGGGTCGCATCCCGAATACGAACGCCCTCGCATTGACCATCCATGCCGACACGATCGGTATGCTTGCGTACAATGTTGTCGACGTGGCACGCGGTTTTGCGGCCATCGCTGGGTACGATCCTGCTGACCCGCTTTCCGAGGACGTTTCAGTCGACAACTTTCTTCCGACGCTTCACGGTGGAATCGAGGGAATAAGAGTTGGTATCCCGAAGACGTTCTATTTCGAGAACTGCCAGCCTGACGTCGTGGCACGAGTGCAGGCCGCGTCGAAGGTCATTGAGGCATGCGGAGCCCGCCTTGTAGACATCGATCTCAAAGGCGCTGAGGAGGCAAGGGTAGCGACGATGCCACAAATTATGGCCATCGACATGGCCGACTTGTATCGGGACGGACTCAAGAATCACCCCGAGAAGTTCGGCGCTGAGGTTTTGAGACGCCTGCGAGCCGGCGAACCCTTCTCAGGCACCGACTACGCCCATGCGCTGCGAATTTTGGTTCACTGGAAGCATCAGTTGAAGGGCATTTTCCAAGATGTTGACATGATTCTGTTTCCAACGACGCCGATAGTCGCGCCAAAGTTCGCGAACGCAGAGGATCTGCAAAAGGCGACGCATCAAATCAGCCGCAACAATGTGGCGATCGGCTATGCTGGTCTGCCCTGCTTAACTGTTCCTGTTGGATTTGATTCGGAAGGCATGCCGGTGGGCATGCTGCTGGTTGGCAAATGGTTCGATGAACCATTAATCTTCCGTGCAGGAGTTGCCTACCAGTCGAGGACTGACTTCCACAAGGCGCGGCCCAAGATCGCGGCGTGAGGTCTAATAATGTGTGGTGCTTGCGGCGTTCTAAACGGCGGCCCGGACTGGGTTGATCGAGTGGGCAATCCGGAAGGCGTGTCGCATCGTCCCGATCTGACCCGTACCGCAGAGCGTCAACGGCGCATTGCGTTAGCAAACCTGCTTCTCAAGCCGCGCCGCCTGCAACTATCCGACCTTGGGAGCGGTTTGATCCTCCGTGGACCGACCGGCGTTACTGAAATCGTCGAAGTACTTGCCCACGTGTGGACTGCAGCGGATCGTATGTCGCCCCCTGGCATCGATCCCCTCGACATCGAGCAGATCGAAAGCTTTGAAAGCGCGGAGATATAAGGAAGCAGCTTCCTGTTCAGGCCGTGCGTTTATCGCGGAGCAACATAACTGCACCTAATATCACCGTACCGTAAATGATACTGCGCACCGCCTCCGGAACCGTCGTGCCGGCGAGCATGCTTCCAAGGGCGGTGTACAGAAGCGCTCCACCCAGGATGCCTAGATAATGCCCCTTTCCTCCGGAGATGCTCGTGCCACCCAGCACGACAACAGCTATGGATGCAATCAAAAACGGCCGACCCATATCGTAGAAAGTTGATTGGGAGAAGCCGGCCAACAGCAATCCCATCACGGACGAACAAAAGCCACTCAAAACATAGGCGCCTAAGATTATCGGTCCGGTGCGCACTCCAGATAGTTTTGCCACCCACTCGTTATTTCCCACCGCGTAAAGACGTCGTCCAAAGCCGCTTCGACTGAGCAAGAGCGTCGCACATGCGACAAATAGAGGTAATAGCCACAACAGCAATGGAAGGCCGGCGACGCGTTCCGTGACAAAGTTCTTCAAAATTGGAGGAACGCCGCCGCCCTGAGCCCCGTGATTATAAAGTAGCGCCACTCCTTCAAGCACCCCGCCGACTGCGAGGGTCGCCACCACCGGCGACAATCGGAATCCGACCACGAGCGATCCATTAACCAAACCTATCAGAAGCCCAACGGCTAGGGCCTCGGGGATTGCCCAGAAAGCATGCTGGACAGCAAAACACGTATCCGTCACTCCGGCGCACGACGGCGTCGCGGCTATGATTGCGGAAAGCGTAATGGCCCAGATCACCGAAAGATCGAGCCCGCCGACGAGCACAACGGCGCCCTGCCCCAAACCAAGCACCGCCATGAACGTGGCGAACGTCATTAGGCTCCGTAGATAGTCGAACACGCGAAAATCGCGGCCATAGATAGCTGTCGTGATAGCGATCGTAACCAACAACATCGCGTACGACGGGTAGATCAGCCGAAGTGTATTGGCGTTTCGCTGAAACCAGTTAGCTTCGTCTCCGCTCATGGCGCCGTTCGACGCCGCGGACGCGGACGGCGCTCGCCGCAAAATCATCGGTGCCACAGGTGCCTGACGTTTGTTTGAACTCAAGAGTCGACGTAACGTAACGAACAAAGGACTGCGTCGACCGATCGTTAATCCCAGAGCGGCCAATACGAGGACTATACCCTCCACAATGGGTACATAATAGTCGCGTATACCCATGATCAGGAAGATGTTGACGATCAGAGTGACGGTGATCGCGCCAAACACTGCACCGACGCATCCGCCGCGGCCGCCGCCAATCGCCGTGCCCCCAAGCACCACAACGGCAAAAACCTTTAACAGCATTGGCGCGCCGATCAGTGGGTCACCGCCACCGATATTGGCAGTGAGAAACATACCGGCCCAACCGAAGAACATTCCGGCTGCAACGAAGGAGAGCATTCTTGTGAGCCGCTCGTCGACTCGATTGGCAGCTGCCGAAGACGAATCGCTGCCGATCGCGTAGAGCGCAACTCCAAATCGCGTTCGCTTGAGATACAGCCAGACAAGGATAGCTAAGACCATGATAATGACAGGCGCCGGCAGAAAGTTTGGTATGGCGTCACCCACAAAAATCATTGAAAAATCGTCGCTGACTTGGCCTCCTTGAACGGGTTGGATCAGCAAGACCAACCCCTGGATTATGAACATTGTCGCAAGCGTTACAACGATTGCTTGCATGCGGAGGTAACCAACCAAAAAGCCATTGAGCAACCCGACCAATCCACCAACACCCAACGACAGGAAAGTGGCTAGGAAGGTGTAAGGAATAATCGACATCTTGGAAGAGCCAATCAGCGTCACCAATAGGACGTTGACGAGCGAAATCACGGCGCCGACCGATAGGTCGAGCCCACCGGCGATGACTACGATGGTCTCCCCAATTCCAGCGAGCGCCAAGCCCCCAGCAGTGCCCGTCACCGTACTCAGATCGAAGTAACTGAACGGCTTCGGGTTCACCAGCTCGAATACCAAGATCGCTGCGACAAGTACCCCGATCGCCACAAGGGTGCCGCGGGATTTGGCAATCCAGGCGCGCGTCGAAGACCGGCTGGCCGATGACCGAAGGATTTGCGGGTCAGCGATCGCTTCCGTCATGACTCACCCTTGCTGCGGGGGACGACTGGGCAACTGCAGCAGCCATAATTCTGGTTTCGGATATCGCGTCTTCCTGAAGCATCGCGGCGATCTGCCCGCGATAGATGACCGCCACCTCATCGCAAAGATTGACTAGCTCGGGAATGTCTGTCGAATAATAGAGAACAGCGCCACCGGCAGCAGCAAATTCTCTTATGAGGTGGTATAATTCGGCTTTGGTGCCCACATCGACTCCGCGTGTCGGATCGTATAGAAGCAGGATACGGCTGCCAGCCAAAAGCCATTTGGCGAAAACGATTTTCTGTTGGTTGCCACCACTGAATTCTCGCGCCAAACTCCAGAGCGCGCGCGGTGCCACTTTCACTAGATCCAGTACGGAACGAACAGCCGCGCCCTCCGCTCGATAATTTATAAGTCCCCAGCGAGTAAATCGGCGAAGACTTGGAAGTGAGATGTTCTGCCGGCCATCCAGCTCGAGAAACAGACCCTCGGCCTTGCGGTCCTCTGGGACCATGCTGACGCCGATCCGCTCACTAATCGCGTCGGCAGGGGAGCCGATGGTTACCTCTTGTCCGTTTACGAAGATGGCCCCGGATTGAATCTCGGCGAGGCCGAACAGTGCCAGGAATAGTTCGCGTTGCCCCATGCCATCCAGTCCGCCCAGTCCAGTAATCCGGCGCGGCCATAAGCTTAGCGAAACACCATTGACCCCCGTCAATCGAAGATTTTGCACTGCGAGAGCAGGTCGAGCGGAAGGCGCCGGTCTCGGTTCACTCGGCTTGGGAGGAAAGGCCGCGGATATCGACCGACCGATCATTAATTCGATAACGTCATTGTCGGATATTGCGTGAATGTCGTACGAGCCGACCACCCGGCCATTGCGCAAGATAGTCAGTGCCGAACAGAACCGGCGGACCTCCTGGAGCCGGTGCGAAATATAAATGATCGTAGTGCCTTCATTCGTGAGCCGCTCAATGATTGCGCCCAACCAGTCGACGTCCCGTGCTGATAACGACGCGGTAGGTTCATCGAGCAGCAAAATGCGTGGACTGTGACTAATCGCCCGTGCGATTTCGATCTTTTGCCGCGTCGGCAAATCGAGACTAACGACTTCGGCGCGAACGTCGACATGCCCGAGGCCAAGCCGCGCCAGTTGCGCTAATACGAGAGCGTCTCGACGCTGCTGTCGGATCATGCCGCTTGCGCCTACTGGCTCTTCCATCAACAGGAAATTCTGGGAAACAGTTAGATCCTTAATCAGGGAGATTTCCTGGAATGCGGTCCTAATGCCAAGGCGGTGGGCATTCTTGGGGCTGTTGATCCGGACGCTTTCATCGAACACCGCGACTGAGCCGACGTCTGGCTGGGTCAATCCGCTGAGCAGTCTGACCAAAGTCGACTTGCCGGCTCCGTTTTCGCCGAGAAGCGCGTGCACCGCGCCGGACCTAACCATAAGCGATAGGCCGTCCAACGCTATCGTCGGGCCGTAGCGCTTGCGAAGGTCGGATACAATCAGTGCTGGCCGAACGTTCATGGAGCTTACGAGCAAGTTCTGAGCGAGCCTTCGAGCCGCGCCGTAGCAACCCCGACGTCAACGCATGTTGATGTCGGGGTCGGTATATCGTCATCGCACTTAGAGCGTGTCCTTAGGATCCCTCAGGTGTCGTGCCGTGTAAGGCGGAATTGATGTCGAGCTCGGGAATCCACTTATTCCATACGTCGATGTAAAAGTTGTCGGGAGCCACACTCAATGGCACCGCTGTGCACGAAAAGTCATCCTTGACCAACTCAGCGTGATCTCCTGTCCGGCACAGTTTGCTGTCGGCGGAGGTTACTAGGGGCATGGGTGCTTTCGTCCACTTCTCCACCTTTCCACCGTCTAGAACTTTGAAAGCAAGCTTCAACCCATATGCGCCAAGCCAAAGGGGCGAGCCCATCGACACGCCAGGATTTCCGATCGCGCCGGGCGTTGAGTCTTTGGCCAACATCGATACACGGAATCCGTTAGTTCCATTGCCTGCGCAGGGAAGTAACTTGGGCCGATTTGCCTCGAGCTGGAGTTGCGAGAAAACATAGCATCCGGTTTGGGTCCATAACCCATCGATCTTGTCCCAGCCTTGAGCCGCTATGATCTCCGTCAGCTTCTGACGAGCGGTGGCCGGGTTCCACATGCTAGGCGCCTCCGCTATGATGTGAATGTCAGGGTGCTTTGCAAACACTGCCTTGGCACCGTCGTTGCGCTGCTTGTCCACGGTGTTACCGGGGATGCCGCCCATGAAGATGATGTTACCCTTGCCGTTGAGAAGCTTCACGAGTCCCTCGGCAGGGCCCGCACCAGCCCATGTTTGGTCGATACCTACGTGGGTCGTAACGCACGGCTCGTTTGTCTCAGAGTCGTAGGTGATGACAATAACGCCGCGTTTGCAAGCGTTGGCGATGGCTCGGTTCGTGGCGGTTTCGGAGAACGGCCACAGAATCATGATGTCAACGCCGCTCTGCACCGCAGCATTGATTTGTTGGATTTGAGTCTGCGGATCACCGCGCGCTGATTGGACGGTGATGTCCGTGATGCGGTCCTTGTATTCCTTGGTATGAGCCATGGCGACTACAAGGTTGGCCGACGAACTCTGCCAAGTGTTACCATCGAAACCAATGCCAACGAAAACTTTATGTTTCTTGTCATCGGCAATAGACGAGGTCGTAATGGCAGTGAAAAGGCAAGCGGCCAGGCCAAGACAGCCGACGACTCTGCGAGCGAATCCTTTCATGCGCGTCTCCCTGTTTGGTTCCGTCGCCGAATCGTCATGGTGATCTGCCACGCGGACTACCAAACCTAGTCAATTTACCCGGATCGCTGGGAGGACGCAATGACTGTGAGGAAAATAATGTTCATGACATGAAACCGCGAATTTGGCATGACGAAGGCTACTGCTCGGTCGTTCCCTTCCCGCCGGAGGGAGAACGAGGTGCGGTTTTGGTGCGCGGTCAACCGGCGTGGGAGCCACGCTTAACCGGTCGGCGAAAGGATCTTTTGTGCCAGGATATCGAATCGCCGTCGTTCCGGGTGACGGGATTGGCAAAGAAGTCGTTCCCGAGGGGCAACGGGTACTTGAGGTCGCCGCGAAACGGTTCGGATTTGACCTGCATTGGGATCACTTCGAGTGGAGCTGCGAATATTACGCGCGACATAACAGGATGATGCCGGAGGACGGATTAGCGCGGATCGCGCAACATGACGCAGTGTTTCTTGGTGCGATCGGCTGGCCTACCGTTCCTGACCACATTTCGCTTTGGCAGTTGCTGATTCCTATCCGTCGGGAGTTTCGTCAATATGTGAACCTCCGGCCCGTGCGCCTGTTCGAGGGCGTGGCTTGCCCGCTCGCGGGCAAAAAGCCCGGTGACGTTGACTTCGTTATTGTGCGCGAGAACAATGAGGGTGAATATTCTGAGATCGGCGGACGTATCTACAGGGGGCTCGAGGACGAAATCGCTATACAGGAGAACATTTTCACACGGCGTGGTGTCGACCGCGTCCTGCGCTTCGCTTTCGAGCTCGCTAGCAAGCGCCCTCGGCGTCGCCTTACCTCAGCAACAAAATCGAACGGCATCGTACACACGATGCCGTTCTGGGACGAATGTTTTAAGGCAATGGCCGTCCACTACCCCGACGTGGCAATCGAACAGTTTCATATCGATATTCTTACTGCGCATTTTGTCAGGCAACCGGAGAGGTTTGACGTCGTCGTCGGAAGCAACTTATTCGGCGATATTCTCTCCGACCTGGGGCCCGCCGTTGCCGGCACGATTGGCATCGCCCCCTCGGCCAATCTCGATCCCGAGCGAAAATTCCCGTCGATGTTTGAACCAGTCCATGGTTCGGCGCCAGACATTGCCGGTAAGAATATCGCGAATCCAATCGGCCAGATTTGGTCGGGGGCGATGATGCTGGAGCACCTAGGCGAAGCAAACGGCGCGGCCGCGGTTGTTAAAGCTATCGAACGGGTTTTGGCTGACGGATCGGTGCTCACACCCGACATGGGCGGAACCGCGTCCACGCAGGCGCTTGGCCTGGCCATTATCGATGCGCTTTGATCGGATTGGATAGGTTTGGCGGGTTGCGGGCAAGCTGCAAGACGCAGTATATCTTTTTGTTCTGCCACCTCGGCAAGCTCATAACTGATGCACACAACCGTCGGTATTTTGCACGTAGGAGGGACCTAGATAGCGAAATGACCGAAAACGACGGCAAGACCCCTGTGGCTGTCCTCACTGGTTTCCTCGGCAGTGGCAAGACCACTCTTTTGCACCGCTTGCTCACCGATCCGGGCATGGTGAGGACGGCTGTTTTGATAAATGAATTTGGCGAGATTGGCCTCGATCATCTTCTGGTACGCTCAGTCGCCGAAGACGCGGTCATCCTGCAGAACGGTTGCATCTGCTGCACATTGAGAACTGATCTGCAACAGGGATTGCGTGATTTGATCGATGGGCGTGCAACTGGAAAGTTTCCGGAATTCGACCGAGTTGTGATCGAAACCACGGGTCTGGCCGATCCAGCGCCAATTGCTCAGACGCTGCTAATCGATCCAATGTTGCGCTATCAGGTCCGTCTTGCCAACATAATTACTACCGTCGACGGCATGCATGGCGTGACGCAGCTTCGCAAACATCCCGAATCCTTGCGGCAGGCCGCGATTGCCGACCGTCTAGTAATTACAAAGACGGATCTTATTTCACGTGAGCAGCTAAAAGGGCTTAAGCGTGATTTGTCACGTCTCAATCCGACATCGCGGATATTTGATGTTCAATCAGATTATTTCGATGCCAGTGCTTTGCTAACCGAGGGCGTCGCCGACGCAGCTTCGAAATTGCGAGAAGTGCAGCATTGGCTTGATTCGTCTTTTGAGGCCGACCAACACGACCATGACGCGCATGACCACCATGGGTCCGCCCATTCATCAAACATCAAGTCTTTCTCGCTTCGGGTGGAGGAGGAAATCGATTGGGCTGCTTTTGGGGTATGGCTGACCGCATTGCTTCACCGTCACGGCGAAAAAGTGCTCCGGGTGAAGGGATTGCTCAACGTGGCGGATGCGTCTGGTCCGATCGTTCTTCACGGCGTCCAGCATGTAGTCCATCCGCCTGTTCATCTGGAGCAATGGCCGGATCAGGATCACGCATCACGAATCGTGTTCGTGCTGCAAGGGATCGAACCTGCTCTTCTAAAGCGATCAATGATGAACTTCCTACACGCGGCAGCTGGCCGTCGCAAGGTGGCGGACCCTACCGATCAGCGAGCCCACGCCTAGCCTATCTGCCCATCTCTCCAGTGCTGCGATTCAGTGAAATTTTCCGAACCAGACTTTACCCGAAAGCATATAGAGAAACTCAATGCCAGCATGCCTGAAATGAGTGTAGGGCACAGCATCTTCTGCCAATGTGATCAAATATGGCTC
>Ga0209006_10004438_pt1 | contig 12730 bp, 8 predicted proteins | sample JacPin_JW_Ref_O2_FD_188567 | JGI IMG/M metagenome (GOLD analysis project Ga0209006, IMG submission 188567) | Forest soil microbial communities from Algoma, Ontario, Canada - Jack Pine, Ontario site 1_JW_Ref_O2 (SPAdes) (version 2) | ecosystem: Environmental > Terrestrial > Soil > Boreal...
CGGATCCGTAACTCCGGTTGCGTTTTGGTACATGCCGCCGTTGGCCGAGGTCAGACCTCCAGCCCACCCTGCACCATAGAGCGGGAAGCCCATGGTGTATTTGGCCGGGGATGCGCCGTGTGCCAGATAGTACTGTACGGTTGCGTCAATCGTGTCTCCTTTTCCGTACAGCGGACTGGCAGCTTCGTCATACAGCGGAGACGCGTCATTGGTGGCGTTGGCCCAGTCTCCGGCGTAGTTATAGCCGTCGACGTTCATGTAATCCAACACCGCATTCAGACCCGCGATGTTAATTGTGTCGTAGCCTCCGTCGTTACCCGAGTCCTGAGCGGCGCCCGGCGTTGACGGACCAGCGGCCAAATCGGCCAACACATAATACGTCTTGCCGGTTGTTCCCGTTAACGTGTTCAGTTCGGTGCGGAACTCCGTCATCAACGCCGTAAAGTTGGCCGTATCGTTTGCGTTCGGGAATTCCCAGTCGATGTCGAAGCCATCGAAGAGAGTCCCGGTTGAGACACCCGAGGCGATATTGCCCTGGATGAACATGTTGACGCACGAGCCCACAAACGCCTGCCGTTCAGCAGTCGTGCTGGCCGCGAGATCGAAGAGCTGGTTAAAGCCCGGAGGATTCCATCCGCCAATCGAGATCAACACTTTCAGGTTGGGATGGAGTTGTTTGAGTTGTACAAGCGCGCCAAAGTTGCCCTGCAACGGAGCGACGGCCTGAGTTGCGCCGGGCACCTGGGGGACGACTTTCTGGTAATCGGCATACGTGTCGGAGAGCGCGCAACTCACGTTGCTGCCGTTCGCGACCGGCTTGGCAAAGGCATAAATGAGATGCGTCAGGACGCCCGCTACGCCGTTGCTCTGCAGGTCCGCAACGTTCGCGTTGGCGTAGTAAGTTCCCCATTCTTCATACCATCCGCCCATGAACAGGTTAGTGAGCGCAGTTGTCGTCACCCTGAGGGACGAACTTGCGGGAGACGCGCCGGCAAAATCGCTCGCTTCCACCGTATAGGTGTAGGTGGTTGATGGCGAGAGATTCCCTGCCGTGTATGACGTGGTCGTTGTCGTTCCGACTGCGGTCCCATTCTGCAACACCGTGTAGTTGGTTATGGTGCAGCCGCTGGGAGGAGTGACCGGGGACCAGCTCAGATTCGTGCTGGAATCGGTTGTTCCCGAAGCTGCCAATCCAGTTGGAGCGCTTGGTTTGGTTGTGCACGAGCTCGCCAGAGTGGTTACATTCACTGTCGAACTCGCGGCTGATGTGCCTGCCGCATCCGTCGCCTCCACCGAAAAGCCATAAGTCGTCGACGGTGTGAGACCCGTTACTGCATCGGTTGTGGTGGTTGGGGACGCGATCAGTGCGCCGTTCTGCAACACCTTGTAGCTCACACTGCACCCTGAAGGGGGAGTAACCGCGTTCCAGGCGAGGTTCGTACTGGATTGAGTTGTTCCGGATGCCGCCAAACCAGTTGGCACCGCAGGTACGGCAGAGCAAGTCGTACAAGGCGTGGTCGCAGTCCAAGGTTCTCCGCTGCCAGCCCCGCCGTTGTTGGTCGAGGGGTTCTGGTTCTGCGTCCAGAAATTGGCAACGTAGTTTTCGCCACCCACACTTGCCGTCATGCCCTGTGTGTATACCGCTGTGGCGCTCCACGGCGTAGCACACGTGCCGCCACCCGCCAGCGTTGTTACGTTTACGGCAGTGCTTGCGGGAGAAGTGCCGGCAGCGTCCGTAGCTTCGACTGTGAAGCTGTACGACGTGGAAGCCGCAAGACCACTCACGGTAAACGTTGTGCCGGTCGGCGTTCCAATTGAAGTTCCATTTTGCAGAACGGTGTAGCTGCTGATCGTGCAGCCCGAAGGCGGAGTGTCCGCGGTCCAGCTCAAGTTTGTGCCACTGCTGGTCGTGCCGGACGCGCCCAGACCAGTTGGTGCGCTTGGCTTCGTGGTGCACGAATTCGCCAGCGTCGTCACATTCACGGCTGAACTTGGGCCTGACGTGCCGTTGGCGTCCGTCGCTTCCACTGTGAAGCTGTAGGCGGTCGAAGGGGTAAGGCCGGTTACCGCAAATGTCGTGCCGGTTGCGGTTCCGATCGAAGTTCCGTTCTTCAATATCGTGTAACTGCTGATCGTGCAGTTGGCAGGAGGAGTCACCGCTGTCCAACTCAGGTTGGTGCTGGTGCTGGTTGTGCCAGACGCCCCCAAACCAGTGGGCGCGCTGGGCGTGGTCGTACAGCTGCCGCCGCTTCCGCCAGTTCCGCTGAGAGCAGATGTCTGCGGACTATTCGTTGCATTATCGGTCACCGTCAGTGTGCCCGTAGCCGGGCCCGACGCGGTTGGATAGAAATATACGTAGATTGGGCACGAACCGTTGGCGGCTACTGAGGATCCGCAATTGCTGGATACAACGAATTGGGCGCTGACGGTGACGTTGCTGATGGTCACGGCCGTACTGCCGCTGTTTGCCAATGTGAAGGTAGCCCACGCGGTGCCTGTGCCGACAGGGGTGCTGCCAAAGTTGTAGCTGGACGGGCTCAAGGTGACTGTCGCTTGCGCCAACAGCGAAACTGAAATAAAGGCGCAGAGGAGAGAGGAGAAAAGCAAATTACGCTTCATTGTGGCTCCTTGATTCGGGCGACGCGTGCCAGGCGATCCGCCCGCGGTTGAGTGATTGGGGGAGGGAGTTCCCGGTGGTCACGTCGGACTCCATGTCGTGAGAGTTCATCACACACTGCACTCATCGAAAATTCGTAGCGGTTCCCGAATCGCGATATTCGCAAATTGAAAAGAACAGATTTCCAATCGAGCTATCGCACCTCAACTGCTCTATAGCAGTTGAGGGACGTAGCGTACTCCCGTTCAGCAATCGAGTCAATAAACTTTTTTGTTTTTGTGCAATCCGAAATGCAAATTAGGCCGCGACCCGCTAACTGACAGAAAAGCGAGGGGCCGCAAGTCCGAGGCAGGTTTGTTTCAGAGTGTGGACAAACAGTGGTTCTAACTCGATCTTGTTACGAAATCCGAACTTGTGGTGGGAGATCGGGCTTGGCGTCAATGCAGCTTCTTTGTGTCACAGCCTTGCTTACTTCAGACCCGCCGCAATCGCCTTCGTCAGGGTTGCGCTGGCATCGTCATCATTCAACGCCCACACATAGGCTCCGCCAAGCTTGTTCTTCTTGATGTAGGCCACCTTAGTTGCGACCGCGGCAGGATTGTCGTAGGTATAGAAAGTTCCGGATGCTGGATTGTAGAGCGTCGCGCCCACTCGCGCCGAATCGTACCAGGCGACATACCCATCTCGATGCATAAGGTTTTCGACGGTCGAGTAGGTAGCAAATCCCGCCGTCAAAATAGTGTCGCAGCCCGGCGCAGCCGTGGCTTTGTCTGCATTCGGACACAGGCCTGACCCGTCGCTCAACAGAACGGGAGCAGCGCCTGTGGTTTTCTGATACAAACCATGGTTTCCGCTAGGAACGCCCGTCCAGCCGACCGCGTATAGCGGCAGACCCATGGTGTACTTAGCCGCGGGCACGCCTGCCTTGAGATATGCCTTTACCGTCGCGTCGATGTAGCGATCATCGGCATATACGGGATCCGCGGCCGAATCGTACAAAGAGGAAGAATGATTCGTCTGCTTCTCGTCCGACCCCGCGTAGTCGTAGCCGTCAATAGTGAGGAAATCCACTTGCGCCGCGGCGGCCTTAAGGTCGATGTTGATATATTTCTTCGGGTTCGCCGGAGAATCGAAGGTCAAAATATATTTCTTGCCCGTCGTTTTCGACAATGCATCGAGTTCCGTGCGGAACTCTTTCAGGAGAGCCGTGAAATTCTGCTTATCCGCCGGGCCTGGAAATTCCCAATCGATATTGAAGCCATCAAACAATCCGGGAGCGGAAACGCCTGCGGCGACATTACCCTTAACAAACATGTCGATGCACGAAGACGCTAGAGCAGCGCGGCCGGCCACGCTTCCTGCGGCGGTAACGAAGCCCGCAACGTTCCCCGCTTGTCCCCCTAACGAGATCAACACTTTCAAATTGGGATGAAGCTCTTTCAACTGCTGGATCGCGCCAAAATTTCCATAAAGGGGCGCGGTATAAGGTTTGCCGCTCACACTCGGAAGTTTCGAATTCTGGTAAGCGGCTACAGGGTCAGCAATAGCGCACGCTGGCGGAGAAGTCGGCGTCACATTGCCGAAAGCATAGATCAAGTGTGTGAGTTCATCGGCCACACCGTTCTTTTGCAGATCCGCAATGTTGTACCCCGCGTAATTGATACCCCACTCTTCGAAGTAGCCTCCGAAAATCTTGTGATGGCGAGTTTGCCCAAATGCGAATGATGGAGTCACGAACGCAGCGAGGGCCAAAAGACTCGCGAAAATCGCGCGGAGCAGGGCACTCATAAAAGATTCCGACATAGTACGAGCCTCAGGATTCGTATATAAAACGGATTGGCAGAGCATAGAACTATACCGCAGAGCTCAAGCGACCTACGATCGGATCAAACTATGACGCGTTACGAACGCTCTGCAGGCTATCGAGACGGCGTTGCAGGAAGCGCCGCTCCTGCTCATTGCTGACCAGAGCGAGAGCTCGCCGGTAACTGGCTACTGCATTTTCTTGCAAGCCGAGACGGCGTTGCAGGTCAGCGCGTACAGCATGCAAGAGATGATGGTTCTCCAGTTCGCCGCTCGTTGCAATTTCATCCACCAAGGTCAGAGCCTGCATTGGTCCCTCCGCCATGGCAACCGCTGCTGCACGATTCAGTGCGACGATGGGCGTGGGCTGCGAACGTTCGAGCAGAGTGTAAAGCCCTACAATCTGCGGCCAATCGGTGTCTTCCGCACGGCGGGCGCGGCAATGTAGTGCTGCGATCGCGGACTGGATGGCATAGGGGCCAGGTCCGCCACTCAGAGCCTGATCGACCAATGGAAGCGCCTCATTTATTTGTGCCTCATTCCAGAGAGCGCGGTCCTGATCTTCGAGAAGCACAATTTCCCCGTCCGGGCCGGTCCGAGCCGCACTGCGAGCATCGTGCAGGAGCATCAGCGCAAGAAGTCCAAGCCCTTCGGCCGGAGGATGCGGCATCATCAGCGCCATCACGACTCGGCAAAGCCGAATAGCCTCTGAGCACAGGTCGGCGCGCACAACAGCGCCCCCCGTTGTGGCTAGATAGCCTTCGTTGAAAACCAGATAGATGACCGTGAGAACGGCATCCAGACGCTGCGGGATCTCGCTGGTTTCCGGAACGACGTAGGGAATGCGGGCATCGCGAATTTTTCGTTTCGCGCGCACCAGGCGCTGCGCCATAGTAACGGTCGGAACGAGGAAGGCTCGGGCAATCTCTTCGGTTTGCAGACCGCAAAGCGTGCGCAACGTCAGAGCAACTTGCGACTCAAGCGCGAGAGCGGGATGGCAACATGTAAAGATCAGGCGCAGCCGCTCGTCCGGAATTTCTCCGGAATCATAGTCCGGTTCGTGTTGCGTCGGTATGATGTATGCGTAAAGTTCCCGTTTTTCTTCAAATAAGGCCTTCCGACGTAAGCGGTCGATGGCTTTATTCCGCGCGGTTCGGATAATCCAGGCCCGCGGATTATCGGGAACACCGGACTCGGTCCATTGCTGAACTGCGATCGCGAAAGCCTCCTGCGCGCACTCCTCGGCAAGATCAAAGTCTCGGAGCAGGCTGATTAGCGTGGCGAGTATGCGGCCCCAATCCTCCCGGTAGAGGTCTTCCGCCACCGAGTTGGCTCCCGCATGCATAAAACATTCTAAAAAACATTTACTCAAACTGTCGATTCTGGCCTGTGACATTCGACTTATCAATGAAAGGGCGGATGAATGCTCATTCTAAGGAGTCGAGAGTGAACCATCTTCAACCGATGTTGGAAGAATTCGTCAAAGAAGCCGAAACTACAAAAAAAGTCCTGGATCGTGTTCCGGCCGACAAGCTTGCCTGGAAGCCACACGAAAAGTCGATGACCCTGGGGCAGCTCGCGTTGCATATCGCAAAGGTTCCCGGAGCCATTGCCAACATAACAAAATCTGATCGTTTCGACGCTTCGCAGAACAATTTCACCCCGCCAATTCCGGAGAATTTGGCAGAAGTACATGCGGCACTGGAACAGAGCGTTCGCGATGTGCGACACACACTCACTGAGGCCTCAGATGCCTTTGCGCAAGCAGATTGGCATTTGATGCTGGGCGACAAGGAAGCCATGACTTTACCGCGTGCAGCGGTCTGGCGAGCACTTATGCTCAATCACTGGTACCACCATCGCGGTCAGCTGTCCGTCTATTTGCGTATCCTTAATGTTGCAGTTCCCTCAATCTATGGCCCAAGTGCCGATGAAAACCCGTTCCGGTGAAGATCCTCGAGGATGGCAAAATCATCGGCTACGGAGAGTGCAATCACTTTAACCATGAAGGAGAGCAAATGAAGTACATGCTTTTGATCTACGGCAATGAATCAGCCTGGAGCGATGTAGAGCGGGAGGCTTGCTACCACGAGTCCGCCTCCTATGCCCGGGAGCTTGCCGCCAAGGGCAAATATTTGGCGGCGAATCCGCTTCAACCTGTAGCTACCGCTACGAGCATTCAGATACGCGAAGGCAAACGGTTGGTAACCGATGGGCCATTTGCGGAAACACGGGAGCAACTGGGCGGATATTTTCTGATCGATGCTGTGAATCTGGATGATGCAATCAACATTGCCGAAGGGCTGCCAGGAGCAAAGATCGGCACGGTGGAAATCAGGCCCGTCATTGATGTGGCCGGACTGCCAGACTGAAATGAATTCGAGATAGAGAATTTTCTCAAAGGAGGATGTCGATGAAATTCATGATGATGGTTAGAGCCAACAAGCACTCGGAAGCGGGCGTGATGCCGAGTGAGGAGTTGATCGCCGCGATGGGCAAGTACAACGAAAAGCTGATCAAAGCTGGCGTGCTCCTGGACTTGGCTGGACTACAACCGAGTTCCAAAGGAATGCGCATCAGGTTTTCTGGCGGCAAACACACATTGCTCGATGGTCCGTTTGCTGAAAGCAAGGAGCTGATCGCCGGGTATTGGCTGATTCAGGTCAAATCACGGGAAGAAGCAGTCTCGTGGCTGAAGCAGGTCCCAGCGCCATTCGGGGAAAATGCCAAGGGCGAAGTGGAGTTGCGGCAGTTATTTGAGTTGGATGACTTCTCGCCGAGCGACGCACTGGAGCACCACAAGGAACTGGGAATCAAGTTAGCGGCGGATCTGGCTTCGCGTTCGAAGTAGCTACCGAATATGAACACTCATCAAGAAGAGAGGAAACAAACATGAAAGTGAATCCGTACTTATTTTTTGAAGGCAATTGTAGAGAGGCATTTCAACTATATGCGAAGGTGCTCGGCGCCACGATCGAGGCGATGATGCCGCACGCCGGAACACCCGCCGAGCAAGACGTTCCAGCAGATTGGGCCGACAAGATCATCCACGCATCGATGGTGATTGACGGCCAAAGATTGATGGCCTCCGATGCGCCTCCCGGACGCTCGCAGAAACCGCAGGGGTTTTACGTGTCGCTGCAAGTAGCCACCATTGAGGAAGCAGAGCGCATCTTTGGGGAACTGAGTTCAGGCGGCAAAATCACCATGCCACTGACCGAAACCTTCTGGGCGCAGCGCTTCGGAATGTTTGTCGATCGCTTCGGAACTCCATGGATGTTGAACTGCCCAGCCAACTCATCGACGGCATAAAGAGGCATAAAAGAGAAGATGACAAAGTAACCATATCGAATGCCCGAACCGCCCAAGGTTTTCACCGACTTCTGGACCCTCGCCTATGAGGCAATTTGAACTCTTAAAAGGAGACGGAACACAAAATAGCGATGTTTTGTATGAATCTGAGGTTAATTTCTGGGCATTAGTAAGGGGCACTTTGTTTCCAAGCTAACTGGACGACCCTCCAATACTGAATCTTTTGGGGGAGTTTGCAAATCCATATTGAAACCAAGGATGTCAACGTGGGGTTGATCTCCTCGAAAACACCGTAACGGTTCTTACCTACCTGGAGAAACACATGGCGAAACGGATGATTTTGATGTTGGTCGTTGTTCTGGCCCTTGTGGGTGGGCTGGGTTTTTTAAAGTACCGGCAGGTTGAGACTGCGATTGCCATGGGCGCTAGCTTCCAGCCCCCACCGACGGCAGTAACCACAGTGATCGCCCAGCGGGTAACATGGCCGAGCACCCTGACAGTGATCGGGACGGCAGCGGCAATCGAAGGCGTGACCGTGGGGGCCGACCTTCCGGGGACTATCGATAAGATTCACTTCGAATCTGGCCAAACCGTGCACGAGGGCGACGTTCTGGTCGAACTCGATATCCGCCAGGAGCGCGCCCAGCTCGCCAACCTGGAAGCCCAGCGTGATCTGGCCAAAATCAATTATGGTCGATCCGAGCAACTGGTACAGGCAGGTGTGATCTCCCGTTCGGAATACGACAATGCCGCCGCTCAACAGAAGGCTACAGAGGCACAAGTGGGCGACATTCGCGCCGCCATCGCTCGCAAGACCATCCACGCTCCATTCACCGGGGTCTTAGGAATTCGGCAGGTGAGCCTCGGCCAATATCTCGCCGCCGGTCAAGCGATCGTCTCTCTGCAGTCCATCAGTCCTATTTATGTGAACTTTGGCGTGCCGCAGCAGGATGCGCCCAAGATGGGCATCGGGCACAGCGTTAGTGTCACGAGCACGGATCTGCCAGGTACCGGATTTGCGGGTAAGATCACGGCCCTCGACTCTGTTATCAACGAGCAAACGCGCAATATCCAGGTACAGGCAACGCTCCAGAACCCCGGAGGCAAGATCCGCCCCGGCATGTACATGCAAGTTGAACTCCCGCTCGGCAAGCCGCGCGACGTCATTCCGCTGCCGGCCTCCGCCATCAACTATGCCCCTTACGGCGACTCTGTGTATGTCGTGACGCAGATGAAAGATCCAAAAGGCAACACTTATCGCGGCGTGAAACAGCAAGTCGTGAAAGTGGAAGGTAGCCGTGGCGATCAGGTTGCGATCACTTCAGGGGTCAATCCCGGAGACGAAATCGTCAGTGCGGGTGTTTTCCGGCTGCGGAACGCCGCCCCTGTTTTGGTGAATAACACTGTCAAACCTGGCAACGATCCGAATCCGAAACCTGATGAGAGCTAGCGACGAAACTCGGGAGAGTTAACAACGGCCCTTTTACCCAGCATAGCCCCCATGAGGAGCGCGCATGAAGTTCACTGATCTATTCGTAAAACGTCCGGTCTTGGCGATGGTGGTGAACCTCGTCATCCTGATCGCCGGCTTGCAGGCCATTCGTTCGTTGAGTGTACGGCAATATCCGCGCAGCGACATCTCGATCATCCAGGTAACCACGGTATATGTGGGCGCCAATGCGGATCTCGTCCGCGGCTTCATCACGACGCCGCTCGAGCGTGTGATCGCCAGCGCCGATGGTATCGACTACATGGAGTCGACAAGCGCGCAGGGCCTGAGCACGATCATCGTTCACCTTAAATTGAACTACGACACGAACGCGGCCCTCACCCAGATCCAGGCCAAGGTTGCCCAGGTCAAGAATGACTTGCCTCCAGAGTCGCAAGTGCCGGTCATTGATCTGCAAACCGCGGATCAAGAGTTCGCCGCGATGTATATCGGAGTTTCGTCCAAGGACCTGGATCAAAATCAGATCACCGATTATCTGACCCGCGTCGTGCAACCGAAGCTCAGCGCGGTCAGCGGCGTGCAGCGCGCCGACATCCTGGGCAACCGTACTTTCGCCATGCGGCTCTGGCTCAAGCCCGATCAGATGGCCGCGCGCGGCGTCTCCCCGTCTGACGTGCGGGATGCTCTATCAAAGAATAACTACTTGTCCGCGCTCGGCAGCACCAAAGGTTCCATGGTCTCGGTGAACCTGATCGCCAACACCGACCTGCGCACACCGGACGATTTCAAGCAGATGGTGGTGAAGCAAGGAAATGGCGTGGTGGTTCGCATGGGAGAAATCGCCGATATTCAACTCGGCGCAGAGAACTACGACCAGGACGTGCGCTTCAACGGCGAGACCGCGACCTTCATGGGGATCTGGGTTCTTCCCACGGCAAACTCGCTCGAAGTTATTAAGGATGTGCGCAAGGCCCTTCCTGCGATCGAGGAACAGCTGCCCACGGGAATGAAGTTGGGCATCCCTTACGACTCCACGGCATACATTCAAGACGCGATCAATGAAGTGCTTCACACTCTTACTGAAACACTATTGATCGTCGTCGTAGTCATCTTCCTCTTCCTTGGTTCGTTCCGCTCGGTGCTGATTCCGATCGTTGCCATCCCGGTCTCGCTGGTTGGTGCGGTCTTCCTGATGTTGATTGCGGGTTTCACCATCAATTTGCTGACGTTGCTCGCCATCGTGCTTTCTGTCGGCTTGGTCGTGGACGATGCCATCGTCATGGTGGAAAACGTCGAACGGCACTTGCAAATGGGTAAGTCTCCGTTTCGTGCGGCTGAAGATGCTGCGCGCGAGTTGGTCGGACCGATCATCGCCATGACGATCACTCTGGCGGCGGTGTACGCACCCATCGGAATTCAGGGTGGATTGACCGGGGCTCTCTTTCGCGAATTTGCCTTCACACTTGCCGGTGCAGTCACGGTCTCCGGCATCGTCGCTCTGACCCTATCGCCGATGATGGGTTCAAAGTTGCTGCGTGCCGGCGACGCCGACAAGGGCTTCTCTGGAATCGTCAACCGCCAGTTTGAGCGTGTACGGAATCTGTACACCCGCCTGCTGACGGGGACTTTGCAGTATCGCCCGGTTGTCCTGACGTTATGGGTGATCGTGGCCCTGCTCATGGTTCCGTTTTATATGTTCTCGCAGCATGAACTTGCTCCTGCCGAGGACCAAGGCGTTGTGTTCGGCGTAATTCAATCGTCCGCCAACTCTACCCTCGATCAGACTAATCTGTTCACAACACAGGTCTATAACGTCTACCACTCGTTCCCTGAGAGTGAGAGCATCTTCCAGATCACCAATCCCAGCGGCGGATTCGGCGGCATGGTGACCAAACCATGGAGCCAGCGAACGAAGACGACCCAACAGTTGCTGGTGGAGTCGGCCGGGCAACTCTCGAAGATTTCTGGGATTCGGGTAATTCCCCTGACCCCTCCACCGCTTCCCGGCGGCGGCAACTTCCCCGTTGATTTTGCAATTGTGTCGGCGGCTGAGCCAGAGCAAGTCAGCCGCTTCGCCGAGCAGATCGCACAGAAGGCGATGGCCAGCGGTAAGTTCATCTTTGCCGACACCGATGTGAAATTCGACCAGCCACAGACCGAGGTCGTCTTTGACCGCGACAAGTTACGCTCGCAAGGCGTAGACCTGAGCCAGGCCGGCCAGGATCTCTCCACCATGCTTGGCGGCAATTACGTGAACCGCTTCAGCATTCAGGGACGCAGTTATAAAGTTATTCCGCAGGTTTCGCGTGTCGAACGCCTCACTCCGGAGCAACTTTCGCAAATTTATGTGAAGGGTTCAGCCGACAAATTGGTGCCGCTTTCCACCTTCGCTACCTTGAAAACAACTACCGAGCCGCGATCATTGAATAAATTTCAGCAGCTGAACGCAGTGCGCATCCAGGGTGTAATTCCACCCAACGTACCACTCGACGAAGCGCTGAAATTCCTGGAAGACACCGCCAAGCAGGTCTTGCCGCAAGGCTTCAATGTCGATTACGCCGGTGAGTCGCGTCAGCTCCGCGTAGAGGGCAGCAAGTTCCTCGGAACCTTCCTGCTTTCGGCGATCCTGATCTACCTCGTTCTGGCCGCACAGTTCGAGAGTTTCCGCGATCCCTTCATCATCCTTGCCGGTTCGGTGCCGCTCGCAATTTCTGGTGCTTTGGCCTTCTCATTCATGGGATTCACCACTCTGAACATCTATAGTCAAGTGGGTCTGATTACTCTGGTCGGATTGATCGCCAAAAATGGAATTCTGATTGTTGAGTTTGCCAACCATTTGCAGGAAACCGGCCGCAGCAAACTCCAGGCGATTATCGGTGCGGCCAGCACCCGGCTTCGGCCAATTCTCATGACCACCGCCGCCACTGTCTTTGGTCACTTCCCTCTCGTTTTAGCCAAGGGACCGGGTGCGGGAGCTCGAAACAGCATCGGTATTATGCTGGTGAGCGGCATGATCATCGGCACGATCTTCACGCTGTTCGTTGTGCCATCGATCTACATGCTGGTGGCGAAAAAACATATTAGCGTGAGGGACGAAGGTCTCGATGAGATTTCGGTTCGGGAGCCGGCAGGTGTCGCGGTCTAGAACGGTTCAGCGTTCTTTGCCGCTTCCCCAATCAGTGGAAGCATTGGCGCCGTAGCCCGTCATCTCCAGGTAACCTACGCCGTGCAACGGACTGCCGGCGCGCTGCCCCGTAATATCGATTGCTCCCTCCCAGTAGCTGGGCCCGATCGTGCCGGCCAGTTCCTGGCTCGGCAGCGGCGTTGCAATATCGATCTGAAGCCCGAGGCTTGGAACAGAGACATGCCATTGCACCGGGTACCTGCCCCGGCTCTGCGTGCTGGCCCATATCTCGCTTCCGGGAGTCATAGTGAAATCTTTCAACGCTAGAAAGGTAGGCGCTCCATGCGCGTCGATGTAGCTGCCCGAAGAATAAAGATCCACGCTGCCGTCCTTATGACGCAAACGGTAGAGCATCAACTCAGTG
>Ga0209006_10004439_pt1 | contig 12727 bp, 13 predicted proteins | sample JacPin_JW_Ref_O2_FD_188567 | JGI IMG/M metagenome (GOLD analysis project Ga0209006, IMG submission 188567) | Forest soil microbial communities from Algoma, Ontario, Canada - Jack Pine, Ontario site 1_JW_Ref_O2 (SPAdes) (version 2) | ecosystem: Environmental > Terrestrial > Soil > Boreal...
CGCGCAGCTTCTTATATTGTTTCTTGCGCTTGTAGTGGAAGACCAGGATCTTCGCGCCGCGGCCTTCGCCGACAACTTCGCCCACCACGCGCGCGTCGGACTCGACTCCAACTTTACCTTCTTCGCTCGAGACCGCGACGACAGGGAACTCCACCTGACCGTCTGTTCCGATCACCTTCTCTACTCGAATCACATCGCCGGGCGCCACCCGGTACTGCTTGCCACCGGCGCGGATAACCGCGTACATACACTAGCCTCCGTGAAATGTCGTTGAAAGTCAGCTCGTCCGTGAAACTCTTCCGCGAGTTCCCAACCAGGCCATGCGCACACGGGCGCAACCACGGGGCCTGCTGATTTCCTCTGCTTGCTGTGTTTTCCGCCACGGCGCTTCAGCCAAGGCAGGCGTCCCCAGAACGGGTCGGCGAGTACAGGCAAACTCAACTATTCTAGCGTGCGCTGTGGAAAGCGGTCAAACCTAATCGCGCTTTGGAGGGACTTCCCTTTGTTCTTTTCCCCTTCCTATGCGAAAATTCCGCCGACTCGGGAGGATCCCATGCCGAAACATCGCTTCGCCATTGCTTTGTGCCTGCTCACGCTCGCCGCCTGCTTCGCCCAAGCCGGCTTTGCCCAAACAAAGAAATCGGACGCCAAGAAATCCGCTGGCCCCATTCCCGACAAAGCCTTCCTGCAGAAGTTTTGGGACGGCTGGAGCACCCTCAATCCCGACAACACCGCGCAATACTACGCAACCGGCCCGCACACCTACTTCGACATCGCGCCTCTGAAGTACAACAGCTGGGACGAATATAAAAAAGGCGCGAGCGCCTTAGTCGCTAGCTACAAAAGCGCGAAGTTCACCCTCAACGACGATCTCGCGATCCATCCTCACGGCGATCTGGTCTGGATCACGTCCACCGTCAGCGAAGAGATGACCACCAAGGCCGGCAAGGTCGAGATGGGCAACTTTCGCTGGACCGCCATCTTTGAAAACGTGGACGGCAAGTGGCTCAACGTTCATGAACACGTCTCCGAACCGCTGCAATGATGCTCTGATAGTGAGTCGTGATTTTCTTTTTTACCTTTGTCATTCCGAGCGCCTTTTTTCTGGCGCGAGGAACCTGCTTTTCCAATGCTGGACCCCGAGGCCGCAGTCGTAAGGAGCCCCGACCCGGTAGCGCGAACTCCCGGCTCTGCGTTACCGCTGTAACCACACGGTAACCGCCGTCGCTTGCCGAAACATCCGGTCTTTGTCAGGGTTAATATCGGTATAGGGAGTTTCTATGCGCAATCGGTTCGCGATTCTTTCCGCCATTCTTCTCTGCAGCTTCGCCTGGGGTCAGAGCACTCAGACGCAGAATCCGTCCGGCAACCAGTCCATGCCCGGCATGGATATGTCTGGCCACGACATGTCGAATATGAAAGGCATGTCGATGGGTAATGACAACGAGAAAGACTCGGACGCGAATACGGGCGCCATGCACTCCATGGAGGGCCACATGGATATGGGCCCGCACATGAAGATGACCGACTTGCGCAAGCCGCAGCCGGGCGATGCCGAACGCGCGCAGAAAGTAGTGGACGCGGCGCGCAAGGCCTCCGACAAATATCTCGACTATCACGTCGCGCTGGCGGACGGATTCAAGATCTTCATGCCGAATGTTCCGCAGAAGATCTATCACTTCACCAATGGCCGTTACGCGATGGAATCCTTCTGGAATTTCAACCCCGAGCACCCCACGTCGCTGCTCTATGAAAAGCAGGGCGAAGGTTACAAACTCGTGGGCGTGATGTACACCGCGCCCAAGCGCTTCACCGAAGATCAGCTCAACGAGCGCGTCCCGCTCAGCGTCGCGCAGTGGCACGAGCACGTGAACTTCTGCCGTCCTCCCGCAAGCATGCCGGTCGCGGAGAGAATGCAGCAGACGTTGGGATCGAATGCGCAGTTTGGATTTAAGGGATCGATTCACACGCAGGAAGCGTGTGATACAGCCGGCGGAAGGTTCCTGCCTGTGGTCTTCGACTGGATGGTCCACGTCTATCCGTTCGAGAAAGATCAGGCTGCGATCTGGTCCGTCGAACGACAGCACGGCGACGCCGACTAGATCTTTGCAGCGCGAGCTTGTGTGGCGCGGGCACTCTTGCCCGCAAAGTCTAACCACGAGCAGGAAGGTGCGTTTAAGTTCGGCGCCTCGCCTTGGAGACGAAGCTGACGAAGCTTGCGTAGGGCGGATCGATACTCCCGGAACATTACGGGCACTGCGGGCCGTTCGCGGGCAGGAGTGCCCGCGCCACACAAGCAGGCCGCCGCTCATCTTCATTAATAGCGAATTAAAATAGCCACAGATTGCAGAACACAAACACACATCCACTGTCCTGAAACGATCCATCCCCAAAAAAGAAGACGCTTCTACGAAACCTTTCTTGCTACCAAGTGAGGGCTCACATCGTCCAATCATGCGTAGGATGAAATCGCAGGATGGAACTTTCAGATCCGCGATTGCGTACTTCAACCAGAGGGAATCGAGGGGCCGGGGCAGAGGTGACTCCGGCAAGAAGTTAACAGGAATCTTTGGCGGGGTAGGGGATTTGCTCACGCTCGGTTTGGCGGCCCAGGTGAGAAAACCCCCATCGCAACGGAACAAGCTTGGCGCACGCGCTCGGCTTGCTCGTTTAACCCCGGCGGCAGCATTGTAGGCGATTCGTGGAGAAACACAAGTGGTTTCTCGCGCCGGTCGCGAACTGGGGCCGCCCCAACCGCATCCCGGAAATTCGGGAGCGAACATATCGAACATAAAAGGAGCAGCCATGAAGTTTGCAAATACGAGGTTCGCGACAGTTTCAAAGAGTCTGTTCATGGGTCTGGCACTGTTGATGGCGACCAGCGCATTCGCCGGTACGAAGGCCAGCCTCGAGCTGCACTATCCAACCAATGTCAACGGAACCAAACTGAAGCCCGGCGAATACAAGCTGCAGTGGGAAGGCAGCGGACCCAACGTCGAGCTGAGCATCATGAGCGGCAAGAACGTTGTAGCCAAAGTTCCGGCGCACCTGGTCGATCTCTCCTCGCCCGCGGGAAATACCGCCGCGGTCGTGAAGCATAACGACGACGGCAGCGCTGATCTCCAAGGCGTCCGCTTCGAAGGCAAGAAATACAGCCTCGAACTCGGCGACGGCGGCAATGGGATGGCAGCCAGCAAGTAACGGTCGAGACAGTAACGCGGAGTAACCAATAAAAAGGGAGCACAAAATGTGCTCCTTTTTTCTTTTTGTCATTCCGATCCAAGCGAAGCGCAGGAGAGGAATCTGCGGTCCCCGCCTGTTTTGTAACTTTTGACAACGTCAACACTCCAATCTGGCAGCCTGTTTGATTCGTACTTAAAATAGGAGTAAAGAGGTCAACATGACTGCTTCCTCGCTTCGACTCGCTTTGGTTCTGGCGGCATCTCTGTTGGCAGCGACCGCATGCAACGCCAAGGCCGGCACGGCTGCGCCGGTTCCTGCACCCACGGTAGACGCGCCGCGCGCCTCCGCGCCTTCGAAGCAAACTGCCGTAATCGCCGGCGGATGCTTCTGGGGAATTCAGGCTGTGTTTCAACATGTGAAGGGCGTCATCAGCGCGACTTCGGGCTACTCCGGCGGAACGAAGAAGAATCCCGACTACGAATTGGTCAGTTCGGGAACGACCGGCCACGCCGAGTCGGTGCAGATCGTATTCGATCCTTCGCAGGTCACGTATGGCGAGCTGCTGCGCGTATTCTTCTCGGTGGCCCACGATCCAACTGAGCTGAACCGGCAGGGGCCGGACGAGGGCACGCAGTATCGCTCGATCATCTTCTATACCAGCGATGAAGAGAAGCACATCGCCGAGGCCTACATCGCCCAGCTCGACGCGGCCAAGGTGTTCCCGCATCACATCGTGACGCAGGTGGTTCCGCTGCAGGCGTTCTATCCGGCGGAGTCGTATCACCAGGATTACGCGGCGCTGCATCCGGATCAGCCTTACATCTACTTCAATGATGCGCCCAAGGTCGATCACCTGAAGCAGGAGTTCCCGGACCTCTACAGCAGCAAGCGTGCCAGCACGAACTAGGAGCCGAATATGTTGAATGAGTTTGATCGCGATAAAGACAATGCGCCTGATATCCGGCGCCGTGCCTTCCTGACCACGGCGGCAGCTGCGATCGGGGGACTCGCGCTTTGGCAGTGGCGCAAAACCAGCGTGGTGGCAGTAGTGAACGCCGCGTCGAGTCCGAAGGAAGTCACGATCGTGCAGTTCACCGATGCTGGCGAGCGGCAACAGACGGTAAAGATTCCGAAGGTCATGAAGACCGATGCGGAGTGGCGCAAGCAACTCGATGGCAACGCCTTCGACATCGCGCGGCACGCCGACACTGAAATGGCCTACACCGGAAAATACTGGAACCTGCACGACAAAGGCCTGTACCGCTGCATCTGCTGCGACAACGCGCTCTTCGATTCGGAGACCAAGTTCGATTCGGGTACGGGATGGCCGAGCTTCTGGCAGCCCATCGCAAAAGAGAATGTCCGCGAGAGGAGCGACATCAGCCTCGGCATGACGCGGACGGAGGTTGAGTGCACCGAATGCGAAGCGCATCTTGGGCACGTCTTCGATGACGGCCCGCGTCCGACGGGGCTGCGCTATTGCATGAACTCGGCCTCGCTGAAGTTCGTGAAGCGGACGTAACGCTCAACCGATCGTTTTCATCCGAGCAATGCGTCCTCTCACGCTTGTCATCCTGAGCGAAGATTTTGCCCCGGCTTTCCGGGGCAAAACCGCAGTCGAAGGATCCCTGCGTTAAACACAATCCGAACCCGGGTCCCCGTGCTTTTGTCTGGGCTGGTCTCGGAGCTCTTCACAACCATAGTTTTCCACAACCCCTCCGCCTTCCTCTGTGACGAACAACCTTTACTGAGAAATCCAAAAAGCCCAAACTACACCTATGCGCAAACCCCGCCTCGACCGAAAGAAATACTCCGCCACAGCCGCTTGCGCTAAGTCCCATGTTCCCAAGATTTTACCCGCAAGTCCTTTATCCCCAAGATTTTACGAGGATACACCCGGATCTCCCGCTCTTAACTCCTTTGGAAGCAAGGATTTAGCTCGCGAGATCCGAAAAAATGACGAGGGGATATCCACCCGTCCCGGCCAGTCTTTGCTGGGCGTCAGGATGACAACTCGGCAACCAGGTCTTTGCTGGGGGCCTTCTCTGGCGAGCCGGCAATGGCTACGTCCTGCACGAACTCGCGGCGGCGTTCGGGCTGGCCTTTGCGTTCGACCTGGCGGACGCGGCGGGTGGGCATGGTGCTGGGCTCGAGGCTGACGATGCGTCCGTCGCGGACGTGAATGTGGGAGCGGAACCAGTCGGTGCGGAACATGCGTCCGGCGGCGTAGAAGGTCATGGCGGCGGCGATGGGGCCTTCGAATTCGTGGCCGGTGCAGGCGAGGATGCGGCGTCCTATATCTTCGGTCCAAGTGGAACCACCGACCAGGGGATCGTTGAGGCGGCAGCGCTCGAAGGGCGTGGCATGCGAGAGCTTGCGCAGTTGCAGAAGCTGGAGAAGCACGGAAGTCTTGGCCAGGTTGGTGACAATGACTCGGGCTTCGGTGGGCGATATGCGCTCGATTTTGAGGTGAAGATCGGGGGTCCATTCGCGCTCGAATTCTTCGCGGGCGAGCGCAAGGCCTTTGTCGGTGGATTCGACGTAGCGCAGCGTGGCCCGCGCGAGGATGATGCTGAAGAACGTAGTCACGAGAGTCGCGATGACGGGAATGTAGCTGACCAGCGTAGAGAATGGGACACGAAGCGAGTTGAGAAGATCCATTTGTAAGGGCTGGTGCATAGGCATGGCGCGCATCGCAGGCCAAACGGTAGTGGCGGCGACTGAGAGGAGTGTAGCGGGGAGTGGGTGGAGGCTCCAGATGCGTATGGTCGAGGGACGGTAACGTGCACTGGGATGGACTTTGGTAACTGTGGCACGGCCCTTAACAGTGTGCGACGGGAGATCACTCGGCCCGCTGGAAAAAACGCGGGCCTTCGGGATGACGCCGCAAACTTAAGCACTGCCAGTCAGAATGTCAGCGAGAGGGTGGAAGATTGCGAGGCGCTTTGGTCGCTCGCGGTCGAGTCCTGTCCCAGAGTGGCGTAGGCCTGCTGCGCCGAGGATGGGCTGTTCGACGACGTGAGCGGATCGAGGACCTGGAGCAGAGTACCGCCGCCGCCGGGGTCCATGTGAAGGTGATGGTGGTGGGAGTGTTCGGGTCCATTTTGTTCGCTTGTGGGCGGAGCGCTGGGCGATGTCTCCGACGAGCTCGATGGCAGCGTTTCTTGCGATGCGACGTTGGTCTGCGCGGTAGAAAGGCCTCCGGATTGGAACTGCGCGGCCAGAGATTGAAATTGTTGCTGCGCCTTTTGTTGCTGCTGCGCCTGAAAGCTGGCGATGTTTTGCTGCGCACTGCTGGCGATGCTGGATGCAAACATGGAGTGGTCCTCCTGTTGTGGCTTGTGATTGCAAATGAATCGCCATGCGAGAGGTGATGAGGTGGTTGGGGTTAGCAGGATCGGCGCAAGTAAAGCGGCAGAGAATGCCGGGAAGAATGGGCAAGATGTGCCGTGGAAGAGCGGCGCTTTCGCCCCGCTCATCGCTCCTTATTTATTCCAGCACGCTGTCTTCTAATTTTTTCTTGCTCCAGTCGGCGGCGGCTTGAGCGAAGGCCAGGACAATGGGATGCGGATTTTTTTCTGTCGATGAGAGTTGTGGCTGGAAGAGTGTGGCCAGGTAGAAACGGTGCGTGGGCGATTCGATGGCGCGGATTTCGCCTTCCGGACCGCGGGCGACGACGGGGAATCCGGCTTCCATGGTGGTCCATTCGAAGTCGGGATTGATTTCGAAGTTGCAGAAAAACTCTTCGGTGACGGTTTCGACGTCTTTGCCGTAATAGGTTTGCAGATAGGAGCCGGGGCGCAGGCGAATTTCGGGAACGGCGCCAGAGAGTTTGGGAGCGCTGCCTTTGCGGTCGGGGACGGCGCAGGCCACGGGATAGATGAGGATGTTTTTCGAGCCGGAGTTATTCTCGGCGCTGTCGGCGTCTTTGATGTTGAGCACGTTGCGGGCGAATTCGATGAAAGCGTATTGAAATCCGCCGCAGGTGCCGAGAAAGGGCCAGTCGCGGCGGCGGGCGAACTCGATGCCCTTAAGCATGCCGTCGAAGCTTTTATAGGGACTGCCGGGCGAGGCCCAAAGTCCGTCGAAGGCGGCTAGTTTTTCTTCAACGCCGGCGGCGAGGAGCGAAGACGTGGGCAGCCATTCGGATTCAATTTCGATTTTGAGTTTGCGGGCGGCGTGCTGGATGGCGTCATTGGTGGCGTGATGCGAGCGGAATTCCGGGTTGAAATCACCGATGATTCCGATGCGTACGGATTCGTCGCTCACGCGATTGATTGTACTAGAGGCATTGTGCGGACCGTGTCGAATGCGACGAACGTGAGTTAGAAGCGTGGTGCCTTGAGTTAGCCGAATTTATCTAAGTTAGAGGAGTTTCGCGCCGCGAAGCACGATATATAAGCCGAGCAGGGCGAGCACGGGTCCGCCCCAGATCATGAGAGCGCATTTCCATCCGAGAGAGCGGGCAACTTCCTGCTGGCTGCGCCATGAGATGAGGAAGTTCTTGTTGGTGCTGCCTTTTTTTAAAACGACTGGCGGATGAAGGATGAATTCCCCGAGGGGGTTGTTGGGATCGGAAGTGGTGGCTTGGTGACTGGAACGGTGTGCGTCGGATCCGTTGCTGCCGTTCGAGCCGTTGTCGTTTTCCGAGTGCGCGGTGGCTGCGGTCAGGATCTGAGATTGCGGCGTGAGCGCTCCTGCGGCGCTCCACGTTGTAGGACTGGAGATGCCGGCTTTCATCAGCGCGGCGGCGATTTTTTGCTGCTGCGTCATGTCGGCAACCTTCTCCGGAGCGTGCTCGGGAGACAGTCGGATGACTTGCTGCGTCGAGGTGGAAGATTTTTGTTCGATGTAGTGGGTGAACTTAGCGTGGTCGATGTCGTTGTCGACGGAACTCGAGGAGAACGAAAGGTTCATCGAAAGCGATAAGCCGGTTGAAGAAGCTTGCGTGGATAAAAAATCTTCGACAGGAGTGGCCGCGACCTCGAGGCTATGGTTTTCAGCCAGCGTGCCGAGAATGAAAAGCGCGTTCTTGGGCTTGATGCAGAACTCTTCAACTTTAAGTTTGTTTTGCGTGGAGACGCCGCGGCGCGCGAGAAACGAGATGACGTTGCCGGGAGCGGGATCGAGCGTGGTGAAAAAAGAATTAGAAAATTCCTGCTGGAAGTCGCGGTGCAGGTCGAGATCGGCGCCGCGCGGATCGACGAGCATGCGGCCGGTATTGTCGTCGACGAAAAAAGGCACGAACATGCATTCGGTGGCGACCTTAACCCATTGCTTGTTCTTGCCGCGCTGCTGCAGCTCGTAGACGTTAGTGCGGTAGTAGTAGCAGGGGCGCGCGGTAATGGGCGCGACCAAAGTGTAGGGGCCGACGGCCTGTCCGCAGATTTCGACCATGCCCATGGAGGCGCTGCGGATTTTGGAGAACGGCGTGTCGAGAATGAGACGGCGGCGCTGAAGAAGTTTGAATCCGTAGACGAAGAGGACGATGCCGGCGATGAAGCCGACTACGCCCCAGAGGAGCAGGGGCACGGGGCTGTTCTGGCGGTTAAAAAAGAATAAGACGGTTGCGATCAAGAATCAGTCCGGAGGAAGCGAGAGTTATCCCGTGGCCAGCGTAGCGAAGGGAATGGGGCGGCGCAGCTTACGTTGGTAATGCGGTGGGCACGCCTACCTCAGGGGCGCGCATAATCCTCTGCGCTGAGTTCGGAACGACTGTTAGAATCCGCGGCATGTCGGCACGCGCTGTTCGAGCGATATCTCGTGTTGCGTTTTTTCTTTGTGGGGTGATCTCGGTGTTTACCGCTTTTCCTTTTGTGATGTTGCGCGGCGCCGAGATGCCGGTTGAGAGCGAATGGATTTTGTTTGCGGTGGTGCTGGCTGTCGTCGGTCTTTTCAGCGTGACGGTTGCGGTGCTGCCCCGTTCGTGGATCGCGAAGGCGTGCAGGCAAGACCGCGACGACACACGGCTGTTCGCAACACCGCTTAGGTGGCTCGGTGTCTTCGCAGCAATTTTCTATGGCGTGGCGCTTGTTGCTTTTCTCGCTCCAAATCGCTGGAATCTTGATGCGCAGTTGATGTTCGCGCTGTGTCCGCTGTATTTCGTGAAGATGACGTTCGATCCTTCGCTGGCCATGACATTTTTTCTGCTGGGGCCGATGAATGCGGGAGTGTACGGGGCGGTTGGGCTTATTGTGGGATACGCATCGTTGGCTATTGGTAAAGGAACGTCGAAGTAACGGAGGGATATCTTGAATTCCATCGCAGGGTCTACCGGCGAGCCGAAGCTGCCGTTGTGGCGGTTGTACACCTTGCGGCTCTGCTATCTGATCATGGCGGGCGGGATCGCAGCATTTTTCTGGCCGTCCGTGATTCACCATACCAGCGAGTTCGCGATCTCCAGCGGAGTGCGCATGAGTCTGCTGGCGGGGTTGGGATTGGTGGCGGCGCTAGGGCTGCGCTATCCAGTACAGATGATTCCGGTGCTTCTGTTCGAGTTGACGTGGAAGGCGATCTATCTGCTATTTTTTGCGCTGCCGCTCTGGCAGGCGCACCAGGTGACCGATGCGATGGCAGAAGATATCAAGGCAGTGGCGATGGTTGTGATTTTCATTCCTCTGATCCCGTGGGGATATGTGTTCAGGAATTATCTTATGAAGCGGGGCGAGAGTTGGAAGTAATTGCCTCGTGACGGTTCGACTGGAGAAGAGATTACGGTAGGGCAAAAGAGTTTGATTGTCTGAAGGTAGGGATCCTTCGACTGCGTTTCCATCCGCTTTGCGGGCGGAAACTTCGCTCAGGATGACAGGGCTTAATAGTCGCTGTTAAATGCTTTAGCCGCCGGCTTTTAGTTCGGTTAGGACTTGCTTGGCGATTTCTTTGAGGGTTTCGAAGACGCCGACGCCCTGGAAGGCTACGGCTTCAACTACTGGTTCGTTTTTCTTGCGGAGTTCGGTGCTCAGCAGATCGACGGGAAGAATGTTGGGCAGGTCGCGTTTGTTGAGCTGGAGCACGTAGGGAATCTTGTTGAAGTCGTAACCGTGCTCTTTGAGGTTCGACATCAGGTTGTCGAGGGCTTCGACGTTGGCGTCCTGGCGCTGCTCCTGGGAGTCGGCGACGAAGACGATGCCGTCGACGCCGCGCAGAATCAGCTTGCGGCTGGCGTCGTAGAAGACCTGTCCGGGAACGGTGTAGAGGTGGATGCGGGTCTTGAAGCCGCGCACGTTGCCGAGATCAAGGGGTAGAAAGTCGAAGAAGAGCGTACGTTCGGTCTCGGTGGCCAGCGAGATCATTTTGCCCTTCTGCTGGTCCGCAGTTTTCTGGTAGATGACCTGGAGATTGGTCGTCTTGCCGCCCAGTCCGGCGCCATAGTAGACGATCTTGCAATTGATTTCCCGGGCTGCGAAGTTGATGAAACTCAAAGGCTTTCCTCAAACGCGAAGACACCTCTAGCCGGAGGCGCAACGCATAAATGTCCCTATGGAGGCTTCGGGTTTTTATATCACACGCGGGGGATGGTCGGCAGGTTACTCAGGTGACCCCTGGTTAAAAGGGGCTGAGAATCGTCGGTGGTCGGTGGTCGTCGGTCGTTGGCAAATCAAGATCCTCGAGCAGTTTTATATGGAAGCGAGCCAAACGCGCGATTATGGTGTCGCGAAAAGCGCCGACACGTCGCGCGGCTCGCCCAGCTCCCTCACTCGGCAAACCCCGCCTCGCTCGGGAGGACAAGGGCTGAATTTTATTGGCCTACTACGGGGCAGTAGGCGTCTTTGGCGGTGACTTTGAGACCCCGGTGGTGGACGATGACCTCGATGGTGCGGCAGGCTTTGGCTCCGGTGATCGCTAGTGGGATATATCCCAAGGTGTACTGGTTGCGGGCGTCGGAGGTGATGGATTGATAGGCCTGTTCGATGGAGATGCGGGTGAGTTCGCCGTAGACCTGTCCGCCTCCGGTGGCGGCGGCGTACTTGGGCAAAATGTCGCTATAGCCCTGACGGAAAACATGGTGGAGCTTTTCCACCTGCTTGTATCCCGGGAGGGCGCCGGTGTCGAGGACGACGGCCTTCACCTGAATGTCGCGGGTTTCGAGGACGCGGAGAACTTCGGTGTATTTGGCGTGGCTGCCAATTTCGCGTCCATCGCTGATGACGAAGATGACTTTGCGCCGCTCTTTAGGACGTTTGCTTAGATCCACGGCGGCCTCAAGGATGGCGTCGTTTAGAACATAGGATTCTCTGGGCGGCGTGTTAACGGGCTCGACAGCGGGTCCGCCTACGGGCATGCCATTGACGCTGGGTCCGGCGGCGAATGGTCCACTGAGAACGGCGGGGCCGTTGTTGCGGCCGCGAACGACTTTCAGCTGGTTGAGGATGCCGGTGAGTTTCTCCTGGCGCTGGGTGAAGTCGGCAAGCTGGCTGACGGTGCTGCTGTAGGTATAAAGGGAGACTTCGTCGTAGGGGCTGAAGTTGCCGATCAGCGAAGAATAGGTCTGGTTCACTTTCTGCAGGGCGTCATCGGACATACCAGTGTCGATGATGACAGCGACGGAGAGCAGAAGAGGATCGCTACTGAAAAAAGTGAGTGTCTGCTCGCGGCCATTTTCGTTGACGGTGAAGTCTTTGGGGCCGAGGCCATCGACGCGGCGACCGTCGAGGTCTTTCACCATCACGGGAACTTCCACAAAGTTGGCGGGCTTTATAATGGTGTAAAGGTTTTCGGCCGGGTTGAGCTGGTTGCGCGGCTCTTTCGGTGTGCCTGTCTGCGCGGGACTTTGAACTTGATCGCCCGGCGCGGGCTGGCGCGGGGTGGAGCTTGAGTCGCTATTTGGGTTCTGGCTTTGGCCCTGATTTTGACCCTGCCCCTGGCCCTGGCTGGCAGGTGCGGCTGGGGCAATGGCCGGGCCCTCGGGCGGAAATAGCGGCTTGGGCGGCGGCTGGACGGTCGAGGGAGCGTCGGGGATGTCCTGACTAGACTGCTGGTTCGCGGGAGGGTTCTGGGTCTGGCTGCCGGTGGATTGGGCTTCCGTCTGAACAGGCTGGACGGCGAAAGATACGGCAAAAAGAGTCAGGGCGAAGAGCACCGCGGTGGACTGCCATCCTCGAGTTGAGCGGAAAACCATGGTCCCTCGTATGAACAATTCTGGTATGAGCAAGGTAAGTCTATCCTTCCCCCACTGCAACTGCCACATCACCCTCAGGCGCTAAAGCGCTGGTACATTTTCAGCGGCTTTACGGCACGAGTAGAACTCGTGCCCTTCCCGTTCGAGCAGCTTAACGGCAGACTCGGACTTCAACTGCCAAGATCGTGCAAGTTTCGCCTACGAAACCGGCTCCCATTCCTTAAAGACAAACTTGTTACAGCTTGGGATGCCAAAACCGGGTCAGTTGGTGCATCTAAGCACAGAGGACTAGACTAACAAAGAACTGCGGGAGAATCCCCGGATGGCTAAATTTCCCCCTTCTGTGCGCCGAATCGTTTCTGTTATTGCTGCCAGCTGGCTCCTGACGGCGAGTTTTTCCCTCGCCCAGCAGACCACTCCCGGCCA
>Ga0209006_10004440_pt1 | contig 12727 bp, 9 predicted proteins | sample JacPin_JW_Ref_O2_FD_188567 | JGI IMG/M metagenome (GOLD analysis project Ga0209006, IMG submission 188567) | Forest soil microbial communities from Algoma, Ontario, Canada - Jack Pine, Ontario site 1_JW_Ref_O2 (SPAdes) (version 2) | ecosystem: Environmental > Terrestrial > Soil > Boreal...
GCTCAACCGCGAGCGGCAGGCCATCGAGATGGAGACCGTGGCGCAGGCCGAGGGCGAAGCCATGGCTGCGCTCGGCATCGAGGAGAAGGGCGCGGTGGTGGTCACCGCGGCGGAAGGCTGGCATGCCGGCGTCGTCGGCTTGGTCGCCGCGCGGTTGAAGGAAAAATTCGGCCGGCCGGCGTTTGCGATTGCGCTCGAGCCGGGCGGCATCGGCACCGGGTCCGGCCGCTCGATCCCCGGCGTCGATATCGGCCGCGCCGTGCGCCGCGCGGTGGCGGAGGGGCTGATCGAAAAAGGCGGCGGCCATGCCATGGCGGCGGGCGTGACGCTGCGCAAAGCCGCCCTGGCGCCGTTGCGTGCTTTCCTTGAAGCAACGCTTGCCGCCGACGTGCAGGTCGCGCGCCGCGCCAATGGCCTCATGATCGACGGCGCCGTGAGTGCGGCGGCAGCCACGTCCGAGCTGGTGGCGATGATCGAGCGCGCCGGACCGTTCGGCTCCGGCAATCCGGAGCCCGTAATTGCGTTGCCGGCGCACACGATCGTCTATGCGGACGAGGTCGGTCAGTCGCATATGCGCGTGCGGCTCAAATCCGCCGACGGCGCCGGCGTCAATGCCATCGCCTTCCGCGCCGGCGGACAAAAACTCGGCGCTGCGTTGTTGCAAAACCGCGGCCGGCAGGTCCATGCCGCCGGTTCGTTCGCGCTCGATCGCTGGCAGGGCGAGGAGCGTGTGCAATTCCGGCTGACCGACATCGCGCCAGCGGAGCCATTCGCGGGGCGGTGAATAAACGAGAGCGCGGACTCATCGTGCCGCTGTATTGATCGTCTGCAATCAGCGCATGGCTACGAATATGTCCCCGAGGGCATGCTCCTCGGTGAGCTTTCGCGGGAAAGTCTCTCTAAACGTCGCATGATCGACGAAGTGCGGCCAGTGAAAAGCGTTCGCGCCATCGATCAATAGATTGAAAGAGAGCGCGGCGATGTCCGAAAGTTGTTCGATGATCGTCAGCTTCTGCATCACGTCGTCGTCAAGCAAATGATATTCCATCGAGATCAAGTCGACGCGCGTTTTGAGCCCGGCGAGAACGGCCGCTTCGTAGCCTTCGACGTCGATCTTGATATATTTTGGCCGGCCGTATTCGGCGATGAGTTGCTCCAGCGTGCAAACCGGTATCTCGATCTGCGAAACAATATTGGTCCCGATCCAATCTTTGACCAAGCCGGAATGTCCGCTCACCTCGCGGACGTAGAAAGTCCCGGTGCCGCGCACGGCGCCGACCGCGGTCGGCGCAATGCAAACGGAATTGTCGCCACCGAAACGAGCCTTTAATTCCCGGACGCAGGAGGGTTGCGGCTCGACCGCCACGACGCGCGCACCGGCCCCGCGCAGCGCCGCCGTGTAATCGCCTTTGTTGGCGCCGACGTCGAAGCACAAGTCGCCGGCGCGCACGAACGAGCGGAACAGGCGCACGCGGCTCCGCTGCAGCTTTAGTTTATTGTAACTGACGACATTATCGAACAGCCATCGTGCCGGCTTGTAGACGCCGAGGTCCATGGTTGCAGATTTGAGTGTATTCGACCAAGCAAGGCGCGACGTCATGGAGCCTTTCAAAAAGTTTGAGGGGGTGCCTGTCCACGCGCATGGCGCGCAAATTCATGCGGCCGATTATACCCACACTTGGCGTAATCGTGCCGGTCTTGGGGAACTCTGGCGCTGTGTATTTGGGATTTTGGTTACGACGCCTGTTGCCGGCTTCGAGCGCGTGCGACGCCCGGAAATATCGCCTTGAGCCGCGTCCCATCTTTGGGTGCCAATATTTCGGGTGCCGCGCGCATATGGTTAAGCGGCCCAACGTTCAACCGCGTAGTTGCGCAACGAGCAGGAAGACTGACAGACGCGCTTGGCTACACCTCGATCTGCCCTTCCAGGTAGACAACGGCCTTCCCGCCGATGCTCACGCGATCGCCGTTGAGCGTGCAGCGGAGGGCGCCGCCGCGGCGCGACAGCTGGCGCGCCTCGAACGCGGTTTTGCCGAAGCGTTTCGCCCAATAGGGCACCAGCGTGCAATGCGCCGAGCCGGTCACCGGATCTTCGGGAACGCCTTGCGCCGGCGCGAAGAAACGCGACACGAAATCGATGCCGTCCGCGCCGGGCGCGGTGACGATTGCGGCCCAGCAGTCGACCTTGCCGAGCGCCACGAGATCGGGCTTGAGCGCGGCGATCTCTGCCGCGGTCTCGTAGACGACGAGATGATCGCGGGCGCGCAGTACCTCGCGCGGCGCGCCGCCTAGGGCCTCAAGCAGACCCGCCGGCGCCTCGCATGACACGGCTGGCCGGGCCGGAAAATCCATCGCCAGTGCGTCGGCGCTGCGGCTGACCACGAGCGTTCCGGCTTTGGCGGTGTGAAAGCCCACGCTGTCGCGTTGCGGCTCGAGAAAGCGCAACGCCACATGGCCGGAGGCGAGCGTCGCATGTCCGCAGAGGTCGACCTCGACGGTCGGCGTAAACCAGCGCAGCGCATAGTCGCCGCCAGCGCGGACGAAGAAGGCTGTCTCGGCCAGATTGTTCTCGGCGGCGATGGCCTGCATGGTCGCGTCGGGCAGCCATGCCGGCAACGGGCAGACCGCGGCGGGATTGCCGCCAAACAGACTGTCCGTGAACGCATCGACCTGATACATCGGCAAGCGCATCGCTCGGTCTCCGGGCGTTTTGCGAAGAGTGCCTCGCTTATTGGCACAACCCGATAGGCGCGGCTACGTCGGTGTCTAGGGCGGCGTCCGCGTCGGGCCTCGGCTCGTCATTGCGAGGAGCGGAGCGACGAAGCAATCTAGACTTGAGTTACTGAACGGGGTTGCTTCGATCGCAATACGAAGAGTCCGATAAGAGGGAGAGAATGGCTAAACTTGAACTTTCGGTTGCCGTCGGCGACTACGACCGCACCCGTGCATTGATCGACAGCAGCGTCGCCATCGACGGCGTCAACCCGATCTACATGACGCTGGTTCCCGAAGAGATTTTCTTCCGCGCCTTTCGCGCCGCCGAATTCGACATCTGCGAACTCTCGCTGTCGAGCTATACGGTGAAGACGGCGCAGGACAATTCGCCCTACATCGCGGTGCCGGCCTTCGTCTCGCGCGCTTTCCGCCACACCGCGATTTATGTCCGCACCGATCGGGTGAAGAAACCCGAAGACCTCAAAGGCCGCAAAGTCGGCTTGCCGGAATACCAGCTGACTGCGAATGTGTGGGCGCGCGCGCTCCTTGACGACGATTACGGCGTCAAGCCTGCGGATATTCACTGGATCCGCGGTGGCATCGAGGAGCCGGGGCGGCCGGAGAAGCTTGCGATCAAGCTCCCGCCCGGCGTGCGCCTCGACAACGCGCCAGAGGGCGCAACGATTTCCGGCTTGCTGGAAGCGGGCGAGATCGATGGCTTCGTCGCGCCGCGGCCGCCGGCGCTCCTCGAAAAGGGCCATCCGAATATCGGCTGGCTGTTTCCCGACCCGGTCGCGGCAGCGAAGGATTATTTCAAGCGCACCGGATATTTTCCGATCATGCACGTCATCGGCATTCGCCGCACGCTGGCCGAGCGGCATCCGTGGCTGCCCGGCGCCGTGTTCAAGGCGTTCGAGCAGGCGAAGGCAATCGGCCTGGCGAAGCTATCCGACACGTCGGCGACCAAGGTGACGCTGCCGTTCGTCGAAGAGGCGCTCAAGAATGCGCGCACGCTCATGGGCGAGGATTACTGGTCGTATGGCGTCGAGCAAAACCGCAAAGTGCTCGACTATTTCCTCGGCCAGCATCACGCGCAAGGTCTCTCGTCGCGTCGCGTGTCGGTCGACGAGCTGTTTCACGCGGGGACGTACGAGGCGTTCAAGCTGTGACGTCACTTCCAACACAGGTTGATGCGTTCTTTCACATCCGCATTCTTGTCGGCATCATAACCGGGTTGAGCATGTCTCGGTTGCTGACCGGCCTGGCGCGGCCGGTGCAGCACCCGGAATTGAAATCCGTCGGTTATGTGCATACGGCGTGGGCCATCTATCTTCTGCTCACGATCGTGCATTTCTGGTGGTTCGAGCTCGGCCTGTCGAAGGTCGACAAATGGACGTTCGGGCTCTATCTGTTCGTTATTGCTTACGGGATTCTGCTGTTCCTGATCTGCACCATCCTGTTCCCGGACCGGATGGATCAATATTCCGATCCCGAGACTTATTTCTTTTCGCGCAAGGCGTGGTTTTACGGCTTATTGGCCGCGGTTTGCCTGGTCGATGTCGGCGACAGCGCGCTTAAGGGTTCGGCCCATTTGCGGGCGTTGGGACTTGAGTATTTCGTGCGGCAAGCGACGATGTTCACACTCTCCGTGATCGCGATCTTCGTGCCCAAGCGGCTCTATCACGCCGCCTTCGCCAGCGCCGGCATTCTCTATCAGGTCTGGTGGGCGCTCCGTCAGTTCGACGTGTTTTGATTTTGGCGCACGAAATCGCCGCCGGGGCTGTTTCACCCGCCGACATACGAGACGTTTGAGCTTTAAAAATCCTCCCCCGCGCGCGGGGGAGGATGAAATAGTTACTTCGCCGGCCGCAGCTTCACGTGGATGTTCTTTTCCTGCGTGTAGGCGAGCATCTCCTCGAAACATTCCTCGCGGCCGATGCCGGATTGCTTGTAGCCGCCGAACGGCGCGCCGAGGAAATGCTTGGAGACTTCGTTGATCCAGACGAAGCCGGATTGCACCGCGGCGGCGGTGCGATGGGCGGTCGACAGATCGTTGGTCCAGATCGAGGCGGTCAGGCCGTATTCGACCGCGTTGACCTCGTCGAGCATCTTGCCTTCGTCGCTCCATTTGAAGATGGAGAGGACCGGGCCGAAAATCTCTTCCCGGGCGATGCGCATGGTCGGCTGCACGTCGGCGAACACGGTCGGCTCGATGAAAAGCCCTTTGCTCAGCGCCGGATCGGACGGCCGGCCGCCGCCGTGCAGAAGCCGCGCGCCTTCCTGCTTGCCGGACTCGATGAAGCCGAGGATGCGCTCGTATTGCGCCTTGGAAATAATCGCGCCCATCGTCGTCGAGCGGTCGGTGGCGATGCCCGGCTTGAAGTGCGCGACCTTGGTTTTCACCTTGGCGAGCACGGCGTCATAGAGCTTCTCGTGGATGAAGGCGCGGCTGGTCGAGCCGCAGGACTGGCCGCACCAGGTGAAGTTCATGCCGCCGACCACGCCGCCGGCGACTTCGTCCGGGTCGGCATCGGGATAGGCGATCAGCGCATTCTTGCCGCCGAGCTCGAGCATCACCGGTTTGAGCGTATCGGCGGCGGCCTTCATCACCGCGCGGCCGGTCGGCACCGAGCCGATCAGTGCGATCATGGCGACGCCAGGATGGGTGGTCAGCGCGGACCCAGCTTCCCGCCCGCCCGGAACGACGTTGAACACGCCGGGCGGCAGGATGCCGCCGATCAATTCAGCGAGACGCAGCGACGACAGCGGTGCCTGCTCCGGCGGCTTCATGATCACGGTATTGCCGGTCGCCAGCGGCGCGCCCGCTTTGCCGGCGCAGAACATGAACGGATGATTGAACGGAATGATGCGGCCGACGACGCCGCGCGGCTCGCGCACCGAGAAATTCACCACGCCCGGGCCCATCGGGATCGACGCGCCTTTCATCTCCGTCACGAGACCGGCATAGAACTCGATCTGCGCGGCGGCGATGGTCGCGTCCATCACCATCTCGTGCACCGGATTGCCGCAATCGGCGGCGTCGATCATCGCCAGTTCGTCGGCATGCTCGCGCAGCACCGCGGCAATGCGCTTGAGCAGGCGCGCGCGCTCGAGCGGCGGCGTGTTGCGCCAGCCGTCGAAGGCTTTCTTTGCGGCGGCGACCGCCGCGTCGATATCAGCCGCGCCGCAATCGGCGCATGGGCCGAGCGACTCGGCAGTGCCGGGATTGATCGAGTCGACATAGGCGCCCGATTTCGGCTTGTGCCATTCGCCGCCATAGAACACATCGCGATGCTCGGGCAGACGGAGCGTTTCGGCCTTGACGGATTTGACCGGGACGGCGGTGTTCATGGTCGTTTCCTCTACTTTTAGCTTTTGGCGCGCGTCATCGCGGCGGTCATGGTGGCGGTATAGCCCGGCTCGACGCGGACATCGACGACGGCGACGCCGCCCGCTTCGACTGCGGCGATCGCCTTTTCCAGCGCCGGGCCAAGATCGGCCGGCTTGACGATCGGACCGAAGCCGACCGCACCCTGGGCGCGGCCCATGGCGGCGAGATCGATTTCCGGATCGGCCATGCGCTGGCCGATCCATTTGTTCTCGACCGGGCGCGCGCGCATGCGCGCTACCCGTTCCTGATGCAGCTCATCGTTATAGAAGGAACGATTGTTGGCGACCACGAGGAGCAGCGGAATCTTGTAATGCACCGCGGTCCACACCGCGGTCACGCCCATGAGGAAGTCGCCATCGCCACAAACAGCGACAGCCAGCCGGCCGGAATTCTTCAGCGCCAGCGCCGCGCCGACGGAAATGCCGGGGCCGCCGCCAACACCGCCGCCGCCGTCGGAGCCGAGAAAATCGAGCGGATGGCGGAATGTCCACCAGCGATCCTCCCAAGAGATCGGCAGATGCGTCAGCGTCACGGGCCGCTCGCCGACGACCTTTCGCAGCGTGCGTGCGATGTGCTCGTTGGTGAAGCCGGCAGGCTCCTGCTCGGCGCTCGCCGGGCGTGGCGGCGGCGCGGCGCGCGGCCGCCCACCAGGGCCAAGCGCATTGACCAATTCCGGCACCACCAGATCGGGATCGGCGGAGAGGAAAAGATCGACCGTCGGCAAGCCCTGATAGTCCATGCTCCAGCCGTTGTGGATGCGGTAGTCGAGCGAGACCTGGATGATTTTCGCGGCAGGCGAGGGGTTCGACAGCTTCAGAGCGCCGGCGAGATCGACCCAGTCCAGGCTTAAGATCACGTCGGCGCCGTGGAGCGCTTCGGCGCTGTCCGGCGTCAGAGCGTGCGCGGCACCGACATAGAGCGGATGATCGGTCGGGAAACTCGCCCCGATCTTGAGATCGGTGATGACGCGCGCATTGAGTGCTTCGGCAAGCGCAACGCGCGCATTCCAGGCGTCCTCGCTGCGCGACGCGCGGCCGGCAAGGATCACCACCTGCTTTGCTGATTTCAGCATGGTCGCCGCCTGCTGGACGAGATCGGCCGGCGCCGCGGTCACGACCGGCGGCAGGTAGCGGGCGGCATCGATCGGCGGCAGCGGCTCGGCGAGCTTTGCTTCCTGCATCTCGGCGTCGAGATTGATGTAGACCGGGCCCTGCGGCGTGGTGTTGGCGATCCAGGTGCCGCGCAGCAGCGCTTCACGCGCGGCGCCCGCCGAAGCCGGCTGGTCGTCCCACTTGGTGTAGCCGCGAATGAGCGCGCCTTGATCGCGCGAGGTGTGGATCCAATCGATCCATGGCCGCCGCTTCATCGCGTCAACCGGTCCGGTCGCGCCCAGGACCAGCATCGGCATGCGGTCGCACCAGGCGTTGAAAATCGCCATGGTGGCGTGCTGCAGCCCGACATTCGAATGCACCGCGGCGGCGATCGCCTTGCCGGTGACCTTGGCGTAGCCATGGGCGATGGCGACGGCGTCTTCCTCGTGCACGCACAAGAGCATTTGCGGCGTCGTGTTGCCGAGATAGTTGACGATGCTGTCATGCAGGCCGCGATAGCTCGCGCCCGGCGTGACCGCGATGTAGGGAATGTCCAGCGCGCGCAGCGTTTCGGCGACGACGTCGCTGCCATAGCCGGGCGCGTTGACGCCTGCCGCGCTCGGACGCTCAAGCGCGGCAGTCGAAGCGTCGGCGTCGGCCGGCTTTGCGCTTTGGCGCGCGGTCGCGGGTTGGGACGGCGTCATTGGGGGCATTCCTCGAAGTCTGTTCTTGTCGGAGGGGATCGAACCGGATCATGAGCCTTGGCGCAAGCGGGCAAGCAGCGTGATTCCCGCATAGCCGTCCGCCGGTTCTTGCCCGACGTTGCGCTGATAATTGCGCACCGCGAGCATGGTGTCGTTGCCGATCCGGCCGTCGGCGCCGCCGGTATCGAAGCCAAGCGCGGTAAGCCGGCGTTGAATTTCCTGCACTTCGGCAAGCGTCGGCGGCCGTTCGCTGCCGGGGAATTGCTGGACGAAGGGCTCGCCGCCGATGCAGCGGTCGCCGAGATGCACGAGCGCCAGCGTGTAATTCATCGAGGGGTTGTAGCTGCGGACGGCGAAAAAATTCGGCCCCAGCAGGAAAGCCGGTCCGCCCGGTACCGGTATCCAGAGCTTGGCGGTCGCGTTCGGCAGGGGAAACGGCTCGCCGCCGGCGCGCACGAGGCCGTGCCTTTGCCACTCCGCGTAAGTTCGCGAAGCCTTGCCGCTGGTCTTCGCCGGTGCGCGCACCTCAAAACCCCAATGTTCGCCACGCCGGTATTTGCCGCGCTCGACGAAATAACGTGCCGTCGAGCCGAGCGCGTCGTCAGGCGGGCCGAACGGCGAGATCTTGCCGTCGCCGTCATAGTCGAGGCCGGCATGGAGCCAGACTTCGGGCATCCATTGGGTGTGACCCATGGCGCCCGCCCACGAGCCGACCATTTCCGCGGGCGTGCTCCAGCCCTGCTGAATGATGGTCAGCGCGTTGATCAGCTCGGTTTCCCAGTATTTGCGCCGCCGGGGCTCGGCCCATGCCAGCGTCGCCAGCGAGGGAATGACCGGCCGCATGTGGTTCTTCTGCACCAGCGGATCGCCGAAGGTCGACTCGACGCCCCAGACGCCGAGCATGACCGCGGGCTCGACGCCATAGTCGCGCTCGATGCGCGCAAATAGCGGCGCGTACTCTTTCGCTTTCGCCGTGCCGGTGATGATGCGCCAATCGGAAACGCGGCGATTGAGATATTGCCAGAGCTGCTCGTTGAACTCGGGCTGATCGCGGATCGCTTCAAGCCCGGCCGGGTCGGGCCGCACGGCGCTCATGACGCGCGTGTAGGTTTCCGGCGTGATACCGCGCGCCAGCGCTTTGGCGCGAAACCCGTCGATCCACTGATCGAACGGCGTGGGCGAATTTTCCGCGACCGCGGACTTGAGCAACAGAGAGCTGGGCAACATAAGGCCGGCAAATGCTGCGGCGATGGCCTTTAACGACGTACGTCTGGCAATGTGCGGCGACGGCCCGGCGCTCGGGTTGTCTGCGTTCACGCGCAATCTCGCTCTTGTCGGCGTCGACGCCGATTCGCTCGGCGCCCATGGTGGGCGCCACCATACCATCTGCCGGCGGCGGATTGGACGCGCCGGGAGGATTGGACGAGAGAGAAGCGGGGGCGGCGACGACTTGGCCGCGGCCGCCGATCAGACGCTCATAAGCCGCGACCAGCGTCATATAAGGATTGACAAAGACCCAGCCTTGCCGCGTCAGCACCTGCATATCGAAGTGCAGGTGGTAGGTGGTACCGCCCTCGCGCTTGCCGTAGTCGCCGACCGGGCCGAGCACTTCGCCTTCGGCAACCTCATGGCCGCTGACCATGCCGGCAAAGTCGAGCATGTGCGGGTTCATATGCAGGTAGCGGAAGCGGATATGCTCGCCGGGCGCGTCGGTTGTGAGATAAAGCGCTTCGTCGCCGGTTTCGCGCCAGGCGACGCCGTCGCGCACCGCGACCACCTGGTCCTGATAAGGCTCGCAGCGATCGGCGCCCTCGTTGCGCAGCTTGCACGAGCTCGGCCGGATGTCTTCGCCTTGATGGCCGAGGCCGGCCGGACATTGGCTCACGGACCAGTGGCGATGCTCGCAGAAATTATCCCGCCACGGATAGGTGTAGTTTTTTGTCTCATCGTTGAACAGCGGCACCGCGTTCACCCGGCAACGATAGGCGGCTTCCCGGCCGCGGCCGCCGAGCGACACGCGGCCTGTCAAATCGCAATTGCCCCAACTCCCGAACGACTGCGAGTTGGTGTAAGCGGGCGCGTGCGCCATTGGGAATCGGATCTTGGAATAGACGATCGTGTCCGGCTTGCCGTTGTGGCCATGCATGCCGGTGCCGGGCAGAATGTCGCCCGGCGCGTAATAGGTGAAATCCGGCGAGGTTTGTTCGGGCTGCTCGATCGTTGCCAGCGCGGTCTTGGCCGTCTCGGTTTGCGGCGCGCCGCCGACGAGGTTGAGCGTCTTGAGGAAGCGCACCGCAACATGGTCAGCCTCTCGGCATGACAGGCGCCGCGTGCTGCCGGCGCCATCGAAACATGCGATCGAAACAAAATAAGGAACGCCGAAACGCGTGAATATGTAGCGCAGGCGGTTTTCCAGGAGCATGCGGCGGATACCGGGGAAGTCGCGCTCCAGGTCCGGCACCGGCGAACTTTGGTCGGCAGCGGGCCCGTCAAGCTCGTAGATCACCGCCGAGCCGGTCATCTGCACGTTGACCGGCTTGGCGAACGTCAAATGGAGATCGCCCTGGTCCTCCGGCGGCAGCAAAAACGCGGCGTCGTAGCCGGACGGGCCGGGATAGAAGAAAGTCGGCGCGCGAAACCCCGATACGTGTGCGTTGTCGTCGCCGGCGGTGCTTTGAGCGCGGTCCCGTAAAAAGGCTGCGGTATCAAACGGCAGCAGAACCGGGACGCCGCTCGCCGCCGCTTTCGGAAAAATGCTCGCGGTCGCGTCGTTGAGCCGAATGAGCGCATCTGCCGGGGCTGAGTCAGCCGCTTCGCCGGCCGCGGGTTGCTGCTGGTCGAACGAAGCCAACGCCGCGCGCGCCGCGTTCCAGTCCACGTCAACCGCAACAATGCGCGGGCTCGTCATCACCACCGCAGGGGAGGAGGGTGGCACCGGCGCATCAGGTGCATCTGGCATCGGCGCATTCGGCGCCGCGGCGTTCGGCGACGTTGCGTCCGGCGACGCCAGGTTCTGCGACGCTGCGTCCGACGCCACCTCTTGTGCCGGCTGCTGCGCCGCTTCTTGCGCTATGGCTTGCGCGCCAAGGAGCAGTGCGGCGACACAACAGCACAGCAACGTGTCGCGCACGCGAGAGCGCATGCTCGAACGCTCCGCTTGTTGATCAGCGATCGGCAGCCTGCATCTCATCGGGCGGCTGCAGGTTCTTGACGACCGCTTCGAGACTGTTGGCAAAGCTTTCGGGATCGAAATTCAGCGGATCGTCGTGGCCGTTGCGGATATCGGCGTCCAAAGCGGCGTGATAGGCCGGAATGAGCCAATGCTTGGAGCGCACGCTGGCGATCACATAAAGCAGCGCCAGGCGGTCGTATTGCGCGGCGGTGAAAGCCGGATTGGGGCTTTGCGCGTCGTTGTGGCGGCTGTGTCCGGCGGCGGCGCGGCGCGGCTGGATGAGTTCGACGTGCAGGAAAAGCCCCTTCAACGCGCCGGAGAAATTCGCCGCCTGCTCGAATTTGGTTTCGCGCCAGGGAATGCCCAGGTCGTGATTGAGCAACATGCCGCCGGAGCGATTGATGACGACGTGGGCCTTGCCCCAGCCGTCCGAGCATTTGAAATTCGTCAGACTGTTGATCCTTGAGCCACCGTCGATCTCGTCGGGGAAGGAACGGCGTCCATAATTCGGTCCGCTGGTATCGTGGATGACGAAATAGCGCGCCATCGGCGCATTCGGATCGTTGTCGTTGGCGCGCGATATCGGCAGCCACAGATAGGCGGCGAAATCCCATTCCAGATCCAGCTTGGAGAGGAACGTACTCAATGCTTCACGGGAAGGCAGGCCGGTGTCGGTGCCGACGCGGTCCGCAAGCGCGTGCGGCAGACTTTCAAGCGGCGGCGCGAGATTGCGCGATTGATCCATGCCACGCATCAGGCACCGGGCTTGCTCGGCCGGCTCGCCCTGGAAGCTCAAGGTCGCGGGATCGAACGTGCAGCGCCCCATGGTTTTGATGAAATAGGGCGCCCGGAAGTGGCCCGGTTTGCACTCGTGGCTCCACGCTGCCGGCGCGGCGATGCCGAGCAGCACACAGGCGAGGCCGGCGGCGAGCAAGCCGCGGCGCGCCGTCGGCGTCACGCCGGCACCGAGCAGGGACGTCTTCCAGATGCGCCCGGTACGCTTAGGCAGAATGCTGTCGATGTGTGCCGCAACGGCCAAGGCTCTCAATCCCAAAAATTTCAAACACTGTACTATCATCACCAACGCTCGCCGTGCCAAGCGGTGCCATCGCGCCGGCGCGCGAAATATGCGTAAAAATTTCTCTGTCGCCGCCATTTTGCAGAACGCCGACGCTTGCGATGAATGGATGTTCAGAGTGCCGCCTCACGCGAGGGTGCGAGAGGCGCATAGCCGATCTGAAAGACATGCCGGCCGGCGGCCCTTACCTGCGTCGGGCGCGTGATTTATCTTATAACTGGCGGTTATAAGCATGGCTCGCGCCAAGGAGATGGCAATGGATCAGGTCCTCGAACAGCGCCCGGCGCCGGAAGCCGTTCCGGAGATCGACGCGACGCTGAATTACTTCATTAACGACGGCACCAAAATTTTCACCGAAGCGAGTGGTGGGGGAGCGCCCGACAAGCGGGGCGGCACAATCGATGCGCGCCATGTCGTCATCCACAACGGCCGCGCGCACGCCGGCGGGTTCGCGCTCGAACGCGACGGCTTCCATTTCGTGCGCCATGACACCAAAGTCGCCGACTTCTTCGACGATAGCGAAGTGCGTCGCGTCTATTATCCGGAGATGGAAAATCTGGTGAACGCCGAGAGCGG
>Ga0209006_10004441_pt1 | contig 12727 bp, 16 predicted proteins | sample JacPin_JW_Ref_O2_FD_188567 | JGI IMG/M metagenome (GOLD analysis project Ga0209006, IMG submission 188567) | Forest soil microbial communities from Algoma, Ontario, Canada - Jack Pine, Ontario site 1_JW_Ref_O2 (SPAdes) (version 2) | ecosystem: Environmental > Terrestrial > Soil > Boreal...
GGATTGGATCGCGAGCCTGACGCCGCAATATTGGCAATTCTGGATCGGCTTCGCGCTGGTGGTGATCGTGCTCATCGGCCGCGAGCGTGTCGAGCAATGGACGGCGGCGTCGCGTGCCGCGATCGCCGGGTTTGGCAAGCAGCTCGTGACGCGTCCGGCGGCGGCCGGCGATGCCGCGCCGAAGGGGCGTTGAGCCGATGCCCGTCCTCGAAACGATCGGACTGGAAAAACGCTTCGGCGGGATTGTCGCGGCACACGACGTTTCATTGTCGATCGAGAAAGGCGCGCGGCACGCGTTGATCGGCCCGAACGGCGCCGGCAAGACGACTGTGATCAATCTGCTCACCGGCGTGCTGCGGCCGACGGCCGGCAGCATCATTCTCGACGGCAAGGACATCACCGCGCTGCGTCCGCATCAGCGCGTGCGGCTCGGCATGGCGCGCACATTTCAGATCAATCAGTTGTTCCTCGATCTGACGCCGCTCGAAACCATTGGGCTTGCGGTCTCGGAGCGCCTCGGTCTCGGCAGCGACTGGTGGCGGCTCGTTGGCAGCAAACCGGCGGTGACGGATGAGATCGTCGAAATCCTGGAACGGTTTCGCCTCGCCGACGTCATGCATGAGCGTACGGCTATCCTGCCCTACGGCAAACAGCGCCTCCTCGAAATCGCGCTGGCCTTCGCATGCCGGCCGCAGGTGCTGTTGCTCGATGAGCCGGCGGCAGGCGTGCCCGACGCGGAACGTCAGGAGCTGCTTGCCACCATCGGCGAACTGCCGGCAGATGTCACGGTATTGCTGATCGAGCACGATATGGATCTCGTGTTCTCCTTCGCCGATCGCATTTCGGTGCTGGTCAATGGCGGCCTGCTCCTCGACGGCGCGCCTGAGGAAGTGGCGCGCGATCCGCGCGTCAAGGCCGTCTATCTCGGCGAGGAACTCGATGCCTGATCTGTTGAGTATCGAGAACCTGTCGGCGGGCTACGGCGAGGCCGTGGTGCTGTCGGGCATTTCGTTGTCGCTGGCCGAAGGACAGGCGCTGGCTTTGCTCGGCCGCAACGGCATGGGCAAGACCACGCTGATCAACACCATCGTCGGCGTCACCCGCTATTTCTCCGGTAAGATTGCGCTTGATGGCCGCGACATGACGAAGCTGCGTCCCGAACAGCGCGCCCACGCCGGCATCGGCTGGGTGCCGCAGGAGCGCAACATTTTCAAATCGCTCACCGTGCACGAGAATCTCACCGCGGTCGCGCGGCCGGGCCGCTGGACGACGGACAAGGTCTACGCCATGTTTCCGCGGCTCAACGAGCGGCGGCAAAACCTCGGCAACCAGCTGTCGGGCGGCGAGCAACAAATGCTCGCGGTGGCGCGCGCGCTGGTGCTTAATCCGCGGGTCATGCTGCTCGACGAGCCGCTCGAAGGCTTGGCACCGATCATTGTCGACGAGTTGCTGAAGGCTTTGCGGCGCATCATCCGTGACGAGGGCATGTCGGCCATTCTCGTCGAGCAAAACGCCAAGAAAATTCTCGGCGTCACCGACCACGCGATCATTGTCGAGCGGGGTTCCGTCGTTCACGCAGCCGACAGCGCCAAGCTGTTGAACGATCGCGCGGCGCTCGAAATGCATCTCGGCGTCACCGATACTGGGCCGCGCCGCTTCGGGCGGACGAGCCGCTAAAATCAGACGATGACCGAAAATCTTGCTGGCCCGGCCGTTCCTTGCTAGTCATAACATGCTGAAGAAACTGCAGTTTTTCTTTATTCTAAAGTGAAACTGCGAACGTCGCCGCGCCGCGCGCCCTGCGCCGGGAATCAAGAGGGAGGGTCGTCATGAGGCGCATTCTCTATGCCACGTCGCTCGTCGCCGCCGTTCTAGCGGCAAATTTGCCGGCCGCAGCCAAGGAATTCTATGTCGGCGAGCCGGTGGTGAAGAACGACATGCAGCTCGTGCCGCACTATTTGCTCGGCATCGAGATGGCGCCGATGGTCAAGGGCATGGATATGGGGCCGAACGCCGTTCATCTTGAAATCGACGTGCATGCGACCAAGGACGACAAGCGCGGCTTCAAGGAGGACGAGTGGATTCCCAATCTCACGATCTCCTACACGATCGAGAAAGTCGGCACGAAGCTCAAGAAAACCGGCCAACTTCTACCCATGACCGCCGGCGACGGGCCGCACTATGCCAACAATGTCGCGCTCATGGGCGACGGTGATTATCAGGTGACGTTTCATTTTGACCCGCCGTCGAAAGCCGGCTTTGTGCGTCACGTCGACAAGGCGACCGGCGTGCCCGATTGGTGGCAGCCGTTTTCGCAAAGCTGGACGTTCCATTTCCCGAGCAAGCCGGCCGAGTGACGGCGCCGATGTTGCGGGCGGCGGCGTTTCTGATCGTGGCCATGCTGGGCGCTCCGTGCGCCAGCGCATCGGCCGAAGACGCCTATGCGGCGACAATTACGATTCGCGATCATCGCTTCGAGCCGGCCGAGCTTCATGTGCCCGCCGGCAAGCGGATATCGCTGACGGTCGTCAACGCGGATCCGCTTTCGGAAGAGTTCGATTCCACCGCCCTGAAAGTCGAAAAGGTGATCGCCGGCAAGTCGCAAGGCGTCGTGCATATCAGTCCGCTCAGTCCGGGCACGTACGATTTCATCGGCGAATATCACGAGGCCACGGCGAAGGGCCGGGTTGTCGCCGAATAGCGCGCGCCGGTCGGGCGCGGCCAGCACGGTTTTGTTGCTGCGAACTGCAAACCGAGGAACCCCATAGCCGGACAGGCGTTATTTCGTCCGGGGCGACAGCTTATCCGCGGTGCTGGGAGGCACTTTCGGTGCCATCGGCTTGACATCCGACGGAGCGCAGGCGTGTGAGAGACGAGGGCTGTATGTTGGCTGTTCAGGTCGCGGCTGCTTCCGAGAGGCCCACCGTTCTGCTGGTCGAAGACGAGGTGCTCATTCGGCTGATGATCGCGGACGAATTGCGCGGCCAAGGCCTGCAAGTCCTCGAAGCGTCGAATGCCGACGAGGCATTGACCATTCTGGAAAGTTCCCTTGCGGTGCATTTGTTGTTCACCGACGTCCGCATGCCCGGTCGCATGGACGGGTTAGCTCTCGCCAAACTTGCGCAGGCAAGATTTCCACGGCTCAAACTGATCATAGCGTCGAGCCGCGAGCCGGAAGAACCTTCACGCGCCTCCGCTGACGCGTTTATTTCCAAGCCCTATGACTTGAATCAGGTCGTTGAACAGGTCGAGAAAATATTGACCCAAACGGACCATGACCGATAAGCGACAGCCATCGTCCGCAATTAGCGAAACGGTGCTCGTTGTCGAGGACGAGGTGTTGTTGCGCCTAGTCATAGCCGAGTATCTCCGCGACTGCGGCTACAAGGTGATCGAAGCGGCGGACGCCGACGAAGCGGTGCTGGTGCTCAAGCAACCGGACCTTGTGGTCGACGTGCTTTTCAGCGACATCGAGATGCCGGGCTCGATGGACGGTTTTGCGCTCGCCCAATGGTCGCGATCCAATCGGCCTGGCCTCGAAGTCATCCTGACCGGGACCGTGCCGCGCGCCGTCAATGCGGCGGCCAATTTGTGCGAAGAGGGACCGCTGCCCAAGCCTTATGAGCCGCAGTCGGTCCACGATCGCATTCGCCAGCTGCTGGCGGCGCGTCCGCCCAAAAAGGGCTAGTTCGCTATTTACGCATATCCTTGATCCGGCCGGCGAATCGACGGCGGCCGGTGTCCGATCCGGCCGATTCGGCTTATATCTCTGCCGCGAATCCACATCGCCAATCGTTGCGCGCCCGGCTAAAATATGGCGGGTGAGGAAAACGGCGGGAGAGCCATGTCTACGTCCCTGATGACGACGCGCCGTTTCGCGCCGCTGTTCTGGTGCCAAGCCTTCTCGGCGTTCGGCGACAACTTCCTCAAGACCTCTTTGGTCTTTCTCATCCTGTTCCATGTCGGCGCCGAAGATTCGGGGGCATTGATTCAGCTTGCCGGCGCCACCCTCATCGTCCCGTTCTTCTTCCTCTCGGGTGTCGGCGGCGAGATGGCCGACCGCTTCGACAAGGCGATCGTCGCGCGGCGGCTTAAGCTGTTCGAGATCGCCGTCGCGGCGCTGGCCGTGGCGGGCTTCGCCTTTCATTCGCTCGTCTTGCTGTTCATCGCGGTTTTTCTGTACGGCGTGATCGCGTCCCTGTTCGGCCCGATCAAATACGGCATCCTGCCCGACCATCTTGCCCGCGAGGAGCTGACCAAGGGCAACGCGCTGGTCGAAGGCGGGACCTTCCTCGCCATCCTGCTCGGCACCATCGTCGCCGGGATCGCGGCGAAGGACGGCGGCGATCCCATTCATTTCGCTTGGCTGATGATGGTGTCGGCGGCCGCGTGCTGGATCGCGAGCCTGTTCATTCCACGCACCGGCGAAGGCGCGCCCAATCTCACCATCAATCCGAACATCGCCGCCTCGACGATCAGCCTCATCAAATACATTCGCGGCGAGCCGCGGCTGTGGTGGGGCGCGATGGTGGCGAGCTGGTTCTGGCTGACCGGCGCCGTTGTGCTCTCGCTGTTGCCGCCGCTGGTCACCTACCAGATCGGCGGCACCGAGGGTGTCGTTACGCTGTTTCTCACCATCTTTTCGGTCGCCGTTGCGGTCGGTTCGGGCCTTGCCGCGTGGCTCGCGCAAGGCCGCATCGTGCTGTTACCGACGCTGGTCGGCGGCGTGCTGCTCGGCGTTTTCGTGCTCGATCTCAGCTGGACCGCGGCCGCGCTTGCGCATCCGGTCAATCCGGTCGACCTCGGGCACTATTTCTCGTCGCCGCACTCTATCCACATCGCCATCGATCTCGCCGGCCTGGCGATCGCCGGCGGCCTGTTCATCGTGCCGACATTCGCCGCCGTGCAGGCCTGGGCTGGTTCGGATCGTCGCGCCCGCGTCGTCGCCGCGGTCAACGTGCTCAACGCCGCCTTTATGGTTGTCGGTGCTTTGGTCTTCGGCCTGCTGCAGAAGCTCGGCTTCGGCGTCCCGATCCTGTTCGCGATCATCGGCGTCGCCAACCTCGTCGTAGCCGTCATCATCGCCCGCACCATGCCGACGAGCTGGCTGAACGATCTTCTGTCCATCATCTTCCGCGCCCTCTACCGGCTCGAAGTCCAAGGCCTGGAGAATGTCGCCAAGGCCGGCGACAACGCCATCATCGCGATGAACCACGTGAGTTTCCTCGATGCGCCGGTGGCGATGGCGTTCCTGCCCAAGCGCCCGGTCTTCGCCGTCGATGTGGGGATCTCGCAGCGCTGGTGGATCCAGCCGTTCCTGCCCTTCGTGCGCACCATGGCGCTCGACCCGCTCAAGCCGATGGCGCTGCGCACGGTCATCAATGCGGTGCGCGAAGGCAATATGCTGGTGATCTTTCCGGAGGGCCGCATCACCGTCACCGGCAGCCTGATGAAAATCTACGACGGCGCCGCCATGATCGCCGACAAGTCCGACGCCATGGTGGTCCCGGTGCGCATTGAAGGACCGGAGAAAACGATCTTCAGCCGCTTGACCGGCGCGCAGGTGCGCCGGCGCTGGTTCCCGAAGATCAAGGTCACCATTCTCGAACCGGTAAAGATGAATGTCGATCCGGCGCTGAAGGGCCGCAAGCGCCGCTTGGCGGCGGGCGCCGCGATGTACGACATCATGTCGAACCTGATGTTCCGCACCGCGAACACCAACCGCACGGTGGTCGAAGCGGTCATCGAGGCGGCAAAAACCAACGGCGGCAAGTGGCTCGCGATCGAGGATCCGACCAGCGGCCAATTGACCTACAAGCGATTGCTGCAGGCGACCCGGATCCTCGGTGCGAAGCTGATGCCGCTCGCGGACGAAGGCCGCGTGGTCGGGGTCATGCTGCCGACGTCGAACGGCGCCACCGTGACTGTGCTGGCGCTACTGTCCGGCGGCCGCGTGCCGGCGATGATCAATTTCAGTTCAGGCGCCGCGAATGTGCTCGGCGCCTGCCGCGCGGCCCAGGTCGATACGATCCTCACGGCGCATGCTTTCATCGAAAAAGCGCGGCTCGAAAAGCTGATCGCCGCGATCGAAGGCCACGTGCGCATCGTCTATCTGGAGGATATCCGCAAGACGGTGACATTCTCCGATAAGCTCCGGGGGGCGCTGCGGGCAAAAAAGCCGCTTGTCGCCCGCAAACCCGACGACTGGCTGGTCGTCCTGTTCACCTCCGGCACCGAAGGCGTGCCCAAGGGCGTCGTTCTCTCCCATCGTAACGTCCTCGCCAACGTCGCGCAGGCTGAGGCTCGTATCGATTTCGGTCGCGACGATCGGCTGTTCATGGCGCTGCCCGCGTTCCATTCGTTCGGCTTCATGGGCGGCATCGTGCTGCCGCTGATCTCCGGCGTGCCGACCTATTTCTATCCGTCGCCGCTGCATTACCGGACCATCCCGGAATTGGTCTACGGCCTTTGCTCGACCTACATGTTCGGCACCGATACGTTCCTCGCCGGCTATGCACGCATGGCGAACCCCTACGACTTCCGCTCGCTGCGCTACATCATCGCCGGCGCCGAGCCGATCAAGGAAACCACCCGCCGGACTTATCTTGAAAAGTTCGGCCTGCGCATTCTCGAAGGCTACGGCGTGACCGAAACATCGCCGGTGTTGGCGCTCAATACGCCGATGTTCAACAAGTTCGGCACCGTCGGCCGGCTGTTCCCGGGCATGCAGGCGCGACTGGAGAAAGTCGAGGGCGTCGAGGAGGCGGGCCGTCTGTTCGCGAAAGGCCCGAACGTCATGCTCGGCTATTTGCGCGCCGACAAACCGGGCGTGCTCGAGCCGCCGCCGGAGGGCTGGTACGACACCGGCGACATCGTTGCGATCGACGACCAGGGCTACATCGCCATCAAAGGCCGGGCCAAGCGCTTCGCCAAGATCGGCGGCGAGATGATCTCGCTCGCGGCGGTGGAGATGCTCGCGGCCGAGCTATGGCCGAATTATAACTCGGCGGTCGTGGCGGTGCCGGACGCCCGCAAGGGCGAGCGGCTCATTTTGGTCACCGACAAGCACAGCGCGACCCGCGCCGATTTCCAGGCTTATGCGCGCAGCAAACACGCGGCCGAGCTGATGTTTCCATCGGAAATCGTCGCGATGGAAAAGCTACCGCTCCTCGGCTCCGGCAAGCCCGATCTGCAGACGATCCAAAAATTCGTCAACGAGCAGGTGGCTGCCAAGGCGACCGCGGCGGAATAATGCCCCCGCGACGGCGTCGTAACATTCTGATTCGGCTGTAGAACGCGGCTCTGATGTCGCGCACTAAATGCGCGAAATATTTACAATTGCAACCCAACGGGCGACGCGGCAGGGTAGGCGCCGGCACATGCCACCGGAGGGGCCTATATGCCGGTAACAAAGATCATGTTCATTCGTCACGCCGAAAAGCCGGACGGCGATGTCCAAGGGGTGACCGCCGCCGGAAATGCGGACGCCAAAGAACTCACGGTGCGCGGCTGGCAACGCAGCGGCGCGTTGGTCCGGCTGTTCGCGCCGCGCGACGGACAATTTGTCGACCGGCGATTGGCGCAGCCAAAAGCCATTTTCGCGTCAGCGGTCGGCAAACACAGTAATAGCCTGCGGCCGCAGCACACCGTTCTCGCACTGGCGAAGGAGTTAAAGCTTTTGCTCGATCTTCGCTTTCCGAAGGGTGACGAGCCGGGGTTGGTCGTAGCCGCTCGTTCTGCCGACGGACCTGTTCTCATCGCCTGGGAGCACGAGAACATTCCAGCCATCGTCAACGCCATTGTCGAGAACGAAACCACATGCCCGCAAAAGTGGTCCGACTCACGGTTCGATCTGGTGTGGGTCTTGGATCGCCAGACAACGGCGACAGGATGGGATTTTGCGCAGCTTCCGCAAATGCTGCTTCCCGGCGACGGCGAATAAGCGGTCGCCGCCGCTACGAAAGCGATATCACCAAGTTGGGTACGGCCGTCGCGCCGTTTGCGCGTATTGCGTCAGGTGCCGGTCATCGTCACCCGATCTCCAGAGACACGATCCGCCCGCGTTCCAGCAGAAAGCTGAATCGCAGGATCACCGGGCTGCCGGGGAAGTTGCCGGTAAGCTCGGCTTTGAGGACGGTCTTTCCGTCGCGGTGCGTGACTTCAAGCGGAACAATGCTGTGCATGTACTTTTTCTTCGCCTCCGTCTTCCAGCTCTTGATAGCGGCCAGTCCCTCATAAGTGCGATCTTCATCGCGAACGATCGCGTTCGGCGCAAAGCATTCCGCCAGTGTTTCCACATCGCCTGAGTTTTCAAGTTTTACATAGTGATCGATTGGCGGCGGAAGAACGATCGACATCGGCTTTTCCCCTGCATTTATGATCGCGTGCCGGAGAAGTCTCGACGGCAGCGATTGCACCGATGCGAAGATGGCCTATGCTTGCAAAATGACAAGAACGAACAAAAAAGTGAGTGCCTCACCTCGAGGTAAGGATGACGGATATACGCCGGTGACCGCTGCTGCGGGAGTAGGGCAGGCGTTCAAGTTTCTCGAAGGCCGATGGAAGCTCGTCATTCTCTTTCATCTCTTCGGTGGAAAGGTGCTGCGGTTTTCCGAGCTCGAACGGTCGATTCCGGCGGTCTCGCAGAAGATGTTGATCCAACAGCTTCGTCAGATGGAGAAAGACGGAATTGTGCGGCGGATCGTTCACCATCAGGTCCCGCCGAAAGTCGAGTACGGCCTAACGGATTGGGGCCAGGCTTTGTGCCCCGCGCTCGACGCGCTGTTGCAATGGGCGGCCGCGCGCGGTTTCAACAGCGATAGTTTGCCGGCCGAGGCGCGTTTCAGGGCAGGGCGGACGCCAGCTGGTTTGCCGCGTTGATCAGCATATATGAGCGCCGCGGTTTACCGCGCGGCACGAGGTTGTGCTTGGAATTATGAACACCCGTGCTATAGCCCCTTTAGGTAACGAGAAGATCATGTTTGAATCATTTCGGAATTTTGTCGCCGACTTTGTCGAGGGTGAGAAACATCCGAGCCAGTTCGCTGCCGACGATTACCGTCTCGCGGCGGTGGCGCTGCTCGTGCACGCCGCGACGATCGACGGCGACATGTCGCCGAGCGAGCGCGACAAGCTTCGCTCTGTCGTCAAGAAGCGCTTCGCGCTCGACGACGCGCTGGCCGACGAACTGATCGACAAGGCGACGGCGGCCGAGCACGAGTCCGTCGACCTCTACCATTTCACCAGCCTCCTGAACCGCGTGCTCGACGAGGAGGGCCGCGCCAAGGTCGTCGAAATGATGTGGGAGATCGTCTACGCCGACGGCCGGCGCGACGAGCTGGAAGACAATCTTCTCTGGCGCGCCGCCGATCTGCTCGGCGTGTCGCCGCGCGAGCGCATCGAGCTGCGGCAACGCATCGCCAAACAAGCCGGCGAGCGTGGCGACGCCTGAGCAAGTTTCCCATCACGCGTTTCCTGGGCGCAGTGCTGTGCGGCTGACCCGGGATCGGTAACAGGCTCAGAGTCTGAGCATGAAACGAGCCCGGATCAGCGATGCATCGCTTCGCGCCGCACCGCGTCCGGCGAACATGGCTTAATGGCCGCCGCGCGCGGGGGCCGGGGCTCATAGCGGCAAGCAGAGCAAACCTTTGCTTTTGCCGCCGAAAACGATAAAAAAATTCTGCGGGCGCTTCGATTCTCTCTTCATCATGCCAGAGCCGATTCTGATCATCCTCCACCAGGAGCATTCGACCCCCGGAAGGGTCGGCTACTCCCTGCAGCGGCTCGGTTACGGTCTCGACGTGCGCCGGCCGCGCTTCGGCGACCCGTTGCCGGAGACGCTGCGCGAGCATGCCGCGGCGGTCATTTTCGGCGGCCCGATGAGCGCTAATGACGATGACGATTTTATCCGCCGGGAGATCGATTGGATCGCCGCCGTGCCGCTCAAGGAGGACCGGCCGTTCCTCGGTATCTGCCTCGGCGCGCAGATGTGCGCGCGGGCGCTCGGCGGCCGGGTTTTTCCGCATCCGCAGGGCCAAGCCGAGATCGGCTATTACCCGATCAGGCCCACCCCCGCCGGCCTTGCCGTCGTCAATGACTGGCCGGAACAGGTTTATCAATGGCACCGCGAGGGCTTCGAGCTGCCGCGCTGCGCCGAGCTCTTGGCCGAAGGCGACATGTTCGAGGTGCAGGCGTTCCGCTACCGGCGAACGTTCGCGCTGCAATTTCACCCGGACGTGACCCACGCCATGATGCACCGCTGGACCACGCGCGGCCACGTCCGCCTGGCAATGCCGGGAGCAAAGCCGCGCGCCGCGCATTTTGCCGATCGCGAGGTTTACGACTATAGCGCGCGCGCCTGGCTCGGCGTTTTTCTGGAACGCTGGATTGAAAATCGGAAGATCATTTGAATTGATGGCCATTGACGCCATATGGCTTCATAAGCCATAATGACAAAGAGAAAAGCTGAGCTGCTTTTCCACCAGCGTATCGTCTACGACGACGGCGCAATCATCGAGATGAAGCTCTGGCATATTCCTTCGCCGCTGCCGTCTGCGGCGCATAATTTGAAATACTCGCTTTTCTACGGTCGGCCGGGTGTTCGCGAGATCGGGTACGACAACGAGCGAGGCAAGGGCGATCATAGGCATTTTCGCGATGTTGAGACGGCGTACAAGTTCGACACGGTGGCGCGGCTGATCGCCGACTTTTTATCCGACGTGCGAAGCCTGCGCGGTGAGACATGAGCAAAATTGAGATATGAGCAAAATAAAGATCACGGTCGGTGGGGCATTTGAGGAGGAGGCCGGCCGGCGGTTCATCGATGCTTGGCATCGTGCCGAACGCGGAAAAAAACTCCGAGAGCGTTATTTGACGTTCGAGAACTGGGACACGCTGGCGCGCATCCTCACCGGCAAGCGGATGGAACTGCTGCGGTATGTCCGGCGGCACGAGGTGACGAGCGTCCGTGCTTTGGCCAAGGCGTTGAAGCGTGATTACAGCAACGTCCACGCCGACGTACAGGCCCTCGCCGAGGCCGGACTTGTCGATACGGCGGATGGAGGTATTCGGGCCGACTATGATGCGATCGAGACGAGGATCGCGATTTAACTGCCGCCCGGGCTATTCCGCGCCGGCAAGCTGCTGGGCGAAATAGGCCACCGTCTTGGTATAGACCTGCGACGCGTTCCACTGCAGCAGCACCTGGAAGTTCGCGGTGCCCTCGCCCCAGGGCTGGCCGCGTTGCCAGCCATAGCCGCGCAGATAGTTGCCGGTGGACGCGAGCACGTCCGGCACGCTGTGAATGAGATCGCGGTGGCCGTTGCCGTCATAGTCGACGGCGTATTTCAGATAGGACGACGGCAGGAATTGAGTCTGGCCGATCTCGCCAGCCCAGGCGCCGTGCATGTCGGTGGCATTCATGTCGCCACGATCGACGATGCGCAATGCGGCGATGACCTCCGGGCGAAACTTGTCGGGCCGGCGGCAGTCGTAGGCGAGCGTCGCCAGCGCGCGGATCGTCGGGAACTTGCCTGAATTGGCGCCGAAGTCAGTCTCCAACCCCCAGATGGCGACGATGACCGGCCCGGGCACGCCGTATTGCTGCTCGATCCGGGCGAATACCGGCGCATATTGCTTGAGGAGCTTGGTGCCCCTCGACAGCCGCGGCGGCACCATGCGGCCGGAAAATTGTTCGAAGCTCTGGCGAAAAACGCCCTGGGCGTGGTCGCGCGCGATGACGTTCGGATCGTAGGTCAGGCCGCCGAGCGCCGCTTGAATCGTGTGCTGCGAGATGCCTTGCGCGGCCGCCTCCTGCTTGACGCCTTCGAGCCATTCACCGAAATCGCCGCCGCACGGCCCAGCGGCGATCGCCGGCGCCGTCAGGCTGCCGAGCCAGAGTGCCAAAACGGCCAATCGAGCGGTTGTCGGTCGCATGAATTATCGTCCCTCGCGCGAGCTACAATGAATCGGCAAATTGGGTCGCGACTATGATGCGGCAGGACGACCGAACATTCCAGCCTTCGCTCGCTGCGCGGATAAGCCCCGTGCGGGCTTGCCAAGCCGTAGCTCGCGCAGCGAGCGAAGGCTGGTGGAGCCGAGGGGATTTGAACCCCTGACCTCCGCAGTGCGATTGCGGCGCTCTCCCAACTGAGCTACGGCCCCGCCGCCGGCACGAATAGGCCGATAAAGTGCCGGCTTTTGGCGAGTTCGGGCCATTTAGGGCCGGGGACCAAGCCTGTCAATGGCCGTGAAGATGCGGCGCGAAACCCTTACGCAGGGTGCTTGTTTGCCGCCGGTAAGCCCGTTAAACGTGCGCGTGGCACACGCTAGGGCGGGATCCAGGAATGGCATCGCTTCTGTTAAATATCCTGAGCTTCATCAGCTTCCTGCTCTGGCTATACATTTACGTGCTCATCGCCTGGGCCGTGTTGAGTTGGCTGCTTGCCTTCAACGTCGTCAACACGCGCCATCCCGTCGTGAATACGATTGCCGAATTTCTCTACCGGATCACTGAACCGGTGCTGCGGCCGATCCGCAGGCGGCTGCCGAATTTGGGCGGAATCGATATCTCGCCGATTATCGTGTGGCTCATTATTCTTTTCATCCTGTGGGTCATTCTGCCGTTTATCGCCGATTTAGTTAGGCCGACGTTGCGCTCGATATAGCCGCGCGGCGACGCAATCCATGCGGGTGCCGCTGCAAGTCGATGCGGCGGGGCGTCCCCGCC
>Ga0209006_10004443_pt1 | contig 12724 bp, 14 predicted proteins | sample JacPin_JW_Ref_O2_FD_188567 | JGI IMG/M metagenome (GOLD analysis project Ga0209006, IMG submission 188567) | Forest soil microbial communities from Algoma, Ontario, Canada - Jack Pine, Ontario site 1_JW_Ref_O2 (SPAdes) (version 2) | ecosystem: Environmental > Terrestrial > Soil > Boreal...
GCTGTTTCGATTCTTGGATTAATTTCTCAGTCTCCGAGATCAACCGCACAATATTCTTATTCAGTTCCTCCATCTTGCCTCGCAACAAGGCAGAGTCTTCTTCTTCATGTTTCGACCTGGGGATGACCTGCGTGCTAGTGAGCAGCAATAGAGAGCCCTCCGATGCGATATCAGATTGCACAAGAGACCGACGCCCAGAAAAGGGGCACGGCGGAGGGATGTGTAAAGCGACTCCTAGAGTCTACCACTCGGTTCCGACGCTCAGCTTGCCGGTAATGAGGTTGGAAGGTATTGATACCTGAGAATTAGAACTACTCAAACCACAACTTCGTGGGGTGTACCTCGTAAAACGGTCCGTCGCGGTCGATAAGAACCTCTCCTGAGAGCAGCCAGTATCCGTGGGTTGCGGGTGCCGGTGTGTGCAGACTTCATGTGCGCTGCTCCCCGGTTCGACTTCCAGCCCGCAGGTAGGCTGATGTAGGTCGGATCATTTCCGCCGTACCACAGCTACAGGCCACTGCCAGAGTGATTATGTTCACGTCGATGTCCAAAAGACGGGGGTCCACGATTGACTGATTCGATAGTTTGCCCACACTGCCCAGCCCGCCTAAGCAGAGCTTCTCGGCGGCCCGGGCCGCGCCCGGAGCATTCGCGCATTTCCCTTCTCGATCTTGCGCTCGCCGTGCACGGTGAGGGTGGTGCTCTCGATGCCGACAGCAATGTCTTTTCGTCGATGCCCGGGACTTCAAGCGTCAGAGCAACGGAAATTACACAACGGATATTCCCGACTTGACAACACCGGGATTCGGTATAGTGTGTTAATCAGAGCGAATTACGACTTCTCCTCTTTCAGATCCCCTGAACTAAGGCAGCCCATCTGAAGTTCTCTCCTCTTAGTTGCACAAAACCCAGGAGGTTGACATGTTTGCTCGTCACGTTTCCATGCAGCTGAAGCCAAATACCCGTGCAGAGTTTACCCGGACAATCGAGAGTGAGATTCTTCCACTCCTTAAGAAACAGCACGGCTTCCAAGACGAAATCGTATTCGTCGCCCCCGGATCCGGAACGGAAGGGGTCGCTATCAGTCTTTGGGACAAGAAAGAGGACGCCGAAGCCTATCTCCGCGGCAGCTATCCAGAAGTGCTGAAGGCCCTGGCGAAAGTGGTCGAGGGTACTCCTGAGGTCCGGGACTTTGAGGTTGCTAACTCAACCTTGCAAAACAGGCCTGCACGCGTAGCAGCCTGATGCAAGCAGGCAAGGCTTTCTCGTTCAGTTGGGGGCGGCCGATCCCCGCCCCCCTTATGAAAGCGACAAGAAGAGTCGAGGTTTAGATCTTTCTGGTCACGCCCGCTTCTCAAAGGTAACTGCTTTCCGAAACGCCCGCCTCCAGAAGACTTGGAGGTGTTCAGTGCCCCAACAATCGCAGATTTCCTTTCCAATGGGCACGAAAAACGTGCTCATCATCGATGGCAACGAAGCCATGCAGAAGGTGCGCGCCCGCGTGCTGAGAAGCCACGGAGTTCACGTGCACACGGCCAAAAGCGTCATGGAAGCAGAGTTGCTCTGGGTCCCTGATTTTTTCGATTTGGTACTGCTGGACGTGCGCCAGAGATCCAAAGAAGCAGTGGAGTTCTGGCGAACGATTCGGCGACAGCATCCAAGTCAGCGGATTAGTTTCCTGGTTGGACCCCCAACCTACCTGTCGCCCACCTGCGCCGACGAAGTCATAGCGCGCGACGAGGTTCCTGAAGATCGGGTGCAGGGGCCAGGACTCCTACATGTCGCATAAGGCCTTACAGGCCGGTCGCAGCCAGATGGAGACAATAAATCAAGGAGAAAATCCCCCATGAAACCAGGGCTTTTGACCAAGAGAGATGCAGCGATCACGACTCACGAGGAGGAGAACGTGCGCGCTCGCGCTTACGAGCTGTATGAACTGCGCGGCAAAACAGATGGCCATGCGGAAGAAGACTGGCTTCAAGCAGAAGGCGAAGTAGCAGAAAGCAACGAACGAAACGCCGTCCGAGCGTCAAGCTCAAAGATCACTGTGAAAATCGTTGGTGAAGCCTGACGGGTTGGACCATCACGTAGTGGAGAGCGATGCTCTAACCACCGGAGGTAAGCCATGACTAACATCTACGTCGGCAACTTAGATTTTTCCACTCACGAAGACCAGCTTCAGACATTATTCGCGGCGTACGGAGCTGTTAAAACAGTTACGGCCGTCACGGATCGCGACACAGGTCAACCGCGCGGATTTGCGTTCGTCGAGATGACGAATGCTGCGGAGGCGCGAGATGCTATTCGTACCCTGAACGGTTCGGTCCACGGCGGGCGCGCCCTGATTGTCAATGAAGCTCGCCCTAAGCTCTACCGCAGTGGCGAACCTGAGTCATTTCCCAGTAGGGATCACCGGCGCCATCGTATCTAGTGGTTGGGGAGACGATGTGGTTGGCTGTTCCTGTGGCAAGCATTCGGGAGAATTCGACACACTTTCAGACCGGCCTGCCAAGCGAAACAGGGGGGATTATGACTACAGGCAGCTCTAAATCTATGAACAGCGGAGCGTGGAGGGATTTGTACAAGGCCGCGCTCTTTGAGGTTGATAACACCAGACTCCCGGAGCGCATTGCGCAAGCAGAGAGAGCACTTGCATTAAGGGCACGGGAGTTGTTTCAAACAGCCGGAGACAACATCGAAGAGGAACAAGCTCTGGATGACACGATGTACGCCTTGCATGCTCTGCGGAACACATCGCGAACTAGCCACTGTATACCGCAACGCAGTGAGGCTGCCTAGGTTAACTCGCAGATGCTGCGCCATCCCTTTCCGGGATCGCCCTGGGTGCACGTCTCGCCCGCGGCGTTATTCGTGCGCGTTGTCGAGAAATAATCTGAGCTTGCCGGAGCGTGAAGGCTGGCGCAGCTTGCGCAAAGCCTTGGCTTCGATCTGGCGAATGCGCTCGCGGGTGACGGCGAACGCCCGACCAACCTCCTCCAGTGTGTGCTCCGAATCGTCCTCCAGGCCAAAGCGCATCCTCATGATCTTCTCCTCGCGCAGTGTCAGGGTGTGCAGCACGAGCGCGGTCTGCTCCTTCAGGTTCACATTGATGGCCGCCTCGTCCGGTGCGAGCACAGCGCTGTCTTCGATGAAGTCGCCGAGATGAGAATCCCCCTCCTCACCAATTGGCGTCTCTAGCGAGATCGGTACCTGCATGATCTTGCGCACTTTGCGCAGCTTGGCTGCGGGAATGTCCATGCGTTTGGCAATCTCTAACGAGGTCGGTTCGCGGCCTAACTCCTGGACCAGTTGCAGCGAGACGCGAATCAGCTTGTTGACGATCTCGACCATGTGCACCGGGAGGCGGATGGTGCGCGCCTGGTCGGCAATGGCGCGGGTGATTGCCTGACGAATCCACCACGTCGCGTATGTGGAAAACTTGTAGCCGCGGCGATACTCGAACTTGTCCACTCCCTTCATCAGGCCGACGTTGCCCTCCTGGATCAGGTCGAGGAACTGAAGCCCGCGGTTGCCATACTTTTTGGCGATGGAAACCACGAGGCGGAGGTTGGCTTCGATGAGTTCGTGTTTGGCCTGCTCCGCGTCCATCTCGCCCTGGATGATTTCGCGCTGCGTTCGCCGCAGCTCCTGGAAGCTGACGCCGGCGTCGCTTTCCAGGCTTCTCAGGTCGGCACGATGCTGCCCCTGCGCCTTGCGGTAACCTTTCTGGAGTTCTTGGCTGCGCGTGATCTCAATCTTCTTTTCCAGGTTGCTGACCTGCCGGTCGAGTGAGCGCATTATGTCCAGGGTTTTATTCACCCGATCGACTAGGCGTTTGCGCTCGAAGTTGGTGAAACGGAGGTTGCGGATGATCAGCGAGAGCCGAACGATCTCGCGACCCAGGCCGCATCGGCAGCGGCGGTATTCGCGTGCTCTTTTTTTGGCCGGGATGGTCGGGAGTCGTCCGGCCAACTGGCTGGCTCTTTTGTAATGCTTATGCAGTTCGTCGATGCGGCGCGTGGTGTCCTTGACGCGGTTCTGCAGGATGTCCTCGGTCATTTCTTCCTCATCGAAGACGACAATTTCCTTGATCGAGCGCACTCCGCGCTTCAAATCCTCGGCGATGGCCAGAATCTGACGGATCACAATAGGCGAGCGTGAAAGTGCCTTCAGCACGCGCAGCTGTCCGCGCTCGATGCGCTTGGCAATATCCACTTCCCCTTGGCGGCTGAGCAGAGGCACTGTGCCCATCTTGCGCAGGTAGATACGCACCGGATCGTTGGTCTTTTCAAGAGCCGCTAGGGTCAGGTCGAGCTCGACTTCGTCGCTGGCCTCAACTTCGTTGTCAAGCTGGTTTTTGAGGGACGAGGTGGGCAGCTTCGGCTGGCCCTGAAGCACGTCAATGCCGTGCGTCCCAATGGTGGCGAGCAGGTCGTGCAGGGACTCCGGAGAATGGACGTCATGGGGAGTCAGGTTATTCATCTCGTTGTAAGCGAGATAGCCCTTTTCCTTTCCGGCGTCAATGAGTTTCTTAATGTCGTCAAGAGCCAAGCGGAATCCCTTCAGCGCCGTCCTGCATGGAGCAAAGGGTTCTTAATTGATTCTGCAGCGGCACGTTCAACTGAGACTGCGGGAACCCAAAACTGAAACGATGCTAGCATGGGGTGCTAGCCTTCTCCTAACTAGACACGTTCCTAGTTTGCCGCGTTGTTGCAGGTAGACCTTGAGTAAGCCATGCCTTCGGTTCCGTGGGGCGAAACAAAAAGGAGCTACCGGGCCAGCCCCCTATGAGCTTGGAGTGTGTGAAAAGGATTTCTTTTCCACACAAGAAAGGGGAAGCCCCGCAATCCCCGCAGCGACTGACACTTATCGTCGCCAAGTCGGACGGCGAGTGGCAGCACTCGGCATTTCGATTCGAGCCACCCGCGCGATAACTCCGTGTGGTCGACAGACAAGAAGTAATCCGATTCCTTCCTGTTGCCCGTTATCCGTGCGCAATCAGCTGTGAGCGCCAAAGGGCGTTCCAACCTCCTCCATTCGGTACTCGGTTGTCGGCGTAAAGTGTTGCCTCGCGGAGCCCTTCGTTACTCAGGATTCGTTCCAGCCGGGCTGTAACGTCGCGCTTCTGCGTGTACACGGCAAAGACTTAGCACCGCCGTCCCTCCGCCAACTCTCTCCTGATCTCATGCGTTCCTTGGAGTAGATTCGGTCCTCGGGAAGGTCACGGGGTTCTGCAATGACGAATCGGACTCTGCACTTGAGTTCGGGATCGAACTCGGTACCGTACAGCGTTCCAATCCCGTAGGGGTGATCGGGATATAGCAACAGAGTGTTGAGCATCGTGCTCAGAACCGATCGATTGCCCCTGTGAGTTTTCAACGCCTTCGGCATGTCATCTTCGAGCTCGCGGTACGCTTCCCGCATCGGACCGTCCATCGTCACGCTTAGATAAGTTTCCTCGTAGGGCGGAAGTTCTCCCGCGATATCCTCCAAACACACAAAGGATTGTCAAAGAACATGAAGCCTCTTGGGCTGGCCGCTGTGCCGTCGCTGGCGTTAGCTGGCGGTCCAGGGAAAGGATTGCAGGAAGAATCGCGGAACTGCTTAATCAGGTCGCGAATATGGGGCGGCGAGGATAGAGTGCCTCGACCAGCCGCGTCAGGCCATCAGTATTGAATTCGTTTGCTAGAAATAACGGCCAGACTTAGGATATTGCCTCGCGGCACAACCGTCGCAAAGATTCGAGACTAAGGAGGCTCCCTTGAGAATTCCCGAGCGCCGCCGCGTTTTCCTGCTCGCTGGAGTATTGATTTGTGGAGCAGCAATATCTCTCGCGCAAACCGAGACAACATCCGGTTCGAGCAATCCAGGTCAAGCCATTCCCGACACGAGTGGAGTGAGCCCGTTCGCGGGCAGCGTGCCGACAAAGCTGGTACCAGGGGTTATGCCGCTCTCGTTGCAGGACGCCATCGACCGCGGATTGAAGCAAAATCTTGGCCTGCTCCTCTCGCATGCAGATATCCGCTTGGCCCGCGGACAACGGTGGGAGCAATTGAGCGCTCTCTTACCACACGTGACCGCAGCGCCTTATGTGGAGGCTTCCAAGATCAATCTCGCCGAGCTAGGCCTTAGGAGTGTTGGTGGAATTAGCCTCCCGACGTCCGTGGGCCCTTTTTCTTATTTTGATGCGCGTGCCAATGTGACCCAAACCTTACTCGATTGGAAGTCAATCAATGCCACGCGCGCGGCCAGCCAGACTCTGAAATCCGCCGCCTATACTTTCAAGGACGCTCGGGACCTCGTCGTGCTCGCCGTGGGCTATGTTTATTTGCAGGCCATCGCCGACGAAGCCCGCATTGAAACGGCAGAAGCGCAGGTGAAAACGGCACAGGCGCTCTACGATCAGGCAGCGGACCAGATCAATGCCGGCACTTCGCCGGATATCGACGGCCTGCGCACCAAGGTCGAGCTCCAGACCCGACAACAACAGTTGATCCAAGCGAAAAATAGCTTCGCCATTCAGAAGCTGACCGTGGCGCGAGTGATTGGCTTGGCTCCCGGCCAGGAATTTGAATTCACCGACAAATCGCCGTACCAGCCGTCCGAAGACGTCACCATCGACGAAGCTCTGAAACGCGCATACGCTTTGCGTTCCGATTACCAGGCGGCCATGACCGACGTACGCGCAGCGGAATTCTCCCGGAAAGCAGCGGTCGCCGGCTATCTCCCATCGCTTTCCTTTAACGCGGATTATGGCTTAGTAGGGTCGCATCCCTCCACGGCAACGCCAGTAGCCGACGTGCGCGGGACACTGTCAATTCCGATCTTTCAGGGCGGTAGCGTTCGCGCTGATGTGTTGCAGGCGGACGCGAGACTCGAGCAGAGCCGCGAGCGCCTGGAGAATTTGCGAGCGCAGATCGACTCTGACGTGCGCGCCGCGTTGCTGAACCTGCAGTCGGCGGCGGATCAGGTAAACGTAGCGCGCAGCAACATTGATTTGGCAGAGGAGACGCTGACTCAGTCGCGCGATCGTTTCAGCGCAGGTGTCACCGATACCGTGGAGGTGGTGCAATCGCAAGAGGCGGTCTCGAGCGCGCACGAACGGTACATCTCCAGTCTCTACAGTTACAATTATGCAAAAATTTCGCTGGTTCGCGCTCTGGGCATTGCTGAGCAGGGCGTCAAGGAATTTTTCAGAGGAAAGTGAAGATGGCGGAGGCAAACCTACCCCGTTCAGTACCTGAGACAGGCGAGGAATCTTCGGTCGATCCTTCGCCCATGGCGGACAGGGACCGTACCGCGCCGGTGCGCGGCACTTCCAAGCGCCGCAGAAATATCGTAATTCTGGTCGTGATCGTGGTGGTGCTTGTCGCCGGCGTGTTCCTATGGCGCTACCTGAGCAGCTACGAATCGACCGACGACGCCCAGGCGGATGTTCACCTCTATCCCGTCAGTGCACGTGTTTCCGGCCATGTGGTGCGAGTCTCCGTAGACGACAACCAGTGGGTGGAGAAAGGCGCGGTACTGGTAGAGGTTGACCCGAAAGACTATGAGGTTGCGGTCGCGCAGGCGCAAGCCAATCTCGCAAACGCAGAAGCGACGGCCCAATCGCTGAATATCACGGTTCCAATCACTTCGGTGAACACTTCAAGCCAACTCCGCTTCACCGCGTCGGGTATCGAAGACGCCAACGCCGGAGTCGCCGCTGCCGAGAAGCAACTCACCGCCGCCCATGCCCAACTGGAGGCGGCCGAGGCGAATGATCTGAGGGCGCAAGACGATCTCCACCGCTACAAGTTGCTGGTCGACAAGCGGGAAGTATCACCGCAAATCTACGATCAAGCGTTGGCCACAGCCAAATCGAGCACGGCGACCGTATCGGCGGCTCGCGCCAGTGAGTCCGCAGCCGACCAATTCGTCCAACAAGCGCGGAGCCGTCTGGCGCAAGCCGATGCGAACCACCAATATGCGGAAACCGGGCCGCAGCAAGTGTCATCGACCAAAGCTCGTGTGCGAGCACTGACTGCGGATGTTGAGCAAAAGCGCGCGCTGCTCGAACAGGCCCAACTCAATCTCGGATACACGAAAATCGTTGCTCCGGTCAGCGGTGAAGTGAATAAGACGGTGGTGGTCGGGATGAACATTCAAGACGGCCAGCAACTCCTCACCGTGGTGCCTCTCGATGAAGTCTGGGTGACCGCCAATTTTAAAGAGACCCAGCTCAAACACATGCAGGTTGGACAGAAAGCGGACATCCATGTGGACTCGAGCGGACGCACTTTAAAAGGCCAGGTGGACAGCATTGCGGGCGCAACCGGCCCGTTATTCAGTTTGCTTCCGCCGGAGAACGCCACCGGAAACTACGTGAAGATTGTCCAGAGGATTCCGGTAAAGATCGTCCTCGATCCGGGAGAGAACAAGGATCGGCGGCTTCGACCAGGCATGAATGTGGTGCCGGACGTCTACCTCCACTGAGTTTCGCCCTAAAGTTCCGTTATATGAGTTCCTCTGCCCTCACACTCGACCAGGACGTTTGGCGGCCCAAGTACAATCCCTGGCTCATTGCTGTAGTAGTGGCGCTGGCCGCCTTCATGGAGGTCCTCGACACCAGCATCGCCAATGTGGCGCTGCCGTATATGGCCGGGAATCTGGGCTCAAGCAACGACCAAAGCACGTGGGTGCTGACTTCTTATTTGGTCTCGAATGCCATTATCCTGCCGATCAGCGGCTGGCTCGCAGGCGCCCTGGGACGGAAGCGCTTTTTCATGTCTTGTTTGACTGTCTTTACCGCAAGTTCTTTGCTTTGCGGCGTCGCGCCGAGTCTTGGGTTTCTTCTTCTCTTCCGGGTGCTGCAAGGCGCGGGTGGCGGCGGGCTGCAGCCGATGGCGCAGGCTATTTTGGCGGATACGTTTCCACCACAGCAGCGAGGCCTGGCGTTTGCGCTCTATGGCATTACGGCCATCATGGCGCCCACGATCGGGCCCACCCTGGGCGGCTGGATCACCTTCAACTATTCCTGGCGGTGGATTTTCTTCATCAATCTTCCGGTCGGCCTGGCTACATGGTTCCTGGTGCGGCGCTTTGTCGAAGATCCTCCCTATTTAGCCCGGGTCAAAGCGGCTGGGGTCAAGTTGGACTACATTGGCATCGCTCTGCTTACGCTCGGTATCGGGGCGTTGCAGGTGCTGCTCGACAAGGGCCAGGAGGATGACTGGTTCGGGTCGCAATTCATTACTACCTTAGTTATCGTCGCGACCGTGTGTCTGATCTCGCTGGTGATCTGGGAGTGGTATCAAAAGGCGCCCATCATCGATGTCCGCATGTTCAAGAGCTTTAACTTCGCAAGTTCGAGCCTGATGATGTTCACCCTGGGCATCTTGCTGTTCAGCAGCCTGGTCCTGATGCCGCAGTTCCTCCAGACGCTCGTGGGGTACACCTCCGAACTGGCGGGTCTGGCTCTTTCGGCTGGAGGCCTGGTTTTGCTGCTTGAAATGCCCATCATGGGCCAACTGACGACGAAGATCCAGGCGCGCTACCTGATTGCCTTCGGCTGGCTGGCGCTATCCATCGCTATGTTCTATTCCACGAGGCGGATTGACTTGCAGATCAGCTTCAGTGCCGCCACGTGGCTGCGCATCGCCCAGGTGATTGGTTTGGGGTTCCTGTTCGTACCGATTACGCTGGTGGCGTACATCGGAATTTCGCCGGAGAAGAACAACTCGGTCGCTGGAATCGTCAATTTTATGCGCAATATGGGAAGCAGCGTCGGAACATCCTTAGTCACCACGTTGATTGCGCGCCGCTCTCAATTCCATCAGGCAAGGCTGGTGCAGAATGTCCGCGTCGACAACCCCAATTTTGTAAATTCGGCGAACGGCTTGGCTCAGCATCTGGCTACTTCTGGTGTGGGGAAGCACGAGGCGCAAATAACGGCTTACGCCAGGATTTACCAATCGCTGCAAGCCCAGGCGGCAAGCCTAGCATACGTCGATACCTTTATGGTTCTCGCCGTGGGTGCGGCGATCATGTTCTGTCTAGCTTTTGTTTTGAAGAAGAATGATCCAGGCGCCGGTGGAGTGAGGGTAGCGGAGTAAATAATCAATCTGATGTAATCGAGGAGAGCACAAGCGTCAGAGACGTACATGATCAAAATCATCACCATTGAACGCGAGTACGGAAGTGGCGGCGGCGAAATCGCTCAACTGCTTGCCAAGGATCTTTCCTGGAAGCTTTGGGATCAGGTGCTGACGGAGGAGATCGCGCGACGTGCCGACTGTCCCAAATCGGTTGTCGAGGTTCGAGAGGAACGAACTGATCCCCTGTACTACCGGCTCTTCAAATCATTCTTGCGCGGGAGTTATGAAGGAAGCCTCAACGCGCACAAGCTCAAGCTGGTCGACAGCGAATGCATTTTGAAGTTTACCGAACTTGTCGTTCAAGGGGCGGCGAAAACCGGAAACTCCGTGATCGTCGGAAGGGGGTCGCAGCAGTTTCTCAAGAACCGCCAAGACACGTTGCGTGTGTTTCTTTACGCCCCGAGAGAAGATAAAGTGCGGCGCCTGTTAGCTCGAGGCAAGACTGACAAGGAAGCCAGGCAGCTGGTGGATACCGTCGACCAGGAACGCGCCGCTTTCATTCAGAAGTATTTCCACGTCGAATGGCCTGACCGCCCGATTTACCACAGCATGATCAATACTGCGATCGGCGATGCGGCGGTCGTTCACATGATTCTGGATCTCATGAAAACCCTTGAGGCAAGAATCACCGCCACAGCGCTCGTAGAATAGATCTATTACACAGGGTCGGGTATCAGCGCCATGTGAGTTGACGGACGCCGTTGACCCTGAGCTTCCGTCTGACGCTTGAACACGTTATTCCCACTGTCAGAGTGCTGAATCACAAGCCGACTCGCACTGACGTTCATCTCTCTTTAGGACTGTTTATCACACTTTTTGGAGGGTCTGCAATGGGACCAAGGATGATCTCGGTCGTCGAAGCATCACTGCCGACCGCGCAAAACTCGTTTGTTCCGTTTTTGTAACAACGAACAAAATGGAGAGGTGGGCGTGCCGAACCTCGAATAAGATATTTCTTTTCCGAGCGATGGGTTCCTGACATCACTTAATATTGAGAGGGTCCAGTAATGACGCCCGTGGCAGCGGCCAAGAAACGTCGCAGATTCAACAAACCTTCCTTTCGACTATCGACGGCGGTCGAAAGAAGTTAACTCTTCCCAAGAAACAAAAGGTCTTTTCTCAGGGTGACTCGGCCGATTCTGTTTTTTATATCCAGAAAGGGAAGGTAAAGCTCAGCGTTGTGGCAAAGGGCGGGAAGGAAGCCACAATAGGCATTCTGAACGAGGGCGACTTCTTCGGAGAAGGTTGTCTCACAGGGCAAGCTTTCCGCATGTGCTCAGCGGCCGCAATGATTGATTCCACGGTGATGCGAATCGACAAGAAATCCATGATAGACGTGATTCACCGGGAACATGGATTTTCGGACATGTTCGTCTCATATCTGCTGGCGCGGAACATCCGATATGAAGAAGACTTGGTTGACCAGCTTTTCAACTCCAGCGAGAAACGACTGGCTCGCGTCCTCCTCCTTCTTGCTCGCTTCGGCAAGGAATGAAAGCCCGAAGTTGCGATCCCCAAGATCAGTCAGGAAACGTTAGCAGAGATGGTGGGCACAACTCGCGGGCGGGTCAATTTCTTCATGAATCGGTTCCGGAAATTGGGCTTCGTTCGCTACAACGGTGGGCTTGAAGTCCACAGTTCACTTCTCAGCGTGGTTCTCCACGATTAGAACGCTCGCGATAGCAAGTGGGGTGGTTACCACCTTCTCCTCTTTCAGGTCTTCTGACCTAAGCCAGTCCATCTGAAGTTCTCCCACCTTAGGCTTTTCAGCGAGTGAGTGGTGGTCTGCCCGTCCGGTTTGGCGCTGGACCTGCCAAGAAGGGTCGCTTTTATGAACACAACCAGTGTTTTCTTCGATTGCTTGTCGTGCTCTTCACGATCTTACTGCTCCACTGGATGCGCAATCCGAACCGCCTCAGTGCTGATTCAACGAACGAAGGAGAGAAAACGATGAAATATTTGTGTCTGGCCTACGGCGATGAGAAGGACTGGAACGTACTGACCAAAAAGGAGCAGGACGCGCTGCTCGCACAGGACGAGGCGCTCAGAAAGAGGGGCGTTCTCATGGCGTCGGTGCAGACAACGGTGACGACCGTGCGCGCCTAGGAGGGTAAGCCGGCTGCTTCAGATGGTGCCTTCGCCAACTCCCAGGTGCCGCTTGCGGAGTTTTCCATTATCGAGGCGGCTGACCTGAACGAAGGAATCCAACTTGTCGCGAGAGACGCCATGCGCGCGCGAAGGGAGCGATCGAAATAAGGCCGATCATGCCGACAGAAGCTACAACGCTTGATGTCGGAATCAACGTCCCAGACTCTTTCTCTGGTTGGCCGGTTTTCAGGTGACCCTCATTGGCCGCTTTTGGCTGACCCATGAGGGGAATGGATGCCATGGCCTGATAATTACAGGCCAACTCAACCGACGTGCAAACTTTCATAGATCGTTTCACGCGCCCAGCCTAGTGCTAAATTAGGATGGAGCGGACAGGCGTGACGACCTCTCCAATAAACTCATCCGGGGAACCTTTCAGCTTTCTCACCACTTTTGCGGGATGCGTTTTGTAATACAGCGCTATCTCCGCTTGGCACAAC
>Ga0209006_10004444_pt1 | contig 12721 bp, 13 predicted proteins | sample JacPin_JW_Ref_O2_FD_188567 | JGI IMG/M metagenome (GOLD analysis project Ga0209006, IMG submission 188567) | Forest soil microbial communities from Algoma, Ontario, Canada - Jack Pine, Ontario site 1_JW_Ref_O2 (SPAdes) (version 2) | ecosystem: Environmental > Terrestrial > Soil > Boreal...
CTGTTCATTTTCAGTGCGCTGTTATAATAACGACCCGAGTGCACCCGGTCAAATGAACTCTCGAATAATCGCGTCGTCGGAAATTTATTGCGGTCGCATGGACGGGGAGTCTTTCCATCGATGAGCTCCGGTTTCAACACCGACATCAAAGTTGGCGACCAGGTCTTCCACATCCAGACCGAAGACCGCGGCCCCGCTCATCCCATCATCGACACGGCCGTCTATCAGAACGGCCGAATTTTGCATCGCCGCGCCTTCAATTACACTGAACTGTCGCGTTTCGATTCCTTCACCGAAGAAGATCTCCGCTTCCGTGTCGAAGAGCAGCATCGCGCCGTAATTGAAGACATTCGCTCCGGCGCTCTCGATTCCGAAATTGCTTCAGCCTCCGCCACCACCCAAGCTACTCGGCCCGGTGGAATCCAGTTGCAGCTTCTAAATCCGAATTCGTGGTTGTCGGCAGGAAAAGTTTCTCTTGAAGTGGAAGTCTCGCGCCGCGCCGACCGCCAGCCGCAAGCAGGAGCCAACGTCGAAGCTCTGATAGAGGGATCGCTGGACGGCGCTCACCACTCCGCGTTGACCGACGAGCAAGGCCGCGTCCGCATCCAATTTCCGCTACCGCCGCTAGGGAAGGGCGACCTCGCGCTAGTAATTTGCGCCAAAGCCGACACCTGGAAGGACGAAATCCGTTTCGTAATGCGCTCGCGCCCAAAAGAATCCTCAAGCTCATCGGCCACCCCCGCGCCATAATCGCCATGATTGTAAAAATAAACGGCGACCCGCGCGAAGTCCCCGACAGCCTCACAGTAAGCGCCCTGCTAGATTTTCTGGAAATGCGCAACGACCGCGTAGCCATCGAGCACAACCTAAACATCCTTCCTCGCGCAAAGTGGAACGAAACAAAAGTCCAGCCAAACGACGCTTTCGAGATCGTCCACTTTGTAGGCGGCGGCTAAGCCTTCTCGTCACGTGATTCGTTGCGTTCGTAGCCGTACAAGCATTAGAATGCGCCTGACAAACACCCAAACGGGGAAGTCCAGGTTCATTGATTCTGCTCAAGCTCTCTGATTCCCCAAACATTATCCTTTGACGACAAATAGGGACAGCATGGCATCGGTCATGCAAAAGGCCGTACTATTCGCCGCGAGCGTCATAATCTCGTTCGGGTTAATCGCCTGCAACCATTCTGCCTCCAGCAGCTCCTCGGGCTCGGACACGGACCTTACGCCTCAAGACGCGGAAGCGCGCAAAGCACTGTTGGCGGAAATCCAAAAACACTGGCAACACGGTGCTGACGGCTGGACCGCATCTGTCACCAATGGTGGCGATCGTTTCCTTCGCCAATATCGCGACCTCACAATCGACAGTCTCGATCCTCGCGACCTGAGCGAATCGGACAAGTTGAACGGATTCGAATGGGTTGGAAAAGTAACCTTCAAGAAAACCGCGTGCCGCGAAGCGGGCGGCCAGCACACTTTCGTATTGGGTGGAATGGCGGACGGCCAGCAGGCCTACGTTGAAAAACAGCCCGGCCGTTGGACTCAATGGGTTACCTTCACGCCCGGCCCTTTGTCATTTCAAAAAGAGAAAGGCCGCTGGACTTTCTCCTACGACGCGACCTATCTTCGCGGTCAGCTACCTGCCCCAGGCGATTTCGCCGCAGCAGGAGCGCACTAGACATGCCAAAGAAAAAATCACCAACATCGAGTCATTTCGGTTTCGGATTTTTGAAAAACGTGAAATATAAAACGCTTGGTCGGGAGGATTTATGAATCGTCTGTGGGTCCGCAAAGCTGTTCTCATGTTCGTTTTCGCAGCTGCAGGATTTGCAATCGCCTGTGGCGGCGGTGTTGAAGGAAAGTACCAAGATCCTACCGGCTCTATCAGAGCTCAGTTCAAGGGCGGAAAAGCATATCTAGCCTTGGGCGTGATGGACGCCGAGGGCACTTACGAAATAAAAGGCAACAAGATTATCTGCCGCGGTGACTTTGGCCCAATGATTCCAAGCCCACTAGTTTTTACCGTCAATGACGATGGCACCATCCAAGGCCCCAAGGACAGTCTGTTTACTCGCCTCGAAAAAGCGAAGTAGCACTTACGTCGCCGATTAAAACGCTCAAGGCCGAGAATGAGCCGCCCGTTTCGCGGCTCACTCTTGCCTCCGACCTCACCGCCGCTTCGAACTTCGTCTAAGCCTTCTTGCGTGTGAAGTGAAACGTCTCCGTCTGCTCTTTCCCATTCACTCGCATGGTCCAGGTTTCCGTGAAGTGATCGGCATCCTCGATCTTCAGCGTCATTTGATGCATGTGCATGTCGTCGGCGCTAGCCAGATTCGTCGCACTCACAAACGCAAATGCAAATTCGTTCGCGCTCGAACTCACTGCCGGCGTTTCCATGTGTGGCTGGTTCCCTATGGCGCAGTAATGTGTCAACGCAACGCGATCCCCGTCCGCCGTATAAAGCGTCACCATCTGATGGTCCTTTTGAAAAGTTTCTTCCAGCGCTGTGTCATTGGAGACAAGCCGGAAACTTGATACGAACGGCTCTGTATCCTTCGCCGTTTCATACCACTCGCCCACAAGTGTCTTCAATCGATCAAAGCCGTTCGCCGTCTTTGTTTCCGATCCTGCATTTGCGGCAAACATTCCCGCCACCAGAATCGCCAGCGCCAGTTTCGCTATCGTCATTTTCATAACTCTCTCCTCGTTGAATTAATTTTCAACACCGCGGCCAAATCCTTACTTCTCCACATTTCGCTGCAACGAATCCAAACAGAACGCCCAACCAACATTGTGTTTGTCGCGCGCGTCGCTGTTCGCAAAGCGCTCATGAGTAAGAATCAGTTCGCTCTTGTTTCCCAGATCCACGAATTCCAGTGTCACCACCGTGCTGCCGTACGCCGGCTCGGTTTCCCAAAACCACGTGAACACCAGTTTTTCCGGTTCCTTGATTTCCAAATATTCTCCACGCACCTTAAAAACTTTTCCGTCTGCGTCCGACACATCAAACCCATACTGCCCGCCAGGCCGCACATCCATCACAACCAATTTGCCGGTCAGGTTCGGCTTCGCGTGACAAAACCATTCCGTCATCCTTTTCGGATCGACCCACGCTTGAAAGAGCTTCTCGCGCGGAGCATTGAATGTCCGCCGGATTTGCAACGTCGTTGCTGGACTCAAAACTGGACTAGCCATCAAATCACCTCCTCATTTTTAACAATGTTTTGAAGCTACGAATTTTTCGGGATCGCCTTGATCAATCGCTCGACGCCATCCGCTCGTCCTGTTGAGCAAGTACCATGGGCCAAGCTTCTTCGTGACGCTTCCGCAATTCCTCATTAGGAAATCCCGCATGCGTCAAACGTAAACGCGTTCCGTTGCCTTCCGGCGAAAGTTCCACCGTCACCACAGTTTCGGCGCCGTTCGTTGCGCCGGTCACCCAAGTCAACTCCACCAGCCGATCCTTTTCCAGCCTCAGAAATCGCCCATAGTGCGGATGCCGCGCTCCCTCAAATTGCGTTTCGAAATAAAACGGCACATTCACCTCGCCCTTCATCAGCACTGACCCGGGCGCCGCGAACCAACGGTCAAACTGCTCGGTCCACGCTCGAAATAAAACGTGCGGCCCCGCGGCCATCGTGCGCTCCACGGTCAATCGAAATGGCCTCGACGAAAGATCCGGTCTCATAATTTCCGTCACGCAGATCTCCTCCGCTCAGTATCTAAGTGAGCGTTGCACCTATTTCTCCAAATATTCTGCGAGCTTGTCGAAGCAGCCTTCCCAACCCTTCTTGTGGCTGTTCCGCGACTCCTCCGTCGTCAGCTTTTCATGCGTCAACACAACTTCCGTCGAATCCGCGCCACGCTCAAAAAACTCCACGGTCACCAACGAATCTTCCTCTTGAATGCTCGCGTCGAGCTTCTCCGGCATTCTTTTCCAAATCCACGTGAACGAAAGTTTTTCCGGTGGTTTCACATCGCGATACACTCCGCCGCCAATATACGTAACCCCTTCCGGCGTCTTCACTTCAATCTCATAGCGCCCGTTAGGACGTACATCCAGTTGAAGAAAGCGAACCTCGTGTGATTCAACATCGCGACACATCCAATGTTTCAGCGCTTCCAATTCCGTCCAGGCTCGAAACACTCTCGGCCTCGCAGCAGAAAAAATCCGCCGCACTCGCACCGTCGTTCCAGAACTTGCAGTTTGCGCCGCCATCGTACCCTCCGCTTCTTTCCCGAATTGTTGCGCTACTCCTCCAGCGCCTTCTCCAGCGCATCGAAGCAGCCATTCCAACCCTTGTTGTGGTCCGCTCGCGCTCCGGCATCGGTAAAGCTCTCATGCGTCAGAAACACTTCCGTAAAAGTACCGCGCGGCCGAAATTCCACCGTCACCAGGGTTTCAGCTTGCTCGTTGATCTTTTCTCCCGTCGGGGAATATTTCTCCCACGCCCATGTGAACACCAACTTTTCCGGAGGCCGAATCTCTCGAAACGTCACCCGCTGTTTGTAAAGTGTGCCGTCCTGGCTCGTAACTTCCATCACGTTTGTCCCGCCCGGACGCGCGTCGAAAGCGGTGTAGCGCGTCCCGTTGTTGGGGAACCGGCACATCCATTTCTCTAGTTTTTCCCGTTGCGTCCACGCTTCGAATACTTTCTCGCGCTTCGCCGCGAACATTCTTCGGATTTCGACTTTGGTTTCGGGTCCCGCGCTGGTGCTTGCCATTTTGAAGCCTCCTCTTTTCGCGATTCTTCTTCCAGATAATCTGCGAGAGCGTCAAATTGATGCTCCCAGAACTGTCGATATCGTTCGATCCACTCCGCCGCATCTTTCATCGGCTCCGCCACCAGCCTGCACCGGTGCACGCGCCCGTCCTTGTGTCGCTTCACCAGCCCCGCATCTTCCAGCACGCGCAAATGTTTTGACACCGCCGGCAGCGACATCTTGTAAGGCGCCGCCAGTTCGCTGACGGAAGTCTCCCCCTGCACCAGCCGCGCCAAAATGCCCCGCCGCGTCACATCCGAAAGCGCCGCAAACGTAGTGTCCAACTCTGCCCCTGAATACTTAACCATATGGTTTAGTATCGCCCCGCCGCAATTTTTGTCAAGTTAAATCTTTTGCGGGAAAGGGAACAGTTGAAGCCGCTAGGTCATTCGGCGGCAATGCACTTCGGTCTATGCGAATTCCTGCAGGCCGTCAACGAGGAAACACGAGATCGCTTGGGCGCCTCCGCCATCGGCAATCACCGCGCATTTCCCAGCCAGCTTTAGGTCTAAATGTAGCGCCGGGGCCTTCAGCCCGGCATCCTTCTATTCTCCCTGCTCAACATTGTCATCCCGCGCGCCTGATTGACACAGCGCGAACCTCACTCCCTAGGGGCGCAGCATGCTGCGCCCGGCACAGATGCTTGGCGACATCAACACGACTTGAGAATTGTGTCTTCAGCGGTTGCGCGCTTCAGCCGACAGCGACTCTCCATTCGCTCTCTTCCTGACATTCCCATCCCAAGCGCACTCACGTTGTCACCGGAGACCGCCCAATCCGCGGATACCTTGAAAGAATTGCCTTAGGTTCAATGTAGCGCCAGCCAGCCCGCCGTTGCGGGGCCTTCAGCCCGGCAATCGTCTCCGCTACATGCTCAAAATTGTCATCCCGAGCGAAGTCCCGCGTGCTTTTGTTTTTCCCCTGGTTTTCAGGGGCGCGGGACGCAGTGAGGGATCTGCTCTTGCAGTTTGGGTTTATCTGTCTCTGATGCCGAGCTTGAGGATGTTTCTTCTTAAGAGGTCGCGGTCCCACGCCGCGAACTAACCCAGCAAATGCCCCATCTTGTCTTTCTTCGTCCGCAAATAAAATTTAGAATGCCGGCTAGTCCGCGGCCGGCAGGGAACTCGCTCCACCACGCGAAGCCCCGCGCTTTCAAGTTGCTCCACCTTGTCCGGATTATTAGAAAGCAGCCGCAGCTCGCGAACGCCCAACGCCTTCAACGCCTCGGCCGCAAATTCATAATCGCGAGAATCCGCCGCGAACCCAAGTTTGCGATTGGCCTGCACAGTGTCGAGCCCCGCGTCTTGCAATTCGTAAGCCCTCAATTTATTGATCAACCCAATCCCTCGCCCTTCTTGCGGCAAATAAAGCAAAACTCCCGACGGTTCCTTCGCAATCTGCTTCAACGAAAACTCAAGCTGCGCCCGGCAGTCGCATCGCTCCGAGGTAAACACATCCCCAGTCAAACATTGCGAATGCACGCGAACAAGCGGCGCCTTTCCATTCCGCGCTTTCCCCGGTCCCAACGCCCCACGTTGAATCGCGACAGCCTCTTCCCCCGGCCGCCCCTCGATCCCCACAACCTTGAAATCCCCAAAACTAGTAGGCAATTGCGCCCGCGCAACGAGCCGCGCCCGCTTCACCACGCGCCCCCGCTTAGATCGGGCCGTCGCGGAAGCCTTCCGCCCGGCGCCAGATTGTTTTCGTCGTTTCACAAGAATCAAACATTATAGCAGTCCCGGCAACATCACCACTTCCGCGCCCACGGCGCGCCTTTGTTTTTTCTCTGTCATCCCGACAGAGGCCGCTTTTTGGCCGACGAGGGACCTGCTTTGCCGTGTTGCTTAATCGTCGTGGGTCGAAGCTTCGGGCTCTGTCTCGCAGTTGCTCTCACCTTGACATTCTACTAGAGACGAAGTACTGTCACCTAGAATGTCTACCAAAGAAGAGCGCGAGCGCATCGAACTGCTGCAAGGCACACTGGACCTTTTGGTTCTCCGCACGCTGCTGTTAGGGCCGAGGCATGGCCATGCCATCGCCAAGTCGATCGAGTTCAACTCCGACGAAGTTTTGCAGGTTGAGCAAGGGTCGTTGTATCCGGCGCTGCACCGTCTCATCAAGCGCGGATGGATCTCGGTCGAAGACGGAACTTCGGAGAACAATCGCCGCGCCAAATTTTACCGCTTAACCACCAAAGGCCGGCGGCGCTTGGATCTCGAGACACGCAAGTGGAACAAGCTGGCCGGAGCGATCGCCAGGATTCTGCGGCCCGCAGAATAGGAGGCGGGACCTATGAGGCGCACCAAGCGCATGTTGCAGGAACTCGACGAGGACATTCGCGGTCACATTGACGCAGAGACGCAAGACAACATCGCGCGCGGTATGTCGCCGGAGGAAGCACATTACGCCGCAATGCGTAAGTTCGGCAACGTAGCCCGAGTGAAGGAAGACACACGCGAAGTTTGGAGCGTCGCGTGGATCGAGCAGCTCCTCCAGGACGTCCGTTTCGGCTTGCGCATGCTGCGCAGGAGCCCCGGCTTTACCGTTGTCGCCGTCCTCACGCTCGCTCTTGGCATCGGCGCGAACACTTATATTTTCAGCGTGGTGGATGCGCTGGTGTTCAGGCCCATGGCGTTCCCGGATCCTGCCAGGCTCGTCGCGCTTTGGGAGCGTGTACCCAGCGCCGGACTCAACCGAAACGAACTCGCTCCGGCAAATTTCCTCGATTGGCAGCAGCAAAACCACGTCTTCGATCACATCGCAGCCTACAGCTGGTGGAACGCCAACTTAGGCGGCGTCGAGCGGCCCGAACACCTCCACGGAATTCAGGTTACTCCCGACTTCTTCGCCACGCTGGAAGCGCAACCGTTTATTGGCCGCGAATTTCTGCCGGAGGAAGGCACGCCGGGGAACGACTTGGTTGCCATGCTGAGTTATGACCTTTGGCGCGATCACTTCGCCGCCGATCCTTCCATCGTCGGCAAGCCCGTGTTGCTCAACGGAATCAAATACACGGTTGTCGGCGTGATGGGCGCAAATTTCAACTATCCATCCGGCGCGCAAGTGTGGTCTCCGCTTACTTTCCCGCCGGGCGTGCAAGCGAACCGCGGTGGTCACTATCTGCTCGCCGTCGCGCATTTGGCCGCGCGAGTACATCGTGAAGAGGCCCAGGCGGAAATGAGCACGATTGCCTCGCAGCTCGCCCAACAGTATCCGCAAACCAATACGGGGCGGGGCATCAATGTGATGCCGTTGATGGAAAGCGAAGTGGGTGAGGCGCGAACGCTTCTGGCAATCATGCTGACGGCGGTCGGCTTGGTTCTATTGATCGCCTGCGCCAATATTTCCAACCTAATGCTGGCGCGCGGTGGCCACCGCCAGCGCGAAACGGCGATTCGCGTCGCATTAGGTGCTACACGCCTCCGCCTGATCCGGCTCTTGCTGGTCGAAAGCACGCTGTTAGGACTGCTTGGCGGAAGCTTGGGGATTTTGTTCGCATTTTTATTCTTGAAATGCCCACTCTTCCAAATCCCGTCCGATTTTGCGCGCTTGATTCCCGGGTGGGGCAAGATCGTCATCAATGCTCCGGTGCTGCTGTTCACCTTGGTCGTCTCTCTCGGTACCGGTTTGATCTTCGGTCTGCTGCCGGCTTTGGGAGCTTCTCGGCCGAACGTGAGCGATACGCTAAAAGAAGGCGCGCCATCCGCAAGCATGGGCCGCCGACGCGGCCGCTTGCGTAATGTGTTGATCGTCGCGGAAGTCGCCGTCTCTCTGGCATTGCTGGCCACTGCCGGCCTCATGATGAAAAGTTTCCTCCACCTCGAACAAGTTTCTCCCGGATTCAATCCTGACCGTGTACTCACCATGTTTATCGCCCTGCCGAGCGCCAAATACAACTCCGACCAACAAGTCGCCGCTTTCTACGAACAGCTCCTCGATCGCGTCCAGATTCTGCCGGGCGTGCAAAGCTCCGCCGTCGCGAACATCCTCCCGATGAGCAAGATGAATACGATCTCAGATATTCGTATCGACGGCAGACCAGAGCCCAAGCCGGGAGAAGAACCCGGCGCCAATGTCCGCGCCGTCAGCAACTCCTATTTCCGGACCATGCAGATACCCATAGATCGTGGCCGCGAATTCACCAGCCAGGATTCCGCCAAAGGCCAGCAAGTCGTGGCCGTGAACGAAGTTTTCGCAGCGCGCTTTTGGCCCGGCGAAGATCCCATTGGAAAACGCGTGCGATTGAGCGGTCCACTAAACACCGAACAATGGCGAACCGTTGTGGCCGTCGTCGGTGACATACGAAACCAGGTCGATGTGCCGCCACCCGCCGAGATCTATTTTCCCCTCCGCCAGCAGACCAGGCCCACCATGGTCCTGGTTGTCCGCACGGCCACTGACCCGCGAAGTCTCGCAGAAAGCGTCCGCACGCAGGTCACCGCGCTTGATCGCGACTTGCCGGTCTTCGACGTGATGACCATGGAGGATTGGCGCTCCATCTCCGTCCTCCCGCAGAAAATTGGCGGCAGCCTGATGGCCGCGTTTGCGGGATTCGCACTGCTGCTGTCCGCGATAGGCCTCTTCGGTGTAATTGCCTATAGCGTCAGTGAACGCACTCACGAAATCGGCATTCGCATCGCTCTTGGAGCTGGACGCGGAGAAATCTTTCGCCTGGTCGTCGGGCAGGGAATGTTAATCGCACTCGTCGGCTTGCTTTTGGGATTGCCGCTCGCCCTCGGAATGGGCCGCGCGGTGGCGGGGCTGCTCTACGGCGTCGCGCCTAACGATTTCACAACGTTTGCCACAGTCGCCGCAATATTTGCCGCCGTTGCGCTCGCCGCCTGTTACATCCCCGCCCGCCGCGCGATGGCCGTCGACCCAATGGTCGCGCTTCGACACGAATAGCCCGGCTGCTTGACCCGCGCACCTGCTGTTCGCCTGCAGCTAGTTGTTGAAAGAAGGTCTAATTTGGTTTTTGCGATGCGGCGGCGCGCTCTTTCGCGTGCGCCACCAGAGCGACGAAGCGAGGGTCTGCGTACAAAGATTTGAGGTCCGTATCTTTATCCATGTGCAAAGCGGTATTGGAGACTAGCCCGTGGTCCACGGCCTCGCGTAACAGAGAAAGCGCCTCATCATGCCGGCCCTGTTGGGCCACCACGCAAGCAAGGTTGTAAGCGGTATCAGTGGTGTCCGGGCTTTCCGGCCCGAGGACGCGACGTTGTAGGTCGAGAGTTTCCCGATACAACCTCTCCGCTTCAACGTGGTGATGTTCGTCATCCACGACCCGGGCCAAACCGCTCATCGTGTCCAACGTATCGCGATGCTCCGGCCCGATGACCCGGCGTTCCCCGTCGAGCGTTTCCCGATACAACTTCTCCGCTTCAGCGTAGTGGCCTTCGCTCTCCAGCACGCTGGCCAAACTGTTCATGGACTTCAATGTCGTCGGATGCTCGGCCCCAAGGACGCGACGGTGCGCGTCGAGCGTTTCCCGAAGCAACTTCTCCGCTTCGGCGTACTGGCCTTCACTCTGCAGAGTCGCCGCCAAGTCCATCGTCACCACCAATGTGTCTGGGTGTTCCGGCCCTTGAACACGACGTTGCACCTCAAGCGTTTCGCGAAAAAACCTCTCCGCTTCGGCGTAGCGGCCTTCGTTCAGCAGAACGATGGCCAAATTGTTCATCGTCCCCAAAATGTCCGGATGTTCCGGCCCGAGGACACGGCGTCGGATGTCCAGCGTTTCGCGATACAACTTCTCCGCTTCGGCATACTGGCCCTCGTCCCTCAGAACACCCGCTAAGTTGTGCGCCGCACTTAGTGTGTTGGGATCATCCGGCCCGAAGGCACGGCGTCGGATATCGAGCGTTTCGCGGTACAACTTCTCCGCTTCGGCATCGTGGCCTTCGTAGGTCAAAACACGGGCCAAGCCGTCCATAGAAATTAGAATGTCCGGATGTTCGGGCCTGAGAACACGGCGGCGGATGTCGAGTGTTTGCCGTTGCAATTTCTCCGCTTCAGCGTAGTGGCCTTCGTCCGCCAGAACCTCGGCCAAGTTCCTCGTCGAATTTAGTGTGTCCGGATGCTCCGGTCCGAGGACACGGCGGCGGATATCGAGCGTTTCCCGATCCAACTTCTCCGCTTCGGCGTAGTGGCCTTGGCCATCCAGAACGAGGCCCAAGTTACTCCTCGTCCTTAATGTGTCCGGATGCTCCGTCCCCAGAACACGCTGCTGAGTCTCCAGAGCCTGTTGCAGAAGCAATTTGGCGCGTGGATAGAGTCCGAGGTTACGGTACACGTCTCCCATAACGAACATCATTTGCGCCCGGAGCTCAGGGTCCTTCGTCAGGCTGGTATCAATGTCCTTCGAAGCTTTATCCAGAATTTCCCGCGCAGTAACACTGTTGCCGCGCGCTTCGCTCGGACTCGATTGTTTGAACATACCGGTCATGAACTCGGTGATGCGGCTCGCTCGGTCGCGCTCTCGTGTCGTGCGCCGCAATTGCACCGCTTGCAAGATCGCAAATCCTCCGAGCACAAGCACGAATGCCGCCGCCGCAGCCGCCCCCACACGATGCCGCCGGACATATTTCTGCAAGCGGTAGCCCGTGCTGGCAGGGCGCGCAGCCACCGGCTCGTTGTTGAGATAGCGCGTGATGTCGGCGGCCAGCTCAGAAGGCGTGCCGTAACGGCGAGTGCGGTCTTTTTCGAGCGCCTTCATGGTGATCCAGTCGAGATCGCCGTGAAGCAAGCTGGCCAACTGTTTCGGCTCGGTCCCGCGCATTGCAGCGGCGGCAGTGGAGGATTCTTTGTCCGTCTCCACTTTTGTGCTGGGACGCGGCGGGTCCTGTTCGCGCAGTTGCCGCAACACCTCGTCCAACGGTTGCTCCTGCCATTGCTTGGGATCGAATGGGAGCGAGCCGGTCAGCAGCTCGTAGAGCACCACGCCAAGCGAGTAAACGTCGGTTCGCGTATCCAGGTCGTGGACGCGTGGATCGGCTTGTTCCGGACTCATGTAAACGGGAGTTCCAACGAAGCCGCCAGCCTGCGTGAACACGGTCTCGCCAGCCGCTTGCGGCCCGACGGCTTTCGCCAGTCCGAAGTCGATAATCCGCGGCGTGGGTTTGCCGTCCACTTCAACTACCAGAATATTGGCCGGTTTCAGGTCGCGATGAATCATGGCTTTCTGGTGCGCGTGCAGCACGCCGTCGCAAACTTTGATGAAGAGTTCCAGTCGATCGCGGATTTTCAGCTGGTGTTGGTCACAGTAGTTGGTGATCGAAACGCCCTGCACGTACTCCATCACAAAATAGGGCTGGCCGTCGGGAGTGGCCCCAGCGTCGAGAACTTTGGCGATCGATGGGTGGTCCATGATGGCAACGGACTGACGCTCAGATTGAAACCGTTGCAGCACGGCCTTGTCGTCGGCTCCAGTGCGGATTAGTTTCAGCGCCACTTGCCGCCGCATCGGCGCGGTCTGCTCCGCCAGCCACACTTGTCCCATGCCGCCTTCACCAAGCTTTCGGATCAATCGATAGGGGCCGATGAACTTGAATTGAAGCGGAGCCGGATCGAGCAACTCGCCGGAAAGAGGGTGTTCTGAGAGCCCGCTGGATTTCTCATACTCCGAGAGGAGCGAATCAACCTCCGCGCGCAACGACTCATCGTGCGCGCAGGCTCGCTCCAGAAACGGCGCGCGCTCCGCGGGTTCGCGCTCCAAAGCCGCTCCGACAATTTCCTTAATCTTTTTCCACTGCTGCGGTGTTTCCACGCGGTCCTTTTTTCATCGCGCGCGATAGCCACGCCTTCGCCACGTTCCAATCGCGTTTCACGGTCGCGGGCGAAATCTGCAGCACGGAAGCAGTTTCTTCAATGGTCAACCCGCCGAAAAATCGCAACTCGACTATGCGGCTCTGCTGTTCATCCATCACTTCCAGATCATTCAAAACATCATCCAGCGCAAG
>Ga0209006_10004445_pt1 | contig 12721 bp, 12 predicted proteins | sample JacPin_JW_Ref_O2_FD_188567 | JGI IMG/M metagenome (GOLD analysis project Ga0209006, IMG submission 188567) | Forest soil microbial communities from Algoma, Ontario, Canada - Jack Pine, Ontario site 1_JW_Ref_O2 (SPAdes) (version 2) | ecosystem: Environmental > Terrestrial > Soil > Boreal...
GCCGCCGCGCTGGCCGGCCGGCCAGAAGCTCAGCATCGCGGTGATCGCCGACCTGCATGCGGGCGGTCCGAACATGACGGCCGCCCATATCGAGCACGTGGTCGATGTCGCCCGTCTCGAGAGCGCCGACATCGTGCTGCTGCTCGGCGACTATTTCGCCACCCATCGCTTCGTCACTGAGCACGTGCCGCCGCCCGTGTGGGCCGCCTCGCTCGCGCGTCTCAAGGGCCGGCTCGGGACCTGGGCGATCTTTGGCAATCACGATTGGTGGTTCGACATCAAGGGCGTGCGCGCCGCTCTCGCCGGTGTCGGCATTCCGGCGCTGGAAAACAGGGCGGTTCTGCTCGGCGAGCCGGGGCGCCGTTTCTGGCTGGCCGGGCTCGGCGATCAACTGGCCCATCCGCTGGGGCATCATCGGTTCAAGGGCGTTGACGATCTCAACGGCACGCTGCGCCAGGTCGACACCGGCGATCCCGTGATCCTGATGGTGCATGAGCCGGACATCTTTACCCAGGTGCCGGACCGCGTGTCGCTGACGCTGGCCGGACACACGCACGGGGGGCAGATCCGGGTGCCATTCGTGTGGCCGCACTTCGTCCCGTCGAAATATGGTGCGCGATTCGCCTATGGCCATATCATCGAGCGCGGCCGGCACATGATCGTGTCGGGCGGCCTCGGGGTCAGCAACATCCCGGTGCGCATCGGCGTCCCGCCCGAGATCGTGCGTATCGAGTTGGGCTAGATGCATGATCCCGAAAAAGGCCTCCCCCAGACGTGATCCACGGTGGATGCCGATTTTCGGAGAAGATCATGCTCAAGCAATAAAGCGATCCACAAATGCAAACGGCGCCGCACCGGGCGGCGCCGTTGGCCTATTGCTGTCGTGACCGCTCAGCTGTCGCGGCCGCCCGAGAAGGCCACACGTGGATTGGTCGGCGAATCGCCCTGGCCGGGCGCGATCACCACGACCGGGGTGCCGACCTTTACGCGGTTGTAGAGGTCGATCGCGTCCTCGTTGGTAAGCCGGATGCAGCCCGACGAGATCGACGAGCCGATATATTCGGGCTGGTTGGTGCCGTGGATGCGGAAGAGCGTGTCCTTGCCGTTGGCAAAGAGGTAGAGCGCGCGCGCACCCATCGGATTTTGTGGGCCGCCGCTCACGAAATTCGGGATGTTGCCGAGCCGCTCATGCTCGCCGGCGGTCGGCGTCCAGGACGGCCACTCGACCATGTTGCCGACCTTGGCGATGCCCGACCAGATGAGCGCCTGCTCACCCACCGTGATGCCGTAGCGGATCGCTTTGCCGCCGGACTGCACGAAATAGAGGAAGCGCGCGTCGGTATCGACAACGATCGTGCCGGGCGCCTCCTTGCGATGATAGTCGACGATATGACGCCGATACGGCTCAGGAATGATCGCCTGCTGGTACGGCGCCCTCGCGAGCAAGTCCTTGTCGCGCTGTGAAAAATGGCTCTCGTCGGTCGGCGCAAGCGTCGACTCCATGCACCCGCCGAGCATCAGTCCCAACGCAACAAGCGCGAATCCAGTCGCAAACTTCATCGCTTCACCTGTGATCTACGAAAGCAAGTGGCAGCGCCCCAAGTCCCAGCTCCCGATGTGTTTGTAACGAAAAGCGCGTCATCATTCCAGGTATTGGAGCGCACGTCGCGACTGACGCCGTGAACCTGTTGCAGGAATGCCTCAGTCGGGAATCTCGGCATAATCCTACCCATGCGATCAGCCAACAGCGATCCGATCCTGCACGCTCGGCGTAAATGATCCCTTTACTATACGAGGCGTATCCCGCTGGCCTTCGCGGGAGCGGGCGAAATGCCGCCTAATCGTGCATTTTTCAGCCCATTTCCGCCGATGTCGCGGCCGAGATTGCGCGCGAACGGGACGTTCAAAACGGAGGAAAAGGTGGAGAAACGTACTTTCCTGTCAGAGGGTTACGCGAATCAAGCGAAGGACTGCGAGGCGCTGCACGGGCGCTATCGCAAGATCGGCATCTCGGCCGTTGCTGCCGCCATGCGCTATCAGGGCAACGCCACGACCGAGCAAGCCCGTAACGACGATCGGATCGAGACCGAGTCGGCCGCCTGAGTTCCAGGGATCAGGGATCAGGGATCAGGGATCAGGGATCAGGGATCAGGGATCAGGGATCAGGGATCAGGTGCTTCGATTGTGCCGCTGATTCCTGATTGCTGATTCGTGATCCGTCACACGTGCTGGCCGCCGTTGATGTGGATCTCGGCGCCGTTCACGTAGGACGATGTCTCGGTGCACAGCACATAGATGATCTTGGCGACCTCATCGGGGGTGCCGAGGCGGTGCATCGGAATCTGGTGCGCGACGATCTCTTCGGTGCCGGGCGAGAGGATCGAGGTATCGATCTCGCCCGGCGCGATCGCGTTGACGCGCACGCCGAGCGGGCCGAAGTCGAAGGCCATCTCGCGGGTCAACGACGCGAGCGCCGCCTTCGACGTCGCATAGGCCGCGCCCGCGAAGGGATGCACGCGCGAGCCCGCGATCGACGTCACATTGACGACCGAGCCTTTCGCGGCCTTGAGCTGATCGATCAGGCCGCGCGCGAGCATGATCGGCGCCAGGAAGTTGACGCGAAAGACGTGCTCCCAGGTGTCGAGCGTGGTGACGATGCTGCCGAGCCGGCCGCCGCCCTCGGCCTTGGGCGAGATCGCGGCGTTGTTGACGAGGGCGTGCAGCTCGCCGGTCTCGAGCCGTTTCTTGGTCTCGGCGATGGCTTCCTGCGTCGACACCGGGTCGGCGAGATCGACCTGGATATGATCCTCCGGCCCCATTTCCCACGGGCAGTTCTCCGGGAATGGGTGGCGCGAGCAGGTGATGACGCGCCAGCCGGCCGCCGAGAAGCGCTTCACCGTCGCGTGGCCGATGCCGCGGCTTGCTCCGGTCAGGAGCAGCGCGCGGCGCGGCTGGTTCGTTTGCGAATTCGGCATGAAGCGCGGATGCTCCGGATATGCATGTTAGCTCAAGGGTAGAGCCGCGTCCTGGTCCAGGGGCTGCCGGGCGCGGTTCTGCGAAATTCGATGCGATCGTGCAGCCGGTAGGGTCGGTCTTGCCAGAACTCGATCACGAGCGGCACGAGGCGATAGCCGACCCAGAACGGCGGCCGTGGAACCTGGCCGACCGCGTAGCGCGCGGTTGCGAGCGCGACGGCTTTTTCGAAGGCGAGGCGGGTTTCGAGCGGCGCCGATTGCTTACTCGCCCAGGCGCCGATCTGCGAGAGCCGGGCGCGGGTTGCGAAATAGGCATCGGCCTCGGCATCCGCAACCTGTTCGGTCGGTCCGCGCAGGCGTACCTGCCGCTTGAGCGACTTCCAGTGGAAGACCGCGCCGGCCGCCGCACGGTCGGCCAATTCCCGCCCCTTTTGGCTCTGCTGGTTGGAGTAGAAGACGAATCCGCGCTCATCGAATCCCTTGAGCAGCACCATCCGCACATTGGGCACGCCGTCGCCATCGACGGTCGCGAGCGCCATGGCGTCGGGATCGGCGGGTTCGGACCGGCGCGCCTCGTCGAACCAGGCGCCGAACAGGCGCAACGGCTCGTCGGCGTCGGTGAAGTCACCGCTCGTTAACCATATCGGGTGTTTTATCGAAGCCGTGTCGGACATGTCGCGGAGCGGTTATTTGACCGGTTGGCTGCCAGCATCGGCGTCCCGGCGGGTCCGTTATATCGGAACCGCCCGGTCGCGCATATGGCGAGGGCTGCCGCGTGTGGCCGTCCTCCTGCTCGCGCTGCCCGCTGGCGCCTGCAGCTATCAGCTCCCGTCGTTGTTCGGCCAGGACGGCGCGAAAGACGGCGCGAAGCAGGAAGTGACCGGCTCGATCGCGCTGAGCCCCACGGCGGCCGACCAGGCCGCCGCGCCTGCCGAAAATGATCTCGTCTATGCGCGCGCCGCCGCTACCCAGGCGCTCGCGATCGACGGCAAGACCACCAGCGTCCCGTGGGAAAACCCGCAGACGGGCGCGCGCGGCACCATCACGCCGATCGCATCGGCCTATACGCAGGACGGTTTCATCTGCCGCGACTTCCTCGCGAGCTACGTGCGCCAGGGCACCGAATCGTGGCTGCAGGGCGAGGGCTGCCGCGTCCACGAGGGCAAGTGGGAAATCCGCGTCATGCGGCCATGGAAGAAGACCTGAGGCGGCTTCGCGCCTGATTCCACGTTGCGAAGCGCTCGCTTCCGCCCCACATTGTGTGACCGGGGCCTGAATTCGGGCAAATAGGAAAACTGGAGTTTGCCAACTATGCGCGACCCCTATGACGTGCTGGGGGTGCAGCGGACAGCGGATGCTGCGGCCATCAAGAGCGCCTTCCGCAAGCTCGCCAAGAAGCACCATCCGGACGCCAACAAGAGCGATCCGAAGTCGGCGCAGCGCTTTGCCGAGCTCAATACCGCCTACGAGATTCTCGGCGATGATGCGAAGCGCAAGGCGTTCGACCGCGGCGAGATCGACGCCGACGGCAAGCAGCGCTTCCAGGGCTTTCGCGCGCAGCCCGGCGGCGGGGGGCACGCGGAGTTCGAGACGATCTTTCCCGGCGGCTTTGCGCGCGGCGGCCGCGCCGGCGGGCTCGGCGGGTTCGAGGAGCTCCTCAAGGGCATGTTCGGCGGCGCGGCCGGCCGCCGAAGCGGATTCGATAGCCACGTCGAAGCGGACGAGATGGGCGCGCCGGGCGGGCGCGACGTCACGGTGCCGCTCACGATCTCGCTCGGCGAAGCCGCGCGCGGCGGCGCACGCCGGGTCCGACTGCCGAGCGGCAAGGAAGTCGACCTCAAAATTCCGGCCGGTCTTGCCGATGGCCAGCAGATCCGCCTCAAGGGACAGGGGCTGCCCGGCGCCGGCGGAGTCGGCGATGCGCTGATCGCCATAACGGTCGCGCCGCACAAGCTGTTCACGCGCGAAGGCGCCAACCTGCGGCTCGAGCTGCCGGTCACGCTCTATGAAGCCGTGCTCGGCGCCAAGGTACGCGTGCCGACGCTCGACGGCGCGGTCGAGCTTGCGATCCCGGCGGGCACCGGCAGCGGCCGCATCTTCCGCCTCAAGGGCAAGGGGATGCCGGGCAAGGGCGCGCCGGGCGACCTGCTCGCGATCGTCCGCATCGTGCTGCCCGACCTCGACGATGAGGCGCTGAACGACCTGATGCGCAAGTGGCGCGACGGCAAGCCCTACGATCCGCGCAAGGACATGGCTTGAGCAGATTGGCTTGAGCCGGTTGGCGTGCGCGGGTGGCGCGGCCGCTCAGGCCGCGCGGATCTTTGCCAAGAAGTGGTCGACCTGTCCACGCAGCTGCTCGGTGCGCACGCCGAGCGCCTCGGCGGCCGCGTTGACGTTGTGCGCCGCCGCGCCGGTCGCGTTGGCGCCGGCCGTGACCCCCGCGATGCTGTCGGAGGCATCCTTGGTGCGGCGCGCCGCGCCCTGCGTGTTGCGGGTGATCTCCTGCGTCGCGGCGCCTTGTTGCTCGACCGCCGAGGCGATCGAGGTCGCGACCACGCTGACCTCGCCGATCGTGCTGCCGATCCCCTTGATGGCGTCCATGGCCTCCTTGGTCACCTTCTGCACCGCGGCGATCTGCGCGGTGATTTCCTCGGTCGCCTTGGCGGTCTGGTTGGCGAGCGACTTGACCTCGGAGGCGACGACCGCAAAGCCCTTGCCGGCCTCGCCGGCGCGCGCCGCCTCGATGGTCGCGTTGAGCGCCAAGAGGTTGGTCTGGCCGGCGATGTCCTTGATGAGCTTCACGACCTGGCCGATGCGCTCGGCGCTTTCGGCGAGGCCGCGCACCGTGCCGTCCGTCTGCTTCGTCTCGTCGACGGCGCGGCCTGCGATCCCGGCTGCGTGCGTCACCTGCCGGCTGATGTCGGAGATCGACGCGCTCAGTTCCTCCGAGGCGGTCGCGACGGTCTGCACATTGCTCGAGGCTTCCTCGGAGGCCTCGGCGGCCGTCTTCACCTGCGTGTTGGTCCGCTGCGAGATGGCAGACATTTCGTCCGATGTGCTGCGCATCTGGCCGGCGGCATCCATGAGCGCCGTGAGCGCCTCGCCGATCTGGCTTTCGAACGCGCCGATGGAAGCCTCGATGGTCTTCTGGCGTTGCGTCGCCTGGCTGTTGCGATCGCGCTGCTCGCTTTCGATGCGCATCTTTTCCTCGCCGTTCTGCTTGAACGTCGCGAGCGCGCCGGCGAGCGCGCCGATCTCATCGGTGCGATCGGAGAACGGCGCCTCGGCCGAAAGATCGCCGGCCGCGACCCTGAGCATCGCATCCTTGATCGCGTGCAACGGATTGAGCACCCGGCGGCGCACCACCGTCAGGCTGCCGATCGCAAAAGCGAGCGCGGCGGCCAGCAAGGCAAGCTGGATCACCAGGTCATGCTGCGCTGCCCCGTGGAGATCGACGGCGCGCTGCTTCGCGGCGTCGAGCGCGGCCTCTGCCACCGTGAGGAGGCTTGCAAGGTGTCCGACCGTCACAGGCGCCCATTCGCTCGCGGTCATTTCCGGCTTCTTGCCCGCGAGGACGGCGGCCAAAAGGCGGTCGCGCAACGCGATGTAGTCGGCCGCGAAATAGACCGCATTGGCCTTGGCGATCGCCTCGGTGACGCCCGCGGGCAGCGGCGTTCCGGAGGCCATGCCTTCGAGCGCCTGCCAGACCGCCGCGGTGCCGCCGACGTGGCCGGCGTACTTGGCGGCCATATCCGGCAGCGCGTGCCCGGCGACCATGCTGTTCGAGACCAGCACGGAGGCGTCGCCGCCTTCGTTGCGCACGATCCAGGCGAGCTCCTTCATCGTCATCAGTTGATCGACGAGCGGATCGCTCAGCTCGACGGCCGCGAACATCCGTGCGGACATCTTGTCGAGCGTGTCCAGGAGCTTCTGCGAGACCGCCATGTATTCGCTCACCAGCGCGTCGCGGCGGCCCGCCCGCGGCTTGCTGAAGGCGTCCCAGGATTCGGTTTCCAGCGCATTGAAGCTCTTGATCTCCTGCTGCAGGTCCGCAAGCAGCGCGTCACGATCGGCGAAGTCGATCGTCGCGGCAAGGTCGGCTGCGGTCTGCAGCGCCGGCAGCTCGGCCTCGCGGATGCCCTTGATGTAGGGCGCGACATCGGGAGCGATCGTCTCGTCCGCCTTGAGGGTGCGGAAGGTCGACGCCCGGTCGGTGCGCAGATTGTGCATCGCCTTGAAGGCGAAGCGCGAAGCGTCGGCGACCGTCTCGATATGGCCGGTGGAGGTAAGTCGCTGCCATGAATCCCAGGCGCGTGCCGCGAGCATCAGGACGACAAAAAAGGCGATGAAGGCGATCGCCGAGCTGAGCAGGGTGTTGACGGACAGACGATTCCACATGGCAGCAAATCTCCCAACCACACGGCCATTGATTGGCCAGTTGCGTGAAGATTGCGTTATTCAGTTAATGGTTGCGGCGCCGGCGCGGCGTGGCTGCGTCGGCCGCGCTGTTGCAAGCGCGTTGCGCCCCTGCCGCCCGGTACCTCGCCGCAAGGAACGCGAGCACCGATCACACGCGCCGGTTGCGCGCCTTGAGTCGCCGCCTTAGCGGACCGGCGGCTGCTCGATCTGGGCGTAGACCGTTTCGGCAACCTTGTGCAGGCGGTCGCGGGTCGCTTCGCTGCTCACCACATAGGCGATATCGCGGTCCGACCAGTAGAGCGCGCCGACCGGTCCGTCCGAGTTGTAGCGCAGCGCCGTGTCGGGCGTATTGGTGCGCGTGCTGTAGAGCGTGAAGCGCTCGCCCGAAACGCTTTCATACATGAAGAACGCGGCGGCGCCGCCGTTCGGCCCCGGCAGCAGCCGGCCGCCGACGAGCTTCAATCCGACCGGCGCCAGATTGGGAATGCGCAGGTCGTAGCCGACGCGCTTGGAGAGCCACTGCACCAGATGCGCTTCCTCGCTGCCGGGCACTTCCACCGGGTGGCGAACCTCGACCACGTAGAGCTTGTAGGCATCGAGCGCATCGGTCGTCAGCGTCGCCGCCGGGCGCGACGGCGCCGCGATCGTGCGCGCCATCCATCCAGCGAAACCGCCGATGAGGAAGGCGGCGATCGCGACGGCGGCCGCCATGCCGCGCCATGAGCGGCCGGCGCGCTCGATCTGACGCAGGCTCAGCCGCGCCGGCACGGGTTCGGTCGCGACCGCGCCGTAGCGCGTGCGAATGGCGTCGGCGAGCGAATGCCACGCATTGACGCGGGTCATGTCCTCGGGATGGTTCGCGAGCCAGGCCTCCACCGCCGCCTTGCGGTCCGGCGCGAGCTCGCCATCCACGTAGGCATGGAGCTCTTCTTCGCTCACGGGCAGATCGCGATCTATCATCGTGCCACCTCTTCTTCACCCGGTCTCTACTTCACGCGGCGGAGCGCGGGGCGCTCGCCGTCGAGAAAAGCCTTGATTTGCCCGCGCGCGCGCGCGAGCCGCGACATCACGGTACCGACCGGCACGCCCTGCACCTCGGCAACCTCGCGATAGGTGAGGCCTTCGAGCACGACGAGCAGCAGTGCGGCGCGCTGTTCCTCGACCAGGCTCGCGAGCGCCCGCTCGATGTCGCGCGACCCGGCCTCGGGCCCGGACATGTCGGGCGCATCGTCGTCGCCGAGCAGCGTGATGACGGGCCGGCGCGCGAGCGAGCGCAGCCGGTTGCGGTTGAGATTGGTCAAGATCGTGTACAGCCAGCTGCGCACGTCGCCGCCGTGAAACAGATGTTCGGACCGCAGCGCCCGCACCAGCGTATCCTGCACGAGGTCATCGGCCGTCTCCGCGTCACGCGTCAAAGCCCGCGCGTACCGGCGCAATGCCGGTATCGCCGCCTCGACGCCGCTCCGGAAACTGCTCACCCGATCGTCCCCACAGGTCCGTGCCGGCGACCCGCCTTCACTGCGCTTCGACGGACAAGTGAGCGAGCCCGCCCTGGCTCCAGCGACTGCGAGCGACCCGCCGCCATCCGCGTCCCCGAATGCGGCGCTGCTCGTAATGTCAAACACCGGCGCCGCCGCACTATTCCGGCGAGCATGTTGCGGTTGACGCGGTTTCGCCGGCGCGGTTGAAGGGGTGCGGGCCCCATGCGATAGGCTCGCCAGCGCGTTTCGCTTAAGCCAAGATACACATCGGCGCGTCGCGCAACCGAAACGAGGAACGTCATGCCTGAAACCGTGGGGCGCATCCGCGGCGAGCAAGGTCTCATCATCGGGATGGCGGACAATCGCTCTCTCTTATGGGGTATCGCCAAGGCGGCTCGCGCGCAAGGTGCCGGATTCGACACCGCGGCTCTCCGGCGCTGACGCATGGACGCGATGGCGCAGCCGCTCCTCTATTTCATTCGCCACGGCGAGACCGACTGGAACGTCGAAGGCCGGCTGCAGGGCCAGCACGACACGCCCCTCAACAAGGTCGGCCTCGGTCAGGCCGTTCGCTGCGGCGACATCCTGCGCGCGCTGCTCGCGCGCGACGGCCGCGATGCGCAAGATTTCGATTACGTGGCGAGCCCGCTGTCGCGCGCGCGCAAGACGATGGAGCTGGTGCGCACCGAGCTTGCGCTCGCCCCGACGGATTATCGCACCGACGCTCGCCTGGTCGAACTGTCGTTCGGCCGCTGGGAGGGGTTCACATATGCCGAGTTGAAGGCGCGCGAGCCCGACGTACTGGCGCTTGCGGCGCGCGAGCACGGCAAATGGGCCTTCGTGCCGCCCGGCGGCGAAAGCTATGCCGATCTGCTCGTGCGTGTGAGCGCATGGCACGCGACGGTCACGCGCGACACGGTGGTGGTGGCGCACGGCGGCGTCGCGCGCACGCTCATCGTCCATTTCGGGGTCGAGCCGACGGCGGCGGCGCCGGTTCACGGCATCGAGCAAGGCGTCGTCTATTCGTTCGCGCCGGGGCTTTTGCTGCGCTTCGCCTAAAGCGCAATGACTTTTCCTCGACTCGGCATCACGCTTTAGCCCGTTGTTTGAGCATGATCTTTTCCGAAAACCGGTATCCACCCCCGATCACGTCGGGGGCAGGCCTTTTTCGGGATATGCTCCGCGCTCGCTATTGTCCCGGCTTGCGGATCTTGTAAAGCCGGAATCGATCGCCGCTGTAGAGGAGCGTGAGGACCTCCGGGGCGGGGTTGCTGAAGTCGTCCGCCGCATACATGACGTACAGATAATCGAACTTTTCCTGCCATTGCTCCCAATAGGGCGGATCCCCCGCGAGTGCCTCCGCGGCGTCGTCATCCTTGAGGTCGTCGACGGACGGCAGCTCGGTGTCGGTGCTCTCGGCGAGCTGGCGGAAGGCGGGCCGCACCGACATGATCTGCTTGCCGGCAAAGACGAACGTATCGGCGACGAGCGCGGAACGCTCGATGATGGCGAGGCACCCCGTATGCGCCAGCCCGTAGTCGAGCGCATCGATGTCCGAGGTGTCATCCGACTGGGCGACCAGCACGCGCGCGCCGCGCTGCGCGATGAGCTTCGTGGATGCCCGTACCTGCGCTTCCTGGCGCGACAGCGCGAACCAGTTGACGCCGACTTCCGTCATGCGCACGGCAAGCACGAAGCACAGCGCAAGGACGATCCCGTAATCCGCGCGTCGGCTCGGGACCTGCAGGCGCGTGAACGCGAGCGCGATCAGGACGATCGCAATGGGCAGGCGCTGATCTACCAGATAGGCGGTATGGGTGACGTTCGGTATCGCGAGATAGACGGCCGAACCGAGGCCGAGCACGAGCCAGCACGATGGATGAACCCGCAGTTGGCCTAGAGCCGCCGCCCATGCGAGCACCGCGATGATGGCGGCGCCAAGGGCGAGGTCGGTGAAATCCGAGTAGGCGCTGATGATGTAGTAGAGCCCGTCGAGCTTGGCCGACCATGACCACTCGTTCTGTCCCGAAAGCTCCCAGGTGGGGCTTGCGACGAGCAGCGCAAGGACCGGCAGGAACGGCAGGCCGGTCGCCACGAAATCGAGGAGGCGCGGCGCGATCGGTGCTGAGCGCTGCTGCCACAGCCGATGCAGCTCGAATGCGAGGAGCGCGAGCCCGTAAACGCCGACCGCGAAGATGTGACTGAGGAAGAGGGCGAGTGCAAACAACGTCGATGCCGCGAGACGCCAGGGCCACCACCGGTCACGCAGCGCGACCCATGCGGCCATCGCCCACAACGCGAGCCCGACGCCGAACCAGTAGTTCACGAGCCCGATGAGAAAAATATGATTGTAGAGCAGGGGCAGCGCCGCAAGCCCGATCGCGGGCCAGCCGCGGAACAGGGCGCGGTTGAGCGCGAACACCCCGCTCGCTACCAGCAGAACGCAGAGCACCGTGAAGGCCTGGCCGGCGCGATAGATGTCCATCACCCGCGCGAACACGGGGACGACCAAGTCCATCACCAGGTTCGGGATGATCTGCCAGTAGATTTCGTAGTAGCGCGCGAGATCCGGGTCGGATCCGATGGTCGCGATGACGTGCATCCGCGCGAGGTGGTTCGGATAGTCGGCGAGCGGGGCGATGGGAAAGATCAGAACGGGCGCGAGCGCGAGCGCTGTCGCAACTCCGAGCACAGCAAGCATGGCCCTCCCGGAGGAGGAAAGAAGAGCCTGCGGCAAGATGCCAATCGCTTTCTTTGTCCTGGCCGGCCGCCCGGTATGGCCTGCGTATGCTCGATCATCTCTCAATTATCAGCCGGCGTGTCAATCGCGCTGTGGCACGCGCGGGCCCGGCGGCCGGTGTATTTCGCCCGGCATGCCGCGATTGTTGAACGTTCAGGGCCCGGACTTGCGGATCTTGAAGAGCTTGAAGCGGTCGCCGCTGTAGACCGGGATCAGAAGGTCCGGGAAGGGATTGGGTTCGTCTGGCGCCGTGTACATGAGGTACAGATAGTCGAAATTCTTCGGCCACTGCCGCCAATACTCGCCGGTGCCTTCGGGCGGCGCCGTCGTCTTGCTGGCCGCCGCCAGCTGCTCGATCGTCGGCAGGTCGCCGTCGACCAGCTCGGCGATCCGCCGATACGCCGGCCGCACCTCCATGATCTGCTTGCCGGGAAACACGAACGCGTTGGCGACGAAGGCGGAGCGTTCGATGATCGCGAGGCAGGCGGCGTGCGCCAGCGCGAAATCGAACGCCTCGTTGTCGGAGAGCCGGTCCGATTCCCCGACCAGCACGCGCGCGCCGCGCTGCTCGATGAACCGGGTCGAGGCGCGCGCGTCGGCGGCCTCGCGCGACAGCTCGATCCAGTTGAAGCCGACCTCGGCGATGCGCGTGGCGAGCAGCAGGGCCAGCAGAAGCGCGATGCCGTTGCGCATGAGCGCACGCGGCACGTCGAGCGAGATGAATGCGATTGCGACCAATAGGAAGGCGGCGGGAAGCCGCTCGTCGGCGACGTAGGTGTCGAACAGGATATTGGGCATCGCGAGGTAGACGAGCGCGCCGATAGCGAACAGGACGAGGCCAGCCGGATGCACCCGCAGCTCGCGGCGAACCGCCGTCAGCGCCAGCAGCGCCGCGATGACCGCCACCAGCGTGAAGTCGACGACGTCGGAATAAGTGCCGATCGCGAAGTACAGGCCCTCCAGCTTTGCCGGCAGCGACCACCGGTTCGTGCCGGCGAGGCCGAGCGTCGGACTTGCCAGGAGCAACGGCACGAACAGGAGGAACGGCAGGCCGGCCGCGGCGAAGTCGGCGAGGCGCAGCCCGAGCGGCGCCGAGCGGCGCTGCC
>Ga0209006_10004446_pt1 | contig 12721 bp, 15 predicted proteins | sample JacPin_JW_Ref_O2_FD_188567 | JGI IMG/M metagenome (GOLD analysis project Ga0209006, IMG submission 188567) | Forest soil microbial communities from Algoma, Ontario, Canada - Jack Pine, Ontario site 1_JW_Ref_O2 (SPAdes) (version 2) | ecosystem: Environmental > Terrestrial > Soil > Boreal...
TTTGCTTTTGACCTTCGACGCAACGGCGGCAGTGAACACCGCCGTTGATAAACATCAATGCATCAAGGCTGTTTCCAGACGCGCCAGACGTCCGCGAACCGACCCATCGATCACTACATCGCCGGTATCGATGATCGCGCCGCCGATCAAACTCGGATCGACTTGCTGATCCATCTCTATGTCGCGATTGAAACGCTTTTTCAGCGCGGCGCGGATGGTGTCTTCTTCACCGGCCGGCAGCGGCGTGGCGGAGCGCACTGTCACTTTCAATACGCGCTCGGCTTCGCGTTTCAACTCGTCGAACAATTGCGCGATTTCGACGAGCAGATCGGCACGCTGATTTTCGATCAGCAGCGCGATGAAGCGGCCGAAATCGCCGTCGACTGCTTCGCCGCTAGGCAACAGCAGCGCCGCGAGATCGCTCGCGCTCACGCGCGGGTCCATCACCATCGAACGCACGCGCGCATCGTTCAACATCTGCGCGGTGAATTTCAGGTTCGACGACCACGCGCCGAGCGCCTTCGCATCCTGCGCGGCTTCGAAAGCGGCGCGAGCATACGGACGCGCGAGAGTCAGCGTTTCGCTCATCGTCAGATCTCGGCAACGAGTTGGTCGAGCAACGCTTTGTGCGTATCGGCGTTGATCTCGCGCTGGATTATTTTCTGCGCGCCTTGCACGGCGAGCGTGGCGACCTGGCCGCGCAATTGTTCGCGCGCCTTGCCGACCATGCCCTCGATCTCGGCTTGCGCCGTGGCTTTCAGGCGCGCCGTTTCCAGCACGGCGTCGGCCTTGGCTTTGTCGATGAGCTGATTGCCCTGTTGCTGCGCCTTCTCGATGATTTCCGCCGCTTGCGCACGCGCCTTCTTTATTTCTTCGGCAACGCGCGCGTCGGCGTCTTTCAGCTCGGCTTTCGCGCGATCCGCCGCCGACAGACCGTCGGAAATGCGTTTCGCGCGCTCGTCCATCGCCGTCATCAGAAGAGGCCAGATGAATTTCATCGTCACCCAAACCAAGATCCCGAAGACGATGATTTGTGCGATGAGTGTTGCGTTGATGCTCACGGGTTAACCCTCGTAGCCTGTTTCGAATGCGCTTGAATTAATGACCGGCGGCGAGATGCGCGGCAGCAACTTTGGCCGCGAACGGATCGACGAACGTCAAATAAAGCGCGATACCCACGCCGATGATCGGAATCGCGTCGATCAGGCCGACGAGCAGGAACATCTTGCCCTGCAGCATCGGAACGAGTTCCGGCTGGCGCGACGAACCTTCGAGGAACTTGCCACCCATCAGGCCCATGCCGATGGCGGCGCCGATGCCGGCGAGGCCGAGAATGAGGCCGGCCGCGATGGCGGTCATGCCTTCAACTGAAGCGAGTGCGGTCAAATCCATGTTTATCTCCGTCTAACTTTGCTGTGAATGAAAATCGGGGAACAAAATATCAGTGGTGATCGGCCGCCATTGCCATGTAGACAACAGTCAGCACCATAAAAATATAAGCTTGCAGTGAAATGATGAGGATGTGGAAAAGCGTCCATCCGGTAGCAAGAATTATTTGCGAGAAGGAAGACGCGCCAGCGGCGGGAACGATTCCGATCAGGCCGCAAAGCGGAATCCCGAGCAGCAATGCCAGCGGCAAAAAGACACCCCAGACGCGACCTTTGCCGACGAAGAACAACACTACGGTCGCAACGGCCAAAGCAGCGAAAATGAAAAAGGATGCGAGATTGGTCGGCGTCGCGGCTTCCGGAGCGCTAAGGCTCAGCGTGAAGCAGGCAAGCAAGATGAAGATGATCTCACCTGCATACATGTTGCCGAAGAGTCGCAGACCCTGACTGATCGGCTTGGACAACTCCTCGACGCACTTCAAAAGAAAATTCACCGGCACGAGCAGCGCTTGAACGATCGGATTCTTCGCCCCGAATGGATGAAACAAGAATTCCGAGCCAACACCTTTGAAACTCTTGGCGCGGAAGCTGTAGGCAAACGCCGTCACGAACACCGTGATCGACATCGCGAGAGTGATATTCGGATCAGCCGAAGGAAGAATGCGCAAATGTTCCAGGCCTGCCTTACCGGCGAGCAGCGGCAACAAGTCGACTGGCAGCATATCCATGAAGTTCATCAAGAAGATCCAGAGACCCACCGTCAGCGCCATCGGTGCGACGAACTTGGCGCCATGGTGATAGGCGTCTTTGACTTGGCTATCGACGAACTCGATGCAAATCTCGATGAAGTTGACGAATCTACTCGGCACGCCGCTGTGTGCTTTGCGCGCGGCGATACGGAAAATAATGAAATAGACGAGTGCCAAGAAAACGGAAAAGAACACGGAATCGAGATTGAGAATCCAGAAACCGGGTTGGCCCTCGACGATCTTCCAGGTCTTCAGATCCAACTGGAGAAACGTAAGGTGGTGGAGAATGTAACTGCCCGCGTCGTGCGCAGGTGCGGCTTCAGTCGCCATGTGCTTTCGGATTCCGGTCTGGTTATCAACAACAGCAGAAAAACTTAGCGAGTCCACCCGTCGTGCAGACCGAGCATTTGCGGCAGCAAGGCGGCGATCACGCCGATCATCACGGCAAACCCGGGAAGACCCGCCTTGACCATCGCCAGGTACAAACCCAGCGCGATCACTCCCCACTTGAGAAGATTGCCGACGATGAATCGCGCCATCACCACACCCGCCGCGGCGGGCGGCGCTGCGAAAACGCGCAACGCCAAAATTCCTGTCGCCAATGCGACGGTAAAACCGCCGCTTAGCACACCCAAGCCGGATTGCCAGCTCCCCAACAAAAATCCCGCCGCGATCACTACTGTGACGATCAGCTGTGCACCGACGACACGTAGGGCGAGCCGCCTTCCGGCAGCGATGGAGTTTTGCATAGGGAAAGCAAATCCCAGACTCGGTTCCGGCTCACGAATCCAGCCGGATCGGACTGGTCAACAAGGCCCACAATTATAGCGGGCCGAGCGCCGGCGCTGCAACCAAACTGGCGTGCCGAAAGCTGTGATTCAGGGCGTTACGGCGTCAGGGCACAAATGGCCCCAGGCGAGCTGTATATCGGTCGTGGAATAGTCGTGCCCGCCAGTGAAGGTGTTCATGAAAACATTGCCGTCGGCGGTCCAGCCGTCAGCTTGGAAGCGGTCATAATCGCCGACGACATAACTATATGTGGGATCCGCTGTGCCGACGACGAGCGAGATCGGAATTTTTCGGGGCGCAGCATCCACCAGTTCATCGCACTGAGTGCTTGACACGTCTGCGCAGAGAAGCCCGGCCAATGCGCCGGCCGCCGTGGCATAGCCGGACATCGTCGCGTTATTGAAAGCTGTGCTATCGCTGGTAAGGCCAAGCGCGTGCATGACGCTGCCGCCCGACGAGAATCCCCAACCGCTGATGCGCGTGCGATCAACGTTGTAGTCGCTTTCGACAGCCGCAAGAACGGCGGCAAACAAATCGTAGTCGCTGGGGCTGTCCGGCGGGACCGACCATGAGGCACCCGGCTGGCCGTCGACGGAGACTTCTTCATCGGCGACCGGCGCGGCAACGATGAATTGTCCGCTTGCCGCAATGGTCGACCAGGCGTTCAGCACGTCGCTGGCATAGCTAGAGCGGCTTGCATACGGTGCCGTGCCATGCAGGGCGAGGACAAACGGATACGCTTGCGATGGCGTGTATGAGGTAGGCACGTAGAGGTAATACTTCTGTGTGCCGGTGCCGAGCCCGGCAATATGCAGGGTGTGTGTGGTCGTGCCGGTCGCGCCGCCGCTGCCGTGCGTCGGATCGTGCGGGACGGGAGTTTCCGCAGTATCGAATTCGCTAACGAAGATGGCATCCGGGTGCGCGCACACCCAACCGGGCAACGTTACCGTTTGCGCGGTGTGCGCGAAGGAGCCAGCCGCGGCAAGCACCATGAAAAGCAGTGCGCATCGGGTGAATCGAAGCCAATTCATCCCGGAAATATAACGATTGGCGCAGTTAGGAATCGTGAACGGCGGTTTGCCTTGCAGGCGGCGCGCAGCGGTCGGCATAATCGCCCCTCGCGGCGTTGCCGCGTGCGAGACGCAACAGATGAGCAGCGCGAAAGATTTTTTCCTCGAGTTCCCGGCCGGTGCGGATATTTTCAGCGAAGGCGAAACGGGTAGCGAAACCTACATCGTGGAAACCGGACAGGTTGATCTCCTCGATGCGAACGGCGATCCGATCGCATCGGTTGGTCCTGGGGAATTTTTCGGCGAAGCGGTACTCGGCGACAAGCCGCATGCGATGAGCGCGCGCGCTGGTTTGAAAACGCGTGTGCTACGAATCGAACGCGCCGCATTCGGCGATGTGATCCGACAGAATCCTGAAATCGCGTTGCGCGTGATCAAGCAGGTTGTCGCACGTTCTTCGCATGTGCATACGGCGCCGGCCATTCCGCCGCCCGTTGCAAAACCGGTTGAGCCGCCGAAACCTGCCGTTGCGCCTCCCGCGCCGGCTCCTGTTGCCGCGCCATCGCCACCGCCACCTCCTGCAGCTCCGCCACCAGCTCCTCCGGCTCCGCCGAAACAAAGAGTGCTGGCGCTTCGACCGGCGGGACAAGATCAAGTCATTTCGCTCGACGCGACGCGCAGCGAATTTCTTATCGGCCGTCCCGATCCCGCCGCCGGCATCAATCCCGAAATCGATCTCGGACCGTTCAACGCCAATGGCACGCTGAGCCGCCGGCACGCCAGAATCTCGCGCGAAGGCAGCTTATACTTTTTGCAGGAAGAGAATGGCGTGGCAAACGGCACGCATCTCAACGGCGAGCGTTTGCAGCCCGGCATTAAAGTTCCGATCAAACCGGGCGACAAACTTCGCTTCGGTCTGATCGAAGTCGATTTGATCAGTGTCTGAGCCGTTCGGAGGAAGCATGGCAAGCAAAGACAACGAATGGCAGGACGCGCTGGCGGCGATCGAACTTTCTTCGATCGAATCGTTGAAGAAGCTGAAGCAGGAACAGGATCAGCTCAACGCACGGCTGCAGTCGATGGAAGAATTGAAGTCGACGTTCGCCGAGCCTGTGTACAAACGCGTCCGCGACGATTATCAGCAACGTCTGCGTGCGCTCGACGACGAAGCCGCGCCGCTCAAGCAGACAGCGCGCGAACAATACGCAAGCCTGCGCAGTTTGATCGAACGTTTCGAAGCGGATCACGAAGCGGTGAAGCTCGATCAGCAGGAATTGGAGCTGCGATACAAACTCGGCGAATTCGACGAAAAGGAATTCCAGAAGCGGATCAAGGCGATCGAAGTTTCGGTGAAGGAAAAAGCCGAAGCGCGCGCACGCGGCCTGGAAATGAAAGCGCGTTTCCTCGAAGCGTTCCATGCGGAAAGCGAATTGGAATCACCTACAAATGCGTCAGGCGCCGCCGGCCGACAGCCCGCCGTGACAGGCCGTTTCGCGGCGGTGCCCGACGAGGACGCGACGGAATCGCGCACCACCGACATGCCCGCGGTTCGGCCCGATCTGCAGCCGAACAAGACGCAAATCATGTCGGCCGTCAGCGTTCCGGCAGCGCGTCCGGCAGCGCCTCCGCCGCCAGCGCCGGCGGGCGGCGGTGCGACACAGATTTTCCGCGCGGCGCGTTTGGTGCCGCAAAATCCCGAGGCGGGGAAACAATCGTATACGTTGACGCTGAAGCCGATGGCCATCGGCGCCGATACGTCGAACGATATCCGCATCGCCGGACCCGGCGTGGAACCCAAGCACGCGCAGATCAACGTGAGCATGGCCGGGTTCACCCTAGTCGATCTCGGCACCAAGCACGGCACGCGCGTGAACGCGGAAAAAGTGAAAGAGCGTCAACTCGGCAACGAGGACGTTATCCAGATAGGTGCGGCGCGTTTCGTGTTTCGTGAAGGCTGATTCGTGGCAATCGAGATTCAACAGGAACAACACGGCACCACGCGCATTCTCGCGCTGAGCGGGCGGTTGGACACGGACACGTCGGCGGATGTCGAACTCGCTCTGCAAGACCTGCTCGCAGCGGGTGAGCGCAATTTTCTTATCGACCTGACCGGTATCGGTTACGTGAGCAGCGCAGGATTGCGCGTACTGCTCGGCACCGCGAAACAACTCGAAGGCGGCAAGGGAAGTTTGCGCCTGTGCGGACTGAATGCGAGTGTGCGCCAGGTTTTCGACGTCGCCGGGTTCAGCAAGCTATTTGCACTTTTCCCGGATCGCGCGGCCGCATTGGGCGAAGTGGGGAACGTTAAAATCAAGCCCGAAGTTGTTCTCGCGCAAAAGGCGGCAGCGTTGCTGAGCGTAAAATCGACTAGCGAGCCACCGCATCCCAAAGCCGTCGATCTGGCGCGAATTGCCACACAGCTTCTCGGTCTCAAACCGATGTCCGCGTCGGCGGGACGAGCAATGCCCGCGTCGGCGTCACCGCGACCACCGGTTAAAGCCGCATCCAAGCCGAAAGACGACGCTCCTCAAGACGGCGTGCTCGGAAAGATTCGGGGAATATTCGGCGGAAAGTCTTAGGTTCGCCGCTCAGACGACGCGTTCGCGGCTCAACGTCAGCAGTGTCAGATCGTCGCTTTGCGGTTCACCCGATGTGAAGCGCGCCAGCTCCGCAAGCAGCGAATCGAGTATCGCCTGCGCGTTGTTGCCGCCTTCGATCATCGTTTTGACGATACGTTCTTTGCCGAACAATTCTTCTTGCGGATTGTGCGCTTCGTCGAGTCCGTCCGTGTAGAACAAGACGCATCCGCCGGGCGCCAGCGTGGCCTGTATTTCACGAAAAACGGTATCGCTCATGGCGCCCAGCGGCAGCGCGCCGGGTTCGCCGATTTCGCCGATGCTGCCGTCGGCCATGCGCATCAACGGCAACGGATGTCCCGCGTTGGCGAAACTCAGCAAGCCCGAATCCGGTTCGATCACCGCGGCCAGCATGGTGACGAACATGCCCGGTTCCAATTCCTGATGAAGCTTGCGATTGAGTCCGGTGAGCAATTCCACGGGTCCGGTGAGATGACGCGCCATCGTTCGCACTTGCACACTCAGTCGCGCCATATACAACGCGCCGGAGACCGCTTTGCCCGAAACATCCGCGATGACGAATCCCTGTCGTCCGTCGCGGTAATTGAAGAAGTCGTAATAATCGCCGCCGATGACGCGGGCTGCCGCATAGCTGTCGGCAAAACGATAGCCGGGTAATTTCGGCGGCGACTGCGGCAAGAAACGTTGTTGGATACGTCGCGCCAGCGCAAGGTCGTGTGTTTCCACGGCGCGTTCGGCCGACTGTCCTTGCGCGCTGGCGAGCAGCCAAGCGAGTTGTCCGGCGATGCCGACGAACAACTCCTGATCGCCGGTGCGCCACGCACTTTCGACAATCACGCTGTCCAGATAGAGCACGCCGAGCACGTCGTCGCCGAGCCGCAACGGAATACCTGCTAGCGCGGCCGGCATCACGTTTGCGCGCAATCGCGTCGCGATTGCGTCGCGGCCGGCCGAGTCGTTCACCATCAGTCCCTGTTCGCGGCGCAACGCTTCCTTGAGGAAACCTTCAACTTCAGTGAACAGTTCGAGGTCCGATTTGGACTGCCATTCGGCGAGCGGGGCAAGATGTTCGGTGCCGCTGGCAGGAGCGTATACGGCGGCGCGCGTCAGGTGCGGAAACGCCGCATGAATGAATTGCAGTATGTTCGACAATTGCTGACGCAGATCGATTTTTTGCCGCGCCTGCGCGCCGATGTCGCAGAACAGTTTTAATCGCGCCAGCATTTCGCTCAATCCCGGCGGCTGCGGATTCCGTGCGGCTTTTGCATCTTCCGGATCGAACGCAGTTTGCGATTTGGTCGACGTCACGCTCGGCAACGTCAACGGCGGCAACGACGGCAGCTCGTTGGTCGCGACGCGAAACACGGCTTTTACTTCGCCGAATTGCAGTTCATCGCCATCGCCGACGACGACGGGGCCTTTGAGCCGTTTCGTTTTGTAGAAGGTCCCGTTTGCGCTGTCTTGATCGCGCAGTTCGTATTTCTCTCCGTCGCGACGGATCTGAGCATGACGTCGTGAGACGGTCGGATCATTCAAGCGAATTTCAGAGAATTGTCCGCGGCCGACGACGGCCATATCGGAGAAACTGAACACTTGTCCTGCGAGGACACCGGAGGTGACGATCAAGCTGGGCATCGATGGTGCGCTGAGAACATCCGGTTCGACGGATGCCAAGCGTACACGAGATCGATGGTTGTCCTGAACCCGTCCGACAGTTGTCCTTCGTCGGGCAAAAAAAAGCCGGATGACGGATCATCCGGCTAGATAACGTTGCGATTTCTAGGGGAGGGGTATCGCAACGTTCAGCGTGCGCAGGCGACTGACGCCGCCGCGCAATGCTTACTTCGCAGCGCGGGTAGCGGCGCTCTTGACTACGTTAACCTGCTTGTTGAAGTTGTCGTTGGCGGCTTCGATGCTGCCCTTGGCCAACTGGCCAAGCGCTTCGGCGGTCTTCAGACCGAGGCCGAACACTTCCTGACCGTTCGCGTAGAACTTCTCGGTCGTTTCCTTCACGAGGTTCACGCCTTTCGGCCAGAACGCCTTCAGCGCGTCGAAATCGCGCACTTCGGCGGCTTCGGAGAAGAACTCGACCGTCGCGTTGACGCGATTTTCCAACGTCTTCAACTGCAGCTCGGTGATGCGCTCGAAACCTTCGACGGCGACGCTGTGCGCTTTGAACGCGTTGTCAGCGAAGCTCTTGCCGATGGCCAAAAACTGGGTATTGATCTGCTCGTACATGGTGATGCCCTCAAAAATGGTCTGGGTGGGAGTGTGGACGACATTATACACAAATATTGGTGCAATGCAACATCAATAATTCGCGACACCACACTGACCTTATAACTCATTGATAATAATTGTTTTATAAGAAAGTAGTTAACAGCGAACGCTGTCAGTTTACTACGGATATGCTGCGGCGCTCAGTCGCCGTGGTAGACGCATCCCGACGAGCAAGTTTCATGGACGACAACCTTGCTCAGCGATGCCAATCCGGGCTTGAGCCGACGCCAAATCCACTGCGCCAGTTGTTCGCTTGTTGGATTCTCCAGACCAGGCACATCGTTCAAGCACTGATGGTCGATCTGCGAAAAAATCGGTGCGAACGCACCTTTGATGTCCGCGAAATCCATCACCCAGCCCGTCTTTTCGTCCGGCGTCCCCGAAACATGGATTTCGATGCGAAATGAATGCCCGTGCATCCGCGCGCACTTGTGCCCGGCCGGGACGTTCGGCAACCGATGCGCCGCTTCGATCTGGAAGACCTTGAAAATGTCCATATTTAGACGTTGCGGAATTAGAGGTTCCGGATTTAGACGGTGCAGGCTGTTTCTGCGGTCCGCGAGTGGTGGCTATGGGTGGACTCGAACCACCGACCTCAGCATTATGAGTGCCGCGCTCTAACCGGCTGAGCTACATAGCCTTTGAAGGCCCGTGAAGGCAAGAGAACCGGGCGCGTAGTGTAGCGGCGCGGCGCTGTGCCGTAAATGGCGCGTCGCGTCATTTTATCTTGCCCCGCCCGCTTGCGCTGTGGAAAAATCGGCATAGAGCTTTGGAGTTTGCGTGTGATCGATCCAGACGGCTATCGGCCCAATGTCGGCATCATCCTGATGCGCGACGACGGGCACGTGTTCTGGGCACGGCGCGCGTACCGCGATGGCTGGCAGTTTCCGCAGGGCGGAATGCGCAGCGATGAAACGCCTCTCGAGGCGATGTATCGCGAATTACACGAGGAAACCGGCTTGCGGCCGGAGCACGTTCAGGTTCTCGGCGCCACACCGGGCTGGTTGCGCTATAAGCTGCCACGCCGCTATTTGCGCCAAAAAGAGCGGCCGCTATGCATCGGCCAGAAACAGGTGTGGTTCCTACTGCGCTTCGTCGGCGAGGAGTCGCACGTTCGCCTCGATCTCACCGAAACGCCAGAATTCGATCTGTGGCGCTGGGTAGATTTCTGGTATCCCATGGATCACGTCGTCGCCTTCAAGCGCGAAGTTTACGAGCGCGCTTTGCGGCACCTGGCCCCGCTGGCCGACGCATTACGCGCCATCGACCGCGCGATCGAAAAAGCAGCCATCCCCTAAACGACTGTCAACGTAGTTGACAATCATTCGCATTTGCAATCAAATAGCACCTCGATTCGAGGTGTTTTCATGTACGTTTGCATCTGCAACGGAGTTACCGAACGTGCTGTTCGCCAGGCTGCGGCCGAGGGCGTGCGCAGTTTGTCCGAACTCACGCGCCGCACCGGCTGCGCCGGCACGTGCGGCGGGTGCGCCGATTACGCCGAACACGTCTTGCACGACGAACACAATCGCGCGCGCTTTCCCTTGCCGGTTCTCGCCGCCGCCTAATTGCAACGCCCGCTTCACGCGAATGCTGACGATTCGCGTTTCATGCCGCTCCAACTCCGCGCGCTATAGTTGCGCCAGCTCAAACTAATCGGACGCTGCCGCATGAAGGGCGACAAAGAAGTCATTCGTCATCTCAACAAGGTGCTGTTCAACGAACTCACCGCTATCAACCAGTATTTTCTGCACGCCAAGATGTATCGCCACTGGGGATACAAGGAATTGGCGGAGCACGAACATAAAGAATCGATCGACGAGATGAAGCATGCGGACCGCCTCATCGAGCGAATTCTCTTTCTGGAAGGTTTGCCGAATCTGCAGGCGTTGGGCAAATTGCTCGTCGGCGAATCGCCGAAAGAGGCGATCGAGTGCGATCTGAAGCTCGAACAGGCGGCGCATCCGGATCTGAAGACTGCGATCGCTTATTGCGAATCCATCGGCGACTATGTGAGTCGCGAACTCTTCGAGAACATTCTCGAATCCGAAGAAGAGCACATCGACTGGCTGGAAACACAGCTCGGTCTCATCGCCGAAATCGGCGACGCCAATTATCTGCTCACCAAACTCGGCAGCTGATCGTTCTCAACGTGCTCGGCTACAACGCGCTCTTGGTGAGCAGCGCGTTCAACTCGTGCGTCACGCGCTGAAAACTGCGTTTGATTTCCGCGACGATGATCGGCGCCTCGGTCGCGCCGAGCGTCGATTGTCGCGCGCCGTGTTCGACGCGTTTGGCGAGCTCGGCCAAACTCATCGCGCCGAGATTGGCGCTGGTCGATTTCAGCGAATGCGATGGTGCGATCAATCCTTCGATGTTGCCTTGCGATGCCGAAAGCTCCAGCGCGGCGATCGCTTTCGGCGTGTCTTCGAGGTACACGCGGACAAGATCCGTGAATTCGTCGCCCATCACTTCGACCAAGTCGCGGATCACTTCGGTGTCGAGTACGTGATCGAGCGATGCACTCGGTGAAGGCACGACGATCGGCGGCGGCGGCGGCGCCGCTGGTTTGACGGGCACGGTTCCGGCCGGCGGCGCGTGCGTGTGCGCATTGGCGGGCAACCATTTGCGCAGCGTTTGTTCGAGCAGCGCGCGATTCAACGGTTTGGACAGGTAATCGTCCATCCCCGATTTCAAACATTTCTCGCGATCCCCGGCCATCGCGTTCGCCGTCATGGCGATGATCGGAACGTGCTTGCCCTGCGTCAGCTCGTTTTGACGCACGATGCGAGTAGCCGTATAGCCGTCCATTACCGGCATCTGGCAATCCATCAACACGGCGTCGAACGGACGGGCGGCGAGCGCCTCGAGCGCCTCCTTTCCGTTTTCCACACCTTCGAAACTGATGCCGATCAAGGTGAGCAGGCGCTGCGCAACCTGGCGGTTAACTTGATTGTCCTCGACAAGGAGAACGTGACCTGACACAGGAACCGCACCGGCGGCCGGCGCCTGAATGTGAACGTGCGGCGTTCCGTCATCGTTTTGCGGGACCGGAGCTACACTGGCTGCGGCAGCCGGTTCGCCGACACCGAGCAGCTTCAGCATCACCGCGCGAAGCTCGCCCTCACCGAACTGGCGCGGAATGACGCCCGCACGCGCTTCGCTGCTTAGCTCCGGCGGTGCCGCTTCGTCTCCTTGCAGGAAAAGCAGTTGTACGCGACTAAGCGCGGGATCACGCACGACATTGCGCACCAATCCCAGCGCACCGGCTGCCGGCAACGCGTTGCCGTCGATGATGAGGAAGTCGTATGCCCAGCTGTCGCCCATGCTCGATGCGGAGCGCACCTTGCTCAATGCATCTGCTGCCGAAGCGCTTTGCAGGAACGTCACGCCCCACGCGGAGAAATAGCTGCCCAGCCGCCGCATGCATGCCGCGTCGCCGGTCAGCGTGAGGACGCGTGCGCCGTTGATGTCGCGGCGGCCTGACGTCACGTCGCCGAGCGCTTTGAGCATCGGCACGCTGAACCAGAACAACGAACCTTTGCCAAGCTCCGAACGCACGCCGATCTTGCCGCCCATCAAATCCACGATGCGTTTGCAGATGACCAGGCCGAGCCCGGTGCCGCCGTGCATGCGCGTCGTCGATGCGTCGGCTTGCGAGAACGCCTGGAATAATTTCGTCGCGGCGTCCGGCGCGATGCCGATGCCGGTGTCCTTTACCGCGAACAGGATTTCGAAATGCGTGCGCGTTTCCGATCGCTTGCTGACATGGATCGCCACCGAGCCACGCGGCGTGAATTTGATGGCGTTGCTGACCAGATTGGTAAGTACTTGGCGCAGCCGCGTCGGGTCGCCGCGGACGGCCAGTCGCACGCTCGGCTCGATGGTGACGTTGAACGCCAATGCTT
>Ga0209006_10004448_pt1 | contig 12718 bp, 12 predicted proteins | sample JacPin_JW_Ref_O2_FD_188567 | JGI IMG/M metagenome (GOLD analysis project Ga0209006, IMG submission 188567) | Forest soil microbial communities from Algoma, Ontario, Canada - Jack Pine, Ontario site 1_JW_Ref_O2 (SPAdes) (version 2) | ecosystem: Environmental > Terrestrial > Soil > Boreal...
CGATGAGGCTGGTACCGGCGTACTCGTCGCTGTCGATCTGCTTCAGGTCCTGCTCATTGATGGCGCTCACGTAGCCGATGGCATGGACGGCCATCTTCCCGAGCGGGTAGTGCCGGGCCAGCCGCGTCCGGATATCCACGCCCGAGAATTGAAAGCGGTGCACGGCGAAGAGCGCCATTTCTTCCTCGGTCAACTGCAGCTTGATGGGCACGCTCTCGTAGACCTTGTGCAGCAGCACGGTGCGCCTGATGTTGCCCACCTCCTCGGGGCGGAGCAGCCCGATGCCGACCAGCGTGGCGAGCGTGGCATCCAGGGATTTGGTGTCGCCGACCTGTTCCCGAACGAGTTCGATCTGAAACGCCGGGAGATTGTCGGCGAGTACGACGCCGTGGCGGTCGAGAATCAGTCCGCGGCTGGGGGGAATGGGCTCCGTTCGGATCCGATTGCCCTGGGACAGATTCGAGTAGTAGTCGTATCTCAATACCTGCAAATAGAACAGCCGGGTCCCGACACCGATCAGCAAGGCGCCTGCGATGAGGCCGGCGATCACGCTCCGCACCGCGAACAAGCGGTTCTCGGCGAAGTAATTCTTGATCCGGCTCTGGCGCCCTCTCACCATGCCGGCAGCGTCTGGCTATGCAACATGCCCCAATCATCGCATGCGGCCGACAGCCCGGTCGCCGCTTCAGTTCAAATTTTACCCCGCGGATTTCCGGAACGTCGGCACGGCGAGCACGAGCAGTGCCGCGGCGCACAGGTACGGAAACCAGCTGCCCCAGGCCACGAACAGGGTGTGGCCGCCCTGCATTTTAGGCGCGGAGACCAACAGACCGTCGGACCCGCGGGGATCGCGATAGGGGTCGTTGGCGTAGGTTTTCTCCAGCACCCGGCCGTTCGGATCGATCAGCGCGGAAATCCCGGAATTGACCGATCTTGCCAGGGCCACCCGCAGTTCGACTGTAGCGAATACGGACAGCGCAAAATGCTCCCACGGCTCGGTCTTCGCGCCGAACCATTGGTCGCTGGTCAGGTTCACCAGGATGTCGGGGTGCAATTTGCCCGCGTCGCTGATGAGCCCGGGAAGAAGATCTTCGTAGCAAATCAAGGGTCCGAGGCGCCAGATCCGGCCGTCGCCCGCGTCGAGCGGCAGGATCCGGGGGCCCGCTCCCGCCTTGAACCTGCCGGTACCTGTCGGCAGCAAATTCCGCACCCAGGGGAACAGATCGACTCCCGGAATGTATTCGCCGAACGCCAGCAGCCTGACCTTATCGTAGCGGCCCACCGCCCGCCCGGAACGATCGAGCAGCAGGGCCGAATTGAAGGCATCGTCCTGTCCGGGCTCGACGGTGTTGGCCCCGATGATGACCGGCGTATCGAAGCCGCGGCGAATCATCGCCGGCGAGTCGGAAGGAAAGTCGACGCTGAGATCCCGCGGCAGAGCCACCGGGTAGCTTCCCTCGCTCCACACCACCACCTCAGCGCCGGCCCGCACCAGACGCCGGGACTGCTCTTGCAGGGCCGACAATTCGCGCAGCGCTTCCTCGCGCGAAAATTCGCCGTCGGCGGTGTATGCGAAGTTCGGCTGCACCAAGCCGATGTTGAGGCGCGGCGCATGCGCGATGAGATCGTCCACCTGCCGCATGCGGACGGCGCCGAAGGTCAGCGCGGCGGCGAGCACCACGGCGGCCGCGATCGCGGAACGCGCCGCCGCGCGATCCCTGGACAGCAGATCATAGAGTGCGCCGTTGACCATCATGAGCAGTGCGGTGACGCCATAGGGACCCGTGAGTTCGGCGATTTGAATCACGAGGGGATGCCACGCCTGTGTGATCCACTGGCCGCAGGGAAAAATCTGCGGCACGATGAACTCGCAGAACGCCATGCCGAGGGGAGCGAGCAAGACCATGGGCGCGCGGCGTCCGCCGCCGGCGCCGTCGCGGCGCCGAATCGAATACACCATGCCGGTAAAGAGCAGAAAAATAATCCCGCGCGTGACGCAAAACAGAAGAAATACCCCGGCAGCGGCGATCCAGGGGAGATCGGTGAAGCGCTGCGTGGTGTCGATCAGCCAATAAAACCCGCCCGCCGTTTCCACGATTCCGGCCCACCACCCCAACAAAAGCGCCCCCGTGAGGCTGGGCGCCCGGTCGATCGCGAGCAGCATGGGGACCGCGGCCACCCAGGCCAGCACCGATAAATCAAAGGGCGTGCACGCCAGAAACCACAGACAGCCGCTGGCCGTGACCAGCCCAAAGCCGATGGTTCGATGCGATGCATTCATGGTGGCCGGCAAGCATACCCTCAAGCGGAGGCAGCCGTTCGGCATCTCGGGTATTCTGGCCGGACCTATGCAAGAACGATACGAGCCGGCCGCCGTCGAGGCGGACGCACGGCATTATTGGGATGAGCAACGCTGCTTCCAGGCCACGGAGGACCCGGCCCGCGACAAGTACTACTGCTTGTCGATGTTTCCCTATCCGAGCGGCCGGCTGCACATGGGCCACGTGCGCAACTACACCATCGGCGACGTGCTCTCCCGATTCATGCGCATGCAGGGGAAAAACGTGCTGCAGCCGATGGGGTGGGACGCGTTCGGCCTGCCCGCGGAAAACGCGGCGATGGCGAACGGCGTGCCGCCGGCGAAGTGGACGCTCGACAATATCGCGCACATGAAGCAGCAGCTCAAAGCACTGGGTTTTGCCCTGGATTGGAGCCGCGAACTCACCACATGCGACCCCAAGTACTACCGCTGGAACCAGTGGTTGTTCCTGCGCATGTTGGAGAAGGGCATCGCCTATCAGAAGACCGGCGTCGTGAACTGGGATCCGGTCGACAAGACGGTGCTCGCCAACGAGCAGGTGATCGATGGCCGCGGTTGGCGCACCGGCGCATTGGTCGAAAAGCGCGAAATTCCGATGTACTACCTGAAGATCACGGCCTACGCCGACGATCTGCTGCGCTCTCTGGATGGCATGCAGGGCTGGCCCGAGCGAGTACGCGCCATGCAGGCCAATTGGCTCGGCAAGAGCCAGGGCGTCCGGATCGGATTTCCATACGACCTAGGGGGTGTCAAAGGCGTGATGCAGGCCTTCACGACCCGCGCCGATACCATCATGGGCGTGACCTTTTGCGCGGTGGCGGCGGAGCACGCGCTCGCGGCGCAGGCGTCGCGCGACAACCCGGCGCTCGCCGCGTTCATCGAGGAATGTAAACGCGGTCCCGCCATCGAGGCGGAACTCGCGACGCAGGAAAAGAAGGGTATGCCGACGGGGCTCGCGGTCCGGCATCCGTTGACCGGGGAGGCGGTGCCGGTTTGGGTGGGCAACTATGTGCTCATGAGCTACGGCGAGGGCGCGGTCATGGGCGTACCGGCGCACGATGAGCGGGACTTTGAATTTGCCAAGAAATACGGACTGCCGATCAGGCAGGTCATCGAGGTCCCAGGCCGCCCGTATTCTCTCGATGCCTGGGCGCCGTGGTACGCCGATCATGGCCGCTGCATCAATTCCAGCCCGTACGACGGGTTGGAATTCGCCGCCGCGACGACCGCGATCGCGGCCGACCTCGCCAAGCTTGGACTTGGCGAGAAGCAGACCACATGGCGGCTTCGCGACTGGGGGATTTCGCGGCAGCGCTACTGGGGTTGTCCCATCCCGGTGATTCACTGCCCGAGTTGCGGCACGGTACCGGTGCCCGATGCCGATCTGCCGGTACTGCTGCCCACGGATCTGGTGCCGGACGGCAGCGGCAACCCGCTGCTCAAGAATGAGAAATTCTTGAATACCCCCTGTCCCCGGTGCGGCGGCGCGGCGCGGCGCGAAACCGACACCATGGATACCTTCGTGGATTCGTCCTGGTATTTCCTGCGGTTCGCGTGCAGCGACAACGATCAGTCCATGCTCGATTCACGGGTCCGGTATTGGTTGCCCGTGGATCAATACATCGGCGGCATCGAACACGCGATTCTTCACTTGCTGTACGCGCGCTTCTGGACGCGAGTGGTCCACGAGATGGGTGCCGTCGAATTCAAGGAACCTTTTGCGAACCTGTTCACGCAGGGTATGGTGCTGAACGAGGTGTTCTTTCGAAAACCCGAGTCCGGACGTATCGAGTACTTCAATCCGGCCGATGTCGAGATGGTGGCTGCGCGGGCGATCCTCCGTGCCGACGGACTTCCGGTGGAATCCGGCGGCGTGGTGACCATGTCGAAGTCGAAGAACAACGGCGTCGATCCGCAGGCGCTGGTCGACGAGTTCGGGGCGGACACCGCGCGCCTGTTCACGATGTTCGCCGCGCCCCCCGAACAGACCCTCGAATGGTCCGATGAGGGAGTGCAGGGCGCTTATCGATTCATCAAGCGCCTTTGGAAGGCGGTCCATGATCACGTGGCGGCGGGCCCCGCCGGCCCGCTCGACACGGGCTCCTTGAACGAGGCGCAGCGCGCCCTCCGGCGGCAGGCGCATCAGACCTTGGCCAAGGTTACCGACGACATCGGCCGCCGGCGGACTTTCAACACGGCGATCGCGGCGGTCATGGAGCTTCTGAACAGCGTGGCCAGGCATCCGCACCGCTCGGCGCGGGACGGAAGCGTCCTGCAGGAGGCGCTCGACATCGCCGTCCTGGCGTTATCGCCCATCATTCCTCATGTCACTCACGCCTTGTGGCGTGAACTGGGGCACACCACGGCATTGATCGACGAACCCTGGATGACGGTCGACGCGGCAGCATTGGAAACGTCCACGATCGAACTCGTGGTGCAGGTGAACGGCAAGCTGCGCGCCCGTATCTCCATTGCGGCCGACGCCGACGAGGAAGCCGCGCGCGCAGCGGCGCTCGCGGACCCCAACGTGCGGAAATTCGTCGGGGCCGCGGCGGTTCGCAAGGTCATCGTCGTGCCCGGCAAGCTGGTCAACGTCGTCGTATAGAAATGCCGTCGTCGTCCAAAAACGCCATGAGATTCGCGACACGGTGCGGCGCTCTGGGTGCAGCGATCTTGGCCTCGAGCGGTTGCGGCTTTCGCCTCGCGGGCAGCGATCCGCTGCCCGGTATTCTTGCCCGGCCCTATTTGTCCGTGAAGGATCCCTACACCGACTTTGCGCGCGAATTCGAACATCAGCTCAAGAGCTCGGGCGCGCTGGTTCAGGACATTCGCGCGAAGTCCACGGCGACCATCGAAGTCACCAAGGACGTGGTCGAACAGCGAACTCTGTCGGTGTCGGCGCGCAACATTCCGACCGAATACGAGTTGACGTACACCGTGACGTTTGCCGTGCAAGGTCCCGACAAGGAGCTGTTGAAGCCGCAGACCATCAACCTATCCAAGGACTACAGCTTCGTGGAAAACGAACTGCTGGCCAAGGAACACGAGGCGGATATTCTACGCCGGCAGATGGCACGCGATCTCGTCGCCATCGCCATGCGGCGCCTGACGAGCCTGAAGTAGTCACATCGTGCGCGGCTCCTAGTGCTCTTGGTCAATGCCATCGACCGGCTCGCGCTGGAAGTGATGCTGGACCGATATGGCCTGGACCTGGTCTTGGTGGCGCCCGAGGAGGTCATTCCCGGTTCGTACTGGGGCGAGCGCGAGGCCGGATTGATGGGCGCCAGGATCTTCGTCAGGCTCGACACGCCGTTGCACTCGGTGCTGCACGAGGGCGCGCATTTCATCTGCATGTCGGCCGAGCGGCGCGTCGGGCTCAACACGGATGCGGGGGGCGATGACGCGGAAGAGAATGCCGTGTGCTATTTGCAGATCCTGATGTCGGACGCGCTGCCGAACATCGGGAGCGAGCGCATGTGCCGCGATATGGATGAGTGGGGATACACCTTTCGTCTCGGCAGCGCTGCCGCGTGGTTTCGCGAGGACGCCGAGGATGCGCGCCGGTGGTTGATAGACCATCACCTCATCGACGCCGAGAATCGCCTCACCTATGTATGCCGTTGACCCGCCGGCTTCAGCCGGCGGCCGTCATCTTGAAGATCCCTTGCACGCTGCCGTGGTCGAAGCGCAGGTCGAGGCGCTTCTTGCCGTCCGGACCCGTGACGACGTCTCGCGAGATGAACTCATAAAACGAGCCGGGTACCGTCATTTCGACCGTCGATCCATCCTCGGCCCGGAATGCCCGGCGCACGGGGTCCGCCTTGAACGCCGATTGGCGCACGGTGCCCGAGGCCGACGTCTCGATGGTCTGCTTCATCGGCCGACCCAGCGAGCGTTGCGCGCAAGCCGTCATCGCGACATCTTGAACGCGATCGGTGGCGTGGTTGAACGCCGTGCCCTCGGTGGCGGTCCATGCGCACTCGGGCGATTCCGCAAGCAAGGTGCGGTAGTCGGCCAGGCTCGGAATCTCGTGCCAGCGGCCGAAAGCCGCGGCAATTTCACGCAAGGCGGGTGCCGCCAGCCTCATTTCGCAGCGGCTCTGCGCGGCGAAGTCCGCGAGCGCCGCTTGCGAAGCCGCGGTGAGGGGATCGCGGGTGTCGCCGAACACGCGCTCGGCTGCGGCCTGGAATTCCTCGGAGAACTGTTCGACATGCAACTCGCTCACGAAGAACTGCGGCAAGGTCTCGGGAAATTCGCGATGCGTAAACCCATATCCGGTCATGCGCAACCGGTCGAGCGGATAGGTACCCGCCACGTCATACCCGAGCGGTCGCAGAATGCGCCCGAAGGACTCCGCGCCGGACGGCAGTGCCCCGGTACCTCTCGAGGCGAACCGGATGGTTCGCAGTGCGCCGTGATCGAAGATGATGCGTGCGCCCTGACGGCGCCGGTCGGCGACGTAGGCGGCGGCCATGGGAACACGCGTCAACAAGTCGTGGAACAGGACGGCATTCAGTGCCATGGCGAATACGCCGCGCGATACCGCGCCGGCGGATTCCAGCATGAACGTGCGCTCGATCTGCAGCGTGTTCAGCAAATCGTCCGCCGCCTTGTCGCCTGCGATCAAGCGAATCAGCTGCGACAGATGGGTATCAGTCATTTAAGTCTCTCTCCTCGCGTTCCGGGGCCCGAAGCGGACCGAAGGCCGATGCCAACACGTGGTCACGCTGCACCGCGATCCGGGACGGATTGTCGCCCGTTCGAGCGCGGGGGGCCAGGCTAAAGTGCACACCTTGCCATGCAATATGTCGAAAGTTGCAGCCGCCATACCCCGGAAGATGGCGGCGAGTTGCACGATAGCAAGCCTGCGGATCAGGCGGCGTGGGCGGCCGCCGGCGCATCCATGGCGTAGACGCGCCCGAAACGGTTGGCGAGGAAAGCCTGCAGCTGGATCTCTTCCTGTTTGACGAGACCCGATTGCGGCAGATGACCGGCGCAGAGCATGTCGAGTACGGCGCAGATGCCGCCGGCCGTCGTAATCTGGATGGCGCTGCGCACGCGGCCGCCCAATGGCGCCGCGTAGATTTTGTTCGCGTAGGTCTCCTGGACGAGTTGACCGCTGCGCATGCCGCTGACGGTGACGAACACGATGACGACGTCCTGCAGCGTGATGGGTACGGAGTTTTCGAGGATATCTTTCAGCAAATCGCGCCGGTCGCGCAACCGCAGATCATTCAGCAGGGCTTTCATGATGGCGGCGTGGCCGGGGTAGCGGATGGTGCGGTAATTGAGATTGCGCACCTTGCCCGCCAGCGTCTCGCAGAGCGTGCCGAGACCGCCGGAGGTGTTGAACGCTTCGTAAAGAATCCCGTCGAGCGAGAATTCCTCCAGTTCCTCGAGCGGCTGGGTCTCGCGCAGCTGGCCGTTGACGATGGCCTCGCAGGGCTCGCAATACTCGTTGATGACGCCGTCGGTGCTCCAGGTCAGATTGTAATTGAGCGCGTTCGAAGGAAACTTCGGCAGTGCGCCCACGCGCATGCGGACGTCCTGCAATTGGTCGAAGCGGGACGCCAGGTCGCTGGCGACGATGGTGATGAAGCCCGGGGCCAGGCCGCACTGGGGAATGAACGCCGTGCGCGATCCGGTGGCCAACTGCTTGACCACGCGGGTGCTGGCGACGTCCTCGGTCAAATCCAGGTAGTGAGCGCCGGCTGCTTTGGCGGCTTCGGCTATCAGCCGCGTGGCGTGGTAAGGAGCCGCCGAGAGCACTGCGAACTTGCCTTTGAGAATTCCTTGCAAGGCGTCGCCCTGCGTGATGTCGGCGGCAACCTTGGTGGTCGCCACCGTGGTCTCCAACCGGTCGAGTTGCTGTTGAGAGCGGTCGACCACGGTCACCGCATAGTCGCCGGAGCCTCCCAACAGTTCCGCGATCATCGAACCGATCTTGCCGGCACCAACTACAACTATCTGTTTCATTTCAAAGACTCCGCACGGTGGATGGCCATTTTCCCATGCTTCCCCTGCGAATAGTAGGGTCTTTTTGACGATTCTAAGGGTATAATTAGGCAATAAGTAGGATGAGACGGGCAGATCGCCATGGATGCCATTGACGAGAAGCTGATTTTTGCACTGCGGGAGAACGCTCGGGCGTCGACCGCGCAGTTGGCGCGATTGGTCGGCCGCTCGCGCACCAGCGTGCAGAGCCGCATCGAGCGCCTCGAGAAGCAGGGCGTGATCGTGGGTTATGGCGTCCGGCTTGCGCCGGAACACGAAATGGGCGCGGTGCGCGCGCATGTCATGATCAAGGTGGGACCGAAGGAAGCGCGAACCGTCACAGGCGCGCTGCGGAGCATCGATCAGGTGCGCGTGCTGCACTCCGTGAGCGGCGAGGTCGATTTGATCGCGGTTGCCATGACCTCTTCGGTGGACGAGATGGATCAGGTCATCGATCGAATCGGGGCTCTCGACGGCGTGGAGCGCACGACTTCCTCGATCATTCTGTCGACCAAGTTCGAGCGGTAGGGCGCCGCAGGACGGAAGAGCCGTCCCTGGCCAATCTTCATCCGTGCAAGAAAGCCGCACCACTCGTCTTGCCCAAAAGCCGGACTGGATTCCGGCCGGCTGGCCGACCGTGTAGCACGAGCACGCACCGTAACAGGCACTTTCCAAAGCGAAAACCCTCCAGGTAGAGGGTATCGGCATGAATTATAAATCGATGATGCCCAGCGACGCGGCGACGGCCACCATCTCGACGCGCGAGCGGGTTCTGAGCTTCCGTTTCGCTTTCTCGACGAACTCGTGAGCGGTGGATGGGGCGACCCCCATCGCCTTCGCAATCGCGCGGTCGGTGGCACCCGTCGCCACCAACTTGATGCAAGCGAGCTCGCGCAGTGTGAGTCCCGCGGGCGGCACCGCGAAACCACCATCGACCATCAGCGTACGCAGATGCGTGTGCAAGCACATGCTGATCAAACACAGAAACGCACGGTCCTCGAATGGGATCTCGGCCTGATGGCCCACCAGACTGACCAGCCCGACGCGATTGGCGCCGCGCGCAACCGGTACCACGAGCCCCTCCGACCACCCGGCCGCTGCGGCGCGCTTGAGCGCCTCCTTCCCGACCTGCTTGAACTTTCGATCTTTGCGCAGATCCGACCAAGTGAACGGTTGATGCCGGACGGCCAACGCATCGACCACGGGATCGCGCTCGATGAGGCCGGAGCTCAAGTAGAAGCGGCGCCATTCATCGGGCCAATCGAGGAGGTAAAAAACATTCCGTTCTCGCTGCTTGAGATCGACCACACCGCATGCGAAGGTGTCGAAGCCAAACGGCGCGATGGCAGCGCGAAAGAGCTCGGCACAGCTCCCGGGCGTCTTGAGATTGCGCAATCGCGTATTGAAACGAAACGCGTCCTGGTCCGAGCGAATAGGCAGGGCTCCTGAATTCCGAGGGGGATTGCTTTGTATCTGTCCCACCTACAGACGCCAGGTTGCACCGTGGAGTTCCCGCTGCGCGATCAGGGTATAGTTCTCAACCGAGGGCACTGATATGCACCATTCCCGCCTATGCGCAGTACTGATCGACTGCCGGACCTCCGATGTCGACGGCGCCGCCCGCTTCTGGGGCGAGGCTCTGGGTCGCCCCGTGGATCTCAATCATCCGAGCAGCCGCGGAAACTACCGCATGCTGGAGACCCCGCCCGATGAGCCCATCGTGGAAATCCAGCGCGTCGACCACGAAAGCCGCGTCCACATAGACATCGAGACCGACGATATTCCCGCCGAAGTGTCGCGCTTGACGAAGCTGGGCGCCACGGTGGTGGAACGTCTCGAACGCTGGGTGGTGATGGAGGCCCCCACCGGCCAGCGTTTCTGCGTCGTCAGGGTACAGCGTCCCGGCTTTCCCAAGAATGCCAATCGCTGGGACTAACGTTCTTCGCGTCGTGGATCGCAATGACATGGGAGATCAGGCATGAACGGACGTGTAGCGTTGGTCACGGGAGGCGGGCGGGGGATCGGGCGCGAGGCGGCGTTACTGCTCTCCGCAGCGGGAGCGCGCGTGATGACCGTGGCGCGGAGCGAGACGGAACTGGCGGCGGTGGGTCTCGAATATGTCGCGGCCGACCTCGGGACCGCCGAGGGTTGTGGCCTGGCCGTCGCCGAGACGGAGCGACGACTGGGGCCGATTGACGTGCTGGTCGTGAACCACGGCATCGGCTCGGCCCACGAGCGGCTCGTATGGGAGCAGGATCCCGCGGTGTGGCGCGAAACGATGCGCATCAACCTCGACGGTCCGTTCGAACTCGCCCGGCTGACAGTGGGCGGCATGTGCAAGCGCGGCTTCGGCCGGCTCGTATTCACCAGTTCGACCGCCGGCGAGAAGGCGGAGCGCTCCGGCAGCGCGTACACCGCTTCCAAGCATGGCGTGATCGGGCTCGCCCGCGCGGTCGCCCAAGATGCCGGGCCGTTCGGAGTCACATCCAACGCCGTGTTGCCTGGCTGGGTGCGAACGGCAATGGCTGAACGCTCGGCGAAGGCGGAGGCCGAACGGCGCGGCATCAGCGTCGAGCAGGTGTGGCGTGAGCGCGCCGACATCTATCCGCAGAAACGGGTGCTGGAGCCGCGCGAGGTCGCGCAAGTGATCGCGTTCCTGTGCAGCGACGCTGCAGGGGGCGTGAACGGCGAGGCGATCACCGTGGCTCTCGGCGGCGTTTGGTAAGCGTTCGGAGGTTCGAATGTCCCGCTATCAACTCGCTCAAGTCAACGTCGGGATCATCAGGGGTCCCATGGATTCTCCGGTGATGGCCGAATTTGCCGCCAGCCTGGACCGGATCAACGCCTTGGCCGACGGCTTCCCTGGATTCGTATGGCGCCTGCAGACCGAGGAGGGCGACGCGACCTCGATCCGACCGTTCGAGAACGTGAATCTGCTCATCAACATGTCGGTCTGGCGCGATGTTGCGTCACTGAACGAATACGTCTACAGCTCCGCCCATGTCGAACTCATGCGCCGCCGTCGCGAATGGTTCGAACGAATGCAGGAAGCCTATCTCGCGTTGTGGTGGATACCGGCCGGCCATCGACCGACCATCGCCGAGGCCACCGCCAAACTCGAGTTGCTACGTGCCAAGGGCCCCACCGTTGACGCGTTCACCTTCCGCAATGCCTTCCCTCCGCCCGATGCCGCCAGAACCGAGCGGACGATCGACTTCGGCGACGAATGCCCGGCCACGTGAAGCGGGTGGTTTATGGGCTCGCGGCGCACGTAGCAGCCGCGGCCCGAGCGCCGGCGACAGCTCGCTACGATTGAGCCGCGATCACGGCGATTTCGATGGAGAATTCCGGCGCCGCCAGTTTCGGGCTCACCACCGTGGCGCGCGCCGGCGTCGCACCGGGCACCACCCAGGCGTCCCACACGCCGTTCATTTCCCCGAACGTCGACATGTCGGTCAACCAGATGGTGGCGCTCAACAGCTTGCTCTTATCGGTCTTGGCGCCGGCCAGCAGGCCGTCGATGGTCGACAGAATGTCCTTGGTCTGTTCCGTCACGCTCTTTCCCGGCGCACCGGAGGCAACCTGCCCGGCCAGATAGACGGTTGAATTGTGTATTACGACCTGCGACATTCGCGGTCCCGTGTGCATTCGCTCGATGGCCATGGGTATCTCCTGTGGGCGCTTCAAACATCGACCGGCGGCTTCGCCGCGGCCTTTCTGGACTGTTTGGTGAGCCGCAGCGCATTGTCCAACGTGTCGATGATGTGTTCTTCACCGATCTGCGCAATAACCCCCGCGCGCTCCAGTTTATATCGCACATTGGGCCGGAGTTCGACCAGCAGCACCGAAGCGCCGTGGCGCTTGAAGTCCCCGACCATCTCTTCGAGCGCATTGATGCCGGTTGCATCGATGAACGGCACACTGCCCATTCGCAGGATCAGCGTTGTGGCCGGCCGTTGAATATGCGCGAGAGTACGCTCGAGTTTCTCGGCAGCGCCGAAGAACAGCGGGCCTTCGATGCTGTAGATGACGACCCCACTGTCCGGCTTCGGCCCGAGGATGTCGAAGGAGGTCGCGGTGGTGTCCACGTGCTGTTCGACGTTCACCGCGTCCGCCATGCGCCGCATGAAGAGCAACGCCGCTACGATCACGCCCACATTGACCGCGACCACGAGATCGACGAAGACCGTCAAGAGAAAAGTCAGCAGCAACACCGCAACATCGGGTTTCGGCGCGGTCCGCACCATCCTCGCTACGTGCGGCAATTCGCTCATGTTCCATGCCACCACGAAGAGCACCGCCGACAGGCAGCATAGCGGGATGGTCGATGCGAGCGGCGCCAAGAGCAGAATGATCAAGACCAGAACCGCCGAATGGACCAGGCCGGCGAGCGGCGCCGTGTCG
>Ga0209006_10004449_pt1 | contig 12717 bp, 11 predicted proteins | sample JacPin_JW_Ref_O2_FD_188567 | JGI IMG/M metagenome (GOLD analysis project Ga0209006, IMG submission 188567) | Forest soil microbial communities from Algoma, Ontario, Canada - Jack Pine, Ontario site 1_JW_Ref_O2 (SPAdes) (version 2) | ecosystem: Environmental > Terrestrial > Soil > Boreal...
CGACATGGAATACCACATTCGACCCACTGACACGAAACATCCCGAACTTCTGCCGATCGGCAAGGAAATTGAATTCAAGATCAAGAAGGACGAAATGTATTTGAGAGTGGTCGATGGCGATAAGAAAATGGAAACCTACCACGTGGTCTCCATGAAATCCACAACCGCCAACGCGGACGCGCAGAACACGCCCGCCAAGTCGGACAAACAATAAGCTGGAGTTCGCTTGCGTCGCTCTGCCGCTCGCGAAATGGCTGAACGCGCATCAGTTTCCGTTCTTCGGCCACTTGCTGGTGATTCGTTCGGTGATCTGATCCCGCGGCGAGCAAGAAAGCTCAAAAGTAATGGCGCTCGGGGTTTAGGTCCTAAATGGAGGTTAGGACCTGACCCAGAGCGCCATTTTTTATTCCAAGCTAGCAGAGACTGAGAGACGCGACTCAGGCGCCGGCAGTCGCCGCGTGAGCTTTCTCGGCCATCTGTTCCATCTGCTCTTTCATCTTTTGTTGCATTTCCTTCGGTGTAGGTTCCGCAATGTGCGTAGCGATCATCCAAGTGTAACCCTCGGGATCAACAACATTTCCACAGCGGTCGCCCCAAAACATGTCCATCACGGGACCTTTCGGCACGGCGCCGAGTTTTACGGCCTTCGCCACCGTCTTGTCTGCGTTTTCCGTCAGCAAGTACAAAGTTGTTGGCGAGGCGCCGACCGTTTTTGCGCCCCGAGCGCCCATCTGCGGCATTTCCGGTCCCAACATTAGTGTCGTGCCGCGTAGCGTCAACTCGGCATGAACCGCCTTGCCGTCCGGGCCATTCATGATCCCGCGTTTGGCGAAGCCGAAGGCCTTTTGATAAAAGGCTGCCGCCGCTTTCACGTCCGTCACCGTTAGCATTGCCGTTACCGAACCATAGTGCTTTTTATTTAGTGGATCGATTTTTGTTGGCATAACGCTCCTTTCGCGAGGCGAATATTCGAGCTGAATTTTGGCGGAAGTGTTCACGAATGCCCCGATTCGTGGAGACTTGCGCGCAACCGAGAGGATACTCCCATGAGAAACGCCTGGTCAACGAGCGAGCCAAACGGGCGGAGTTTCGCCTCCGCCGTTGCGGTTCGCGCGTCAATCATGCGTTCACACCCGTTTAATGTAGCTGGCAATCCATTAGTGGGCCAACTGTATTAAGATGCACCCAGATTTGCTGTTCTCGGTGGTTCCTTGTTCCAAGGCGGTTGTTTCCAAGGCGACAGAGCTAAGGAGAAATATCATGAAGCGCAAAATAACGGGAGCGGTGGGATTAGCTGGCGCGTTTCTCGCGGGCATGCTGGTGGCAGCCGCGCTGGGTTGGGGAATCACAGCGGGCGAGGCGAAGACACCCGGAGCCGCGGCGCAGGAAAAGCAAGTTACCGTGCAGCAGGTCATCACTCCAACGGTGACAGACAACGACATCGCTTTACTGCGCAAAGATCTACGCGCCATGAAAATGCAAGTGATCGGCGAGAATATGTCGCTTTCAGATGCCGAGGGGCAAAAGTTCTGGCCCATCTACAACCATTACGTGAAGGATTTGTCCGAAGTAAACAATCAGAAGTATGCGCTGCTGAAGCAGTACGCGGAGATGTGGGCCACGATGTCAGATGAAGACGCGTTGATTTATGTCCGGCACTGGCTGGAAGCGGATGGGGAAGCCCAGGCGCTGCGCTTGAAGTATGTCCCGGTCGTCAGCCAGGTGTTGCCGGGAAGAAAGGCCGCCACGTTTTTTCAGTTGGACCGCCGGCTCAACATGATCATCGACCTGCAATTGTTCTCGCAAGTTCCCTTGGCGCACGTAAAAGAGTAGCCGAGCACTGCTGAAATTACTCTTGAGTCACTCTGCTTAGCCACCAGCTACAACTTTGTCCGTAGGGCGGTGTTATAACCGGAACATACCATCCCAGCAAATGAGAGGGGAAAATGTCTATGCCCCGGCGACGCGTATCGGCCTTAACAACGCCTTTGAGCGCAGTTTTAGTAGCTCTGATTGCGGGTCTTTCCGCTTGCGGAGGCGGCGGCAGCTCCAGCACCACTCCTCCTCCCCCGCCCACGTATTCGCAAAAATTCAAACACGTGGTGATAATCTTCCAGGAGAATCGCACGCCGGATAATCTGTTCCACGGTTTCCCGCACGCGGACATCGCCGACAGCGGCGTGAACTCCGCTGGCCAGTCCATTCCACTCACGCAAATCGACCTGGACAACGACTACGACCTCAGCCACGCGCACCCAGCTTTCGTCGACATGTATGACGGCGGGAAAATGGACGGAGCGGACAAAATCCCCATCAGCTGCGCTCCTAACGCCGTGAATTGTCCGCCGCCCAATCCGCAGTTCATGTACGTCAACCCCTCGGAAGTGCAGCCGTATTTTCAAATGGGCGAACAGTACACGTTTGGTGACCGTATGTTTCAGACGAATCAAGGGCCCAGCTTTCCAGCGCACCAGTTCATTATTGCGGGAACATCCGCGCCTACAGCTACGAGCGACCTGTTCGCCGCAGAAAATCCATTTGGCGGAGCAGGTTGCGAAGCGGCGGTCGGTTCGCTGGTAACTTTGATTGACCCTCTCGGAAATGAGAACCAACAGATTTATCCCTGCTTCGAGCATCCCACGCTGCTGGATTCACTCGACGCGCAGTTCATCACCTGGCGTTATTATGCGCCGTCTGCGGGATCGATTTGGACCGGACCGAATGCCATCGAACACATTCGCTCCGGCGCGGACTGGGCCAACGTGATAATCCCCCAGACGCAAGTGCTGACCGACATCGCCAACAATCAGCTGGCGCAAGTCACCTGGGTCATTCCGGACGGAGCGGATTCCGACCACGCCTTAAGCAACAAGGGCACGGGCCCGGCGTGGGTGGCATCTATCGTCAACGCCATTGGCACCAGCCCCTATTGGTCGAATACCGCCATCATCATTACTTGGGACGACTGGGGCGGTTGGTACGATCATGTCGCTCCGTCCATCTACAATTCCTACGAATACGGTTTTCGCGTTCCGCTCATCATCGTATCGCCGTACTCCAAACAGGCATACGTCTCTCACGTGACCCACGATTTCGGCAGCATCTTGAAATTTATTGAGGAAGTTTACAATCTGCCTTCGCTGGGGTATGCGGATGCGCGCGGCGATGATTTCTCCGATTGTTTCGACCTGACTCAAACTCCTATAATTTTTCAGCCAGTCCCCGCAAAAGTAGGCAAGGATTTTTTCTTGACGGTGAAAAGACCCGTCACCCCGCCCGACGACGATTAGCGGAGGCTTCTGCATTCCTTAGTTAGTTAAATCACGCGCACGTCCTCGGAAAGCCGCTAAATACAACACCGGTTCTTTCTGGAACACTCGCTGGAAATCCTGGAAACTGCGCCTTATTGCACAGAAATGGTTTTCTCCTCTCCCTAACATTATCTCCAGTGAACTACGCGCAGTACCGGGCCTAGCGTCCGACCTAGAGGAGCCTAACGATTATGAAGATGCGCCGAGCCCTGTGTTCAATTGCCGCGTTGGCTTTGCTGGCGGTTTCCCAGCCGTTGGCAAACGCCCAAACGTCGAGTGACTCCAGCACATCGGATAAGAACCTACCCGACGCCGCAACGTCGAAGCCGGCAAATCCCGATCTCGATCTGAAATACTATCGCCCGACGGAACATGACAAGCTGCGAACCTACGCATTCGATTCCTTCGGGCCATATGCATTCGCGGGCTCGGCGCTCAGCGCTGGAATTTCGCAAGGCGAAACCGCTTCGAAGGCGACGAATGCCGGCATCCCCCCGGATTGGGGACAGGGCTGGGATTCCTACGGCGCTCGATTTGGCAGCGAGTTTGGCATCAACCTCATCACGCAGACCACTCGTTATGGTCTGGCCGAGGCTTTCCGCCAGGACACCATCTTTTATCGCTGCGAATGCACCGGTTTCCTACCCAGACTGAAACATGCCTTGATTTCAACGGTCACCGCGCGAAAAGGCGAGGACGGGCATCGCGTATTTTCTCCGCCAGCGCTGATAGCTCCATACGCCGGCACCGAAGCCGCTGTTTTATTATGGTATCCGCATCGTTACGAGGCCATGGACGGTTTTCGTATGGGGAACTACAACCTGCTCGCGCAAACCGGCCTGAACCTCGCGCTAGAATTTATCTACGGCGGCCCGCACACCTTGCTGAGTCATCATCACGTGCCGGTGCTCTCCAAAGCCACGGGATCAAAACCGGACCCGCAATAGAGAAAGAGGATGCGAACGAAAGTTCATTTGTCTGGTAAGCGCGTTAAGCATTAGCTGAATCCGCGTACGATTCGTCTGTCGAAGCTATTTCGATGGGACGACGAAGTCGAGGTCATCGAGCTTCTCATCGGTTGCCAGCTCAATTACCCGCGCGTTAAATCGGTTCGCCACGCCGGGATAGAACATCGCGGCAGGAGGAATTGTCAGATCATCGCCCGCGCCACCCCCGTCGAACCACTCAGGGTTGGCGGGGAAATTCAATCCGAGCACGTATTTCCCCGGTTGTTGAGAGTCGAACACGAAGTACCCATCCTGGTCGGTCTGGGCAGTCTCATAGGACGAGTTGTCTGATTCAATAAGAACGAGCGCCACGTTTGCAACAGTTGTGCCGTCGGAACGCCTCACGTGTCCGCCGATCTTCGCGTGGGGAGACCTGTAGAGCGTTATATCGCGGCAAGTCCCGCTAGTCAGGTGGATCTCGGAATCGTCGGGCTGGTAGGACCCGACGGGCCGCACCGTGATCTTGTATTTGCCGGGAGGCAATGGCGGGAATTCATAGCGTCCATCGGAGCCCGTGACACAGAAGAACTGGTTGCCGTCCGATTGGCGAGTTGCCGCAATCTGCGCGTTCGGGACAACCTCCGAGTCGGATGATTCACCGCGGACTACCCGGCCTCGCAGGACAGCGAGGTCGCCAATCTTCGTCAGGCGGCGGAGGGTCGCGATTTGGTCCTGCGCATCGGCGACGGGAAGACTATCGTTCGCGTAGTAGTCCAAAACAATCGGCTTACCTTTCTCCTCTCGAAGGAAAAAAAGCCATGGGTCCCCAACCTTGAATTCGCGCATGCAGCGCGCCTGCGATGTCAATACCGTCAGCGCAGTCGCGGGCGTGCCCAGAAAGACTTCCGCAGGAACGAGCTGAATTTGGTTTTCGTCGTTTTCGACCGGGGTGACTGCGGAAATCACTCCCACAAAAACGTACGTGTACCAGCCGGCGCGTACACCGCAGTCCTTGAAACTACTCGACAGTCCGGAGTGCGCGCACGCGAACTCTTTGTCTCCCACTTTTTCGAGAGTTATGATCTGCGCTCGAGCAATAGCAGGACAGCAGAACACAAACGCGAAAAGCGCGAGAACGCGGCGGTCACGCATTTGATAGACCTCGATACATGCCACAAACTCTCTCGTTACAGCAATGGACTACCAATTGGAAGCCGTTGGTCCTCCTTTAGATGCTTGCTAGCTCCCGATCAGGCGGATAGCGGAGATGTTCTACCATAGCACTGTCGCAACGTGATGCGCGGTCACTGGATTGAGTGCGGATCCCCACGAAAAGCAGTCTTAGCTGAGTCCAACTAGCTTCTTAAATTCGGGGTTGTCGTGCAGGCAAACTAAATCTGTATCCCTGGCCGCCCAATCTTGGTTGCTGTACCCCACGGCAAAGGCTTTCTTGAGCGTCTCAAGCGCTTCCGCTTTTTTCCCCAGGACGCCGTAGGTGCAAGCGGCATTGTAGAGAGTGCTGGGATCACCGGGACGGAGGGCCACGGCGGTCTGCAAGTGCCGCAAGGTTTCGTCCTCGTGTTCTTTGAAATTCGCGAGTTGGGTAGCCAGCAAGATACGCGCTCGCACGTCTTCCGGCACAATCTCGAGTTGTTGGCGGAGCGCCTTGATAAATCGTTCGGTAACGTGCTCCGCCTCTTTTTGCCGCCCAAGATTTCTTAGAGCGCGGCCAAAGGGGATGTAGGTGTTGTAGTCGTCGCCATTGGCTTCAATAGCCCGTTCCGTCAGCGCGGCGGCTTCTTCAAAGCGGCTGGAGGCGAAATATGCGCGGCCCAGAATGTCCCAGGATCCTTCGCAGTCGGGTTTGCGTTCGACGGCGCGTTGAGCCAGCAGCGCGGCTTCTCCATATTTCTTTTGCGCGTAACACATGCGCGCGCGGGCGACCAGTACCTCCGGCAAGTCCGGCGCCAGCGCGGTAGCGCGATCGCAGGCAGCCATTCCTCGTTCAATCCATTTCGGACTCTGTTCGTGGATTTCATAGATGAGACCGCACAAGTGCGCGATCCCGGCATGGGATAGCGCGAAATTCGGGTCCAGCTGTATGGCCTGTTCGAACATCTGCAGCCCGTATTCCATGTTGTAGCGGCGCGTGTAGCTCCTCCCGCGCAGGTAAAAATCGTAAGCCTGCGTGTTCTCCGTAGGTTTGCGCGCGATGGTTTTTTCTTCCTGCGGTGTGAGCGTGATGCGCAGCGCTTGCGCGATGCTTCGCGCGATTTCCTCCTGAATAGCGAATACATCTTCGAGTTGCCGGTCGAAACGTTCAGCCCAGACCGAATGCCTGGTGGATGCTTCCACCAGTTGCGCGGTAATGCGCACGCGGGTGCCGGATCTGCGGATCGATCCTTCCAGCACGTAGGAAGCGTTGAGTTGCTGGCCAACTTGTTGCGCGGTCACCGGCTTGTCTCGGAAAGCTAGCATTTCCGATCGAGGGAATATCTGGAGCTGCGCGATCTTTGAAATCTCAGTGACGATGTCTTCCGTAATCCCGTCGCGAAAATATTCATCCTCTTTCGCGCCGCTCTGATTCTCAAAATAGAGCACCGCGACGGATTTTTGTCGCGCCGCGCCCGCAACCGCCTGCGGTCCGGAACCCGAGCCCGTTTTTTCCGCAGTGGGACGTCGGCTCGATTCCAGGTCGCGGCTCAACCGCTTCATGTCCGCGCGAAGTTCCGCCGCAGTCTGGCAGCGCAGGTCGGGATCTTTTTCGAGCGTCTTTCCCAAAATATTTTCCATCGCCAACGGTAAGCGCGGGTTCAACTCGTGCGCGGAAGCCGGCGCAGAATGCAGGATGCCGTCAAAAATCATGGCGGGAGTTGCACCGGAGAAGGGAATCGTTCCGGTGGCCATTTCGTAAAGCACCACGCCAAGCGAAAATAAATCCGAGCGCGCATCCAGTTCCTCGCCGCGTGCCTGCTCCGGCGACATGTACGCGACGGTCCCCATCGAGCTGCCCGGGCTCGTCAGATGCTGCGCGTTCACCTCGGGCGCCTGCGTCGGCATCGACGAAGAATCCAACGATTCAGCGGCCTGCCCGGCCTTCGCCGCCAGCTTGGCCAAACCAAAATCCAGAATCTTCGCTTGCCCGCGCTCCACCAGGAAAATGTTTGCAGGCTTTATATCGCGATGAACGATTCCTTTCGCGTGCGCCGCATCCAGCCCGTTCGCGATTTGAATGCCGATCTCCAGCAGCTCTGTCACTTCAATGGGCTTGCCGGAAATGCGGTGCTTCAGCGTTTGCCCTTCCAGCAGCTCCATGGCGATAAATGGCCGGCCTTCAAACTCTCCAATATCGTAAATGGTGCAAATGTTGGGGTGATTCAGCGCGGATGCCGAGCGCGCTTCGCGCCGGAATCGCTCCACCGCTTGCGCATCGCTCGAAATATCGTCAGGCAGGAATTTCAACGCGACGTTGCGCCCCAGCCGCGTGTCTTTAGCTTTGTAAACTACGCCCATGCCTCCGCCGCCCAGTTTTTCGAGGACGGCGTAGTGGGAAATGGTACGGCCAGCAATTGCAGTTGAGGAAGTGTCCGCCACAGGACGTGCATTGTACGCCAGCACCCGCACACAGGCAAACCCGCGCCCATTCCTGTACTTTCTAGCTTTCGGCGAAAGATCCTGACAAACGATAGTGCACGGCTTCAGCCGTGCCATATCGTCATCAAATCCGAGGGGGTTTTAACCCACGAGGTGTCAGGGCTGATGCCGTGCGTCGGTTCACCCCGCGCGAAAAAGGCGAATTAGTTTCGAACGCAGCCCGTCTTCCCGTCGCGATCGGTGAAAAGATGTTCGCCATCCGGACATGGCTGATTCCGATCATGATCTGCGTCCCGTTTCTGATCTCGCTCGCGGTCGCGGTCTCTGTCACGCTGAGCATCTCTCTCTCGATCCGCGTCGCGGCGAGCGGCGTCGTCCGGCTGCGCAACTGGCGCTGCCGTTTGCGGCGTAGAACATCCGGTAACGGACAACGCTAGCAAAAACCCGCTGATAATTAATGCTTTCTTCATTCCATGTCTCCTTGTTGGGTCCCAACGCGAACAGCACCGCCGGGCATTATTGCTAACCATAATTGCATTAATGATGATGCTTTATGTGCGCCTGCGGTCGCTGTCCCATATCGCACAGTTTCCAGTATCTCGATCTCTCGAAAGGAAGCGGCGCGGTGCTAAATTTGCATCGCAACTCGCTATACTCTGCTACCAATTTGGCCCTCAATTCGTCTACCTGCTCAAGTCCTGGGACAAATCGCTGGTAGGCCAAAAGGTTCAACATAGATGATCGCTCGACGGGAAGCGCTTCGCCTGCTCGGCTCGGCCGCTGCGGCAGCCTGGGTAACGCCTCCACTTCGAGGGCTGCATAATCCGGTCGCTCCGAATTTCTTCCCGGCAAAGGGCAATGACGATTCCACTCCGCCGCTCGCGCCCGGCTCCCCGAATTCGCCGGAGCGCGTCGCGCTGATCGACGCATTCAGAAAACAATCCGAAGGCCTGGAACAAAAATACGAAGCTCGCACTTACAAAAGTGACTGGACCATGCCTTACCGCCTTTTCCGCCCGGATGCAAAAGGGAAGTTGCCTCTGGTCATTTACCTGAGCGGCAGCGGAGGCCTGGGCGACGACAACCTGAAGCAATTGCAGTTCGGAAACACTTTCGGCACCCGCGTGTGGCTGCTGCCGGAAAACCAGAAAAAGTTCCCGTGTTACGTCGTTGCGCCGCAGACCGATCGCGGATGGGCGCGTTACGATGAAACCCAAGAGAGCAATGGCAAAGCCAAGGTCATCCCCGCATTAGGCGACGGCTCGCGTATGGCGCTGGAAGTGGTCGATGCCCTGCGCCGCGAATTTCCCATCGACGACGCGCGAAATTAATTTATCCGGAATTTCCATTTCGACTTCCGGACTGGTCCGTAAAGTACACCCAATCCCGTCGACTTTTCAATAGAATGCCGCCGTCCGTCAGCGGCCACATCATTGGGTTTAATCGACCGGTTGAGACCATCCGCGTTAATCAGGGCATAGGTCCGAAGCACCGACCTCCACAATTTTTTTCGCCACCCTGTCGTCTTTTGCCCGCCGTTTCCGATTTCCCTAGTAGAGGCCCCAAAAATGGCTATAGGCCAGGAACGAAGAAATCGATTTGGAAAAACGGAGAATGCAACAATGCAAACACAAAGCAAATTGGCAAAGCTCGCGGTAATCGCCGGTTGCCTGCTACTTGGTTTCACTACGTTGGCGAGGGCGCAGAGCAACGCTTTGCCCACGCTCTATGCTTCGGCTGCCAACGTGCCAACTAATATCCCCGGCATCCGCACGTATGCGGAGCCGCCCAAAGGGTTCAATCCTGTGACGGCCTCCGACGTAGACCTGGCCACCTACGGCTTCCCTCCACGGCCTGACAAACAGGCCGATCCCGATTCGTATGCTCAATGGGAACGAGCTATGCGAGCCGCTAAAGTGCGCTGGAATGGGGAGCTGAAGCCGCTGCAAGGCGGTGGAAACCGGATGACTACTAACGGGTCACGTCTGGCAGAGGTGGTCCACCCCGCAATAAGCGGGCCCACCCCGCTTTCCACTCTCAACGCCTCCGGTATCGTGCTCACGAACAAACTAGAGGTCTGGAGCAATATGTACTCCTTCAACAGCATCCGCATGCTCCTCACTGTACCGACAACCGGGATTCCGTTCGGAGTTAGTTGCGGCGCCGGTGGCCAAATCTACGAAGAGCTCAGTTACGTAGGAATTGACGGCTACATTAATGTTGTCGACGGTCAAAATGTTTTTAATCCCGGTGTATGGGGCGGGACCGATACAACCTTGGGATGTGGCGAACATATAAACGTCGGCTACTTCGCTGCCTTCGGGGCGGGCGGCGCCGACACATACGCCGCGTTTGAGATACTGGAAGGGGATGTCTTCACTGTGCAAATCAACGTGCTCGAAGCGTCTCATACCTCCTCCGTATTCCTGGAAGATGAAACCCTGCAAACCTATAACAGCTACTCCGTAAGCACACCCGACATACTTGGAGACGATGCCGAATGGATAGTCGGGCGTCCTATCGGCGGTCAGGGGCCCGGCCCCGATGGAGTGTTTGCACTGGCCAACACCATCGCTATTAACTTCAATGATGGAGTGGCTACGAACGGAGACTCCAAAACCTACTACCCGGGTTCGCAGGCCACCTCGACATATAATTTCACCATGACTGATGACGCGGGCGACCAACCTACCGAGATAGTGTACGCACAGGGTAGCGCCGGCCGTGAAGGTCTGCTTTCGCTGCTGTTCACCACCGAAGCTTGCGCCTACTCCGGCGGCTGTACTCCCTAACCGAAGGATCTCGCGGGCGGGCTCCAGAACCGGAGCTGTAGAGCTGGAGGGCCCGTCCGCATCCCCCCGAAGACTTGGTTAATGGCCGTTTACCGCTTGATCGAATAATAAATGACGTACAGCCAGCTCAACATGCCGTGAAGCACCATCCACAGGATGGAATGATGGACGCCCCACGAAAGAGTGACGGCCAGCATGCTCCCGAAACCCCAAAAACCAACGCCCGTACAACCGCCTCTATTTTCCATTGCAACTCCAAATGAGCGACGCCGGTGCTATGCCCGAACCGTCGCCGCAATGCCGCCACGCCGCAAACCAGTGCTGTGCAGCATACGTCTGGCATTGAGAAAAAGACTCATCCGTGCGGCGATTTGCTGCGCCACAGATTCTCTGGGTTAGCGTTCATCAAGGGGTCCCTCCGCCAAACTGTCTGTCAAGAAAGGCGGCCTATGAGCCGAAACGCTCGTGCTGTCCACTGATCGAAAGTAATTTTGTATCCCCTGGTGTGTGATGTAGACTCCCGCTCATCTGCAGGACTGAGCTGCATGTCGCCGAGGCGTTATAGCTTGGTGAGCTTTGGCAACTAGCACATAGGCGCCCAGGTGGTACGTAGCGTGCGGGTGCCAACGCAGGCACTTGGAGGGTCTAAAATGGCGAAGAAAATAAAAGCGAAGAAGCGTCCTACACCGCGTAAGGCGATTAAGCGTGTTAAGCCTGTTAAGCGCGGCATTCCAGAACCAAACATTGACGCGGTTAGTGATTACTTGTCCGAAACGAGCTAACTGCGACAAGAATGAGCCGTGGCTCCGATTCCATCGAACCGGCTGGCGTCCTCCCGTTTGCACGCACGCGTATGCATGCGTCCTTCTGTTTGTTGGATTACCCTTCGCTGTCGAGCAGAGGGCACCTGTTACCCTGCTGGATGACGTTACGCCATGAATATAATGAACGCGGTCGCAGGAGCCATTCTTGTTACATTCGGCCTTTTCCTGGTTGGTCTTACGGTTGTCGTCTTCGCGAAACCAGCGATAGCTGAACGGTTTTTTATGTCATTCGCGAGTTCGGCGCGCGCGCACTACACCGAGCAAGTTATCCGCTTACTAATCGGCACGTCACTCGTCATTCGCTCGGCGCAGATGTGGCAACCGAAGGTTTTCTGGATTGTCGGATGGGCCATCGTTTTATCCTCCTTGGTGTTGATCCTCAGTCCGTGGCAATGGCACCAGCGTTTCGGCGAGAAAGTGCGTCCGATGCTCATTCGCCGCATGAAACTATTTGCGGTCGGCCTATTGGCGTTCGGTGTTTTGCTTCTCTACGGCGTGTTTGCTGCGGTTTCCCCATCGCCGGGCTAATTTGGAATACCAGCTTCCGGCACACCCGACTTAAAACAGCAGGCAAGCCCGGATTAGTCGGATTGCCGGAGAAGTGAATTTCCGTGTGGAGCGTCCGATTCTGAGGGAAACATACCTACGGGCACGCAAGGCGATTGTGCGCGCACGCTTGCGACAAAAGATACATCATGTACGGTAACCAACAGGCCAGAGGGGTTCCAACGAGGAGCCAGAGTCCGCGCCAACGATACAGCCAGATTGCCCTAAGCAGAAGTACGGCCCAGATGCTTGAAAGGCCACAGCCGAGCATGAGTCCCAGGTCACCGTTAGAAATGTAAATTGCAACCCGACTCGTGATTGCACAGGCTAACGACGCCGCCAACATCAACCACAGTTTAGTCTTTGGTGCAAAACGCGTTGATTCGTCTTTCATGAGGCGAACACTACCAGATGCTCAAGCCGCACTGGCGTAGCTCTGATTAGTCGGATAACCGAAAACTGACCGATGACCGTACGGTGGAAGCTGTTGCGCAGCTTTCGCCCCGTATGGTAATATTAGGTTGCGTTTGTTGCTTCAGGGCTTGTCCTCGGGGTTGCCGACGCGGTGGCTAACCGTCACACTATCAGTATGTTAGGAGCAGCATAAGTGGCTAAAGAACAAGGTACAGTGAAGTGGTTTAATGCGGCGAAGGGATACGGTTTTATCCAACGCCAGTCCGGCGAGGACGTCTTCGTGCACTTC
>Ga0209006_10004450_pt1 | contig 12717 bp, 17 predicted proteins | sample JacPin_JW_Ref_O2_FD_188567 | JGI IMG/M metagenome (GOLD analysis project Ga0209006, IMG submission 188567) | Forest soil microbial communities from Algoma, Ontario, Canada - Jack Pine, Ontario site 1_JW_Ref_O2 (SPAdes) (version 2) | ecosystem: Environmental > Terrestrial > Soil > Boreal...
TGAAAGTTCCATGCTTTGCGGAATCCTCTTTCCCAACCAACCAACGACTAAATCTTTTTAGCCCGCGTCCTAGCGATCGACGTCGCCCAAAACGATGTCGATCGTGCCGATGCAGGCGATGACGTCGGAAATCAGCTGCCCTGTAACCAACTTTGGCAGCGCCTGCAAATTGATGAACGACGGCGAGCGGAAATGGCAGCGCAGCGGCTTTTGCGAACCGTCGCTTGCGAGGAAGCAGCCGAGTTCGCCGCGCGGTGACTCGATCGACGCGTACGCTTCACCCGGCGGTGGCGCAAATCCCTCGGTGAAAATTTTGAAGTGGTAGATGAGCGCTTCCATCTCTGTCTTCATCTTTTCACGAGCCGGAGGAATGATGCCCGGAGCTTCCGTGCGGAACGGTCCTTCTGCGGGAAACTTCTCCATCGCCTGGCGGACAATCTTCAGGCTCTCGCGCATCTCCGCGACGCGGACGAGGTAGCGCGCGAAGCAATCTCCCTCGGTGCGCGTGGGTACGTCAAATTCAAATTCTTCGTAGCTTGAGTAGGGAAACGCCCGGCGAACGTCATGCGCTAAGCCCGCAGCTCGCAGCGTCGGACCGGTCATGCTGTACGAAACCGCGTCCTCGGCCGACATCACGCCAACGCCTTTCAGGCGTCCCAGCCAGATGCGGTTCCCGGTGAGCAACGTCTCGTACTCGTCGATGCGGCCGGGCATCATCTTCAGGAACTTCTCGACGCGCTCTTTCCAGCCGGTCGGAGGTTCCAGTGCCAGTCCGCCGATGCGGATGTAGCTGGTCATCATGCGCTGGCCGGCGACAAACTCGAAAATCTTCAAAATCTCTTCGCGCTCGCGGAAGCAGTACAAAAACGCCGACATCGCGCCCATGTCGATCGCATGCGTGCCGAGCCAAACCAGGTGGGATGAGACGCGCTGCAACTCCACCATCAACACGCGGAAATACTGAGCGCGCTTCGGGACCTCGATGCCAAGCAGCTTTTCCACGGCCAAGCAATACGCGAGGTTATTGCCGAGCGGATTCAAATAATCCATCCGGTCGGTCAGCGTGATCGCCTGCGAATACGTCTTGTCCTCGCAGGATTTCTCAATGCCAGTGTGCAGATATCCGAGGTCGGGAATCGCCTTCAAAACCGTTTCGCCGTCGAGTTCCAGCAGAATGCGCAGCACTCCGTGCGTCGACGGGTGCTGTGGCCCCATATTGAGGACCATCGTCTTTGTCGGGCCAATCGCGGTTTCAACCGTTTCTTGCCCAAATGGCGTTGTTCCGATCGCGCTCATGGCCGACTCCTGGTATAGCGGGTCGCGATCGCCGGAATGTCGCGGTAGCCCTCGACGGGATAATCTTTGCGCAGCGGGTGGCCTTCCCAGTCGTCGGGAAGCAGAATGCGCCGCAAATCGGGATGCCCGGTGAACTGAATCCCAAACATGTCAAAAATCTCGCGTTCGAGCCAGTTGGCGCCCGGCCAGACCGGAACCAGCGAATCGACAACCGCATCGCTGACGCTGAGCTTCACGCGGATACATAGCTTTTGTTTCAGAGGGATGGAAACGAGTTGGTAATTCAGTTCAAATCGCGGCTCGAGAGGGTAGCGGTCGAGAGCGGTAGCATCGGTGAGGAGGTTAAACTTCAGCTCTTCGGTGTCGCGACACTGCTCGGCAACGCTACGCAGCACCTTGCGAGGCACGACGATCGTCGTATCGCCCCGATATTCAATGACTTCCTCGATCGCGTTGGCGCTCCACGAGCGGAGCTTCGCGACTACACGATTAGTAGTTTGACCACCACTGTCCGTCACAGGTTCCGAATCCCCGCTTGCGACGACCGTTATTTATGCCAGTCGAACGCGCCTTTTTTCCACAGATAGATGTAACCGACCAGCAGGATGGCGATGTAGATGAGCATCTCTACGTAGCCGTAAACGCCAAAGGCATGCGATATCTTGAACATATCGCGGTAAATGTAAGCCCAAGGGTACAGAAAGATCGCCTCGACGTCGAACAAGATAAAGACCATCGCGACGAGATAAAACTTTACCGAAAAGGGTTGGTGAGCGTCGCCCACCGGTTCCACGCCGCATTCATAGGCGGTTTGTTTTGCGCGATTTGGACGCCTCCATCCGATGGCAACGGAAAGAGTCGTCAAAATACTGGCCAGCGCCACCGCGATGATGAGGTGTAAGAGAAGTGGAGCGTAAGCGTGGAGACCTGATTCACTCATGGGCGAAGCGCTATAATAACGAGCGGGCGGCGTTGGGTCAATGCGGCCACTGAAAAAAGTCTGCAGGATGAATCGGCTACGGTCAAATTAGGAAGTGCTAAGGAATGCTTTTCGGTCATAACACCAACGTCACACTCGATGGAACGGTCTTCCACGTTCAAACCGAAGATCGTGGAGTGAACTCGGCCACGCTCGATACCACCGTACATTGCCGCGGCCGCGTGCTGCACCGGCGCACGAATAAATATCACGACTTGCTGCCGCTCGATGCCGAAAAAGAGAAGAGCCTCAAGTCGCGGTTAGACGAGCAACATTTTGGAGTTGTGGAAGAGTTGAAGACGGGCGCTCTGAAAGTCGAGGCGCCGCCTCTCCCTCCACCGCGGCCCTCAGCGCTCGCGCCGGCAGTTTCAGGTGCAGCTTCCAGTTTCGCACCCACTCCGGCGAGCTTGGCTACCAAGACTCTAACCGTGGAAATGTTGAATCCGCGCACGTGGCTCAGCGGGAAGCATGCGACGCTCTATTTGGTTGCGCGCCTGAAGGAATCTGGCACACCGGCCGCGGGCGCTCGCGTTGTTGCGCGGATCGCCGGAGCCGGGGATCCAACAGAGGTAGAGACCGAAGCAAGCGCCGACGGACACGCACGGCTTGAGTTCGACATGCCACGACTGACGAGCGAAGACGCTGCGCTGGTGATTGAAGCGTCGACGCACGATGCGCAAGGGCATCTGCGTTTCGCGCTGCGTGCAAAACCGAAGACTCCCGCCGCCATTTGATTGCGGAGAATACGACAAAATGGAATCGACAATTCAGGTAAATGGGGAAATGCGACCCGCAATTTCGGGCGGCACCGTGATCGATCTATTGCGCGAGCTTGGATTGGACAATGGACGGGTCGCGATCGAGCGCAACCTCGAAATTCTTCCACGGCAAAAATGGAGTGAAACGTTAGTCGTGGCCGGCGACCGCTACGAAATCGTTCACTTCGTCGGCGGCGGCTGACCGCGCGCCTTCGTCTGCGATTCGGTAGCGCCGGCATCCTGCCGGCGTTTTTTCTTTCTTGGATGATTTCGCCGAAGAATTCTAAGCGGCGGATTTGGCCGGCTTGTCTAAATATTTGACCAAGACTACTTCGTTGCCTTGCTCGCTGTAGATCAATTCATCGACGAGTCTGCGCGCCATCAATAATCCGAACCCGCCGGGCCGCAAGCCCTTCTCTTCCCGCACGGCGACGTGACTGAACAAATCCTCCGGCGTCTTGGCATTCGCCGCGTGCCGCACCTCGTCCGGGGAGAACCCTTGTCCGGGATCTTTCACGCGGCAGATGATGGCGCGCCGCGCCTTCACAAATGAAATCTCGACATGGTGGCTCGGATCGAAATGTCCGCCGTGCTCCATCGCATTCATTAAAATCTCGCGGAACGCGGTGACGATATCGGCGCGATCGGCTTCAGAAATATTCGGGTCGCGCACATTCTGCAAAAACAGCACGAGGCGATTCGCGGTTTCGATATCGCAGCGCGCCATTACACGCACCCACTCCGGCGTCGCGGACAAAACTTCGATGCCATCATCCCAGCACGGATCTTCCATCGCAGCGCGCACCGTCTCGGCGAGGGTCTCGGGATTGAACGGCGCGCAGAAATAACTGAACGCGCCTTCTCGCATTGCGGTCAACACGTCGCCGGGCGTCCACTCGTCGGCCAGGATGATCAGCCGCACGTGGGGACGCGAGCCGCGAATCTTGCGCAGAAATTCGATGTCTTCCGGTCCACGCGTCTTTCTTCCCGTGATAATCAGGTCGAAAGGTTCGCGTTTGGCCCGGTCCAGTGCTTCATCGTGATTTGCTGCATGCTCGATCGACCAGCCGTCCTTCGAGAGAACGCCCGTGAGTAAGCTATTCAGTTCCGAGCCGGAATCGATGAGGAGCGCAGTTTGCGTCGCAGACACGGGAGATATGCAACGAGAAGGCATGAGAGAGCCTCCGTGTGCGGGTGCGGGCTGTACTTGCAGCCCGCCTGCACAAGGATGAATTTATTGAATCGCAGCCTGGCTGCGCGTCGAAAAGCTCGCCAGCGCCGCCGGTTCTTCCTCAAAACTCGGAATGACTTGCAGCAGGTGCGTAATCGCCAGCACGGTCTGCACCCTTCCGGTTGGATGCAGCAGCTTGACCTCGCCTTTCTGGCGTTTCAGCGACACGTAGCTTGCGACGATGATGCTGACGCCGGTGCTATCGATTTGTGAAAGTTCGGTGAGATTCAGGAGAAGTTTGCGGCATCCGGCTGCGATGGATTTCTTGAGCTCGCGGTCGAGGATTTCGGTCTCGTCGCCGAGCGTACACCTGCCATGAAGATCGATGATGGTGACGTCGCCTGCTACGCGCTTTGCCAGTTCCAATGCCATTGGCGGTTTCCTTTGGCCCCTATCTTCATGCATAAGGGGCGAACTGGCAATCAAAGAGAATTTGGCGCCGAGCCCGGGGCAAAGGCTCGAATCTAGCGGCTCGGCCAATGCTCTAAGGTATTGGACGATGGAGTTCGGATCGCGTTAGACGCGATCCAGCAGATGGCCCATTTTTTTCTTTTTCGTCCGCAAGTACGATTGCGAGATCTTGTGGACGCGTGGCTGGCAGGGAACTCGCTCCACGACTTCGATGCCGGCTTCTTCCAACTGGCGGACTTTATCAGGGTTGTTGGAGAGCAGGCGAATTTTCTTCGCGCCAAGCTGTTTGAGAATTTGCGCGGAGAAGTCGTAGTCGCGCGCGTCGGCTGCGAAGCCCAGTTTCTGATTGGCCTCCACGGTGTCCATCCCGCCGTCCTGGAGCTCGTAGGCGCGGAGCTTGTTCATCAGGCCAATGCCCCGGCCTTCCTGCGGCAGATAGAGAAGGATGCCGCTGGGCGCCAGGTTGATTTTCTTGAGCGAGAGTTCGAGCTGTGCGCGGCAATCGCAGCGGAGCGATGCCAGTACGTCGCCGGTGAGGCATTGCGAATGGACGCGCACGAGCGGCGCGGTCTTACCGTTGAGCTTTCCGCGGACGAGCGCGACCGCTTCGTCCTGCGGGCCAAGCCCTTTAAATCCGTAAATCGTGAAGCGGCCGTTGCGCGTCGGCAATTCGGCCTGCGCGACGTTCTTTAATGTCGCGCCTCCATTCCCGGAATGCGACTTCGACTTTGGCAAGGTTTTCCTTCGTGATGTTCGAGCCATCGGCAACCAGGAGTTTAGCAGTACGGACATGGAGTTTCTCTATTCGTCGAGTATCAACCCAATTCGATGCGCCGCGAGCCTTTCCGTTGCAGGTCCTGTTCCACTTACTAGAGGGTTTACAACGCCTCGAGAGTTGGCTAGCGTAAACTTTCCTAAGGATGATCGACCCACCGATTTCGTCGCGTGATTTGCTGTTCACGCTGTTGCTCAAGGTTGGCGTCGCTGCTTCGTTTGCGGCGCTGCTGGCACGCTGGAACACGTTCCGCCGCGTGCTCTTCACCGAAGAGCGCGATCCCGACCAGAAGTTGAAGCTGATGCTGTTCATGACGCCGCCGCTGATTGTTGGCGTGGTGTTGCGCCTGGTCGGCTCGCCCTATCGGTTCGCGGACTTGTCTCTTGAGGGTGCGTTCTTGATGGGACTCCTTGGCGGCCGAGTCGTCGGCCCGCTGGGTGGAGCGATCATCACGATTCCGTCGTTGATGGCCCACGAGTGGCTTGGAATGCCGGGAGCGGCGACAGCGGGGCTGGTCGGAGGATTAATTCGCCAGATCATTCCGACCAAGGAAGATCTCTGGAACTTCGGTCCGTTCACGTTTTTGAACATTCCGCGGGATTTGGTGCGGCTGGCGCGGCGCGTGAAAACCTCATGGGAATTGTTGCCGTTGGTAGCGTGCGTCGGGTTGGAGTTAGGACGGGTGGCGTTGGTTTTGGCGACGACGCCGAAGTGGCTGTTCGCGATCGACCCGCACTGGAATTGGTGGCTGATTTTGTCTGTACTGGCAACCGTGATGGCTGTGGCGGTGCCGCTGAAGATCTGGAACAACACGCGCATCGAGATGAATCTCGAGCGGCACCAGCAGTTGCTGCTCAAGGCGCGGATGGATGCGCTGTCGAGCCAGATCAATCCGCACTTTCTGTTCAACACGCTGAATACGGTGTCGTCGTTGATTCGCGTTGACCCGGACTTGGCGCGCGGCGTCGTACTCAAGCTCAGCAATATTTTGCGCCGGCTTCTGCGCAAACACGAGACGTTCGTGTCGTTGAAGGAAGAGCTCAGCTTCATCGACGACTATCTCGATATCGAAGTGGCGCGGTTCGGTGACAATCTGGAGTTTTTGCGCAATGTGGATGAGGCGGCCCTCGAGGTGTTGATACCGAGCATGCTGCTTCAGCCCATCGTAGAGAATTGCCTGAAGCATGGTCTCGCCTCCAAGCTCGAAGGCGGACGAATTCACCTGCGCACGAAAAATGCCGACGGACGCCTGCACATCGAGATCGAAGACAACGGAGCGGGAATCTCGGAAGAGAAGATGCCGCACGTGTATGTGGAAGGTATCGGTCTTAGCAATGTGCGCGAGAGGCTTCGCGTCCTCTACGGAACCGATTTCCGGCTCGAAATTCAAAGCCGGCCGGGCGAGGGCACGCTCATTCGGATCGACATTCCGGAGCTGGTTTCGACGATGCAGACGGTGAGTTGAAGAAGCCTCGTCGGTAATGCAGCAGAAAAGGGAAGTCCGCATGAAGCAACCGTCTCTCAACCTACTTTTCGCGGCGCTTTGTTTTTTGGTTGTGGCGTCAACGGTCGCAAAGAGTGACGTCTTTGTCTCGAGCGCCAGCGTATCGTTTCGAATTTTCACCGAAAAGCAGAGCTACGAGGCGGACGACGAAGTTCAGCTGGAATACCGCATCACGAACATCAGCAACGCGCCCTTATATGTCCCACAACAATGGGCGGCCACCTGCCCGACTGTTCCGCACATTTGGGGCTGGTTTGAAGACAGTTCCGGGAACCATCTTGTCCCGGATTCCACGCGCGATTGCGTCCAGAAAAAACAATCGATTCAGGAACGAATGACCAAAGAGGCCGTTCTCCTCAAACCCGGCGAGCATATTTCGGGGCTGCTGCGATTGGACCCGAAAAGTTTTCACATAGCGGCCGGAAGGTACCGAGTTCAGGCGTCGATGACCGGCTGGGCCGAGGAGACGTTCAGTGCAGAAGAACGCGGTGAGCTCGAAAAGCTAGGACATCCCTTCGTCACCGGCGAGGCTCCCGACTCGCTGACGATCATCATCACCGGCGACCTGCCCGACCACCCGGTCGATCACCGCCTCTAATTTGGAGTGCGGGCGGCTCGGCGCCGCTTTTACCGCGATGCCCGCTCAACCCAAGCGCTAATCGAGAGAACCGTTCTCTTCATTCCGCGCCTACGAATTAACTCGAATCAGCGTAAACCCATCGTAGCCCTTCGCTCCAACGGTCTGAATTGTAGTCGCCGTCACCCGCCCCTCGGCCGCAACCATTTCATGCATCCGCCGCGTGCCCACGATGTCAGGGTCCGTATTTTTCAGGTCGGCGATAGCGCCATCACGTACGACGTTATCGACCAGAATGACCGAACCCGGGCGAGATAGCTTCAGCGCCCACTCGAAGTAGCCCGGATTACTTCTCTTATCAGCGTCGACGAAGATGAAGTCGAACGGGCCCCGCTTTTCGGCGGCCAGCATGGGCAAGGTATCGAGGGCGGGTCCGACGCGGATTTCGACCAAGTGAGAAAGGCCGGCTCGGGCGATGTTGGCTCGAGCTACGTCGGCGTGCTTTTGGCTGAATTCGCAACTGATCAGGCTACCGCCCTCGGGAAGGGCACGAGCCAGCCAGATGGTGCTGTAGCCGCCAAGCGTGCCGATCTCGAGGATCTTTTTTGAATTTTGCATCTGTGCCAACACGAGAAGCTGCTTTCCTTGCAGTGGAGATACGGCGATTGCGGGCAGGCCCGCCGCCACACTGTCGGAAAGGGCTTGATCGAGTGCCTTATCGGGGGAGATCAGGAGTTTGCTGAAGAAGCCGTCTACGTTGGTCCAAGTTTCGTTCGTCGTCATTCTCGGGTTCCAGTTGGAGTTGCGCGGTCTGCGCTCGAATTCCAGTGTACATCGAGGGTATGAAAGGGACTTGACATGTCGCTTGTGTGTCCTGTAATTTCTGTACAGACAGAAATAACGGTAGTGACGGGTTGTACCGTAGAGCCAGGAAGGCAAGAGTTCGACGCCGGTTAGAAAGGCCTGGCCGGGGCTGAATTGACGGTAAAGCGGCGCAGGAAGCGCCGCACCCCAAGGAGAGTGCGATGACGGAAGGGAACAAATTCACGCTGACGCCGGTGGCGCAGAAATTCATTTTGCACTGGGGTGAGATGGGTACGCGCTGGGGGATCAACCGCACGGTGGCGCAGGTACATGCACTGCTGTTTCTGTCGCCGCATCCGCTGCCGGCGGATGAGATCGCCAAGACGCTGGCGGTGGCGCGCTCAAACATCAGCACGAGCCTGCGCGAGTTACAAGGATGGGGCATTGCGCGCGTTGTGCATGTTTTGGGCGACCGCCGCGATCACTTTGAGTCCACCAAGGACGTCTACGAAATTTTTCGCATCGTGTCGGAAGAGCGCAAGCGCCGTGAGATCGATCCGACGCTGCGTGTGATCAGCGAATGCGTCTCGGAATTGAAAGCGAATCCGCAGGGCGACCTGTATACGCGAGAGCGGCTCGAAAGCATGCTCGAATTTTTGACGGGCATGACGGGATTGTTTGAGGAAGTTGTGCGCATGCCGACCGGCGCGCTCAAAGGCGCGATGAAATTGCGAGGCAAAGTTGTGACATTGCTGGGACAAAAGAAAGCCGCGACCGGCTGAAAATCCCAAGCCAATAACTCGGGCCAGGCGAAAGAATGCCCGACATTTTGGCGGAGGGCGACATGCGACGGGGATGGCTTGCGCTTTGCACCGGCCTTGGATTTCAAGCCTTGTTGTTCGGTATCGGGCTTCTCGTGCGAACGCCCCAGATTCCTGGCCACCCACCTGTGCTTTCTCCGCTCCGATTTTTCAGCATGCCTGGTTTCGTGTTCATGTCGCTGGCGGTGGACTCCATCCGCATCATGTGGTCGTTGCATCCGCAATTGCTGCAACTGTTGAGCATTGCCGGAAATGTCCTCTTCTACAGTGCGCTTGCATATTTCGTTTTGTGGCTGCGTACGGCGAAGAAGGTAACGCAGGCGGAACTTCGATCCGATCAGAGGAAAGTCTGGCACCGAACGCCTTTGATGCGACGAGTATGGCTCGCGCTCGTAATCGGGGCAGCAATGGCGGGACTCGTCGCGTTCGCAATGTTCGCGAGGTTCACGCACGTCCTTCCCAACGGTGGCACCGAGACGATGTCACTCGAGTTGTACCATCCGTGGCTGATGACCCTAAGCCTGCCCGGAATTGTCTTCTTTTGGCTCACCGCGTTGATCACCAACATCGATTGGAACTTGCACCCGCTGTTGGGAAGAGTTCTGGTCACGATCGGTGACGCCGCCTTTTACAGCGTAGCTGCATACGTAGTGTTGCGGCTGACGGCGGGTGTATCGGAGAGGTGGAAGGAGAAGTAACGATGATTTCTCTGGCGTCGGAATTCACGGATGCGAAAGGGCGGCACGCTCGCGGTTGGTTTTTCTTCGATGCGGAATGCGGATTTTGTACGCGGATCGCGCGATGGCTGGCGCCGATCTTGCGGCGCCGCAGCATGGATGTGGCGCCACTGCAAGATCCGCGCGTGCGCGCACTGCTGGGCTTGTCGCGGGCAGACTTGATGCGCGAAATGCGCGTCGTAATGGCGGACGGTACGCACTCCGGCGGAGTGGACGCCGCCGTCGCTCTGGCACGCGAGATCTGGTGGGCGCGCCCCCTGGTATGGTTGGCAGGAATTCCCGGAATGATGAAGCCGCTGAGACACATTTATCGATGGATTGCGGAGCGGCGACACTGCACGGCGGCGCACTGCGAACGAGCCCCTTCCTAGTCGCTATTTTCCAGCTTCAAAACGTCAACTATGCTGAGGCGGCGCGGGTTTCGGCTAGGACGCGCTGATAGTAGCGCTCGTATTGCGGGATGACGTCGTTGGCGCAGAAGCGGGACTTGGCGTTCTTGCGGGCGAGGTGCCCCATTTCGCGGCCGCGATCGGCGCGCGAGAGGATGTCGAGCGCGTATTGGCCGGCGGCCTTGACGTCGCCAGGTTCGACGAGGAACCCGTCCACTCCGTGAGTGACGACTTCGGGGATGCCGCCGACGTTGGTGGCGACCACGGGGACTTCGCAGGCCATGGCTTCGAGCGCGGCGAGGCCGAACGATTCGAGTTGCGAGGGGAGAAGGAAGAGATCAGCGGAGCTTAACTTTTCGTAGACGGCGTTTTGCTTGCCGAGGAAAAAGACATCTTTTTGCAGGCGCTTCTTGCGGACGAGATATTCAGCGGCGCCGCGATCGGGGCCGTCGCCAATCAGCACGAGCTTGGCGGGCATTTTGGCGCGAACGATGGCGAAGATTTCGACGGCGTCGGTGATGCGCTTGACCGGACGAAAATTCGAGAGGTGCATAATGATCGGCTCGCCGTTGGGAGCCCACTGCGCGCGCTGTGCTTCATTTGGGACGCGCGTGTAGAGGTCGCAGTTGACGAAATTGGGGATGACCTCGATGGGCCGCTTGATGTCGAATTCTTTGATCGTTTGCTGGAGCAAATAATCGGAGATCGCGGTAACGCCGTCGCTTTTCTCGATGGAGAATTTCGTGATCGGAAGATAGCTGCGATTGCTGCCGACAAGAGTAATGTCAGTTCCATGCAGTGTGGTCACGAAGGGAAGCCGTCGCGGCGCAGCCATCGAGCGGGCGAGCATGGCGCTGACCGAGTGGGGAATCGCGTAGTGAACGTGCAGCACGTCGAGCGCCTCGGCCTCGAAGACTTCCAGCATCTTCGTGGCGAGAGCGAGCGTGTAAGGCGGATGGTCGAAGAGCGGGTAGGATGCGACTTCGACTTCGTGGAAGTGAATATGTGGATCGGCCGTATTCATCCGAATCGGCGGGGCGTAGCTGATGAAGTGGATGTCGTGGCCGCGCGCCGCGAGCTCCTGGCCGAGCTCAGTCGCGACAACGCCGGAACCGCCATACGTGGGGTAGCAGGTTATGCCGATGCGCATAGAATAGGTTCCGTCATCCTACACTTTTTGACGACTGGGACTGTTATCGCGATGTAACAGCGCGTCCCCAGGCAGAGACTTCGAGACTACACCTGGAGCCTGGTTGGGGCGCGTTCTTCTGGGTGGATTAGACGCAGAGAAGGGGCGAATCGTGACACGAGCAGGACAGGCGCGAGGCAAGGCGAAAAGAGGTTCGGCGGAAATGGCTGGAGTTGCGCGACGGGCTCTGCGTCACAGCCACGCAATACAGTTCCTCGGGTTCTCACTCGAGGCGATAGACAAAGGCTGGGCCGTGATGCGACTGAGAGCGGACACACACCACAAGCAGATTCATGGCGTGGTGCATGGAGGGATCTTGGCGGCACTGGCGGATACGGTAGGCGCGATGGCTTCGTACACCGTCGTGCCGCTGGGAACGGCGATCGCGACGATTGAAATGAAGATCAATTATCTGGAGCCGGTCCCTGTCGGGACCGTAAGGGCCGAGGCGAACGTACTGCGTGCAGGGCGAAATTTTGTGGTGACCGAATGCGACGTGTTCAGCCCGGCGGGAAAGTTGTCGGCTAAGGCGCTGATCACTTACGGAGCGGCGGGCGGACACTCGATGGAGAAGAATCCAGCAAGAGAGGGAAAGAGATAGCGATCAAGATCTGCCAATCGGATTTTATCGGACGCTGGTAATCCAAAAAGACCATCAGCGAGGTTTGGCGACCCTTCCGAGCTCGAAGGGACTACTCCTCAGAACCCTCGTCGCCGTCCTTGTGGACGTACTTGATCACGCGCTTGAAAACCAGCAGATTCGGCTCGCCGTGACGCGTCAACTTGATGCAATCGCGGTCGTACCATTCGACGGTGCCGCGCAGAATCTCGCCATTATCCAAAACGATGGCCATCTGCGTGCGCGCCTGCATCTGCTTCACCCAATAGAAATTCTCGGCGTGAGTAAGCTCTGGCGGCGCAGGTTTCTTGCTCGGAGCAGGCCCATTGTTACCGCCGTTGCCATGCTGTCTTGGAGGCACTTGATCCTTCATGTCCGCAAATCCAGGGCGGAACATCCTGCGGTTCACCATGACTGCTCCTTATAGGTGGGGGTCGTATCTTTTCGTATGATGCATGCGCCCCGAACCGGGTTACAGTGCGAAAAAGAAAACTGCACGTGTCCCGATTAGCCCTTTGGACCAGTCGACTTCATCGATGGGAACCCACTTCGCGTTGTGAATTTGGCGCCAAAGAGGCGGCCAACGCGTCAAGACCGAGCTGTCGATTCAGGTTGCGGCGCGAGCCC
>Ga0209006_10004451_pt1 | contig 12712 bp, 11 predicted proteins | sample JacPin_JW_Ref_O2_FD_188567 | JGI IMG/M metagenome (GOLD analysis project Ga0209006, IMG submission 188567) | Forest soil microbial communities from Algoma, Ontario, Canada - Jack Pine, Ontario site 1_JW_Ref_O2 (SPAdes) (version 2) | ecosystem: Environmental > Terrestrial > Soil > Boreal...
TTGAACTGTTAATATAAAGATGCGGAATCCGGAGGACTCGCTGGAAGTACGTCCAATATATGAGTACGCCGTTACTTGTCATACGGTCTCCGTTCTGTCAGTGTAAGGCCTCCGAAAAGAACTTGATTTGGGCAAGATAGTCCATCGGGAAATCGGTGATGCGCTGGCATGACAAGTCGGAGTTGATAAGAGCATTGCCGACCGGCACATGAAGGTATGCCTTGATAATTCCTGATAAGAGTATCTCAACTGGTCAGCGGTGTGGTGGAAATATATCACATACATATTTCTGGTAAGGATCTGCTCAATGTTTAGCTGTGAATGTATTGATTGCAGCTCACCCGGCACTGATAATAAGCAATTATAATGTAATCGCCTCAATGTAAAAGTTGCGCCGCACACGTAGTCCTGGCAAGTCGTTGAGCTACAGATGAAATAGATACAGCTCATGGAGAACGGCTGACAAGCAGTCTTTTTATTATTATAATACATTCTCATGATATGAAGACTCTAGCTGATCAAGAGCAGCAGGGATGGGTACCATTCCCATATCATCCATGGTTAGAAGTATGTCGTCGTCACTCAAATCACCATCTCCCAGACTCTCGCAGTCACTGCCATGCTCGTCCTCCCATTCCTCGTCGTCACGATTGCGGAGGTCGAGTTCGGGTTGGTCAACATTGGATTCATCGTCATTGAAAATCCGGCTCGCTTCGGCTGCATTCACAAATGCACATGGAGGATCGGAGGTTGGGTATCCCATGGAAGAGGCGCCATTTAGCATCACAGGGGGCGACCCAAAGTGGGTGGTTTGACCATGGCCATGGGAATAAACATGTCCAATCGCGAGGCCCCGGTGGTAACGCATCAGCATGTTGCGGTCTGCAAAGCTAGATAGATTCAGAAAATATAAGACTCATGATAAGATACAGGGAAAAGTTATGATCGCACCGATTGACGTAGTAGTACCGCCAGTCTTTCGAATCCGCTGCGCAACGTGAAAGGCCAATTCCATCACGATGAACGGTGCCCACTGCAAACTTTGGTATGAGGTGACATCCTCTCAAGACATCCCTCGGATCCACAAATCCAAATGCACCGTCACTGGCGATAGGTGGAAATTGAATGCAATCCAGACGAAAGTCCTTCCAATCAATCGGCCTGGTTCCAGTGTACCGGAACCACCGAACCCATAAAAAATCCAACCTCCTTGACGCATAATCAAGCCTCTCTGGCCCTGTGTAAATGACATTAGTATGAAAAATCCCAAGGACGCGCGCATATAAAAATGCATGATTTGAATTGGTCTCGGCATCGTCGGGGCTTACAAGCAGCATGACGTCACGGTGGGAGGTGCGAGGATTGATCACATCCTGTGATCGTCGGACGTCATAGGTTGTGTAATTGAATCTAGCGATGTGATGGCGGTAAATACAGTCGTTTTTGAATAGTACTGAGTCGTGGGCGGCTTGGGCTTGGCCATCCGCACTAAGGATTGCTACATCTTCAAGACCAGGGCTCTGAACGAGCGGTTGCGATGGGTTGTCATGGGCGTTAGCTGCAATCTCCTGAGACAAAAGTGTCTTGATCCGAGGAAGTAAATGGTCTTTCAGTTTAGGAATAAAATCCTGATGAGAAATTAGGACATTTATGTCTCCGATCGAGGTGGAATAATTTACCTTGATCGCAGGGTCATCTGCATATTTCTGTAAGAAGAGCGAAATATTTTCAGGGTAGTTTTGGGATCTCCCGATAACGTGATGCACGTCAGGTGTGGGGTGCACGTCCTCTCGCATAGGCTTCCCAGCCTTTCGGTATCGTTCCCGGATACGACGGATACGAGTCTGGCGTCGCTCGATCCGCGTCAACTGCCCTACAAAGTTCTTGCGACTAGTGCGGGTGTAGCGCCCTTTTGCTGAGCGATGCTCCAGCTCGCCCTACATAGAACATTTTCAAGTGCTTCAAAAGAAGTTTCGAATTGAGAATAAAACTGCTCACCAGCTCTGTTGAATAGGAGTCCGTCGTCCCATATTTTCTAATGGTAGCAGTATAGTCGCCGAGCGAATGAATCTTGTATGTATTGAGATTGAAATGCTTGAGATGTCGAGCTTGGCCATCCGTCGTGGGTTCCTTGAATTCGACAGTTGGCTGGACTTGGTCGTCTGGATGGGCATCGGCGGATTGAAAATGGGGGGCTGCCTGACGGTATGCACCATTTTGAGAGTGCTTGGCGCTTGATTTCTGATTTGCCGCCTTCTTGGCCTCGCGACGACTACGAGCCCTGACCTCCCGTTCAAGCTCACGGGTAATGAAGGCGGGACATGTCGTTTCACTGAATTCGCGAAGTTTCTCACCAAGAGAAACCGTGGTATTATCCATGACGTCAAGTGTGCAGTCATTATGCATACGCAACTTTGCCAATCCGTGCCAATGTGCTGCAACAAAGAGAAGCTCCGAGATTTGCTGGTTGTGTGGTTCAGGAAGTAATCCATCAAATACAGGGATGGCACACTGATACTATGCATTAAAATCATTGCAATTTGAATCATTACATGGTCTATGTACCTGCATTAAATTCTCGAAATTTCGTGCTGCCATGTTTTTTAAGGCAGAAGTATTTGTTGAGAAACGTCGGATAGAGTCTCTTCCAAAAGATGGAATAAGCCTGTACCTTTAATTCAAAGTCAATCTCACAGTAAAGGGAACAGTACTTGAGTATTTACCGGCGATCCAATTCGGCAACAAGATTGGGACCGTCATGCGATTCAAGAATACGAAGAAGGTGCATGAATAGCGCCTTCCAAACGCCGAGTTCGAATTCGTGTAACAAATCCACAAGGAGCATCACATAGAGATTGAAGCCGAAGGGGGCAAGTCTGCTCGAAAAAGCGTTCTAAAAGTCAAAGGTCAGTGCCTTCCATAGGTTGACTCCCGAAGTATGCATACCGTGTTCGGAACCAACGACTTCTCTTTGAGTAATCTCTCCACAGCCGAGCTATTGACTTGATGATTTTCCTGGTAGATAAGCTTCCTTGCTGCAGAAACTAGATGCCGCCGATTATGATCATCGACGCGAGCCAATATTACACGATTTTGCATGTCGTCAGCCATCCCGAGCTTATGGACGTCGGCCAGCGGAGTAAGACACCGCGGGCAAGGGCATTGACCTAGATTACGAATGCTCGCAAGGAGAATTCTAAAAAAATTGATAAATATGACTTGACACGATTTCATTGAAGAGATATAAAAGACTTACTTCTCGGGGTAATCGGCCGAGTATGAAAAGATTCGTGGATAGAAGCGCCTTTTGATCCCATCACAGCAGGTGACGACGATGCCATGCTGCCAAGCCTCAACAAATTCATCGTCAAGAAGGATCGCCCATTGCGCGTGCATGAGCTCCCGAGCACAATGCGTCATGTATGGGTCACTCGGGGCTTTCCCACCTGCAGTCTGTGTGGCTGCAAAATCTTTGAACGCGTCTGGCAGCTATTTCTGATAAGTAGAATTGAAAATGCAAAGGGATATGGACTTACCGATTGGAAATATGCAACGTGGTGACAGACATTACAAGACGGCTTACATCGACGATACTTAGATTCGTTGCCAAAGAACATGTAGAGAGGCCATAGTTTTGCGTCGCCAAACGAGGTGAGGTGGGTAACATCAGACGAAAACATCAGACCAACAACCACCCGTGGTAGTTCGCATCCTGGCTCCGCTGGTGAGTCTTGAAGGTCACGATGGGCATCGATGAATGCCGGGGATGTGTAGAGCTCGCCGTGCACTCGCACGCTGCGTTGCATTCCTTCCGGTTGCCAGTTGAGCTCATACGGCTCATAGTGAAAATGTCGATTGTCAGTCGACTCGGAAAGCCTCTCACGAATCACGGAGATTAAGTTGCGGTGGTAGAAATCGGCCACGGTGTAATCTTGAGGACCAGCATGGGGATCCGCCAGGACTCCTCGACGAGGGTGGTACGGAACAGAAATCGTCACCGGGGTATGCAGCCATCCGGCATCCTCATCTAACCACTCATCTCCCTTGTCATTTCCCAGAGTATTGTTGATGTCATTCCAATTAGTATCTCGAATGTCCTCAGGATGAAATTCTGGATCACCAACAATATGTACAAGTTCTTTAAAACTCGACTGTGACTTCTGGATCCCTCCATTCCAGTACCAGTCACCTAAGCGGAAGGAACTTGAGTTGGGATATGGGTAAAATGACGGCGGATCAAGGATAGAAGACGAAGACGGAGGTGGGATATCTGATAGCTCGTCTAGTTGACTGTACTCCTCTGGATCATGCGACGGAAGCTCCAACGCATGATATCGTCGTGACAGTCCAAATACATTGCGTTCTGTCGTGAATGTTTGGCGAAGCCGACGGCGTAGTGAGTCGAACCCTGAATGCAATGGAGACGTTCTCCCACTGGTAATCGTTGGCGAGGAATGATCGCCGGTGGAGGCAATGTTTTGCGCAAGAGGTGGCGGAGGTAGTGGCGGCGGAGGTAGCGGTAGGAGATCCCTAAACCGCAGAGGGAGCCGACGATTCAGCCTGCGTGTCCAGGGTCTCCGTTCCATCATGGTCGTATCAGTGTCCTCCGCATCTGCTTGGTGAACATCTGCAAAATCGTTCGGAATCTAAGCGAGCGATTAGTGAATGATAGATTTTCATTGACATAAAAAAATAACAGACCTCTTCCGCTGTTGCTAAGCTTGACTCCAACACCAAACCCGGGGCTGTAGGAACTTCGGGAGTGTCGGTTTGAATACGACGCCTTTTGGAGCCTTGCCAGAGTTGCTTTGCCTTGTCCAAAGCGCTAGCGAGTCGCTTTTTAGACGATTGACACGTGCGCTTGTGGTTGGTGAAAGCGCTAAGCTTTGAGAAAGATCGGCCACAGACACAAACTGAAGGACCCCCAATATCCATTGAATGGATCGGTCGTGTGCACGGGGGTTTGAAGGGCCAAGGTGGTAAGAAAGATCATCGAGGACCAATGGAAAGAACAGACTCACGGCCTCTCAAAAAAATGGGGGAGTGATTATGACTCATGTACTCATGAGTCATACAATTAGACGGCCAGCCGTAATATTTTTACATAAATAACACTTGCCTCGCAACCAGTCCGAGTCGAGCCGGAACCTGAAGGCCTGAAGCTTGAAGTTCAAGTACTGATAATTGAAGGTCGAATACGGCGCCCCGGCCTTTCCTTGAATCACTTCTTGGAGCACTAGCAGTGAGCGGATCTTCGGACTTGAACTCGGAGTAGGAAGTGCGGTAAATAAACAAGTTCAATTTGCCATCAAAGCCCGTTACGTAGTCTATACCCATCATGTCCGCCAATATTACAACGAGTTCAAGTTCCGAGTCTGAGCCCGAGAAATTAGATCTTATACTCAAATTTCGAGCCATCACGGAGATCTTACACGCACTCGGCAAATCATCACTCAATATTCAGCCACGAACCATGCATGTCACGGACCATTCCGAAACTCCACACTCGAAAGCCGAACGCAACAGTCTCCGGGCACTAGTTGCCCTCGCCACACTTCTTGTCAGGAACAACGAAGTCGCAGCCGTAGCAACAAAGAACGGTCCCGTTGGGCCTAGCAACAAAACTCGTCTCGAAATCATCGCCTGCGGTCAAGACGAGGACGATGATATAGAATCACCAGTGGGCCGATCGTATACCGTGTCAACGAATCCTCGGACCCACTCCGATCTCGATCCCACCAGCAACAAGCACGACGCATTGACCTTTGGAGACCGTACGGGTCCTACTGTCATCACTCCGGAGGCAGGCCCAACTCTGACACTTGCGGATCCACTTCCATATGTTATAGAGACTTGGTAAGCGCCATCTTTGTTGTTGAATTGAATTTTCTGATTCACTACTATCCTAGGGGTAAACAGACATTTCAAACCCATGGAGCGGCGGTAATCAGCCTTCTCAACCAATCCAAGGACTCCAAACGGCTTCCAGAGTCGGCTGCTGTGGGTCTACCAATATACATAATCGCAAAATGCTACCGGAAGATGTATCGTCGAATGACGTCGAAAGTTTCTGCCCGATTTCTCAAACCTATAACCTCACTCACCGAACGCGACATCAATGCTGTCATTCAAACTTCGTTTTCGATTCCAAATACCACGGGGTCAAAGAAGCGCGATTTGGACTTCGCCAAGATGCTGTCACAGCCATTCATGGAGAAGATCTTAAAGGTTAATGACCTGGAAATCCCCAATCTAATGCAACATTCACGCGAAAAATCACACCCGATTTACAGAGCACAAACATGCCGTGATTTCCATCGGTTGCTCTGCGCCCTTCTTGAAGGCTATCAGAAATGTCTGTCCCATCTTCAGAGAACTTTCACAAAGATGACGCCGCAAACACTACTCGAGAACAAGACTCAATTTCAAGACGCTATTAACATCACATTAACGTACATGTCGGCTCTCCGGACGTTAATCCAGTCCTCCGCAATCTCGGAACATCTAGAAAAATTCCATCATGTCCTTGATGTGGAGGTTGGGAATAAAGGGGTTAATGACGATGACGATGACGAGGAGGAAGAAGAGGATACAGACCTTATTGGAGTTCAGCCAATGACGATGATCGGGGGGGTGGAACCACTCTCCGTATGCAATGCATACAAGCGATGGTTGCGTCTTCAAGTCACTTACCTGGAATCCGCCGCCGTCCTTACGAAACTCGCATCCAAGTTCCCCAACAATGCCGCCTCCACCTCACCTGGTAACGCTGCCCCCGATGACGAAATCATGTCCATCAAAGTCATTGCCATTGGTCATCAAGGATCACAGATGCACCCCTGGGAGCTGGTAATAAGGGATATCATAGGTCCGAATGACACGATTCTTCCTGCTGACGACGCGATCAATCTCATACGAAGATTAATGTCGAACGATCCCGTATTAAAAAGGACCTTCTCTCGGTTGTCCACGGGTGAGGGATTTCGCGGCACGTTGCATTGTGAAGCTTGTCTGGCAAGCCTTATGCGTGCTATTTCAGGGGGCTTTGGCAAGAATATTCAGATTGAATTTGCGGTGTGTCTTTCCCTAAAATTGACATACGAATCTAAAGTAGCGTGGTGTAGGATGTGGACCAGAACTTCATCGGCGTATCCAAACGATGCTGCCCCGTGTGTTCCCGTTTACTGAGTATATTGGGAGGCCAAACGCCAATCCAGATACAAGGCTCCCACAAGACCATTTATCCATGTACATTGCCGCCATGGTTGCCTACCCCTATACTCCAAACAATGGTAACCCTTTACGGCCGTGAGCTAAAACGCGTCCTACGGAAACTATGGCAGACACAAGATACAATGAGAAAGAGGACGGAATCCGCGGAATCTCAAGCCATGTCGCCGCCTTCCAGCGAAGACGAGGATGAATCATCCCTGAAGGTTCAGTTCGACCAACTGAATATTATAGCGTCCTCCGAGTCGGCTTGGAACACCATAGTGTAGGTTTTCAGACGTTGTTATGTATTAATTATGCGTATATTTTATTTTGTTGTATCTGTACTGTAGCATCACTCCTAGTGCTAGTCCCCCGCTATGCTATACTAGTGACCATTTTGGTCTTTGGGACGAAAACATGGCGACCGATCCGGTAATCCGATCGCCTGATCGGCAACTACAAATAAGTTTCTCACGCACGAGACCACGGGCTTCAAGTTTCCCGTCAATACCCGAAACGCCCACCAACCGCACCACGAGCAGATTACCGTATGCCCTCCACGATGAAGGGCATCCTCAAGGCAGCCAGACTACCCATGAATTTGCCACAGGTCAGGCTGAATTTATTGAGGATATTCGAATTCAATGACCACTTCAGCAAATTTTATAAGGTGACAACTATAGACCCACCAAGCATCGCGTACGACCTTTTAAGGCCCCTCGGGCGGGATTCTTGATCAGCGGACAGTTAGCAACTATGTTGACACCGCTGTACACTTACTTACCCTCGGATTTGTGCAGAACTGGAAGAGGTCGGACCTCTCCATCATCTGCAGCTTATGGATGAGATCGGATTATTGATAGAATCAGGTCCCTTACCTCGCGGAGGGTATGCCTTCACAGGTACGCCTATCTTGTTGTGTATGCGCTCCATATAAACTTGAGCGGCGTTTGAGTCGCTAAATAAAGATTGGAAAGGTGCATCGACAACTCACCGAAGTATCCGCAGTTGCCTTCCGCGCATCCTGCAACGTATTCGCCCGAAACGCGACCGGAAGTGACAACGAATATCGCCGCTTCCACGAAGGCACGCTGTTCCTCTGGCCTTAAGGGGCAGAGGCAGCAGGGGCCGAGGAATTGGTGCGAGAGACGATGCGCACGCAATTCTGAAGGCGTCACACGTGCTCCCCCGACGTTGAGCGGCCTATTAAGATCGAATTAAGGTCAGCCATATGATGTCACAGCGGCCAGAGCGGATTATGGCGGTACACACCATTCCCATAACCCAAGATCGCCAGTGTCGCCATCGTATTGAAGAACGGCATGGGTGGAGGTCCGAATCCGGTGAAGAAGTTTTCTTTGGCTCCGCAAAAGAAGAGACATGGTGGCGGTGGTCAATGTGATATGAGACGTGCGTTACTATTGCTCCACTTAAACTTAGAGACCATTGACCATAAATTCAAGTACTTATAGCTTTTTTTTTTCTTTGCGTCCGCCGTCACGCGTATTCAACAAAGATATACAGTCGAGTCATTTCCAAGTCGTGACTCATGCGCCAATCAAGTAATATAAATGGTACGATTCGCCAATCAGGCAATATGAATCGTCAATCAGGTACTAAGGTCGAGTCATACGAACTTATGAATTTACGTTAAGTCAAAAAAAAAGCTGATAAACGCATGCTTGAGCAGCAAGGCGTCTCATCACACCCACCACTAAAATCAGTCACTACCAGTAGGCATGTCTTCCGAATCCCGTCTGCAATTCCAATACCCCCCCTTTCCTCGATACTCGATCTTTGCTTACTTCGATTTCCTTCAGCCGCCAGCAAAATGTCTCTGGAGGACAACGGGACTACAGGAAGCAAGAGAGCAAATACCTCGGCCCTTCAACTAGGTCCAAGGAAGAAGCCGTACGTTATACAATTTATTTATTTCACTGATCACTAGAAACCGCCTTGATCCATACTCACTGCATAGAAGTCTGACGGATCCGCTCATCCACCACGGCCGCCATTTCGGTCGGACTATACATGCCTTATGCAACATTTCGGCACTTCTTACGAATGGCCTTTTGCGTCTCGGTGAGTTGGCGGGAGAACCTGAGGAGTCATTCACCTATGAGTGAGTACTTCCACACTCATTCTACAGTGACTGTATTTCTTTTGCAGACAACGACGGGAGCACCGAGTCTTTGAGGCGTTATTGCAGATGGTGCCGGGCCTCGAGGACCACCTTATGAATGGTCCCGAGGAGAACATCGTGCATATTGCTGAAATGGTACGTTCAGTCAACATCTGACTATTAAATTTTGACTACCTTCCCTTGAAAGATACAGAAGGGAGCATCTGGTGCCAGGTCTGATGATACAAAAAGCCTCAAAGGCCCAATCTTGGACTGGATAACACCCCGGGGTCAAACGCTCAGTCCCCCTCTCTCCCGCAACGTTAAGACGGATCGTGGTTTCCATCACGAACGCACAGGAGCGCTGCTCTGTCCTGCGGGGTTAGCCTGGTCGTGCATCGAGTGCGTTTATTTGCGTATCCTTCACAGTTTGAATCCTTACCTGAAAAAGAATTAAGGAGAAACTACGGAGTGGGGAAATGGTCATTCCCGGCGATCAATGGCCATTGTTCTTGTATGCAGGTTACGACTACGATCCGGAAGATCCTTGGAAAGGTCTGTTCCGAAGCCAAATCCTTATCTCGGCGAGTCTTGCATTCCATTTTTTTGATACATTTGACTAATGTAACTTATGTAGGCGTACAAACACGTCTTTACATCCCCCAGCTCGGTAGAAAAGGAGTCCAAGGCTACGCGATCGGGTAACGTGCGCATCCACGGCATGACTAGCGTCACTCCCGCGTCCCTTGCTTACATCGCCACTCAGGTAATTGCCATTGACTAGATCAACTCCTGTGCTTACGGTTATTTCAGACTCGCTTTGCCCTCAGCTCATCGGCGGTTTTTTCCAGATCGGACACAGTGACTGACTCCGAACGTTTTTACAGCAGTGTATTAGAACTTTTCGAGGACGTGGAGGAGAGGGAGGAGGTCGAAGACCTCATCGTCTGGTGGAATCGGTACGTGGCGCCGTCTCTTTCAATGCACAATCACTAACCAATTATTTAATTTTCAGACACATATTTCCTAGTTACTCCTCCGCTCAACGAACCGTCACCAAGAACAGTGCCTTAGCGAAGATCAAGGAAAAGAGGGCCCAGAGAAAGGCAGCAACAGCAGCAGCAGCAGCAGGAGAGGCAATTAATGGTGCCATATGACCAGCGTAGCACTGATGTATACGTATGGCGATTTAATACTGGCTTGATATCTCCTTGTGTCAGCTAAGAATTAATTGCGATTCCCTTTCACCCCGATAGCGCTCGACCACATCCCCCCATTATGGTAACTGTAAAGCAAGCAATATCAAGTAGGCGTCAATTGTGAAAATCACCAGCCTTGCCAACCATTATACCGGTTATCCGTACCTGCTGTTGTTATTGATATGGGCCAGCCGACGCAAACCTGAGCAAGTCAATACCTGCGTGGCAGTGGTTGTAGTCTCCACAAACGCTACTGTGTATTATATGGCTAGATACTACTGTCGATTCTTCGTCACTAATTCTGCAGTTGATCAGAACTGACATTATTTATTTAAATAAATGCAATTGTTACGTTGTTAGATACTTCTGGGGACATCTGGCAACTCTGACGCCGAGTTGTCGTTTCCACACAGCCCGAGACACTTTGTGAAATCTGTCAACTCAACTGTCTTAGATCTAACATTACCAGGGGATATACAATAATTATATATATTATTTGGATGATTTGCCTTACAATGATTTGTAACCCTTTATCATTTATGAGTCGATTTCCCGATGCAGGAACTTGAATGAAGTGTTTATTCAAACAAACACCAACGTGCACAAACAACTGTAAATGGCGCGAACCCCAAGGTCATTCCCAAGTAGACGTGCCAGTTCCAGACTGTACTTACTCAAGTATTTCGAGCTGCCACGTTGAAAACAGTATTTTTTTCTCCATCTTCTAGTCAGTATCGAATGTTGATGCGTGACGGTCCTGGACGACACGAGACACGTGACATGAAAAGGACAACGACAAAGGGCTGACTCTTGTTTCGACACCACCACCACCACTCCGTAGACAGGTTCTCGGATTAAATTCCACTCATTTTATTTAAATAATATTCTCTCGCTCGGGAAGCTCTTTTTATTTCATCGCCTGGCGCGAACATTTCTTTCAACGATGCCAGGCCTTCATTCACGATCTCCTCAACCCCAAGTCTATGGTGGTAATCTAATCTATGGCCCTGGAGGTCTGTCAATCGTATCAACACAAGACCCTCAAGCATTCAGCCCTCTCTCTCAGGCTCAAAATGCTCCATCATATTCACCAATCCCCGTCATACAACAGTCACTTGTGCCAGTGTCCGATGTCACGCCCACCTTGCCCCAATTTTCTCAGTCTCCTACAATCGTACAATCTCTCACAACGGCCGTAGCATTTACCAATACGATCGTCTCCCCGTTACTCATAGTATCTTCTACGGCCATTCCTTCAACCCCGCTCCCGTCCATCTCCGTTACGGCATCTCCATCTTCCCTGCCACTATTGACTCCGTCAACAACCGAAACGTATCTTACGACTTCCTCGTTGCTATCGTCAGTTACATCGGCTCCCTCATTGCCGACTGGGATGACAACTGGCTCATCTACCGTTCCTGACCATGGCCCCCCTTTCTACATAGGCGTCGTCCTCGGCACAATAGTGGTAATCTCCTTTACAGCGACCGTTGTTGCGTGGTACATCCGAATCAGGGCCCGCCGCCAACGTCGCCGTGAATTTGTACTAGCTCGTGTACCATGGGTTAAGCAGAACGACGATAGACTGGAAGAGGCTTATGATCCAGACTTCTTCGCTGGTGAACTACTCAATATCGGTGGCGCTCGCACATATGACGAAAAGAGTCCCGAATCCTGGGAACTGTCAGGTGATCGAAACGTCGGAAGGGCTGGCAATTCTTTCCCCGCATCTGTCTCGCCACTCAAGAGGCCTATCATGGATCCTTTTGCTGATACTTGTTTGCCTTCTGGTACTGCTATCGACCACCGCCAATTCTACACTCTGCCTGACAGCGCTGCGTTCCCGCTTCCTCCCGTCAACGGGCCATACCCTAAGACACGTCCGGTGCCTACTCACATCCATAGCGATAGTTCCAGCGTGCCAGATAGTTCGCACACACTAGGTCCACTGCAAGTCGTTAATCTGATGCCAGAGGACCTCTCTGCTAGTCGACCAGGGACTGTCATGGGCATGACGCGTTCTGCAGGCTCCTCTGAACTCGGAACACCAAGGGAACAGGTCCCCGGTTCGAGACCCAGGTTTTGGGGATTGGAAGGTAATGGACTGAAAGTGCCCTGGGCGGTGCCGTCCCTGGGATCGGCAAGATCCGCGTCCAAGGGTTCAAATAAAGAAGGCGCT
>Ga0209006_10004452_pt1 | contig 12711 bp, 11 predicted proteins | sample JacPin_JW_Ref_O2_FD_188567 | JGI IMG/M metagenome (GOLD analysis project Ga0209006, IMG submission 188567) | Forest soil microbial communities from Algoma, Ontario, Canada - Jack Pine, Ontario site 1_JW_Ref_O2 (SPAdes) (version 2) | ecosystem: Environmental > Terrestrial > Soil > Boreal...
TTGCCGCGAAACAGATCCGCCACATGGAACTGCCCCTCGGCCCTGGGCTCGTCGCCAAGCACGAAATGATCCGCGGCAGTGACGTCACTGGCCGGATCCATGTGCCGCAGGGTTCTGGCAACGCTCTCGGGTTTCAGGCCCTTGGTCACCAGGAATCGAATCGACTCGGGTAGTTTGTACCAGAGGGCGGTTGCGCAGATCAGCGTCCCGGCACCGCCTGCCAGGTAGACACCCTGCCAACCATGGTTGGGTGCAATCCAGTTGGTCATGGGAGCTGCCACGGCGGTTCCGAAACTGTAGCCCATCATGATGATGGTGACGATAGTGGAGCGCATCCGCGCCGGCACGAACTCAATGTTCAGCGCCCAGGCGAGCGGCAGCATGCCACCGAGCGACAGTCCATCGAGGAAGCGCAACACAAGCAGGCTGTCATAAGAGCCGGCGAAGCCGGTCGCGACGGTCAGAAGACCGAAGCCGTAGGCCGCGGCGATCAGGGCCGGCCGGCGGCCGATGCGATCCGCGACAAAGGAGAACAAGAAGCCGCCGAGCATCATGCCAACGAGCCCGGCGGAAAACACGCGCCCGAGCATCATCTTCGACAGACCGAACTCATCGCGCATGTAAGGCGCGGTGAAGCTGACCAGCATCATGTCGAAGCCGTCGAAGACGGTGATCAACCAGGACAGCGCGATCAGCCCGTAATTGAACCCCGTGAGGCGCCGGCTGTCGATGATGGCCGAGACGTCCACCATGCGCACTGCGGTCGTCATGCTGTCAAAACACTAATCAAATGGGGCGGGCCCGATGCCCGCTCCCCAGACGCGATCAACTGTCAGTTACTGGAAGTTGTATTTGACATTGATCGCATACATGCGCGGCGGCGCCGGTGTGCCGCTCTCCATTCCCTCGCCGAAGGCGCGCAGGTCGAACAGCGCGATGTAGTATTGCTTGTTCGTCAGGTTGGTTCCTAGAGCGGCAATCGACCACTTGCCGTTGGCGGCGTCCCATTGGATACGGCCATTGAGCACGGTGTGGGGCGAGATGATGGCCTCCGGCGTCTGATTGACGACGTCGGCAAACACTCGACTTTGATACGTGGCATCAAGTCGCGGGGTCAGCTTGCTGCCGCCGGGGATCGGGATGGCGTAGGCGGCGCCGATGTTACCCTTAAACTTCGGCTGGCCCACCGGATAGTCGCTGTAGCCCGGATTACCGGCTATGCAATTGGCCCCGATGGCCGGAGACGGAATCGGATTCGCAAGAGCCTGGCAGCCCACGTTGGTGCCGAGGTCCTTGTACTTAAAGCCCGTATAACCCACCGAGGCGTCGATCGACAAACCCCCAAACGGCAGCGCCTGGATTTCGGCCTCGTAGCCGTAGATGTTGGCGGCGCCGATGTTCGAAGTGCCATCGTATGGTATGCCCCCCACGATGAGCTGCGTCGGGAATTGCAGGTTCACGTAATTGCCGTAGAACCCATCGACGTTGGCGCGCAGCTTGTGCTCGAACCAGTCGCTCTTCAGGCCGACCTCGTACTCGGTCAGCTTCTCCGGCTGGTATTCGTTGATCTGTGAGGCGGAGAACGGGCGCGAATTGAAACCGCCGCCGCGAAAACCGGTGGACGCCGACACGTAGGCCATCAGATCAGGCGTCAGCTTATAGTCGAGGGCTGCTTTCCAGTCGACGTGACTGTAATTGACACTGTAGGGGCCCAGACGACCGAAGAAGCTCTGATAGACATATTCCTTGTCCTCATGCGTGCCGCGAACGCCTGCCGTCAGATCCAGCTGATTGGTGATGTGTTCGGTGACCTGCCCGAATACGGCCTCGTTCTGGGTGATGGCGGGACTGTTCTGCTGGAAAGGGGGAAGGCCGACCACCACCACGTCGATCTCCCCTTGGTTGGTGCTCAGGCCGCGGTAATAGAACGCACCGGCCGCCCAATCGAGCTGATCGTTCGGCAGGGCGCTGCCGGTCAAGCGAAACTCCTGGGTGAACTGCCGGTGAGCCACGAGGTTGTAGGCCCACGCGGCCGGCAGCGGCTCGTTGAATTGATCGTCCGAAAAGTCGGTCCAATAGCCCAGAGCTGAGGTGATCGACTTGAAATGGGTCTTGTCGAGGAACTCCCAGTCAAACACGTTGCTGACGCCCCACTGGTGCATCGAGTCTGTGTTTGGAATCGGTTCCTGCAGACTCAAATCATAGAAATTGGAATAGTTAGTATAGAAATTGTTGGTCAGGTAGCGACCGTCAATCTGCTCCCCGTATTTCGCCAACAAACCAGGGTTCCAGCCAGCGAGAGCCGAAGCGGTGGTCACTGTTACCAGTGTTTCCGCCGCCGCCTCGGAAGTATCGTCGATGACGTACCCGGTCAGGCTGTCTTCCATCTTGTCTGTGATCAGCCAGCGCAGTTGCGCGCGCGCGCCGCGCACGTCGATGTTGCCTTCATTGCCGATGTCGCAGTTGCCGCCGAGCGAATTAGGTGAGTTGCCGGCTCCCGCGATGTACTGCGGAGCGCTGGTGTTGACCGTGTAGCCGCGCGAATCGAGCACCGTGCCCTGGCCGGCCGCGGGCTGCGGGTTGACACAGTTGTAAGACAATCGGGTCACATAACCGTTACGATATTCTTCAAACGCTGAGACCCGTAGGAACAGGCTTTCCGGCACGATCGACATGTCGTAGGCCGCCTTGAAATCGCGCCGGCTGAAATCACCCAGAGTCACGTCCACATACCCCGAGCCGTCGCCGGCGGCCGGCTTGGAATGAATGATGATGGCGCCGCCGATGGTGTTCTCGCCCTGCAGCGTGCCCTGCGGACCACGCTCGATATCGACGCTCTGCAGGTCGTACAGATCAAACTGCGAACCCAGGGTGGTGGCGAAATACACATCGTCGATGTAGATGCCGACGCCAGGCTCGCTGGCCGCCAGGTTGAAGTCGCCCTCGCCGATGCCACGGATAAAGGCGGCATTGGTCTTACCGAATGCGGCCGTGTTCACGAACATCGTCACGTTGGGGGCCACGTTCGCAACATCAGTCAGGGTGGTCATGTTGCGCTGGTCCATGGTCTCGGCCGTCACTGCGGTGATTGCGATCGGCACGGTCTGCAGGTTTTCCCTGCGGAACTCGGCGGTCACGACGATCTCTTCCAAACCGCCCTCCGAGGCTGTGCCGGCTGCCGGTGTCTGGTCAGCGGATGCCGGCCCGGAGAGGGCCCCCAGGATGGTCGCAGCGGCCAATGCTGCAGCGCACTTGCAAATTTTCGACCGGCGCATCCCTGTGAAACTGTGTTTCGATGAGAAGCCCATATTTTCCCCCACTGCTGTTGTATAGGCGCAAACGATTGTCAACGGTCTGGAATGATTCGAGGCCCGCCCCCGGTGTTTGCCTGCAGATTCTCCGCGATGATTTAGCAGAATCGGGCCGTGCCAATACTCGACCAACGGGGAGCGAGGAGTCGATTCATAGGGAAGCCACTCGGTCGGCGCTTCGTCCACAATGTGCGTCTCTTGTAGCGAATTGTCCACATTCGGGGCTCGCCCGAGCCGACAGGGAAGCCGTTAAGCCACATGGCACTTTCCATTCGACGACTGGCCGCGCCGTTCGGTGCAGAAATCCTCGGCGCGGATCTGCATCAACCGCCCACCGGCGTCTTGATCGACGCCGTGAGCGCGGCGGTCGCCGAGCAGGCGGTGGTGGTACTGCGCGATCAACTCATCACCGATGAGGAACAGGTGCGCTTCAGCCGTGCCTTCGGCCCGCTGGAGCTGCCGCCGCACATGGGGTTGCGGGGCTCGCTCAGGCGACGCGTCGCGCCCGAGCTCTTCGATGTGTCGAATCTGGACGAGAACGGGGATTTCCTGCCCCTGGAATCCCTGCGCCTCGCTTCCAACCGCGCCAACGAGGAGTTTCATACCGATAGCTCATTCAATGCGTTGCCCACCAAATGGTCATTGCTCTCCGCACGGCTGTTGCCGCCGTTCGGTGCCAACACGGAATTCGTCGATACCCGCATGGTTTACGACTCGTTGCCGCAGGAACTCAGAATGGCCGTCCAGAATGCCGTCGCCGAGCATTATTTCTGGAAGACGCGGGGTCGCGCCGGCTACACGATGATCACCGAGGAGATGCGCCGGGCGATGCCGTCGGTACTGCATCCCGTGGTGCGTGTGATTCCGGAATCGGGGCGCACTGCACTATACATTGGCAATCATGCGACGCACATCGCGGGATGGCCGCGCGCCGACGGCGAACGGTTGCTGCAGCAGTTAAACGATTTCGCAACCCAGCAGCGCTTCATCTACTCGCACGAGTGGCGCACCGGCGATTTCGTCATATGGGATAACCGCTGCACCATCCACCGGGCTACGAAATACGACGTGCTCAAGTACAAGCGCGATCTGCGCCGGACCACCATCAACGAATATGGCCCGGAGATGTCCTCGACGGACGCGCTGGGCATTGCGCCGTAAACTATCTAGGCCAGCGCCATCGAGGACTGCGTAGCCAGCAAGACCCGCTAGCCCGAGCCGCCGCGCGCGCACGATGCCGAGCACGATCTGGGCGGAGTTCAAGAAGAGGTTCTGGCACGCTAGAGCGAAAACACCCGCTCGGCATTGACCTGGAAAAACAAGCGGCGCTCCGCATCGCTCATCGGCACCTGGTCGCTCAGTGTCACTTCCTGCGCGACGAACTGATAGGGATAGTCCATCGCGTACAGCACGCGCTCGACGCCCAGCACCTGCTGGCAGAAGCGGATCGCGGGGCCCCAGGGCATGCCGCTGGTCGTGACATAGACATTCTCGCGCAGGTAATCGCTGAGCTGCCGCTGCAGCGGCCGCATGTGCGGGTAGCGCTCCGATGCAACGGTCGCCCGGTGCATGTAATCGAGCCGATAGAGCCAGAACGGCAGCGCCTCGCCGAGATGGCCGAGCACGAACTTGAGGCGTGGAAAGCGGTCGAAAACCCCGCTGACGATGATCCGCAGCATGTGCATGCCGGTCTCGACGCCGAAGCCGTAGATGGCACCGTCGAGGCCACGCTCGAGCAGCGGCGCAATCATGCCCTTCGATGGTGTATTGGGATGCAGGTAAATCGGAGCGTTGGCGGCCTCGGCGGCCGCGAACAGCTCGGAGTACTTCGGATCATCGAGATACTCGCCCAGCGTGTGCGAATTGATGATGACGCCCTTCATGCCAAGTTGCCCCATGCCGCGATCGATTTCCGCCGCGGCGGCCTGCGGGTCCTGCGGCGCCACGGCCGCAAGGCCGGCATAGCGCTCGGGATGGCTTCGCACGGCCGCGGACAACTCGTCGTTGGCATCGCGCGCCATCGCCACTGCGCTGGCTCGATCGAACACCTGCACGCCGGGTGAAGTCAGCGAGATGATCTGCCGGTCGATGCCGGTGGCATCCATGTCGGCGAGCCGTTGCGGCCCGAGATCCTTGAGCCTGGCGATGATCTGCGTAGCGCGGGCGCTGCGGCTGCCCAGGTAGAAGCCCCACAGGCTGTTGAAACCCGGATCGTCGAGTGCGCGGCGCGCCAGCAGCGATTGATAGCGCTCGAGCATCCAGCCGGGCGCGAACGCCTCCTCGGTGGCAATCCTGGCGTAACCGCGCGCTCGCACGCCGGCCGCGCGTGCGCTGCTGGCGTCGGTGGATTCACTCGACATGACGCTCGATCGGGCCGAGCGCTACGGGCCGGGGCCGCGGCGCACGTCACGCTCCGCGCTGTCGAGTCCGCCGCGAAGCACATAAGCGTCGAAACCACGCTCCACCAGGATATAGGCGGCGGCCGAGCTGCGCCGGCCGGTATCGCAGTACACGATGTACTTGGTCGCACGATCAAGCGTGGAGATCTTGAGGCGGATGAAGTACAGCGGAATATTGAGCGAACCTTCAATCGCCAGATTCTGGTGCTCCGATGGCAGGCGCACGTCCAGCCAGCGGCCACCCTGCGCAAGCAGCGCCTTCGCCTCGGCGTAGGTCACCCACTTGACCAGCGGCTCGTTCATCAGGTCGCGGAAGTCCTGTTTGTTGAGGCGCATCAGTACGCCGTCGGTCAGCATGGTGACGGTGGCGTTGCGCTTGGCCTCGGAGATCAGCGCTTCCTCGCCGAAAGTGTCGCCAATGCCGAGCTCCGCGAGCTTCAACCCGCCGCGATTCATCGGCGTCTCACGGGTCACCAGGCACTTGCCGCTGACGATGGCGTAGAAGTAGTCGCCCTCGGCGCCCTGCTGGATGATGGTCTCGCCGGCAAGGCAGTTGACGCGCTGCATGCGCATGAAAATCGCCTGGATGTTGGCCGGCGGAATACGGTGGAAAGCCTGGGTCTGCAGCAGCGTTGTCATCCAGTCGTCGCCGCCGCTGCCGGCAAACTGAGCCTGCAGCTCCGCCACCTCGTAGGTGCCGGTCTGATCCCAGGTGATCATCATGTCGAGCAGCTCGCTGTCGACCGCGAGGCACTCGATCGGATCGACCGCGCGCGCAGTGACCTTGCGCGGCAGCGCCGGGGCGATCGGGTTGCGTGCCTCGGGGCTGCCAGCGCGGATCATCGCCACGGTGCTCGTGCCTTCGCGCAGCTCAATCAGGCCGCTGAGCAGCCAGTAGGTGCGCCGGTCCTTGTCGCCTTCCTTGAACAGCACGCGATTCGCCGGAACCTGCGTGATGGTGACCTTGCGAGCCAGGGCGACCACGTTTTCTTTCTTCATGCCCTCGAATGGCGAGAATTTTCGGAGCAACGCCACATCGATAGCCCGTTCTTCGCTCATGAGCGCGAGGCCTCACCCCTCACATTGTGTTGGTCCATTCGAAGCAATCGATGGTAGCACACGCCTTTGCCCGCGCGGTCAGGGCCTATCACGCCAGCGCGCTCCAGCCGGCATCGGGCCGAAAGCGCTCGCCGTGACGGCTGGCCAGGTCCTCGAGCCGTGCGACGCACGCCTCGATGCCGCGCGCGCGCGCGTAGCTCAGCGGGCCGCCGCGGAAGGGCGCGAAACCGGTGCCGAAGATGACCCCGGCATCGATCAGATCCGCATCCTCGACGATGGCCTCACGCAGGCAGGCCACGCATTCGTTGACCAGCGCCAGAATCAGACGATCGCTGAGATCCTCGGGCGCAGTGCCGCGCTCAGTGGGCCGCACGATCTTGCCGTCGCGCCACGGATAAAAGCCCTGTGCGCTCTTGCGCCCGAGTTTCTTCTGCTGCACGAGCTCTCGCACCGTCTGCACATAGGCGGGTGCTTGTTTGCGAAGTTCGCGCGTGACGATCTCCCCGACGTGCAGCAGCACATCCAGGCCGACGACATCGGACAGCTCCATCGGGCCCATTGGCATTCCGAATTCGACCGCGGCGCGGTCGATGGCGTTGAAGGCGATGCCTTCCCCGGCGGCATGCAGTGCTTCGAACAGGTAGGGGAACAGCACGCGATTGACCAGAAAACCCGGGCTGCTGCGGCACGGAAGCGGCAGCTTGTCGATACGGCGAGTCAGTGCCATCGCGGTGGCGAGCACATCCGGGCGAGTGGGCGGGAAGTGCACCACTTCCACCAGCGGCATCTGCGGCACCGGGTTGAAGAAATGCAGGCCCACCAGATGACCCGGGTCAGTCAGCGTGGCGGCGAGCGATTCCAGCGTCAGACTGGAGGTATTGCTGGCGAGGACTGCACCGGCACGCATCTGCGGCTCAGCGGCCGCGTACAGCGCCCGCTTGGCTTCCAGGTCCTCGAAGATGGCCTCGATGACGATGTTGGCGCCTGCGACACCGGCGCCCTCGACATCTGCCTGCAGTCGCCCCAGCGCGGCGGTGCGCTCGGCCGGACTCGACAGGCGCTTGTCGAACAGGCTGCTGGCGCGTGCCAGCGCCGGCTCGATGAGCTGCAGCTCCCGGTCCTGCAGCGTGACAGCAAGGCCGCGCAGCGCGCACCAGGCGGCGATATCACCGCCCATCACGCCGGCGCCAATCACGTGGATGCGCTCGAGCGGTGCCGCGCTCTTGCCTGCCAGCGCCTTGAGCCGATCCTGCAGCAGAAATACGCGGATGAGATTACGCGCGCTCTCGCCCTGCAGCAGCGCTACGAACGAACGTGCTTCCGCGTTCATCGCCGCGGCGCCGTGCGCGCCGTACTTCGCCCACAGATCGACCATTGCATAGGGCGCCGGGTAGTGCTCACGGCGGGCACGCGCCGCGACCTGGCGCAGCAGCACCGGGCGCAGCAGCAAACGGACGCCCGGGCAGCTCAGCAACCGCTCGAGCCACGGCGCTCGATGCGGCGGCGGGGCGACCCGCAGGATCTGCCGCGCGGCCGCCTCGAGCTCCTCCCTGTTCGCCACCAGAGCGTCCACCAGCCCGAGCCTGAGCGCCTGATCGGCGCGCACGCTGCGGCCGGTCAGCATCAGGCTCATCGCCGGGCGCACGCCGAGCAGCCGCACACTGCGCACCGTGCCGCCAAAGCCCGGATGAAGGCCGAGTTGCACCTCAGGCAGTCCCAGCGACAGCTTGGAATCCCCGACCGCGACCCGATAGCGGCACGCCAGCGCCAGCTCCAGACCGCCGCCCAGGGCATAACCGTGCATCGCGGCGATGGTCGGAAACGGCAGCGCCTCGAGGCGCGAGAAAATACCCTGCCCGAGCGCCACCAGTTCGATCGCGGTGGCCTCGGACCCGAGGGTGGTGATCTCGCGAATGTCCGCGCCGGCGATGAAGCCGGCCGGCTTGCCCGAGCGCAGCACCAGGCCACGCAGCGGCCTGCGCTCGAGCAGCTGCAGCTGCTGCTGCAGCTCGAGCAGCACCGCACGGCCCAGGGTATTGGCGGAGCTGCCCGGCTTATCGAGTGTGAGCCAGCCGACGTTGTCGGCATCGACCTCGAGGCGCAGCGCCGGCGGTACTGTGTTGGCTGCGTCACTCATGGAAATTCCACGCCGCTGCCGTTGCCATTGATCTCAAAATCGCACACCAGTGGCCGGTGATCCGAATAGGTGACTGCGGGAATGCGAAACGACCTGATGTCGATACCGCGGCTGACCAGGATGAAATCGAGTTCCACACGCGGGTGGCGCGACGGAAATGAGGGCAGCCCCTCCAGGTTGGCGCTGCGCAGTCCGGCCGCCCGCATGAACAGGTAGATCTCGTGCGTACCCCAGAAGGTATTGAAATCACCGGCCACGATGACCGGTTTCTGCGATCGCACCACCAGGTCGTGCAAGGTGCGTAACTGGTACTGGCGATGGCGGAACTTGAGCGACAGGTGCACCAGAAACACGCACAGATCGTCCAGTTCCAGTTCGATGATCAGCCGCTTGATGCCGGTATCGAAGTAGTGAAAGCGCTCGCCGGTTACGCGCGGCGCCGCCAGCAGCGCGTTCGACTGCTTGCGCACGATCGGCACCAGCTGATTGATCGAGCCGGCGCCGTACTTGCACTGGTGCGCGGTATAGTGGCCGAGCGCGTCGGCGACATGGGTCGCCTGGTTCACCATGCCGGTGCGCACCGAGCCGGTATCGACCTCGATCAGCCCGACCAGGTCCGGATCCTCGCCGCGAATCATCTCGGTGATGCGCTCCAGCACCCTGCGGCTGCTGCGCAGGTAACCCGCCCCTGGTACCGGAAAATGAAACGCCGGGCCGGTGCCGGTCGCATAGCGGATATTGTAAACAAGCAGTCTCACGGCAGATGAAGCGCGTCTCTATCCATTCGGCCGGCCGTCACAGTACACTGGGAGCATGTCCCAGCGCGATCCTATCCGCGTATTCGTCACCCACTGCTTCGAGGAGGCGGACGACTACCTGCGGGTGTTCGAGTACATCGAGAGCGCGCAGAATTTTTACTATAAGAACTGCAGCGCGCCGGATGTGCGGCCGCCCATAGGCGGCCACGAAGCACTGCGCGAGGAGCTGCGGCGGCAGATCGCGCCGGCCGAAGTGGTGATCGCATTGTCCAGCCTGTATCCACAGCAACAGGATCTGTTGGTATTCCAGCTCAACTACGCCAAAGCCAGCGACAAACCGGTGCTGTTGCTGCCGCATTTTGGCCTGGAGCAGCCGCGCGCCAAAGCGCTCAACGGGCTGTTCGACGAGAACGTTTCGTGGGATGAGCGGGCGCTGGTGGATGCGGTGAAGCGCCAGGCGCGGCACGAAGACACCACGCGCTGGGATACGATCGAGTTCAAACTCGACTAGGAATTGCTGCTGGCTTCGGTCGCCAGGAATTTTGCCAGCGGCACCACCTGACGGGAGTTGCGCGCGGCGAGGTGCTGGTTCGTGCCGGCGCACACGCCATAGAGCCGCACCACCAGCTGCGCGTAGCGGCATGCCTGATCGTTCGACAGCTTGCGCACCGAGGCCTTGACAACATCGTCCCCCGGTAGCGCGGGCGCACGATGCAGCGCTCGGATCATGTCGCCAAAATCCGGCGCCAGTTCCCCCGGTACGTCGCACTCCTGGATATCTTCCAGGTATCTGCAGTACGCATCGAATAACCGGTCCTTGATGTGACCCGGGCCGGTCAGAGACATTGCCGCAGCCTCCAGCCGGGCACATAAATCCGCCATACTTTAAGCTCCCTGCGGCGCTTGTTGTTCAGTCGCGCGCATATGGTAGTTGCAGTGCGAAGCTCAAGTAGCACCTTAATAGTTGTTGATCGCGGAAGTCTTGTTCGTTCAATACTATGCGATGCGAATATAGCGCGATGCCTGCGAAACTCAAGAGCTGGAAATCAGGCCGCTCGAGGCTCGCACAGCCAGCCGATTACTGGGCTTTTCTGCTGCGGCAGGCGCGTCTAGCTATTTAACTTATCAAGTTAGTCTTATAGTAGGCTGAATAATAACCCTAATTCACCAGCAGATTTGGACTTCCCGGCGCCTGCGCCCTTCATCGCGCAACACGGGTGCGGCGCTGGCTGAAAAGCATGGCGCGATAATTAATTGGCTGCTCGATGCTGGCCTCGCGCTCGCCACGCTAACATCACCGCTTAGACAGCCTTGGCAGTGTCCGGAGGAGGGCCGGTGGCAGGGAAAAAGGCGAAACGGCCGCGCGCGCGCGCGCGCGACCTGCGCACGCTGCAACACCAGACACTGCCGCCGAGGACTCGCTACGCGATCGAGACAGAGGTTTGGTTTCGCGGCCTAATCGTCGAGCGCCAGTCCGCGGCGCAGCGCGATCATCGATGGTCGACCAAGGATCAGGTGCACGACGAGGCAATCGCCTGGTTTCTCGAGCAGCATGCCGAGAAGCCGTACGAGCAGTATCCGGCGCGCCGCGCGGCCGACGAAGACCTCACTTTCTGGGTTGACTCCAGGCTGATGGAACGCGCGCGCCGCATGGCGCTGCGCGACGGGGTCAAGGTCGCGCGTCTGATCGACGCCGCCCTGAGCTGCTATGTCAGGCAGAACCTGCCCGAAGAGCTGCTGCGATACCGTGAACGCGTGCAGGATGAGGCTGAAAAGCTCTACCACGCCACGCGCGTGCCCGCGTCGGGCAAGCGAAAAGGGCGCAACAGACCTGGCCATTAGGCGCATGCTGGCCGCTGCCAGTATTGAGGTGGAACGCGATGCAGATCCGGGCCGGCTACGAGTTGATCTACAACTTTCCCAAACCGACCCCGCTAATCCTGACTCTGAACATCCACTACAGCCGGGCATCGGATCTGATCAGGCCGGATCACCTGATCACCGTGCCTGCCGTGCCGGTGTCCTGCTACCGCGACGGCTTCGGCAATTGGTGCACGCGGCTGGTGGCGCCAGCCGGCAGGCTGCAGCTGTCGGCGGACGCGATCGTGCACGACAGTGGAATTCCCGAGGCAGCCACGCACGACGCCTGGCAGTACGAGGTGCAGAATCTGCCGGAAGAGACGCTGGTATTCCTGCTGGGCAGCCGCTACTGCGAAACCGACCGGCTGTCCGAGCTCGCCTGGAGCCTGTTCTCAAAATCCCCACCCGGCTGGGCACGGGTCAAGGCCATCTGCGATTTTGTACACAATTACCTGGCCTTCGGCTACGAGCACGCCAGCAGCACCAAGACTGCGCTGCAGGCCTACTCCGACCGCAATGGCGTGTGCCGCGACTACGCCCACCTGGCGATCGCGTTCTGCCGCTGCATGAACATTCCGGCACGCTATTGCACCGGCTACCTTGGCGACATCGGTATGCCTCCGCCTTATGCGCCGATGGATTTTGCCGCCTGGTTCGAGGCCTATCTGGGCGGCGGCTGGTGCACGTTCGATGCGCGCAACAACCAGCCGCGCATCGGGCGCATCCTGATCGCCCGCGGGCGCGACGCGGCCGACGTCGCCATCAGTACTGCGTTCGGTGCCAATACGCTCGAGAGCTTTCGCGTGTGGACCGATCAGGTGGCCTGAGGCCATGACGCGCGGACGCGGGAAAGGTAAGCTTGCTGCCGAATCGGGGGCGAATCAAACGAGGCTTACTACCATGGCTGAGAGTGTCTACAAAATAATCGAACTCGTCGGAACCAGCACGGAGTCCTGGGAGAAGGCCGCGGCAGCGGCAGTGACGCGCGCCAGCAAGACGTTGCGCGATCTGCGCGTTGCCGAAGTGGTGCAGCTTGATCTGCAGATCAGTGACGGCAAGGTTGAAGCCTATCGGGCCAAGCTCAAGGTCTCCTTCAAATACGAAGGCGGCCAATGAGCGGCATCGGCTAGAGCCGGCTGCCGCGCGGCCGATGCCGCCGGCGGCCTGCTATAGGGAGGGCAGCTGCC
>Ga0209006_10004453_pt1 | contig 12711 bp, 11 predicted proteins | sample JacPin_JW_Ref_O2_FD_188567 | JGI IMG/M metagenome (GOLD analysis project Ga0209006, IMG submission 188567) | Forest soil microbial communities from Algoma, Ontario, Canada - Jack Pine, Ontario site 1_JW_Ref_O2 (SPAdes) (version 2) | ecosystem: Environmental > Terrestrial > Soil > Boreal...
AGACCTATCGACAGCGAGTCCCCGTCGCCCGACACTCCGACATAGGTCAGTTCGCGGTTCGCCGCATTCGCGCCGCTGGCAATCGAGGGCATCCGGCCATGAACCGAATTAAAGCCGTGGGCGCCGCTGACGAAATACGAGGTGGTCTTGGAGGAACAGCCGATACCGGAGAGCTTGACCAGCTGTTCCGGGCGCATGTCCAATCCCCAGCAGGCCTCGATGATCGCGGCCGTGACCGAATCGTGCCCGCAGCCGGCGCAAAGCGTGGACATGCTGCCCTCATACTGGCGGCGCGTCAGTCCCAACGCGTTGGTCGGCAGCGAGGGGTGGGCAACCTTGGGTTTATTGATGAACGACATGGAGTCCTCGGAGTTGATCCTTCAGCGTTTGATCGCGGACAGTCGGGGCGCTTCGGCCAGTATCCCGCAGATACCGTCGACGATGGGCTGGCAGGACATGGGCAGCCCGCTGTAGCTCAAAATAGAATGCAGCTTGGCCTTCTCGACGGCCGTCTCCAGAGTCAACAGTGATCGCAGTTGCGCGTCGCGGTTCTGCTCCACGATGAATATCGTGGCGTGGGCACTCAGAAAATTCTCCACCTCGACTCCGAACGGAAATGCCTTGATGCGCAGGTAATCGACCTGGATTTTCTTGCGCGCGAGTACATCGATCGCTTCGCGGACGGCGCCGTCGCAGCTGCCGATGCTGACGATGGCAACCTCGTTGCCCTTGCCGATCAACTCCGGCTTGGGAACATATTTTGCGGCGGTCGTGAACTTGCGCTTCAGCCGATCCAAAACCACCTGGTATTCAGCCGAATCCTCGGTATAGGTCCCGTACTGATTGTGGCCCGATCCCCTCGTAAAATACGCGCCCTTGGGGTTGACGCCGGGCAAGGTGCGATAGGTGATGGCATCGTCATCGCGGTCCACGTAGCGATAGAACTTGTCCAAGCCGGCCAGTTCCTCGGCCGACAGCACCTTGCCCCGGTCGGGACGATAGGCGTCGTCCCATTGCAAATCGGGGCACATCCAATCGTTCATGCCGATATCCAGGTCGGACATCACGATTACCGGCGTTTGCAGGCGCTCCGCCAAATCGAATGCCTGCACGGCCATGTAGAAGCACTCCTCCGGATTCGCCGGAAACAGCAGCACATGGCGGGTGTCGCCGTGCGATGCATAAGCGCACAGCATGATGTCCGATTGCTGCGTGCGCGTCGGCATGCCGGTTGACGGGCCGACCCGCTGCACGTCGAAAATCACGCAGGGCACTTCCGCGTAATACGCCAGCCCGAGGAACTCGTTCATCAATGAAATGCCCGGCCCGCTGGTCGGCGTAAAGGCGCGCGCGCCGTTCCAGGAGGCGCCCACCACCATGCCGATCGCCGCCAACTCATCTTCGGCCTGAATGACCGCGAAATTTCGTTCGCCGGTGGCCGGGTCGACCCGGTAGCGCTCGCAAAATCCCTTGAAGGCATCCATCAACGACGTGGACGGCGTAATCGGATACCAGGCGCCCACCGTCGCCCCCGCGTAGACGCAGCCCAAACCGGCCGCCGTGTTGCCGTCGATCATGATGTGACCGCGTGTCTTGTCCATGTGCTGCACGCGCAGAGGCAGCGGGCAACCGAGATGCGCCTTGGCGTAGTCGTAGCCCAGGCGTAAAGCTTTAGTGTTCGAGTCCAGCAGTTTGGGTTTCTTTCCGTAGCTTTCGCTCAATAAGCCGCTGATGATCTCGGGATCGACATCGAGCAGCGCCGCGAGCGTGCCGGCGTAGGCGATATTCTTGAGCAAAATGCGATTGCGCACCCCGTCGAAGTTCTCATTGACCAGTTTGGCCAACGGCACGCCGATGACCGTGATATCGGCTCGCTGCAACAGCGCACTGCGCGGCCACGTCGCGTCGTAGATCAGATAACCGCCGGAGGACACTTCACGCACGTCGCGTTGATACGTCTCGGCGTTCATCGCCACCATGATATCGACCCGTCCGGCGCGCGCGGCATAGCCATCGCGGGTAACGCGAATCTCGTACCAGGTCGGCAAGCCTTGGATGTTCGAGGGGAAATAATTCTTTCCCGTCACCGGCACACCCATGCGGAAGATGGCCTTCATAATCAGCGAGTTTGCGCTCGCGGAACCGGTGCCGTTGACGTTCGCGAACTTGACGACGAAATCGTTCACCCGATCCGGCGCATTGACTAGGTTCGGCATACGGCGCCCTCATCCACCGCGAGAGGAATCTTGATCGTGGACTTCTGCATGTCCCAGGCGGCGGTGGGACAGCGTTCGGCACACAGGCCGCAATGCACGCAGACGTCTTCGTCCTTGACCATGACCCGCTCGGTATGCGGGAGCGCGCTCGATACGTACAGGGCCTGCATGACGTTCGTCGCCGGCGCCTTGAGCCGGGAGCGGAGCTCCGCTTCCGTGCCGTTCGGCGTGATGGTAAGGCAGTCCACCGGACAGATGTCGATGCAGGCATCGCACTCGATGCAGAGCTTCGCCGTGAAGACGGTTTGCATATCGCAGTTCAGGCAGCGCTGAACCTCGAGTGCGGCCTGTTCGGCCGTGAATCCCAATTCGACTTCGACGTTGACCTTCTTGAAGCGCTCGATCAATCCCACGTGCGGCACGAGGCGGCGCTCCGCGCCGTTGTATTCGTTCTTGTACGACCACTCGTGCATGCCCATCTTGCGGCTGCTCAAGGTGATGCCGCGCGGCATGCGGACAGTCACCGGATCACCGGAGCACAGTTTGTGTATGGAGATGGCGGCCTGATGCCCGTGCTCCACCGACCAGATGATGTTCTTCGGACCGAACGCCGCGTCGCCGCCGAAAAACACGTTGGGCAGCGTGGATTGAAACGTCTGCTTGTCCACTACGGGCACGTTCCATTTGTCGAGCGCGATGCCGGCATCGCGCTCGATCCACGGAAACGCGTTTTCCTGGCCGATGGCGAGAATCACATCGTCGCAGGGGAGGAATTCCTCGCCGAGCACACGGGTCGCCGTAATGTCCCCGTTCTGAATGTCGTACTCCAGATGTTCGAACAGCATGCCCGTGAGCCGGCCGTTCTCGACCACGAAGGACTTCGGTGCCCGATTCACGACGATCTGCACGGTTTCGTGCTCGGCGTCCTCCAGCTCCCATTCCGAGGCCTTGAAGAACTGGCGCGGCTTGCGCGCCATCACTTTGACGTCCTTCGCACCGAGACGCAGCGAGGTGCGGCAGCAATCCATGGCGGTGTTGCCCACCCCGATGATGAGCACGCGCTCGCCGATCTTGTCGGTGTGCGCGAAGGCCACCGATTCGAGCCACGCAATCCCGATGTGAATCCGGTCGGTGTCGTACCGCCCCGGGAGATTCAACTCCTTGCCCTTGGGCGCGCCGGAGCCGACGAATATGGCGTCGAATCCGCCGGAATGGAGCAGCTCTTTCATGCTCTCCACCGGGGAGTTGAGGCGCAGATCGGCGCCCATATCCACGATGTAGCCGATTTCCTCGTTCAGCACGGTTTCCGGCAGACGAAACGCCGGAATATTCGTGCGCATCAAGCCGCCTGGGACGGCGTTCTGCTCGAAAATCGTGACCTCGTAGCCCAGCGGCAGCAGGTCGTTCGCAACGGTGAGCGATGCCGGGCCGGCACCGATGCACGCGATCCGCTTGCCGTTCTTTTTTTCCGGTGCCCGCGGCAGCAGCGCGCTGATGTCGTCACGGTTGTCCGCCGCGACCCGCTTCAAGCGGCAAATGGCGACGGGTTTGTCGGCGATGCGGCCGCGCCGGCAGGCGGGTTCGCAGGGGCGGTCGCAGACGCGCCCCAGAATTGCGGGAAACACGTTCGACTCGCGATTCACCATGTAGGCCTCGGTGAATTCGCCTTGCGCGATCAGCCGGATATATTCCGGAACATCGGTATGTGCCGGACACGCCCATTGGCAGTCCACGACACGGTGAAAATACTCTTCATCCGCGGTATCTGTCGGTTCCATTTCTTACCCTGCAACCCCCACACTTGGTGAATTATACCGGCTTAGACCGGCAATAACGTGATGGCGACCCTGTATCAGCGCACATATACCGTGTATCAGCGTCTAGACGCCGTCCCTGAACAGGGGCATATTAAGGTCACGGTCGACGGCCGGTGCCGTCAGGCCGAAATGTGCATACGCCGTGCGGGTCGCCACACGGCCCCGAGCCGTGCGCATCAAAAACCCCTGCTGAATCAGAAACGGCTCGATTACGTCTTCGATGGTGCCGCGCTCCTCGCTCATGGCGGCCGCCAGACTATCGACGCCCACGGGCCCGCCTTCGAATTTCTCGATGACCGTCAGCAGCAATTTCCGGTCCAGCATGTCGAAGCCCTGCGGATCGACTTCGAGCATATCGAGCGCCGCCAGTGCGACCGTGCCGCTGATGAGTCCGCCCGCCTTGACCTCGGCAAAATCGCGCACCCGCCGCAGCAGGCGGTTGGCGATGCGCGGTGTGCCGCGCGAGCGCTCGGCGATGCGATCCGCCCCGTCGGGCTGCAGGTGCAGCTTCAGGATCGACGCGCTGCGGACGACGATCTTGGTCAATTCCTCAGTGGAATAGAATTCCAGCCGCTGCACGATGCCGAACCGGTCGCGCAGCGGCGACGTCAGGAGACCGGCGCGCGTGGTGGCGCCGACCAGCGTGAACGGCGGCAGATCGAGCTTGATCGAGCGGGCGCCAGGACCCTCGCCGATCATCAAATCGAGCTGCGAATCCTCCATGGCGGGATACAGGACTTCCTCGACCACCGGGCTCAGGCGGTGAATTTCGTCCACGAACAGCACGTCGCGCGGCTCGAGGTTGGTCAGCAAGGCCGCCAGATCGCCCGGCCGCTCGAGAACCGGACCGGAGGTCTGGCGCAGGTTCACTTTCAGTTCGTTCGCGATGATGTGGGCCAGCGTTGTTTTCCCCAAACCCGGCGGTCCGAAGATCAACACGTGGTCCAAGGCCTCGCCCCGCTGCCGCGCCGCCTGAATGAAAATCTCCATTTGATTCTTGACATTCGGCTGACCCACGTAGTCAGCGAGGGTTTTCGGTCGGACCGCCCGGTCCGCCACCTCGTCGTCGCGGCCGCCGGTGCCTGCGATGATGCGATCCTGTTCGATGCTCATCCGGCTTGCCTCATGGCTTCACGGCGGACTTGAGGGCGCGCCGGATTATTTCCGTGGTCGACAAACCGGGCTCGTCCGCCGCTTTCAACAACCGCGCGATTTCGGGCGGCTTGTAGCCGAGAGCGATCAACGCGCTGAACGCCTCGCTCTGGGCCGACGGCGCGGCTCCCAGAGCGGCCGCGCTGTGCGCTCCGGCCGGTGCCGTCTGCTTCAGTTTCTGTACGTTGTCGCGCATCTCGATGATCACCCGCTCGGCAGTCTTGCGGCCGATCCCCGGGATTCGCGTCAGCATCGCCACGTCCTCGGCTTCGACGATGCGCAGGAAATCCTCCACACTGGCACCGGACAATATCCCTAAGGCAATTTTCGGACCCACACCGGACACCTTGAGCAGACCCCGGAACAACCGCCGTTCGCCCTCCGAACCGAATCCGTACAGAATATGCGCATCCTCGCGCACTACCAAGTGCGTGAACAAAGACACGGATTCCCCGGTCGCGGGCAGGCCGTAGAACGTCGACATCGGCGCTTCCAGCTCGTATCCGACCCCGCCCACGTCCACCAGCAGCATCGGCGGCTGCTTGACGGCCAGCCGGCCCTTGAGAAAGCCGATCACCCGCGGCTGCCGGCACGCAGCAGCGTCGTGCGCAGCGGGCCGCGCATGGCGTGGCAAACCGCCGTCGCCAGCGCGTCCGCGGCGTCCGCGGTCATCGGGCCGTCGAGCTTCAGAATGCTCTTGATCATGAGCTGCACCTGAGCCTTCTCGGCATTGCCGGATCCCACCACTGCCAGCTTGATTTCCCGAGTCGCGTACTCGAACACCTCGGCGTTGGCATCGGCCGTACCGCAAATCGCCGCTCCGCGCGCCTGGCCCAACTTCAAGGCGCTATCGGGGTTGCGGTTGACGAAAACCCGCTCGATGGCGATTTCCTGCGGCCGGTACTGCGCAACGATCGTCTCGACGCCCCGGAATATCTCGCACAGGCGCGCGGCGAATTCGCCCTGTCCGGTGCGGATGACGCCGCTGGCCACGTAGGTCAAGCGAGAGCCGGTCGCGTCCACCACGCCGAAGCCCGTGCACTGCGAGCCGGGATCGATCCCGAGCACGCGGATGGTCGCGCTCTTGGGTGTGGGGATTGACATGCCGGGTATGATACCGGCAATGGAGACCACCGCAACGACCCGGACGGTCAGTGCTCGGCTGACTGAAGGGCTTGCAGCCCTGCGTGAGCTCGATGTGCCGCCTGCCGCCGTCATGCTGCGCGACTCGGCGTTCGACGTGGCGGAAATCGTGCGCACCCTCGAAGCCGATGACGATGTGGTGATGGCTGCGGCCCTTCAACCGTTCCTCGACGGCAAATACCTCGAGCGTGAAGCCGCCGAAAAGCGCTTCGGCGTGGAGCCGGTGCGATTGGCCCGCGCGCTGGCCCAGCTGGGCCATTTCGGCTTGGCGCCCGATTGGACGCCGGAACGCGGACTCGAAGCCGGACAGGCCGAGGCGCTGCGCAAAATGCTGCTTGCCGTGATCGGTGATGTGCGCCTGGTCGTGGTGAGACTCGCCGAGCAGCTCCAGCGGATGCGTTCCGCGAAATCGTTGGAGACCGATGCTCAGCGAAAATTTGCCGTCGAAACCCACGAGGTGTATGCACCGCTCGCCAACCGTCTCGGCGTGTGGCAGGTCAAGTGGGAGCTCGAGGACCTGGCTTTCCGATATTTGCAGCCCGCGCAGTACAAGCATATTGCGGCCGCTCTGAAGTCGCGCCGCTCCGAACGCGAACGCTACATCGACGAGTTGAAATCGCTGCTGCAGGGCGAGCTGCGGGCCGCCGGCATCGAAGCCGTCATCAACGGGAGGCCGAAGCACATTTACAGCATCTGGCGCAAAATGCAGGCGAAGCAGCTGGCTTTCGAGCAGCTCATGGACATCCGCGCCGCCCGCGTGCTCGTAAATACGGTCGCCGAATGCTACGCCGCATTGGGCGTCGTTCATTCCCTGTGGCAATTCATTCCCGGCGAATTCGACGACTACATCGCCACCCCGAAGGACAATCTCTACCGCTCCATCCATACCGCCGTCATCGGACCGGGCGGGCAGCCGGTGGAAATACAGATCCGCACGAATGAAATGCACGCCAATTCCGAGCGCGGCGTCGCCGCTCACTGGCGCTACAAGGAAGGCGGCCGTACCGATCAGGCCTATGAACGGAAGATCAACCAGCTGCGATCGCTGCTGGCGCCCGCCGAGGTCGCAGAAACGGAGCGCGATTTTCTCGACCGGATGCGCGTCGATCTATTCCAGGACCGGATCTACGCGGTGTCGCCGAAGGGCGAAATCGTCGACGTGCCGGTGGGCGGAACACCGCTCGATTTCGCCTACCAGGTGCATACCGATCTGGGTCACCGCACCCGCGGCGCCAAGGTCAACGGCCGCATGGTGTCTCTCGACTACCAGCTGAAGAACAGCGACACGGTCGAGATCATCACCGGAAAGTCGCCGCAGCCGTCGCGGGACTGGCTCTCCGCCCAGTCGGGCTTTCTGGCGAGCCCCCGCCACCGCAACAAAGTCCGCGCCTGGTTCCGCAAACAAGACCAGGCTCAGAACACGCTCGAGGGCCGGGCTATGCTCGATCGCGAGTTGCAGCGTCTCGGCGTGCACAGTCCGCCGATACCGGAACTTCTGGCCGAGCTCAAGCTGGCGAGCACCGAAGCCCTGCACGAAGCCTTGGGCTTGGGCGAGGTCAGCCCCAGCCAAGTGGCAGGCGCCATCCAGCGGCTGCTGCACGCTCGCGAGGCTCGCGGCGAACCACCCGCCCGGACCCGCCCCACGGTGGAGCGGCAACCGGAGGTCGAGGTACAGGGAGTCGGCGACCTGCTGTCCACGTATGCCCGCTGTTGCAAGCCGGTGCCGCCCGAGGCCATCGTCGGCTACATCACGGTGGGGCGGGGCGTGAGCATTCACAGCCAGGCCTGCGCGAACCTTGCCCGGCTCAGCGTCAAGACGCCGGCGCGCATCCTCGCAGTCGACTGGGGGAAAACGGGCGCCACCGAATTTCCCGTGGATATCGAGATTCAGGCCTTCGATCGGCGCGGGCTGGTGCGCGACGTGAGCGCAGCGCTGGCCGATGAGAAAATCAGTATTCAAGACATGCACACTGAAACCGACAAGCGCGACAGCGTGGCCCACATGCGCATCGGAATCTCCATCACCGGTCTGCCGCAATTGTCGCGCGTGCTCGGCCGCATCGCCCAGGTGCCGAATGTCGTCAGCGCGCGACGGCGGAAATGAATTCGTGACGGTTTCAAACCGCGTTGAGCGGCAGGTGGAGCCGGCGCCCATTCCCGCGAGCATCCCGCCGCCCGATCAGCTTCCGCCGGTTCGCCGGCCTCCGGTTCGCCGGCCGCTCGACGTGCGGGCGATTGCGCTGGTGCTTCTGCTGTGCGGAATCTGGGGTGTGCAACAGGTCGTCATGAAGGGCGTGGCGGGCGACGTAGCTCCCACCATGCAGCTCGCGATCCGGTTCACCGGCGCATCCATCTTCTTTGGGTTGTTGGTAGCACTTCGGGAAGGTCGTCGCGCCTTCCTCGACGGCACTTTGCGGAGCGGTCTCGCCCTGGGTCTGATGTTCTCGCTGGAATTCGTGTTCGCCGGCTCAGCCCTGGTTCACACGACCGCGGCGCACACCATCGTGTTCCTCTATTCGGCACCGATATTCACGGCCCTGGGACTGCAGTTCATCCCGGAGGAGCGCCTCGACGGTATTCAATGGATCGGCATTGCGGCCGCGTTCTTCGGAATAGTCGTCGCGTTCGTCGGTCCCGGAAGCCGCCCGATCCCGGAGCTGATTTTCGGCGATCTCCTCGCCTTGCTGGGAGGCGCTGCATGGGGTTTGACCAACGTCGTCTTGCGCCGCGGACGCGTGGGCGGCGCCAACACGGCCAAGACGGTGCTCTACCAGGTGGGTGTCGCCTCCCTGGTGTTGTTCGCGTTCGCGTCGGTCACGGGCCAAACCCGGTTGGTTCCATCCGGGGCGGCGATCCTGTCGTTGTTGTTCCAGACGGTGTTCATCTCGATCATCAGTTATCTCGTCTGGTTCTGGTTGCTGCGGCGTTATTTGACGTCGCGGCTGATGCTGCTGTCCCTGTTGACACCCCTGTTCGGCGTGCTCTTCGGCGCTCTGCTGCTGCGGGAACCCATTGAATCGCGGTTCGCGCTCGGATCCTTGCTGGTGCTTGCTGGGATATCGATCGTCAATGGCCGCTTGACCCGCAAACCGCCGGCGTAGGACGCGACTCGAACAGCGCCTGCGGCGCTCGGAATGACGAAACGTGGGACCTTGCCTACACGATCTGGGCAACCCGTTCCCTCGAAAGATTCCTTCGATTGGGAGATCCTCCTCCGACATTCATCATGGGAGGAACCCCAATGCCGAAACCGTCACCCGATAGTCAGGACGCGCCCGAAAATCATGGCGAAGGAAATCCCGAAGCCGCCGACCGGTTCAATACCGCGGAGCAAGGGTTCGTCAATTCTGCGCGCGGCAAACAGAAGATACAGAAAGGTCCCGAAGTTCGTCCGGAAGAGGAAGGAGACTTGACCGAAGCCGAGAAGCTGGGACGCGAGCGGGCGCGAGGCCAATAGTTGCGGGCTGATTAGCAGCGGCGCTATCCCGCGTCTCACGCCGATACTGTATCTTTCCGGCAGCAAACCCGGAGGCGTGATGGACGACCGCAATAATCAATATGGCCAGCCCGTCGGAGCCTTGGTGCCCGGGTGGTCCGAGCGCCCGCGACCGCAGCGTAGCACCTTGCCCGGCCGGTATTGTCGCCTGGAGCCCGTGGAGACGGATCTCCATGCAGCCGATCTCTTTACCGCTTACATGGAGGCGCCGGACGACCGCGACTGGACGTACTTATTCTCGGAGCGTCCGCATACCCCGGCCCTGTTCAGGGAGTACCTGACAAAGCTCGCGATGAGCGAGGACTCACTGCATTACGCAATCGTCGATGAGGGCACCGCCAAGCCGCTTGGGACCGCGGCGCTGATGCGGATCGAACCAATCCACGGTGTCATAGAAGTTGGGGCCATAACCTTCTCTCCGCGGCTGAAGAGAACGCGCGCCGCCACCGAGGCAATGTACCTGCTCATGCGTCACGTATTCGATCAGCTTGGGTACCGAAGGTACGAGTGGAAGTGCGACAGCCTGAATGCCGCATCCCGTTCGGCGGCAGGCCGCTACGGGTTCACGTTCGAGGGAATTTTCCGGCGTGCAATCGTCTACAAGGGGAGAAGCCGCGATACTGCATGGTTTTCAATCGTGGCGGAAGAATGGCCCCGCATCCGGGCGGCTTTCGAAACCTGGCTCGACCCGGACAACTTCGATGACGCCGGGCATCAACGGCGCCGGCTCTCGATCTGAGAAACGCCAACGCGGCGTGCAGCGCGCACCGCTCAAGCGAGCGCGTACATCCGACAGTGTTCGAGATAGGCCGCTTCGTGCGCCGCCGCCAATTCCACCACGCTCGACCACAGCCAGGAGGGAGCGTCCAGCCGCTTCGAACCACGAGTTCTCAGGCTCGCCCGAAATTCCTTGCGGGTCGGAGCATCCATCTGTCTCGCGTGAGCGGTACCGACGACGCCGGCGAGGTAGCGCGCAGCGCTGACCGCTTGATCTCGAGTTAGCCGGTCAATCTGAAGTTTGAGGTCCTGTGGCATGAGTTCCCGCAGGACCACAGACCTCCCGAGCAGCCGCGCCTGCATCATTCGGTCGCCGAGGGCGGGCGCCAGGTGCCTTGCGCCCTCAACCACCCGTTGACCGTCATCGGCGGGCATCACAGCGCCCTTCGAGCGCGGCGCGGCGGCACGCACCGCCTCCTTGATGTCGACCAGACAGAACTCGTCCTTGTCGCGTTTACCGTTGCTCACGCTCAGCAGCACCGCAATTCGCAGCCTGCCCAACGAGCTGCAGCCTTTCATCCAATAGGCCGAGTCCAGCACCTCGATGCTCGCCTCGTTGTCGCGGGACTTGAGCGATGCCACGAGACGCCGCACGCGTTCCGCATTGAAAAGACCCGTCACTGCCCGCGACTCCTCGCGGGTCAAAGGCCAGAATCTATCGCCGCGGGGAATGTTGGGCTTCATGTCCCGCAGCCGCTCCTTGGCAAGATGCTTCCAGGTGCGATGCGCTGCGCGACGAATCACGACTCTTACGCAATCCGGCCTTTCGGCGGCTTCTTGATCGCCATCAGGACTTACGAGCGCTTGCTGGTAGCCTTCCATCATGTTTTCGAGCATATGGGCCGTCGTCACCCCGGGTAAATCGGAGCCGCGTGCAGCCGATGCCAACGAGAGCGCCAGGCGTACCAGGTCGTAGTTCGGATTCCCGATGACGGTTTGATCCAGGTCGCGAATCTGTATGTGGATCCGACCTTCAGAGTCGGCGAGGGGCCCCAGATTGCCGACATGACAATCGCCGCAGATCCATACCGGCGGCCCCTGCGGCACCGCGGAAGCGCCCCTCTCCTCGAGCCATTGATAAAACTGTATGGTGCTGCCGCGGACATAGGCGTGCGCCGACCGAGCCATTTTTTCGTTGCGGCGCCGGGCGAGAAAGGTCCGTCGATCCTTGAGCGAGGCGATCACGGCTTGATTTTTCATCTGCGCACACGTCTGCGCAGAGGCGATAACGGGTGGCCGAAGGGCCACCCGTTTCTCCCAACTGCGGAGGGAGACGCCCTAAATTTGACGACGGCGGTGACTGCTGTTAACGGCAGTACTCGTCGTGTTCATGACACTCGTGCCAAGTGTGTTCCTTGTAATAGCGATGATGCTCGCGCTCATAGTAGCCGTCCCGGGGCTCGGCAACGACGCAACCCGAGGCAATCGCCGAGGCAATCGCGACCAGCCCCATCAAGAAGCTGCCTTTTACGATGTTTTGGAAGTTTTTCATGGACAAGTCTCTTGATGTGATACAGAGCTCGATCGTAACGGAAGCCGGCGCGGTATTCAGTGGCGTTCGCGCGGCGATTGGTGTCGGCGCCCTTCCTACAGGGTCGACGCCCCTCCTACAGGGTCGCCGCCCTTCCTAGAAGGCCGCCGCCGACGAACGCTGGGAACCTAGCGGTTCATCCCGTCGATGGCCTTCTTGTCCACCGCCAGCGCCGCCTCGTGAATGGCTTCGGACAACGTGGGATGCGCATGAATGGTCCGCTGGATGTCCTCGGTGCTGGCCGAATATTCCATCGCGAGCACGGCTTCGCTGATGAGCTCGCCCGCCAGGGGTCCGATCACATGCACGCCCAGGACTTCGTCGTCATCCTTGGCGGACACGATCTTCGCCATGCCCTGCCCGGCTTCCATGGCGCGTGCCCGGCCGCTGGCCGCGAATGGAAACGTACCGACCTTGTAAGGACGTCCCCCGGCTTTGACCTCTTCTTCGGTTTGCCCGACCCAGGCGATTTCCGGCGCCGTGTAAATCACCGACGGTACCGTTTTGTAGTTCACCTCGCCGTAGCGGCCGGCGATGAGCTCGGCCGCCATGATGCCCTCTTCCTTGCCTTTGTGAGCG
>Ga0209006_10004454_pt1 | contig 12709 bp, 11 predicted proteins | sample JacPin_JW_Ref_O2_FD_188567 | JGI IMG/M metagenome (GOLD analysis project Ga0209006, IMG submission 188567) | Forest soil microbial communities from Algoma, Ontario, Canada - Jack Pine, Ontario site 1_JW_Ref_O2 (SPAdes) (version 2) | ecosystem: Environmental > Terrestrial > Soil > Boreal...
GCGCGCGCAGTGCGGGAAGTGCATCCGGTTCGCCATCAGGCTCATCTGGGACGAACCATGTCACGGGAGGGATGAAAAGGGGGATGAGCTTACAACCGAGGAAAACAGGAAAACGCGTTTGTGATTCGCATCAGCGAGTCTGGTAGCGACCGAAACAGCAACTGTCTACGAGAATGAGAAGTTTCGGTGTTGAAACATACAGAAAACTGTAAGCGAGACATGAATACTAAACATTTCTAACATGCTGTCTTATTGGACAAATTGTTTCGTGAAGTTGTAGGGGATGTATCCATCAGGACATGTACCGGTGGCCAATGGCCGCACGCGAAGAGGATGAAGCAAGTGCCATTCGGCCATTACTTATGACGACGTTTTCGAGCGCGGAACCTGTCCCACGGTTTGTCGCGCACCGGGGCTAGCGCCGTTAGTATGTGCAGAACAGTTTGCCGGGGCGATAGGAGAGGTTTATGCAACGGACACACGTAACGGTTCTGGCATTCGGATTCCTGTTGAATGTTTCCGCTCACGGACAGGCAACGCCAGCGTCGGCACCCTCGGATCAGGCGTCACAGACTACGTCAGCTCAAACGTCCACGACACAAAACTCGAACACGGCGACGGCGACGCAAAGTCCTTCTCCACAGACTTCTAAAATTCAGCCACGCCCGCGAGCTTCGTCCGCGCAATCTTCATCCGCGCCGTATTATCCCGGTCGCTCGAATTCCGCGCAGGCAAACTCCGGACCATCCCTCGGCGAAATCGCGCGCCAGAATCGCGAGCGGCAGTCCGCGGAAGAAGCATCCGGCGTAAAGCCGAAGATGATCACCAATAAAGATGTTCCGCAGGATCCGGAAGGGGTCGAGTCGTCGCGCACGGCGCAGCCGCCAGCCCAGCGTGCGTATGGCAACTCCCCGTATGCGAATCCAACCTCTGGGAATCAGTCCTACAGGAACCAGGCTTCCGCAAATCAGCCCATGGCTGATCAACGAGCCGGCGAGCAATGGCGAGAGCGCATTGAAGAACAGAAAAACAGAGTCTCAACGCTGCAGGCGCGCATTGACCACATCAATGAGCAGATTCGCGCGCGCGGCGGCACCGTGCAGTACGATCAGCCTTACAGCCGCTACGCGGCGCAAGCACAAGAGCGCGTTGCAGAAATGCAACAGCAACTCAACGAGCAGCAACACAGGCTTGAGATGATGCAGGAAGCCGCGCGCCGCGCCGGCATGCACACATCGATCTACGATCCGTAGAGCGATGGGTATTGCTCCGTGGATCTAGAGCGGAGCAGGAAGCGTGAGTGTTGTTGAAAGTTCGGCGTATCGGCAGAGAGCGTTGGCGAGCTGCATCTGGCGCGGAGTATGACACTCGGGTTCAAGAAGCCTTGGATTTGCGACGATAATGACGATTGCTTTCGCCCGCGAAGTGGCGACATTCAGCCGGTTCAGGCTGTAAAGAAATTCCATCCCGCGCGGCGCGTCCTCCAGTGATGACGTGGTCATCGAATAAATCACAATCGGCGCCTGCTGCCCCTGAAACTTGTCCACCGTGCCGATGTGGGCGCCGGGCAGGCGAGCTGCCAGATCAAAAACCTGCGTATTGTATGGAGCGACCACCAGAATATCGGAGAGCTGCAGATCGCGGCCGTTGCTTTTGTCGTCGATCCATCTGATACCTGGCTTTGTCAGGGTGCTCATGAGATCAGCGATGATTTCAACTTCCTCCGGCGAGGCATTCTGGTTGCCTTTATGTTCGACCGGGATGTAATAGAGGCCGGAACTTCCAAGCCAGGCATGCCCTTTGATAGCCTGATTTTCAAGTCCGTCACGCGAGCTTAAGCGTCCTTCGTAGAATGCTTCAGAGGTAAACTGCGTGAGCTTTGGATGCATACGCCAGGTCTTTTCCAGAAAAATGCCCTTATCGGACGGAATCGTCTTTGCCCCGGCAAGCAGATGTTCGAGAGCCGAGGCGTCGGCACCTTCGGGATGACTGCCACGCAACGGCTGCTCCAATTGCTGCGGATCGCCCAGCAATACAATGCTCTTCGCTGCCTGCGAGACAGCGATGACGTTGGCTAGCGACATCTGTCCGGCCTCGTCCACGAAAAGTACATCAACGGCCTCTGAATAATCTTCATCCGCCCAGAGCCACGCGGTTCCGGCCAGGACATGGGCTCCGGCAAGGAAAGCGGCAAGCGTCTCCGGAGCACCGACGGTCGTTTGAATATGTGGCGGGTCATGCTCCGGCTTTTCTGTGTCTTTTACCTTCTGAACGCATTTGAGGCCCGTCAGACTTTCCTCGCCCGCTGCTTTCACAACTTCGTCAAGAAGAAGTCGAATCACCTTGTGGCTGGTCGCCGTTATCCCCACGCGCTTACCCTGGCGAACGAGTTCGCAGATCATGCGGGCTCCCGTATAGGTCTTTCCTGCGCCCGGTGGTCCCTGGATGGCGAGTAAGGAATGATCCAGCTGCGTGCCTACACGTTTCGCCGCATCCAGAGTTTTTTCGCCTGGAGCCAGCAGAATTGCTGAACGCTGCGTCAGGCGAGGAGGATGCCGCAGCAACAGATCGCGGGCCGCACGATATGGTCCTTCCGAATCGAGCCCGTTCGCTTCAACCCAGGTGCCGATGCGGTAAAGGGCATCCGCCAGAACATCAGTTTTCGGCCCGATGTTATTGGCATAAACGGCGGTGGGGTGGACTTCAGCCGTTTTCTGCATTTTCTTTACGTCTACAAGACGGGAAGCAAGATCGATCTTAACGATTTTGCCTATATTTTCTTCTTTGGCGCACAACTTGTCGTCAGCGCGGAGATCAGTTTCCTGTTTCTCAAATGAATAGCGATCCGTGGGTATCTTCCGTTCCATGCCGAGCCGTTGAACGAAGGAAAGCCCTCCGAGGCCCGAACGTTCGTCGAGCAGTTCCTCATCGGAAAGCGCTCCGAGCCTGTAATACTCCCACCATTCCGACTTCACTTCGCGCCGATGCCAGTCGAGAAGGTGGGAAAGCAGCCATCGCGCGGCCTGTTCCGGAGTGCGTTCATCCGGCTCAGCAGGAACGCCGTTGCGAAGAGCTTCGCCAAGCGCAGCTGTACGTTGCTGGCGCTCGCTGAGCACGGCTGGCGGCGCTCCATCCACCTGTAAAGGCCTCGAAATTATCTTCCCGCTCTGCTCGAGTTGCCGCCTTTCGGCCTCCAGCCAGTCACGCAGTGCGCGCGTTGAATTGCAGTCGTCGGCGTTGTACTGGGCAACGGTAGGTTGCAGTGCGGCGTCCAGCGGCGCCGTTTCTCCAAGTTCGAGAGCGTGCTGAATCTGCCGCAAGGCAACGCGCGCGTCTTCGAGAGGCGTCTTTCGTTCGAATCCGTAGAACGGTTCCAGCGCCTTCAGGGAATAGTGCTCGACGCTCGCGCGGATAGCGCGCCTGGTGACCGTATGCAGGTCCACCAGTAGGTGCGATCTCAGCATCCGGTCAATTTCGTCTTCCCGGGTTGCGTACCGGCCCATCAATCTTTTGAGAGCGCCTGATTCGTAACCGGTGAAGTGGTAGATATGCATCGCCGGATACTTCGCCCAGCGGGCCATTACAGTGTCAACAAAATTCTCGAAAGCGCTTTTTTCTTCCTCGGCATTTACGGCCCATTGGGAGGTGTAGACGGAATTTCCTGACTCGTCATCGGCGGCAAAGCCAAAAAGATACTCACGCCCGCCACGACCGATAAAGGGATCGCCCTCCAGATCGAAAAACATGTCGCCGCGTGAAGGCTCGGGCAAAAGTAAAAGGCCATGTTCGGAATTCAGGTCGAGGATTTCATGGACTGGCTTCTGTTGTGTGCGCCCTGCCACCTGAACGCGTGCCTGTTCCCGGATGCGAACATAGCTTCCCGCCGAGCCGTGCTTTGGCCGTTCCTTAAGAGGCAGGGGGAAAACTGCCAGACTGCTTACAGCATTCACGTCCCATGCGTTGAGTTGTTTCTGTTGGAGCTTGCTGATTCCTGCCACGAGCGAGAGGTGATCATCTCTTCGTCTCTGTGCATCACACTCGGCCCACCAGCGGCAAATTGAACAATGCTCCGTAGGTTCAGGGTAGCTGTCAGTCGCGCTACCGTGGTTCTCGACGGCGTTTTCCAGACGACGCTTTACGTACCGGTAATACGCAGCATACTCAGAGACCCGATACGGCTCGGATTTGAATCCATCACTTGGCGGGACGACGTGCATGTATTCAGGCCATTCACCCTGAATGGCAGCAAGGCACTCAGAATACAGAGACAGCTGAAGGATCGTGGTCGCTTTCGTTTCCCGAGCGAGTTTGCAGTCGTAAACCTCATACGACCATGGCCCCAGTTTGCTTGCTAGCTCCACACGCCGGAGGACGTCGGCGCGCCCAAACCAACGCCCATCGCCAAGAGAAGGTTGAACGATAACATCGACGCCCTTTTTCATCGCAGCCTCGACCCGATCGTCCAACGCCTGTTCAGTGGCATCCAGAGGCTCAGTATCTGGCGAAGCCTGCGCCGCTAAGGATTCGACATAGTTGCTCTCAGGTGCTGGCGCGTCGCTACCCGCCTGCGCATCGCTCGCATCCCGCAGATCAACAATAGAGAGGCCCTGAGCCGCTAAATGCGCGATATAAGCAGACTCGTGCTCAAGGCCTCGCTTCTGGAGGACCCATAGATCGGGCGAGTGCCATGCCGGCGCCGATTTGTCACCGGCTGCAACATCAAAGTCCAGAGAAGTCAGGTGTCGGCAGGCAAGATGATTGCTCAGATCACTTGCGGATAGACGTAAATGGCCGGATGAAACTTTCATGATGACGATACCTTTTCCAGCCGCGCTGACTAGTCGAACATACGAGAGGATTGAATGGCGTAATTATTCGAAGTGTTACTTAAAAAGCGGGAAAGAACAAGCCGACGGCGAATGCACTCTAACTATAGGCTCGCGCAGAATGACGGCGCGCTTGCCGCATGCGTTTGTACTTCGGAGTGAATTTAGGTCGGTGGGTTCGGGCGTGGATCGGCCTGGCGTTATCGAACTGATCCGATCCGGCTGATGAATTGCAGAACTCGAAGATTGCGGGAACTATACCCCTGCGGCTGCCCCATGCGCCAGGGGTGCGCCAGCACGCTGCTTTTGCAGCGCGTCCTGGAAAGCTTCGGTCGTCAGGGTCTCGCCGCGAAAAAGTTGAAGCAGAGGATCATCGTGCGTAGATGACGAAGAAGCGGCCGGGCTCGGCTCTGTTTCCAATCCTTCCGGCTCGACGAACAACTCCGGTACCAGAGTGCGGTTCTCGGAAAGAACGTGGAGAAATTTTTCCACGTCGGCGCGATGCTCCGGCGTGGCCTGGGCAAATTCCACGCCCATGCCCTTGTCCGGATGCATGACGCGCACCAGTCCTTGCGCGCGCATTTCCACTCCTGCGGCGCGCATCGAGAGCGATACCCGGCTCGAAACCGGAAACGGCGACGCCAACTCGAGATAGCAGCCACCCAGACTGAGGTCCGTAAGGCGGCAACGAATCGGCGGATCATCCTGCTCCGCGTCGGGAGAATTCTTCTTGAGCCACTCCCGCAACTGGCGCGTGGCTTCAGGAGAGATCTGCTGGAAGCGCAATCCAGCCTGTGAGCCGGACCCTTCCCATGCAAACTCAGCCGGCAGTTCGAGTGGGCTTTCCGTGCCCGGCAGCGTAAAGATAATTTGCCATTTGCCCGTGGGACGCTTGCGATCGGCCGCACGAATTGCCATGCCGCCTTCGCTCAGGTCGATGGTAGTGACCTTCAAATTCGCGCCGCGATCAAGGCTGCGCATAACGACAGGAATCTGCACCGCAACCCGGGCGTTACGCCGGCGTTCGCTCTTCATCAGGGCGCGCGCCGCGCGGAAGCTGGACTTCGCCCGCTCGGTCGAGACCGGCTTATAGAGAACAAAATGCGCGCCGATGCCGAACACTGCCTTCAGCCCAACGGCGGGCTCGACAATGGCGACTGCAACCGCGTGCTTGTTGCAGGGCGCGCTACGCGAACTGCGCAGAACCTCCGACGACCCGGCGTCCGCGCAGTCGACAATAATCGCTTCGAAGCGCTCGCGGGTAAGTTTGCGCAGGGCCGCATCCGAGTCGCTGCACAAATCGATCGTGATATCGAGGTCGCCCAGAGTACGGCGCAGCACTCTGACGATCTTCTCGTCCGAACACAGCACCATGGATTTCAGACTCATAGTTAGGAACTCAGAAGCGTCTTCGCCCTACACCTGCCCGCTGCGAACCGGACCGCACTTGCCCCGAAGACTCTTGTTTCCACTTTAGGGTCGCCCGCGGAAACGATCAATCGAATCGCTTCGAGAGCGGGTTACGTGCGTAACCAGCCTCCAGCGCGGCCTGGAGCGAGTCCACCGCGGGAAACGCGCGCCAAGGTCAATATTTACAGTCGCTTGCATTCGAATTCCTCAAGTCCAGCCTGCCAATTTCCCATTGACTTTCGTCCAAAATTGAAGCTAAAATACCGAGTTTCCGATTAGTCCTGTGTTCACCTTAGCTGGCTCCTGTTTTTCATTGCAGGCAAGTCTGAAGCAATCGTTCTGATTTTGTGTGAATCCAGCGGACTGCCCGGCGAATCATATAGTTACGGCATTTGTACGAGCGGTAATTCATACCCCGAAGTGGAAAGGCAATCTTTTTATGGCCAAGAGACGCGGAAATCCAAATTGGGGCAAGCCTGAGCCAATCGGGCCGATCACCCCGACTATCACCGAATTTGAGCAGGTGGTGCGCGAATACAAGCTCACCCCCGACCAGTACCTGCGCTCGACGCGCTTGCGCGAGTGGGCACGCCGCAACAAGAACTCGAAGTACATCCCGGAGCCCTTGCTCGAAGCCTGGGGCTTTGAGATTGAGTCCACGCTGTAAGCCCGATTGAGAGTGGGATCGTTAGAATTAGGGGTCGCTTTTTAGCGGCCCTTTTGCTTTAGGGACGGGTAAGGCTTCAACCGATGCCGAACATCCTGCAGATTCCGTCGAGCGAACTCTTTGCCTTGCTGGCCGCGATTGGCTTCGCCGCCGGACTCAATCTCTACGCAACCGTTGCCGTTCTCGGCCTTCTGGCGCGCTTCGGGCACATGCCTTTGCCGCCCGGACTCCATTTGCTGGCAGGCTGGCCGATGATTGGCGCCAGCCTCACGCTATTCGCAATTGAATTTTTCGGCGACAAAATTCCTGCCTTCGACCTAGTCTGGAACGCGCTGCATACCTTTATCCGCGTGCCCATCGCGGGACTGCTGGCCTTTCAGGCCACGAGCCAGCTCTCTCCTGAAAAACAATTGCTCGCGACTCTGCTCGGCGCGGCCGTAGCCTTCGTCGCCCACGGAGGAAAGACGGCAGCGCGAGCCGCGGTGACGCCATCTCCCGAACCTTTGTCGAATATTAGCCTGAGCCTCGGCGAAGACGTTCTGGCCGTCAGCCTGACTTGGCTGGCGACGCGCCATCCTTATATAGCAGGAACCGCGGCCGTAATCTTAGTCGCCATCACTCTTCTATTGTTGCGCCTGGTAATCCGCGCCCTTCGAGCCCTGTTTCGCGGCGCCGACCACCGACTCGCGAGCTAGAAACCAGCAAATACGCGCCTAGCTGCCGCACAATTTTGGCGGACATCACTACGTTCCCAAGCTAAGAAACTTCCTCACCCTCTCCAACTCCGCCTCCAGCTCTTGTTTGAAAACTGGATCTCTCGCCGCCTTCGATTCCACAAACCCCAACTCCGCCTTCAACTCACCATTTACGACCGAGAGATTCCCCCAACCGATCACTCGATCGCGCCACAAAAGCGGCAGCGCATAATATCCACGGACGCGCTTCGCCGGCGGGGTGTACGCCTCGAAGCGGTAACTCCATTCCCACAGCAATTCAAAACGCTTGCGATCCCACACCACTGGATCAAAGGGCGCCAGCAACCGGACCGTATCCTGCACATCATCCCGCTTCGGATTCTCTCCCGCAGGCCAATACCACTCGACCCCATCCACATGTTCATGAGCCAGGCGTTGTTTAGCGCGCGCCAAAGCCTTCGCAACTTCACGCCTCCACTGCGGCACCGCCAAACGCAGGCGGCCAATCGTGCTCACAAGACTCCGTGCCGGTATCGGAGCATATATATTGACGACCACATCAACCAGCGCGTCGATCCGCGCATTGCGCACAGCTTTATCAATCAGCACCGAGTCGATGACAGACGGGTCATGCTGGTGCGCCGCATAGAGTCTGATCCCTGCCTCGCGCCGCACGACCCGCAGCAATCCCTGATAGTGCATGTCATCGAGCAGGTGAGTCGTCGCGTTCGACGACCCTCCCCAATAGTTCTCAACGCTGCCGTGAGCAAAATGCTCATCGACCTCGCGCGGATGCACCACGCCGCGCTCGCGCACAAACTCCAGCAGCAACACGGCCCGCTTTTTGCGCGTGGCCGAGGATGCGCGAAACCATTTGCGAAAATCCAGACGCGGATGCATCAGCGCCTGCACCTCGCGCGTCACAAATCCGTAATTAATGAAAAAATCTTCCTCGACCCCGAGCTTCGCGTAGCTGCGGTCCAGGTCGCCGTTGCGATAGTTTTTCACCCGATGGCGCAGAATCAGATCCTGCGCCCGCGCGGGAGCGCGAATCGGATCAGCCTGCACAAATCCCATCTTGTGAAGCGCGCGCCTCAGCGTCGTCGGCGCGAACAGACTGCGCCCCGCGGCATAGCGCCGCAGATTATCCAGGCCAACAGGCATGAGCCATGGTATCGAAGTCTCAAGGACAGATCATGTCCTAGAAGACGCAAACGCTAAGCAGACGTGCACGCCTGAGGAATACCGGTGGAAGGGCGCCCTTAAGAGCCTGCCGTGAGCGAAGTCGGGGAAACTTAGGGACAGACGGGACGTTCACTGTTTCCGAGAAGGCATGAGAGACGCTTAAACGGGGTCCGTTCCGCCTGTCCCCACATTTTCCCATATTTTCGTCCCCATATTTTCCGGAGGGGGAGGGGTATCCCCAACAAAACTTTGACATCTCTGCGTCGCGGCCGCTGTGCCCCAACTTGGTAGAATGATGACAGCGAGAAAGTTCGCGAACCCAAGCCGGTTCGAAATGACTCAATCACTAAATCACCCAGTGACTCAATTCCTATGACTCCTCAGCCGCCGTTTACCAATGTCCCCGATGCCATCGAAGAAATCCGCGCCGGCCGCATGATCGTCGTCGTCGACGATGAAGACCGCGAAAATGAGGGCGACCTGACCCTCGCCGCCGAGAAAGTTACGCCCGAAGCGATCAACTTCATGGCCAAGTTTGGCCGGGGATTGGTTTGCCTCGCCATGACCGAGGAGCGCCTCGACCACCTGCGCATCGGCAACATGACGCAGGAAAACACCTCGCAGTATGGCACGGCGTTTTGCGAGGCGATTGACGCGCGCCAGGGCGTGACCACCGGAATTTCCGCCTTCGACCGCGCCCGCACGATTCAGGTTGCGCTTGATCCGGCGACGAAGCCTTCCGATCTCGCGCGTCCCGGCCACGTCTTCCCTCTTCGCGCGCGCAAAGGCGGCGTGCTGGTTCGCGCCGGACAAACCGAAGCTTCGGTGGACCTGGCGCGGCTCGCGGGCATGGTTCCGGCGGGCATCATCTGCGAAATCATGAAAGACGATGGCAGCATGGCGCGCGTGCCCGACCTGATCGGCTTCTGCCGCGAGCACGGCATGAAAATGCTGACCGTCGCCGAACTGATCCGCTACCGCATGGCGCATGAGCGCTATGTACATCGCGTGGGCGAGGCGCTGGTCGATACGCGCTTCGGCGAATTCCGCATGATCGCGTATGAGAGCGAAGTCGACGGCGGAGAGTCGCACGTCGCGCTGGTCAAAGGAGAGTTATCTCACGGTAACACCGAGCGTGGCGAGACGCCGGTGCTGGTCCGCATGCACGCCCACTGCCTGATGGGCGACGTCTTTGGCGCGACCGGATGCGAGTGCCATGCCACGCTGGAAGGCGCGATGCGCCAGATCTCAGAGGAAGGCCGCGGAGCGCTGATTTATCTCCACCAGACTTCGCAGGGATTTTCTGTAGAAAAACTTGGAGAACGAAACGCGCTGAACTTCCATCGCGGACAGAAGGCGCCTTCTCCGTTTGAGGCGGAGCGCCAGATTCAGCGCGAGATCGGCATCGGGGCGCAGATTCTTTCCGATCTCGACCTGCGGCGCATTCGATTGCTGACGAATCGCCCCAAAAAGGTTGCGGCGCTGGAAGGATTCGGAATCGAGATTGTCGAGCAGGTTCCGGTAGAACTGGAGACTGTCAGGAAATAGCTCTAGCGGGTGCGAGCCTGCCCTGAGCGAACCTGCTTTTCGTCGCGGCTTAAAATAAGTCGATGCCGACCGAATCCGAGGCGATCAAAACGACGACCCAACGCAACATTCCCGCAGGCATGATCGACGATGCCAGCCGGCACGTCTACCAGGCCGCAATCCGCACTCCGCTGATCCGATTAAATTACGATGGACTGAATTACGACACATCGGCCGAGATTTACCTGAAGCTCGAGTGCCTGCAGCCCATCGGAGCATTCAAGATTCGCGGCGCATACAACGCCGTTCGCCTCTTGCCGGAGGAAGAACGTCGCCGCGGCGTCTGGACCGTCAGCGCAGGCAATGCCGCCCAGGGAGTCGCTCTGGCCGCGAAGAAGGCAGGCGTTCCCTGCAAAGTGCTGGTCATGGACACGGCTCCCATGGCCAAGCTCGATGCCGTACGCCGCCTGGGCGCGGAGATCGTGCAAGCCACTTACGACCAGTGTTGGAAGGCGCTCGAAGCCCGGGCGCATCCCGCGATGAGCGGAGCATTCGTGCATCCCTTTGAAGACGATGAGTTCATCGCCGGCAACGCCACGGCCGGGTTGGAAATTCTCGAAGACCTGCCCGATGTTGATGCTGTTGTCGCCGGATTCGGCGGCGGAGGCTTGTCCTGCGGCATCGCCGCCGGGCTCAAAGCTCGCGGCAGCAAGGCGAAAGTCTTCGCAGCCGAGCCTGAAACCGCCGCGCCGCTCGCGTACTCGCTCGCGCAGGGATCGCCGCGATATTTTCCCAACTGGAAGGCAAGCTTCGTAGATGGATGCGGCGGCAAGTCGGTCTTTCCGCGCATGTGGGACATCGCCCACCATCTGCTCGCCGCGTCGATTGTCGTCTCGCTTGAAGAAATCCGGCAGGCGATGAAGATCGTCGCGCTACGCAATCATGTGATCGCCGAAGGCGCGGCAGGATGCGCCGTGGCCGCCGGCCTAAGCGGCAAGTGCGGATCGGGAAAAATTGTTTGCGTAGTCAGCGGCGGAAATATCGATCTGGCGGTATTTGCGGGGTTGATGGCGTAAAAATTGCGATGACTATCGAGCCGGAAGAAACTGACATTGTCGGGCAGTGGGTTGTACAGGATGGTCGCGTGATCGCGGATGAAGCGACCAGAAGAATTGAGCTGTTAATAAAAGAACATCTGGAAATCGTGGCGGCCTGTGGCTGGGAACAATTATTTCTAGATCCGACTGATGGGCGTTTTTGGGAACGCACATTCCCGAAAAGTGAAATGCATGGAGGGGGTCCGCCAAGGCTGACAGTAATTGATGAAGAGAAAGCGCATATCAAATACCACTTTGATTTGGCTAGAACGGCTTGCGCACCACCACTTCGGAATCGCGAATGAAAAATTGAGCGGAACAATGCTCAGAGCCGCAGATCACGGGGAGCATTCCGTTAATTTGTTTGCGCGTGATCAGGCCCAACATGCCGCATGAAGGGCACGAGAGCACAGCCCAGTACGGATCTTCTTTTTCGCCGATCTCGCCGGCATTTTCCAGCACGAACACGGTGCCAGGCTGCATCTGCTCGGGTATCCATTCGTTCAGGACGTCCAGTTCTGCGACCATGTTTCCTCCCCAGTGTTCCTGCCTCTTGCAATCTGCGTTGCTGAAAACAACTGCATTCCCAACATTTTTCTATAAGACTTTTCTAGCACGGCGTCGGTAATCGGATGAAGTTACGGAAGTATTCGACTTTCTGGAGATGACCTCAGCGTGAACTTGCCGCACCGCGTCGCTCAGGCAAACTCCGAGAATCGGCTGCTTCGAATTTTTCAGAATGTCGACGATCTGCTTGGCCGATGTTTCAAGGTAAAGATGCGTGCCATCGGTGAGCAGGTGATATTCCGAGCTGCGATCGACAATCTCCGCGAGACCCTTACCGAACTCGCGATCAAGAAAGCGCATGACTTTGCGCACGCCCTGCAGAGAAAATCCTTTGCGGCGCAGTTCGCAGATGACCGCGACTTCGGAGAGATGGCGCATCGAGTAAAGACGGCGATGCCCCTCCCTTTCCGGCCTGACCACGCCGCGCTCGTCCCACCACTGCAACTGGCGCGGTGTGATGCCGGTCATGGCAATCACCTCTTGCGATGTAAAGCGTTCTTGCATCATTGCCAGAATATGTTTGAAACAATCCTCAAGCTGAATGTTTCAAACATTTTAGGCACGATGGGCTGTGGATCGAGCGGATAAATACGCGGGAGAGGTGACTAAGAGAGTTCCTGCCAGGCCGATTCCGAACCGCCGCCGACGAAATGGACGATTTCCAGGCGGTCGTCTTCCTGGAGCGTGGTTGCGGTCCAGCGATCTCGAGGCACGATATCGCGATTGAGCTCGACC
>Ga0209006_10004456_pt1 | contig 12703 bp, 8 predicted proteins | sample JacPin_JW_Ref_O2_FD_188567 | JGI IMG/M metagenome (GOLD analysis project Ga0209006, IMG submission 188567) | Forest soil microbial communities from Algoma, Ontario, Canada - Jack Pine, Ontario site 1_JW_Ref_O2 (SPAdes) (version 2) | ecosystem: Environmental > Terrestrial > Soil > Boreal...
GCATGCGGACGTCTCCCACGAAAGCCAGTGCAGCCACGGAGCCGAAAATAAAGTAGGGCCACGGGGGATAGTCATACTTCATCCCCGTTGGACTCATCGCCGCTTCGAATCCAAATGTCACCTCGGCAATGGCAACGCCCAGGACAAGCAAAAGCGCGGCCCAGTCAAAAATGCCGGGAGATCCCTCCGCGCGCCGTGCGGTCATCCAGGCCGTGGCCACGAGGTAGAACGTTAGCGCGCCTCCCAGAATGTTGCCCGGCTGATGCTTCAGGATCGCCAGATACGTTCCGGTCGAGGAGAGGCAAAGCATCGATACGACAAACACCAGTCCAGCAATGGCGTGCCGGCGCGAACCTTTGCGCAGAAACACGGCAACAAACCCCGAGAGCATTCCGGCCGTGCCCGAGACGATATGAAGAAGCAGCATTGGTGAGTACGACATATCAACTCCCCATGGCTTTCAGAAAAATATCTTCCAGCGTGTCGCGGCGGAAATTAAGCCGGCGGATTCGCACCTGGCGCTCCGCCGCGATGCGATAAATGTCGCGAACTTCGACTCCGTCGGCGAGAATCATTTTCAGCCGGTTCGCTGTGACCGCGCATTCGCAGCCCAGCTTCTCGATCGCCGCGGTAAAGTCGCCGTTGGCCCCGTAGGTTTCCAGCTCCAGGAATCTCTTATTGGCCTTGCGCTCTTCTTCCAGGTTGGAATAATGCGCGACCCGCCCCTGATTCAGGATCAACACTTCCTCGCACGTGTCCTCGACGTCGCGCAGCAGGTGCGAGCACAGCACAATCTGCAACTGTTGGCTGTCGCGAATGTCGGCGATCATGCGGATCATCCTCTGCCGCGCCGACGGGTCGAGACCGTTGGTCGGCTCGTCGAGAATCAGTAGCTTCGGCCCATGGGCGATCGCCTGCGCCAGCTTCGCCAGTTGCTTCATGCCGAGCGAGTACGTGCCCAGCTCGCGATAGCGCGCCTCCGCCAGCCCTACCTGAAATAAAGCTTCGTGCGCGCGCTCCAGCGCCGCGGAAGCAGGCAGGCCGCAGAGTTCCGCCATCATCTGCACAAAAGAGACCGCGCTCATCTTCGAGATGAACGCGTCATTCTCCGGCATGTAGCCGACCAGGCTGCGAATGCGGCGCGTCTCGGTTCGAATGTCGGAACCCAGCACACGGGCCGATCCCGACGTCGGCTTGTAGAAGCCCAGAAGCGTATTGATCAGCGTCGATTTGCCGGCGCCATTGGGGCCGAGCAGCCCGATCGCGCGCCCGCGCAGCGAACAGGTCAGCTCCTTCAGAATGTCGCGCTTGCCGAAGCGCACCGACAAACCCTGCAGTTCAATGACCGGCGTTTGCGGAGCAGCAGCCGTCGTCCCACTGGTGGCGTCTGCTGCTCCGGGTTGGATGGCTGTGCTCATTCGCTAACGATGGACTAATGTGTCGCCGTCGAACCAGGTTGATTCATCATTGTGGCCGGATTCAGAAACATCTGCGTCGGGATCGGACCGCCCTGCCCCAGCGTCATCAGCGTACCGAGATCGAAGCCCATGAAGCCACTATTGCTCGCCACCACAATGCGGTCCGGCTCGCCGTAGGCGTAAATCAATCCGGGTGCGGTGTTGGCCTGAAGCATAGCGATTGACTGTTGCTGTTGCGGCGTAAGTGTGCCGACGGTCTTGATCTGATCCACCAGCGGCCCGACCACCGGACCAATGTTGTGATAGAAGATCGCCGAAAAATTCGTGTAGCCGTCGCTGGGCAGAAGCGCCTGAAAAGCTTGCGAGTGGGCCAGGCTATTGCCGCTTTGTCGGTCTTGAATCGCCCGCGAAAGCGTGCTGATATCCGGTCCAGCGATCAGATAACTGTCCACGTAGGTGTAATCGATTTCCAGATTTGGCTGTTCCGAATTATGCAGCGTGTAATAAATCTGCGAGCCAACCTGCTGCTGCGCCATTTGGAACGAACCTTTGGAACCGCCCGTCTCCCGGTTGAAACTTGCGATCAGCTTGCCGATGGTCGATTGCAGAGTCGCCGGATCGTACACTTCCAGAATTACCTTCCACCGCGGAGTCGGCAGCACCGGACCATCGAACGCGAACGTCACTTCCCCGCCCAGAGGCGCGGCGATGTCATCCACCAGCCGCACCCCGGTCTTGCTTTCGAACTCTGCCAGGTGTTGCTGGAAGTTCTGATCGCCGCTGCCGACCATCTGGAACATCTCTTCCACAATGCTCTTCGGATTCTTGATGACCAGCGAACTCACCATGCTCGCGTCCGGCGAAACGAACTCCAGGCCGCCCATGGAAGCCGGCGCGGCCAGCCACGACGCAACTCCGCGCCGCTCCGAGGCAAAGGTCAATGCCGCCTGATTTTCCGTCTTGCCTCCGACCTCGCGCCGTTCCAGCATCAGATATCGCACGTCTTCCATCCCCTGCGGGAGCTTGCGGTCGCTGCCATCATGTACGTGTTGCGCAACAATTTGTTCCATATCCGCGCAGAAAACCCAGCCCGCGCCTTGCTGGTAGGCATGAAGCAGATGCTGGTAAAGAGGAGTCTCGGTGAAATGGCTTGCGCCGGATTCCTGCATCCGCCCTACCGTCCGCTGCAGCTCTCCAAGATCGGGACTCGCAACCAGTACGCCATTGTTCACATAAACCAGAAACGGATGGTTCGTCGTCTGCGGCACCGCCGACAAATCATGCACGATCTGCATGGAGCCGGGCGCGGGCCCGGTGCCGTTGTAATGCTTCATCTGGCCTTGCAGAAAATCTTCCAGTCCGGCTTGGCGAACCCGGGCTAGCATGATGGGCGCACTATCGTTCGCACCCTCCTTGGCCACGGCAAATACAATCTCGTCCCCCAGATAGCTGCTGAAAGTTTTCAACTGGTTCATCACATCGGTAAGCTTCGGCCCTTTTCCGCGCTGCTGTTCATTCCACCAGCTGCGCAGCGCCGGACTCTGCTGCAGCCGCTCCTGGAAAATTTGGCTGGCTTCGCCCAAAGTCGACCCGAGATTGGGAATCGCGGCATAGACCACCGTATTGTCGGGAACATAAGGCAGCAGGTCGGAGCTGTAGCGCAATCCAGGTCCCTGAATTGCCTCAACCTGTTTCTGCAACAGCGCAAAGTCTCCCAACAGGGCCAGATACTTCGCCGAATTCCGGCTCCACGCAATCTCATTCTGGATGGGAACTTTGGCCAGGCTCGAACTGGAAGTCTGCTCGTCGCCCGCGCGCAGGTCGGTCGTCTGATCACCCGCAGCCACTCGAACCACCCCTTCGATCACGGCCACGCGAGAGCCCTTCGTTCCATGGTTCACCGAGAAGATTGTCCCCTTCACCGATACCAGGCAATCGTCGGTGGCAACATAAAGCCGTCCCGTCCGCTGCTTCGCGGCCTGTACGATAATGTGCCCGCCACCTAACCGGATCGTCGTGCCCTTCCATTGCCGGGACACGGAAAGATCGGAACGCTCGCTCATTTCCACCAGCGATCCATCCAGCAGGCGGACCACCGCGTTCGATCCCTTCGCCGTGCGGATTTCATCCCCACTGCGAATCTGATAGCCCGCCGGAATCAAACGCACCTGATCGTCAACCACTGCATACAGCGAACCATCCACATTCTGCACCGAGCCGCGGACCACATGCTGGCCGGGGAAAGAACCATTCCACAGCGCGAACGTTGCCGCCGCCACCACCGCGACCGCGGCTGCACTCATCGCCCAGCGCCACACCGGAAAACTGCGGGACGCGGTCTTCGTTGGTCGATCCGTCTGCCGATCCGCTTGCGCCGAAAGCTGGAGTACGATCTGCATCTCACCGCGACGGGCCTGCTCCACCGCACGCCGGCACGCGACGCACTGGTGAACGTGATCCTGGAACAGCAACCCGCGCGCCTCCGGCAGCGCCTTCTCCAGATACGCGGGAATGAGCGCCTGAAAATCTTCGCAGCTGCGAAGCTTCTGCACGCTGAACTGCGCCGACGGCGACGCGGAAAGCGAATTCCATACCCGGTCGCTGGCCTCAGCAACCACGCGGTCGTCGATTGCTTCGTTGCGAATGTCCGAAAGTAGCCGGTCAAATTTATGATCGCTCATGATCTGTCTCCTGGTTCTACGAATGAAGGTATGGACGAAGTTCTTTGCGAAGCTGCAGGCGGGTGCGATGTACGATCACCGCCACGCGCACCTGTGAAATTCCGAGCGTCTGCGCAATCTCCTGGTTACTGAAACCCTCCAGAAAGCGCAGCGCGAAGATTTCCGCCTGCATGGGTTTCAACCCGGCGATGGCCCGGCTCAAGATCCCACGGAGCCCGGAAACATCGATCTGCATCGGGGCAGCGGGCATCAGTCCCGAAGAGTCTTCCGGCAGCGGAACCGTTTGTTCGCCCCGGCGTGCCCGGACCACATCCAGCGCCGCATTGATCGCCGCGCGGCGCAGATAGCTCTCCGGATTTTCCATCGGTTCAGCGTTTCGCCCGCGCCGCAACATCCGCATAAACACAGTCTGCAGCACATCTTCCGCGTCTCCGGCATTGCCGGTAATCCGGTAGGCCGTGCGGAAGACCAGGCTGTGGTGTGCCTGGAAAATTTGCCCGAGTTCGTCCGGAATCGCGATTGCCGTTTCCTCTAGTACGCTGAGCAGGTTACGCCTCCTCGACTTCTCTTTCATAGGTAAAGACGGCGGGGAGGGCTATTTATTACAGCCGGCAAAAAAAATTTCCGGAGATCAGTCGCGGGGAGCGGCCGGCCAAAAATCGAAAAAATTCATCCACTGATCGTAGTCAATCGTTAATGTTTCTTCCAGGAATCTGACCGCCTGGCCCATAGCCTCGCGCAAGCTGGCATCGTCGGCGCCGCGGGCAACCGGCGGCGGAACCGGTGGAATCGGATCGCCGATCAGCGCGCGATAGCGCAGCCAGCCTCGTCGAACCACGAATGCGGGAAGCACCGGCGCGCCCGAAACCTGCGAAAGCAGAAAAGGACCAACGGGAAAGCTGGTGGGTTGCGAAAAAAATGGCAGATCAAACGTGTGACGCTGGTAAACGCGGTCTCCCTGGATGGCCACAATCTCATTGCGACGCAAGGCCTGTAGGAGTTCCAGCGTAGCCCCAACTCCCTGTTTCAGGTCTACGGTTTTAATCCGTTCGCTAGCCATCAGATTCCGCAGCGTAATCTCCGCCGGATTCTCCTCGACCACCCGCGCCACGTTCACTCGGCCGTACATGGCCAGCAGCCGCGACGCGAATTCCCAGTTGCCCACATGCGCCGTCCACACAATGAGCCCGTTGCCGGCGGCCAGGCATTGCTCGATCTTGGTAAAGCAGCCATCCGGGTTCACCAGCATGGCGAGCAACTCTGCATGCGTGGCCTTCGGCACAAAGCAATACGAAACCATGAGATCGCAGAACGAATAAAAAACCAGATAGACCTTCCATCGCAAGGCGAGCCCGCGCTTGCCCGAAACCCGGCGCAGATTTCCTGTGACCGCCCGCCGCTCCCGCTTCAGGATGACGTAGAAAATCAGCGCCGTGATCGCCGCGACCGGAGGATGGAGAAAACGCGGCACACGTGGCATGATGACAAATATCATCCGCAGCGCCGTGGTGTTATGAAAACGGTGCTGGTACCAGCGCGTCACTCTCCGCCTGCCATCACGGGGTCGCCCATGTTGTCACTTTCGCCTTCAACAAACCCGCGAACAATATCCTCCTTGCCATGCCCGATCGAGCGGAGGCACACCAAGAGGCGACATTGCCCTGAACCGCTATTTTATTTTTGCCTGGAGTAAGAAGGGATTGCAGAACTCAGGACCTTGCTTCCGCGACTTTGGACTCGATGATCGCCGCCAAAGAATTAACGCTTTCGAGGTGTTTCTGGTTGAAGTTTCCCTGCACCAGCTTGATGCCGAAGTGCCTCTCAATCTCCAGGATGAGTTGGAGCACATCAATGGAGTCGATTTCCAATTCTCCGCCGAGCAGCGGCTGATCGTCGCGCAGATCCGCAGGGGTCAAGTCGGTGATCCGCAAGCTATTCAAAATGATCGGCTTCAGTTGCTCCTTAACACTCGCCATGATGATGTTTAGTTGCAGTCTGAGAAAAAAAAGCATACCACATAAGATCACCGCAGAATCGGCTCTAGAACCGGGTAGCGGGCTGTTCTCAATCTCGACGCGCTACAGCAGCCCTCCATCCACAGCGATCACCTGTCCCGTGATATAACTTGCGTCCCCGGACCCCAGAAATGCCACCACCGCAGCCACCTCTTCGGGTTGGCCAAAACGCCCCAACGGGATTTCGGAAAGCAGCCGTTTCTCCTCTTTTTCAATGTATTTGGCGGACATCGGGCTCGGAATCACGCCGGGGCAAACGGCGTTCACCCGGATTTTGAATCGCCCCACCTCGCGTGAGAGTGCCTTGGTGAAAGCGATCACGCCGCCCTTGGCTGCCGAATAATTGCACTGACCGGCCTGGCCGCGAACTCCAGCCGGAGACACGATATTGCAAATCGCTCCGCCTCCCCGGCGCATCATGGCCGGCAGCGCCAGGCGCGAGCACAAATACGTGCCGCGGAGATTGGTGTCGATCACTTCGTCCCATTGCTCATTCGACATAAAGGCCAGCAGCACATCGCGATTGACTCCCGCGTTGTTGACCAGGTAATCGAGCGGACCCAGTTGCCGTTCCACGCGATCGAACATCGACGCAACACTCTCTTCGCGCGAAAGATCAGCTTCCACAGCCGACGCCTCTCCGCCTCCAGCAACGATGCGCTCCACCACTTCATCCGCGGATTCTTTCCCCTGACGATAGTGCACGGCAACACGAAACCCCGCGCTTGCCAGTGCTTTTGCCATGGCGGCGCCGATAACCCCGGAGGCCCCGGTGACGAGTGCGACTTTTGTTTCAGCCATATCCTCGCTTCAGTGCAGCGGCTTGAAGATCAAAATGTATACGGCCCAACGCGAGTTGTAGCGGGGAATGTTCCCATCCAGCGCGTAGGAAACCGTGCCTTGCAGCAGCGTACTCCAGGGACCAGGGGCGTTGAAGTTAAGTTCCAAACCGTCGAATTTGCGGAATTGCAGTGACTCATCCAGATTGCGCGCCCGCGCATACGCGTACATCCCATCGACCTTGATCAGGTCCATCACATTGAAACCGTAATGCACGTTCGCCATGGCGATAGCGTCAAAAGAATCCGTGCCGGGAGGAATGCCGTGGAGACGCGGCGCGGTTAGAAACGACGGGAAATAACGCGAGAAGCGATCCAGTTGATCGCCGCCCCAGTAGGCAAGATCCCATCCGCCTTTGGTGAACTTGCGAATGTAGTAATCCTTATTCAAATCGGCGTCGTAGAGCGTGAACGCATTTTGCGGCCGCTGAACCAGCAGTGAATTTTGCGGCGGCGGGTTTGGCGATGATGACTCGCACCCGGCCGGAGATGGCGCCAGCGATGTGCACCCGAACGGCCGCCAGCCGATGCGCTCCCCGCGTGTCCCCTGGGCGTCGAACACGTAACCGTTGCGGCTGTATTTTATTTCGACGCCCGGAAGAATATTCAATCCATTGCGCGGCAGTCCATATTGCTCGCTTGCCTGGCTAGTTCGCAGAAAGTTGTCGTAAGAGAAGTAATTGGAAGCCGTCACGCTGAGATGCGTGCTGGCTTGCCACGAGGCCCGCAGGCCCGTGGTTTGCTCCCATGTCCACACCTCTCCCTGCAACAATTCCACGTTGTTGCTGTAAATGCGGTTCTGGCCGGGCACCCCGGTAAGCGCCAGATCCACGGCCACGCGGAACTTCGGCCGAAATTGCTTGGAGAGATCGGAAATCAGGATGGGCCCGGCAAAGAAGGTCGAAAGCTGCGCCCCAGTGTGATGAAAATCAAAATCGACGGTGCTGGTGCCGAGGAACGGAATGGGAAAGTTGAACGTGCCTCCGTACATCAAGCCCGCGACCAGAGACTTGATGCGCTTCGCACTCTGGTCCACTAAAACGCGCTCGCCGTTTTTCTTTCGCAGCGACCGCAATCCCTCGTCGGTTTCGCGGAACATCGGGTCGTCAGAACTGTGCTCATCTGCGAGAGCAGAGCTGAAGCTCGCGCTGTTGATGGCGTAGTCCGAAAACTGCACCGTCCTCTGCAACACAAAATCCCGTCCGGCAGCGTTCAGCAGTTGCTGCGCGGAAATCGAGCGCGGCAAGTTGAACTGATTTCCTTTGTCGTCGCGCACCAGTTCGTAATTCTGGGTCTCGACATTCACCACCACGTTGCTCTTGATGCCGCGCTGGCTCAGCGTCTGCTTCACCTCGCGAAAAGTCGCGCCATCGATCCAGATCTTGCCGCTGTAAAGCGCTTCGTCTTTAACCTTCGGCTCGACTCCCACCACAAAACACAAGGTCCCATTTACCTGTTCGGTCCCAAGTAATTTGTAGTCATAGCGCTCGTTCAGTTCCAGTTCGAGGGGCGGGGTCATCACTTTTTCCGGCTCGATCGCCGGCAGCGGAAACTCGTGATTCTTCCCGAACTTTACCCCGTTGATATAGAACTCTTTTTGCGCCAGTTCCGTCGCGCCGTCCCGGCTGAAGAATTGTTTGAGCTGCATGGAAAAGTCGAAGCCCGGCTCCAGCGTGGTGGCTTCAAAGTGCAGGCTCAGGAAAGTGGATGCCGTATAGTTTTCCAGTTTTTGTTTCTGCGCTTCGCGATTTTGTTGCCAGCGAGCGATGATTTCCTCGACGCTGAGGTCGACTCCGCTCTTCACCTCCACTTTGTTGTAGAGCGTTTCATCTGCCTCGCTTTTTCGATGGATGGAGATCAGCGCGTATTCGCTGGTGCACGCGCAGGTTTGCGCGAAACCGTTATCAGTCTTGGTCACCTCGCCCGCGGGAAGTTCGACGCCGGTCGCAGCGTCGTACCACTTGATCTCGAATGAGCCTGCCTTAACACTCTGCAACCGGACCATCTTTGACGAGTCGGGGCTGGCATGGACGCGCGCCACAATCACCACGTCCGAGGGCCCGCTGGCGAACCAATGATGCTCATTATTCTTTACGCCATCCACGGCAACACTGAACGGCGAGGTTGCGGAATCCGTTGCATACATGTTGCTCGGAATGGAGTGGCTCAGAAAGCTGCTGGCCGCGCACAAGGCAGCAGCGGTCTTCGTGTCCTTTGGCTGCGCCCAGACAATCTCCACCGACGGCCCGGCATCCAGCATCGCCGTCAGGAACTGCGAGGATGTCGTGGCCCCTCCAGCATCCGATTTAAGCGGATCTAACTTAAGCATGACCGGCTTATTGAACGCGTGTTCGGCAATCCACGCAGCATCCTCGCGCCAGCGTTCGCCATAGGTAATTCCCAGCAGGTCAGAATAATTAGCCATCTTTCTGACAAGATCGCCATGGCTGCCGATGAAGCCCGGCGGAAAAACAAATGCCAGACGCAAGCCGGCATTGTTGCCCTTGACGGCTAATGCCAGGCGCACCAACCCAAACGCAAACAGATCGGCACGCCTCAGCGAGTCTTTAGTTGGTTCTCGAATCTCCACCACAAGCCCGCGCACCGCCGCCGCCGAGAGCGGCAACGATTTCACAAACGCATCCACCCGCCGGGTAATTTCCTGCTCCGATTCGTTACCGGTAAGTGCGCCGGCTTCCACCACGACGTGCAGCCAGATCTCGGACCCTTCGGCCACATTCTGGATAGATTGTTCTTCGGACAAACCGGCAGTAGTTTCGCCACTCGCGAAATCGAAAGACATCGGCGGCAGCACGATCAACTTGCCGGGGACGTCGCATTGCTCGGCGGCCTTCAACCCCACAGCGAAACTCTGATCCGCGGGAATCGAGATCGCAACCCGCGGCAGGCCGGCCTCCGCCGTCAGCGGTACGAGCAGAACAACCGAAAGCAGAAGTGTCAACTTCATTACCAGATCAATCCTAGCGTGGATTGGCCGTTGAAATGTCCGGGGCTCCGCGCCGTTCCTCGAGCAGAATCACGGCGGGAATCAACAACAAGCCGCCAGCCAGCGCCAACGCAACTCCCAACGCAGTCACCAGACCCATTTCCACAAGGGGCGCGAAACTCGAAGTCATCAGCGCCCCGAAGCCCACCATGGTCGTCAGGTTCGATTGAATCAGCGCCGCCCCCGAAGCCTTCGCGATCACCAGAATTTCGTTACGCTCGCTCTCCTGATAACGCCTCACTAAATGGATGCCGTTGTCGATGCCAATGCCGATGATGAGCGGAATCGCCGTCAGCGAGGTGAAGCTGAAGTGGTAGCGCAGCAGCAGCAACAGACCGAAAGTTACAACCACGCCGAAGACGATCGGGATCAAAACGATGAGTGACACTCGCACGCTGCGGAAACTCAAGTAGACGATCAACAGAATTCCGGCCGCCGTCCATCCCATTGCTCTTTGGCTGTCATGAAGCACCAGCCTCTGCAGGTCGCGGTTAATCTTCTCGTACGAAAATTCCACGAACGGTCCAACTTGATTGCGCCAGGAGTCGACAACACTTTCCGGAACTACCTCGACAGCATCCGGGTCGCTTCCATAAAAGCTGATGGCCGCGACATAGCTGCCGTCCCCGATTTTGCGAACGCTGTTGTTCAGCAGTGTCGGCGGCAGAAACTTGGCAGCCGTCTCCAGCGTAAGCGGATCGTTTTTGCGCTCTGGATCTTGTCCGAGCTGTCGCAGTCGATCGATAAAGGGCTGGACCGGCTCAGTTCGAAAACCATTCTCGCGAAGCGCATCCTCAAGGGCGCGGGCCGAAGCCGCGAAGTTGACGCCGGCCAGCGAACTGGCTCGTTCACTTTGCATTCGCGCGGAAGGAAGCAGAATCGTCGGCGAGAAGAAAGACTTGATGACCCCGCGATGCTGGTACTCTTCCAGCCGCGCAGTCAATGCTTCGGCTCTGCCCAGCACTTCCTGCTCGCCTCCCGTGATCAGCAGCAGATGCGGACTGCCTCCAATGCCGAACCTTGCGGAAAGCAAGTTCTGCGCCGCCATGGCAGGGTTATCGGAGCCAGTGATCTCGAAGTGCTTTTCAAATTTGATCGTCGGCAGAAATACTAACGACAGCACGAACGCCCCCAGGCCCAGGCCCACCACAAGGCGGGTATGACGTCCGACAAAGTCAACCGACTTTCGCGCCACGAAAGGCAGCAACCGGAAGGTAATGGTCTGCGGCGCGCGCGGCTTCCGCACTCGCCACCATAACTGCAGCAGCGCCGGAACCGTCAGCAGGGTGTGGAACATCATCATGAACATGCCCACCGTCAGGATGAACCCGAACTCCGACAGTCCCTTGAAGTTCGCAGTGGCCAGTGAAGCCGTGGCGATGGCCGCCGTTACGATGCAGAAGAAAACGCTGAGCCCGGTGGTTTCGAAGGTGCGTAACACAGCATCCTTCAGCGTCTCGTCATTCAGCGCGCCCGCCTTAGCCCACTCCTGCGGCACCCGATTGAAGAAATGTACGATCTGGTCGTCGCCCAATCCTGCCAGGATCGCAATAAAAGATAGGCTGATCAGATTGACTTGCCCCGGATAGAAACTGGCAACGCCGGTAGTCCACAGAATGCCCAGGCTGGCGGGCAGCAGCGATAAAAGCAGAAGCGGAATCCTCGGATAAATCACCAGGCACAACAGCAGATTGCCGACGATGGAAATCAGCGAGATTCGGCGGATATTTCTTTCGATGAGCTGGTGCTCTTGCTCCGCGAAAACGTAAGCCCCCACCGGAGTGGCGCGCACTCCGGCGTCGCGCAGATCAGTCTCCGCTGTGGCCGACCGGATGCGCTCACGCGTCCACTGCATTACTTTTTCAGCGAAGTTGTAATCCATCGCCGACTGTCGAGGTTCGGCAATCACCAGGAGCGCCTTGTGGTCTTTGCTGAAGAAGCGGTTTCCCGATCCCCACTTGAGATCGAAATTAGCGAACTGCGAAAACCCCTGGCCGTTGCCCGCTTCCACTTGCATCAGCCCGAGGGGATCGGCGACGAAGTAATTGGTTCCCAGCGAAGAAAATGAACTGACCAGTTCGCTCGCACCGCGGCGAACGTTTTGCTGAATTTGTTTGGGATCGAGCCGCCGCTTGAAATCTTCCGTTTGATCAGACCGGACGAATGCGGGAAAGTTCCAGGTGAAGAACCGCACGATGTTGAGAAGTTCCTCATCTTGCAGGCCGCAGCGCGCATCCACAAACAATCCGCTGGCCTGCATGTCGGCGGTGAGATGGTCCGCCATCTCTTCCATCTGGTCGGTAGCGTCCGTTTCTCCGGCAGGCCCCTCAATCACCACGAAGAGCTGATTGCCATAACCCAGCTCTTTGCCGATCTGGCTCGCAGCCCGCCATTGTGGATCTTGACTGCCAAACAAATCGGTGAGGTCGGTGCCGGTTCGCAGATTGTGGATGTTCGCGTACAAGCCCAGAGTGACGACGAAACTCAGGGCCACAACCAACCCCGGATGGTTTACCACCAGGCCGCCCACCCGGCGCATGAAACGGGCCATCATGCTGTGGCTCCCGTCCATCAGCCCGTTACCACCGATAATTCGCCAGTCGCAACCGTCTCTCCGCCGACCGATACCGTGCCGCCGATGCAAACCAATTGTCCAACCTCGGTGAGCTTTTTCGTTTCAACGCGCAGCTCTTGCCCCGGCGTGACGGGCTTAAGAAACTTGAAGCGATTCACCGCCGCAAGC
>Ga0209006_10004458_pt1 | contig 12700 bp, 9 predicted proteins | sample JacPin_JW_Ref_O2_FD_188567 | JGI IMG/M metagenome (GOLD analysis project Ga0209006, IMG submission 188567) | Forest soil microbial communities from Algoma, Ontario, Canada - Jack Pine, Ontario site 1_JW_Ref_O2 (SPAdes) (version 2) | ecosystem: Environmental > Terrestrial > Soil > Boreal...
CCGCGCGATGCTGTCGCGAAACTTCACTCCGTCTCGCACCTCATCCACCGTCAGATGATGCCGGCCGACAATCCAGCGCGTTTGCCGGATACCGGGCAACCCATAGGAACGCACGCGCGCTTCGGTAAAAGCCGCCGGAAATTCCGATCGTAAGAACTTCATCGTCAGGTCGGCCTGATCTTTGCCTTCGAGGCCCGTCTTGGACGCACCAAACGGATCCATCGGATTCTCGATGTGCGTCATGTTCACAATCGCGGTTGCGCGCCCTGGAAAACTCATCGCAAAGCCATCCCGACGGATCATCCCGTACTCAGCCCCGCGGTCTCGAATGCGCTCCGTCATCTCAGCGCGGCTCGGTTTGTGCGCCTCATCGAAATTCTCGATCACGATCATCTGCGACCCGTAAATAACGCCTTCGGCCGGCTCGCGGCATTCGAGGCCAGCGCCCCACACCACCGCCGCGTCGCCCGTGGCATCTACGAAGCCATCCGCGCGCACCAGCACATCGCCATAGCGCGTCGCGAATTCCAAGGCCGCGATCCTGCGCCCCTCCCGCTGTACACTCCGCAAAATCGCGCCCACCAGGGGCGTGATCTTCAGCTCCAGAACTTTGCGCTCCACCCATCGACCGAGCGCCACCTCGTTGTAAAGCGCGTTCAACGAAACGCCGCCCATCACCACGTGCAATTCGCCCGTGGCGCTCAAGTCACGCAGGATGTCGTCCGCAATCCCGTGCGTCAGTTGTTTGCTCTGGGGCGGATTGCCGAATAGCCCGACGATCATCCCAATGATGGAGTTCACCGCCTGGCCGCCCAGCGCTGGTAAGCCATCGATCAGGATCACCCGGCGCCCCAACCGCGCTGCCTCAATCGCCGCCGAGACGCCGGAAATTCCCGCGCCCACCACGCAAATATCAGCGGAGTGCTCCCGCAACGACTGCGCGCCATTACGGCGCACCACGCGCGTCTCGGGACGAAAAGGCTTCTCCAGCATGCGCTACAATCCGGTCGCCTTATGATCCGATTTTGAGCGCGCTCTTCAGGAACACATAGCGGTCCGCCCACTCGTCGATCTGCTTGGTGGTCGGCTTTCCCGCCCCGTGCCCGGCGCGCGTCTCGATGCGAATCAAAATGGGCGCTGGACCCTCCTGCGCCTGCTGCAACGTCGCCGCGTACTTCAAGCTATGCCCCGGCATCACGCGATCGTCATGATCCGACGTTGTAATCAGCGTGGGCGGATACCGCGTGCCCTTGCGAATGTTGTGCAGCGGCGAATACGCGCGCAGCACTTTGAAATCTTCAGGATTGGCCGACGATCCATATTCGCCCACCCACTGCGTCCCGAACCCAAAGTTCTGGAATCGCAGCATGTCCATAACGCCCACCGCGGGCATCGCCGCGCCAAATAGATCCGGACGCTGATTCAGGACCGCGCCAATCAGAAGCCCTCCGTTGCTCGCGCCAAAAATCGCCAGCTTGGGAGTCGACGTGTACTTGCTTGTGATCAGCCACTGCGCGGCCGCGATGAAATCGTCGAAAACGTTTTGCTTCTTCGCGCGCATTCCGGCCTGGTGCCACGCCTCGCCATATTCCGATCCGCCGCGAATATTCGCCACCGCATACACGCCCCCCATTTGCATCCATTCCACGATACGCGGCCGGAAGCCGGGCGTCTCCGCCGCGTCGAAGCCGCCGTACGCGTACAGCAGCGTCGGATTCTGTCCATCCAGTTTCAGGCCCTTCTTGTAATTGAGAAACATCGGAACGCGCGTGCCGTCTTTACTCGAATAAAACACCTGCTTGGTTTCGTATTGCGACATGTCCACTGCAACTTTGCTCTGACGGAGCACCGAGCTCTTTGCCGTCTCCAGATCCAGCCGGTAAACACCCGGCGCAATGGTGAAGCCGTCGAAGCCGTAGAACATCTCCTTGTCCTGAAGCCTGGCGCCGGACCACGCCGCTGTCCCGATGCCCGGCATCGCGATTTCCGCGCTGATCTTCCCATCTAAACTGACTAGGCGCGCCATGGAATGCGCGTCCTGCATATACGACAGGAGCAGCTTCCCATCCGCCATCTGCGCGCTATCCAAAGTTTCTGCGCGCTCCGGAACAATTTCCTTCCAGTTCGTGCGCTCGGGATGTTCCACGTCCATCGCGATAACTCGCGACCGAGGCGCGCCGTCGTTGGTCTGCAAGTACAGTGTCGAACCAATGGCGGCGATTGGAATGTAACCGTAATCGGCTGAAGGAACAAGCATCACGGTACGCGAATTCGCGGCCCGCAGATCTTGATAAGCCAGCATATTCGTCCCGGGCACGCCGTTGTCCATGTAGAACAGCAAGTACCGCCCGCCCTCCATCACGATCGGGGCGATGGTCCAGTTGGGATGATCCGGACGCTCGTAAACCAGCTTGTCAGCCGACTGTGGATCACCCAGCTTGTGGAAGTACACTTTCTCGTCCAATGCCGCCACCGTCAGCAGTTTCTCAGCGGGAGGCTGGGCGTAGCGCGAATAGTAGAATCCGCGATCATCCGCGGCCCACGAAACATTGCTGCCCTTGGTCCACTGGATCAGGTCGGACGAATCCTTGCCGGTAGCCACGTCGCGCACGCGCCACTCCGCCCAATCGGAACCGGCCTGCGCCACCGCATACGCAAACAGCTTCCCGTTCCAGCTCTCCGATTCGCCGTCCAGCGCCGCCGTCCCATCCTGGCGATATGTATTCGGATCCAACAGCACGCGCGGCGTGCCGGCGAGCGAATCCATGACGTACACTACCGACTGGTTTTGCAGTCCGGAATTGTGAAAGTAGAAATAATGATTTCCGGCTTTGTGAAAGCCGCTGAAACCTTCGTAATTCCACAGCTCTGTCAGCTGCTTTTTGATTGCCTCGCGCCCGGGGAGTTTCGCCAGATACCCGAAGGTCAGTTCGTTCTCCTGTTTCACAAACTCTTCCGTGGACGGCGCGTCGGCATTCTCCAATCCGCGATACGGATCGGCGATTTTGACGCCATGATAATCGTCTACCTGATCGCCCCGGGGAGCAAGCGGGTAATTTAGCTTGGAAACGGTGCCAGCGCCCAGAAATAGAGCCACGCCGGCCAGCAGCAGGAGGATTGTTTTCACGAGAGGCCTTTCGGTTTTATTGTCGCAAACTGCTTCTGCTGGTTCATTTGTCCGAATACAATGCCCACGCGCTCGCCAAATCCTGCACCACATGCCCCAGCGATTTGTACACGGTAATCTCCTCCGGGGAGCGCCGGCCCTCGATTTTGCCGGCCAAAACCTGGCCAATTTCAGCGACAACATGGTCGTCCCCGATCAGCCCCGCCTGCTTGGCCCTCAGGAACTCCGCGCCCTGTTGAAGCACTCCCTCGCGGCTGTCGGCAATGAAGCGCGAGCGCACCACCAGGTCATTGTCCACCTCCACGGGCCCTGCAAAGCCGGAACCCACCACGTTGACGTGCGTACCAGGCCGCACCCAAGCGCCCTTCAAGATGGGCTCCACCGCTGCGGTAACGGTACAAATAATGTCCGCATCGCCCACCGCCTGTTCCACGCTCGCCGCACTGGACATCGGCACGCCAAGTTCCGCTTGCATCCGCTCGGCGAACGCCTGGGCACGTTCCCTGGATCGTCCCCAAACCCGGATGGATTCGATCTCCCGTACCTTGCCAATGGCCCGCGCATGGGTGGCGGCCTGTTCGCCATAGCCCAGGATCGCCAGCCGCCCGGCATCTTTGCGTGCCAACACATCGCTAGCCGCGGCGCTGGCCGCCGCCGTCCGGATGGCCGTAATCTCGCCGGCATGGACCACGCAAACGGGAGCGCCTGTCTCGGGATCGAACAAAATGACCAGCCCCTGGTGAGATTGAATCCCTTTAGCGAAGTTATCGTTAAAAACACTGATCAACTTCGCGCCAAACGCAGCATTCGTGCCCATAGCGCCTGGCATGACGCCGAACAGCCGGCCCTTGGAAAGGGGAATGATGGAGCGCAAAAGCTGCTTCGTTTCACCCCTCGAAAATGCGATCATCGCCTCCCGCACAATCGGAATGCACACCTCATAGGTAAGCCGCCGGGCCACTTCTTCCTGGTCTATGAATCGCATGGTTATCCTGCCCAGTTTATCGCTGCCGCCCCCGGCTAACCCCCGACTAACCTCTGGGAAACCTCTGGTACCCCTGGCCTGATTGCGCTGGCCGTCTCATTCGCGTCATAATGCGCGTGGGCGCACTTCGCAGCACTGGGCACCATGCTGGGCAAAAAGATTCTTCACTACCAACTGATCGACAAGATTGGCGCCGGTGGAATGGGCGAGATCTACAAGGCTCAGGACACCCGGCTCAATCGTCTGGTAGCGGTGAAGATTTTGTCGCCGGGCATGTCTACCGACCCGGAACGTAAGCGCCGTTTCTTTCAGGAAGCCCAGGCGGCGTCCGCCCTAAATCATCCCAATATCATTACGTTGTACGACATTGTCTCGGAAGGAGACATGCAATGCATCGTGATGGAATACATCGGCGGCAAGACGCTGCGCGACCTCACTCCCGCCGGCGGTTTGCCCCCCGCTCAGGCGCTGCAATACGCCACTCAAATCGCGAGCGCCCTCACGGCGGCCCACGCCGCGGGCATCATTCACCGGGACCTGAAGCCGTCCAACATCATGGTCAACACGTCTGGCCTGATCAAGGTTCTCGACTTTGGTCTCGCCAAATGGGTGGATTCGGGCTTGTCCGGCCAGACGGGCGAGCAGAGCACCATGGAAACCGCGCTCACACGCGAAGGGTCCATCATTGGCACCGTCAGTTACATGTCTCCGGAACAAGCCGAAGGCAAGCGCGTGGATGCGCGCTCCGACATTTTCTCCTTCGGTTCCGTGCTGTATGAGATGCTGACAGGCAAACGCGCATTCGAGGGGCGGTCCGGCATCTCCACGCTTTCCTCCATCCTGCGCGACGATGTAAAGCCAATTCATGAAGCGGCGCAGGATGTGCCGCCGTTGCTCGAACAGATTGTTCTGCGCTGCCTTCCCAAAGAGCCTGCGTCGCGCTGGCAATCCATGAAGGAGATTGAGACAGCGCTGGTGGCTCTTCAGCGGCAGTTGGATCCCGAAGGTCATTTTGCGTCACCCATTCCAAGCGGGGCGATGCCCGTGGCTCCCCCTGCGGCCCCGTTCTTCGACGCCGCTGTCCCAGAGGCTACACCGGCGGCGGTAACGTCGATATCCACGGATCCGGATCCATCCATCAAATTTGCGCCCCCTAGCGTTGCCGTGCCCGTTAACGGTCCACCGAAGACTGGTTCATCAAAGACAGCCACCATGGACCCGCCGAAAACTGCCGTGCCACCTGTCCGGTCTGCCCCTCGACCATCTACGACTTCGCCCAAATTGTTGTTCGTCATTCTGGGTCTTATCGGAGTTGCTCTGGTGGCCGGCGCCGGAGTGGGCGGATGGTACTGGTGGAAGAGCCGCCAGGCGTCGGCCACGCAGGTTGCCACCGTAACGCCGCCTCCCGCTGCTACGCCTCCGGTTCAGGTAACGCCCACGCCCGTGGAAACTCCGCCAGTGACGCCGCCTCCAGCTGAGACCACGCCGGCGCCTGCCGCTGACGTTTCCAAATCTGCGAATCCGAAGCGCACACCCAAGCCAAAACCGGATAAGACCGCCAAGATAATCCCTCCGGCGCCGGCCCCCGTTGTACCCCTGCCGCCCCCTCCGGCGCCGGTTGCCGCTCCAATTCCAACACTGCCCAGTTCCGTGCCTAAGCCGGTTATTTCAACGACGCCGATAACCGTGAACGACGCATTGCCGTTCGTCATCAATCTCGCCGAGGACGTTCCGGCCGATGCTCCCGAAGGGCAGGCCGTGCGTTTCACGGTGAGCGAAGACTTGCGGGTGGGCGACAAAACCGTAATTGCGAAGGGAGCCACAGTCACGGGCGAGGTGGTGGCCGGGACCGGAAAGAAGAAGTTTCTCGGCATCGGCGGGCACAAATTGACATTCCGCTTGACACAGGCTGAGGCCGTGGACGGAAGAAAAATCGCCGTGCGCGCAGTGGCCGGCAAGAGCGAAGACGGACCCACCATCCGGACCTTCGATACCGCCAAGGCTTCCAAAGCCAAAGGCTATGCTGCGCTGCAAGGTACGCTGTACATTGGCTACATCGATGGCGACCAAATGGTTGCCGTCCACAAGTAGATTCGCACATTTTCCGAAAACATGACTACTCCACTCAGTAACGACGCCCTCAATGTTCTCTTTCACCAGGCCCGGACTCACAGCGCCTGGCTGGATAAACCGGTCAGCGACCATCTGCTGCACCAACTGTACGAAGTGATGAAAAACGGGCCCACCAGCGCGAACTCCAATCCCGCGCGCATTGTCTTTCTGCGGACGCCGGAAGCCAAGCAGAGGCTGCTGCCCGCCTTGAGTCCGACGAATGTGGATAAGACCATGACGGCGCCGGTGACCGCAATCGTCGGCTACGACTTGAAGTTCTATGAGCAAACCCCCAAGCTGTTTCCGCACAACCCCGCGATGCGCGATAACTTTGCCAACAATCAGAAGGTGGCCGAAATCACCGCGTTTCGCAACGGCACCCTGCAGGGGGCGTACCTGATCATTGCCGCGCGAGCGCTGGGATTAGACTGCGGTCCGATGTCCGGTTTCGACAATGCCAAGGTGGACGCGGAGTTCTTTTCCGCATCGGCCGGTAATCCGCCCGCATTCGTTGAGGTGAAATCGAACTTCCTGTGCAATCTTGGCTATGGCGACGCGACGAAACTTTTCCCGCGGAATCCGCGCCTGCCATTCGATGAAGCCTGCCGGCTGTTGTAGCAGGATTAACGCTCCCTCACGGTCGCGGTACTGAACCGCGACCGTGAGGGAGCGCTTTGCTTATCGTCCGCCGTTGGCGGGCGTGCTGGCGGCTGCGATATTAGCCGGTTTCGCCATCACTTTTTCAGGATCGGTATCGCGCGGCACCACCACGCCAACCCAGGCGAACAGCATCTCGTCCCAGCTTTGATCGCCCCAGCGAATGGTGGCGGTAGGATCGGGATTGTACTTGTTGTTCGCGGAATTATCCCAATGCGCGAACAGTTCAATCTTGGTTCCCTTCGGCACTTCGATCGGCTTCTGCTCAAAGTAGATGGTCTGCCAACTGAAATCGTAGTGCGGCACGCTCACCAGCGTTTCATGTTCGCCGTTCGGAAAATCCAGGCGAATGTCCATGTCCTTGCCGCGCAGGTGCATGTGAGGCTGCGAATAAATCAACGTCACCGGTTGATCGAACTGCGCCACGGTGTGACCCGCATAGTTGGCATCGCCGGGAGGAATAGTGAAATCGGCGCCTGCCACCGGTACCGTGAGCAGCCGATACTTCGGTGGTTCCTTCGCCAGCACGAAGCCGACCTTGGTTTGATCCGTCGCCGGCTTGCCGTTCGTGGTGTAATGCATCTCAAAAACGATGTCGGACCCAGCGGGGATCAGCTTGGCGGCCTTGTGATCCAGGTCGAAATAATTTTGCGGCTGGATGCCCGGCACGTAGCCCAGCAGCCATTCATTGCTGACGTTCACGCTGGGATCCACGGGCGCGGGCAGCGCGTCACTGCCATCGGCGCGCTTGGGAAGCACGTAACCTTCGCCCACCTTGGCGTCCTTCAACCATTGCGACCCGGGCGGGCGAATGTGAACGCTGCCGTGATGCACAACCGCGCGGTTTCCCGGGCGAACCTCGGCGTCGATCACCCAAGTGTCTTTCGTGAAGCCGCTCGGAACCACGAAGTACGTGTATTCGATGGTCCCGCGCGCGGGCACATTGTATGGCTTCGGCATTTCAACCACCACGTCCGGCTTGATGTTCCAACCGTCGCGCCATTCGATAGGCGGCGGCATATCTTTCGGATCACCCTCTGGCGCACCCGCGTCTACCCAGGCGACCAAGGTCTTAATGTCGGCGTCCTTCAACCGGCGGTCGTTCGCAAAATGTCCGAAACGCGGATCGGCAAACCAGGGCGGCATCTTCTTCGTCAAGACCGCTTCCCGGATCGCCTTGGCCCAAGGGCGCGTGCTTTGGTAAGTGAGGAACGACGACGGACCGATCTCGCCCGGCCGATGGCAGCTTTGACAATTCTTCTGCAGGATGGGCAGAACGTCTTTGTCGTACGTAACGCTGGAATTTGGCGCGGCCGCCAGCGACGCTGCCCCTATTGTCAAAACCGCTGCAATATATCGGATCATCATTCCCCTCGCGCCTCCGCTTGTTAGCGAATATATCACAGTGGCTTTGCGATAGGATGGACTTGCATGCAAGGCCGTTTCTTCGCCGATCAAGCAGTGAAATTCTCCCAGGTGCCGGCTTTTCGGGCCGAGCACTTCCCCTATGCGGGACCCTATCCATGGCTGGACCGGCCCGACGCGCTGGAGCGCATCGAGGAGAAGTTAAAGCACGGCGAATTGACAGAAGAAGAGGCCGACCAATGCCGCTGCTGGTCTCGCCATGGCTACATCATCGTGAAAAAGCTGGTGGAAGATGGCACGTTGGACACGGTCTGGAGCGCTTATGAGAAGGCGGTAAACATCGGCCGCATTCGGCTGGAGCCAGAGCCGGCCGGCGACGGCGATCCTTATCCCGGACGGTTCCTCAACCCGCACAAAAAATCCGCGAGCTTCTGCCGCATTTTGAAGCACGCCGAGTTGCTGCGCTGGATTCGTCTCTTGATGGAACGCGAGCCGAAGCCGCTGCAAACCATCACCTCGCACAAAGGATCGCAGCAGGGCGTGCACTCGGATTCCATCCACATGACCACGTACCCGCTGGGCTATTTATCGGCGGCCTGGATCGCATTTGAAGACATTCATCCCGACAGTGGACCGCTGGTGTACTATCCGGGCAGCCACAAATTGCCGTACGTGTTCAGCAAGGATGTCGGGCTGGACGAGTTCGATCTGAAGCGCGAGGGCTACGGCCCGTATCATCAGAAGTACGAGCCATACATCCAGGATCTGATCGCGAAGCATAATATAGAGCCGCATTACTTCCATGCGCGGAAAGGCGACACGCTGATCTGGCACGCGAACTTGCTGCACGGCGGATCGGCTCGGAGGAATCTTCAACATTCGCGGCGCTCGCTGGTCTGCCACTTTTTCGTGAAGGGATCTTTCGTGTATCACGATCTGGCGGCGTCGCGGTCGCGTGCGCAGTACATGGGAACATGTTTGTTGCGGGATGATTCGGGCGCGGTTTTAGGAATCGGCCGTAAAAGGTAAACGCTATTTTTATCGATTACGCGACCTGGCTTTTCTCGCCGTCGGCCAAAGCCAACTCCGTGATGCGCAGCCCGGCCTTGGTGATCCGCGAAGGGTAAAGATCCTTCAGCCGCTCCTCATGCGGCGGGATAACGCGATGGACATCCCCGCCCACGCTCTTCACCATCGCTTCCGCGGTCATGATCACATTGAATTGGCTGCCGGTGGCAAGTCCGATAGGAATATATTCGGGATCTTTCGGATCGTGGCCGCGCAGGTTTTCGTAACCGTAGGCCAGGTCGCCGCAAAATACAAAACTGCTTTGCGAATTCGTCGCGAGATCGTTGCGAACCGTCACGTACATCGATCCCCAGGTGTGGGTGTCGAAGGCAGCGTGCACATCGACGCCGGGCAGCACGTTTTCGCGATCGCCATCCACGCACACCAGGCGTCCTTGCCGCGCAAGATCCACTGCGCGCATAATATCCGCCGGATCGATGCCCAGCATCAGCCAACGGAACCGGCGCTCCAGCGACATGGTCCAGACCCATTTCGAAAGCTCGCGCTCTTGAATATAGAACCTGGCGTTGGGAAAATCCTCTATGTTTCCCATGTGATCGAAATGACAATGGGTGATGAAAATGTTCGAAACATCCTGGGGTTGGATGCCGATCTCACCCAGCACCTCGCGCGGCGAATGCCAACCGCGCACACCATACGTATTAGCCAACACCTCGCCATGCGCCTTGTGGTTGTAGCCCACGTCCACCATCGCCAGCTGGCCCTGGCCCTTGATCACGACGTAGCAATAAGGCAGCTTGCGAGTGCCCTGGTTGTGCATGCCATAGATCAAGCCGCTCTGCGGATAGTCCGGAACCGCGGCGTATTCCATCACCCACAATGAGTACGCGCTCATTGAATTCGTGCCCCTCCGCAACACGCCCGGTCATAAGCAATCTTCTGGAACCCGGGCAGCGCATCGGCGGCATGTTCCAGTTCTGTGTATCCGGCGCGCAGCGGGATCAGTATGCGGTCCACGTTCAGGACCTCGCGCGATTCTTTGAGCGCCGCGCCGATCAAAGCGGCTGCCTGCGCCAGATGCTCATAATGGGGTCGCGCACGGTCGGTGGGACGCGCACGCCGCAATGCGTCATCGGCTTCGCGAAAACGCTCGCGAGCCGCGCCGAGCGTCGGATGATCCGGCGCCGCTTCCTTCGACCCGGCAGCAGCTAGCACCAGTAATCCCGCCAGCTGCGAGGCCACCTGCTTCAGGTCTTCAAAGCATTTCTGATTTTCGACAATATACGCGGCGGTTGCTTCGTCTATCATGAGCGCAACCAGACTATCGCATTACGAATGGATTTGGCGCGTTGCCCGCGATGTCGATCCACACACTCTTGGTTTGCAGATAATCCCGGATGGCGTCGATGCCGCTCTCGCGTCCGATGCCCGAGCGTTTGTAGCCGCCAAAGGGCGACATGTAGCTCACGGCGCGATAGGTGTTGACCCACACAGTTCCGGCTTCCAAGCGCTCCGACATCATCAGCGCCCGCCGAATGCTTTGCGTCCAGACGCCGGCGGCGAGCCCGTAAACGGTGTTGTTGGCGATGCGAATCGCGTCCTCTTCGTCGTCAAAGGGAATCACCGAAAGCACGGGACCGAAGACCTCTTCATTCGCAATACGCATCTGCGGATTCACATCGGTGAAGATGGTCGGCTCCACGAACCAGCCGGATCCACATTCCTCGCGCTGCGCCGGAGCGCCTCCCAGCCGGCACACCGCGCCTTCTTCTTTCGCGATGCGGATGTAGTCGAGAATCTTTTCGTATTGCGGACGCGTGGTAACGGGACCAACCTGCGTGGAAGCGTCCAGCGGGTTGCCCATGCGTGCCGTCTTGGCAAGATCCAGAAGCCGCTCCACAAACTGCGCGTGAATGGACCGGTGAATCAGCGCGCGCGAGCCTGCGATGCAGGTCTGGCCGGTGGCCGCGAATATTCCGGAGACCACGCCCTTCACGGCCTGATCCAGGTCGGCGTCGTCAAATACGATATTGGCGGACTTGCCGCCCAGCTCCAGCGTGACGTGCTTGATGCCGCGCGCCGCCAGCCCGTAAACATGCTCGCCCGTTTTATCGCCGCCGGTGAATGCCACCTTGGCAACATCCTGATGAGTGATCAACGGCTCGCCCACTTCGTTGCCGAAGCCAGTAATGATGTTCACCACGCCCGGCGGGAAACCTGCTTTCTCAAACAGCTCGCCGAAAGCGAACGCCGACACTGAAGAAAATTCCGATGGCTTCCAGACCACCGTGTTGCCGGCAGCCAGCGCCGGCGCCAGTTTCCAGGTAGCCAGCAGCAGCGGCGAATTCCACGGCGTGATGGCCGCCACTACGCCCAGCGGCTCTTCACGCGTGAAGTTGAACACGCCCGGCTTGTCGATGGGGATGACGCGCCCTTCAATCTTGTCTGCCAAGCCGCCGTAATAGTAAAACCACTGCGGGATGTAATTGAGCTGTCCCCGCATCTCGGCGATCAGCTTGCCGTTGTCTGTGGATTCGATCTCCGCCAGCCGCTGCGCTTCCGCGGCAACCAGCTCGCCGAATTTATGCAGCAGCGCTCCTCGCGCGCTGGCGGTCAGCTTGCGCCATTCGCCTTGAAACGCGCATTTTGCGGCCGCTATGGCTTGATCCACATCGGCTTTGGAGCCGCGCGGAACCAGCGCCCACGGTTTCGCCGTGAACGGATTCGTCGATTCGAACCATTCGCCAGAGGCGGGATCAACCCACTTCCCGCCAATCAACATCTGATGCTTCTTCACGCTGCCAGACCTCCTAAGGCGCCTACGTCTTCTTGCTGTTCCAGTGTATCCACCATCGCTTCGATGGCGGGCCAGTTCGCACACGCGGATCGGAATCGCGCGCGAATTTCAGCGGGCGTGGCCGGGATCACATCATCCATTCGAGACGACGCGCTTCGTCCGCGGAAGTTCACAATCACTTCCGAACCCTGAGCTGCCGGGTAGGCTGCCGTGAACGCCGCGTCGGTCTCCAGCTTGGTGACGCTCGCTAGCCTCGTAATTTCGGGATCATCCAGCACGCGATAATTCGATTCCGCGATCACGCCGTTGGCGAGCGTCGCTGCCACGCAATACTGGATGCTCATCTTGGCTTGCAGGATGCGCTCGAATGGGCCGGCGTAATCGCAACCGGGATAGCCGACGGCCGCGGCCGATGCCTTCACCACAATGGACTCAATGTCGCTGCTCCGAAATCCATTCTGCATCGCTACAGCCAGCGCAGACTGGCACGCAGTTTGCGCATAGTTACAAGCCGGCGCGGGCTTGTAATACACCGAAAGAATTTCCAGTGTGCCGCCTGCAAACGGAGCGACGCGCGCAATGCGATCTGATTTATTCAGCCCGGCAAAAAGCCCCGCGCGGCCGTCCA
>Ga0209006_10004459_pt1 | contig 12699 bp, 12 predicted proteins | sample JacPin_JW_Ref_O2_FD_188567 | JGI IMG/M metagenome (GOLD analysis project Ga0209006, IMG submission 188567) | Forest soil microbial communities from Algoma, Ontario, Canada - Jack Pine, Ontario site 1_JW_Ref_O2 (SPAdes) (version 2) | ecosystem: Environmental > Terrestrial > Soil > Boreal...
AACGTCCAGAAGGCGGGCATCCCCGGCCGGGGAGAAGGCGTTGGAGAGATAAAGCGTGAAGACGGGGTAGAGATAGAACGCGTACAGGCAATGAGATTGGCCAGCGACCCAGCGATTACCGCCGTTAGCCGATGGCGGAAGTCCGCGCTTTTAGCTAACGGCGCCACGCGACCCGTCGATTCAGCCGGCAGAGATATTTGGCTCAGTCTCTTCCGTCGCTGCTACGCGGCACCCTGCATTCCCGCAGAAAACGGGCGATCGCCGCAAACGCTTCGTCACCTTCTTTGAACAGGCCGGGAAAGAAGTAGTAGCCGTGCGGCATGCCTTCGCTTACGAAGTGCTCAACGCGCTGATTGCCGTTCTCGCGCAGTTTCTGCACAAAAGCGCAATTATCATCGATCAGCGGGTCGGCGGTGCCGGAAATGATCAGCGTCGGTGGGTATCCGCGCAGCTCACCCCGCGCCGGGCTGATATGAGGATGAGTCCAATTCTTCCGATGGACCGCATAGGCGCCGCGTATGAAGCCAATGAATGCCGTGTCGTAGACGATCCCAAGCGGGCCCAGGCGCTCGAATGAAGCGTATTCCTCGAACAGGAAATCAGTAATGGGGCATAACGGCACGACCGCGTCCGGTGCCTTCACCCCGCTCTCGCGGGGCTTCAGAGGCAGCGCTGCAGCAAAATTTCCTCCTGAGGAGTCGCCGGAAACCGCAACCCACGACGGATCGCCACCTATCTCTGAGCCGCGCTCGCGCATCCAGCGCAGCACCGCAATGCAGTCGTCGAGGCCGGCTGGGAATGGCCATTCCGGTGCCAGCCTATAGTTCGGACCAACCACCACCACACCGCTCTCAATAGCGACGCGGCTTGCAATATAAGCGATGTCCTCAGATTGCCCGACGGTGAAGCCTCCGCCGTGAACATAGAGCATCATCGGCCGCGGCGATTATGCTCGCGAGTCCGCGAACACCTGGCAACGCACCGGACCGGCTGGCGATGGCACAAAAATTTCAGAGACCGAAATTTGCGGATATAGCTGCGCTGCGCTCGCCGGCAACTCTTTTGGATCGATCGGGTGATCCTGCCCGATATAGCCCGTGCGGACCGGCTTGATCATCAGCTCGCGCAGCGTCACCGGGAAGCGCATTCTGGAAAGCATCAGATATTGCGGAGCAGCGGGATCTGACGGATCGATCCTCGAAACGCCAGGTCCGTCGGAGCGCTGGTCCACCGCCGCTTTCGCATCGATGCCGATCGAATGACCATCCATGGCTTACTCCGTTCTGTCGCTCCTGCGCGGAGCAAATCGCGATAGCCGGGCACAGCCGGCATGCAATACCCCTCCTCTCGGCCGCGTTGGGACGGCGTCAAAAATCCCGGGACGCAACCATCTAGACAGGGGATTGACGTTCACATAAGCCGTACTGGCGTTAAAATGGAAATGCGATTGCAGAATTATGAATTGCGAAACGGATCGTGTAAGTTATTGATATAAAGCGGAATTGGTGGGGAATAGTTCAACGGTAGAGATAAAGGATTTCGGACTAACCGATTGATTCTCTACGGGCGATTTACAAACGACGCGTTTCTCCACCGCATAAATCCGCGCGGTTCCGCACTGATCGTAAAACCGAAATACCCTCGAGCACTTTGAATTCCGTAGAGTGCTATAAGCCCGTGGCGCTTTGATATCTATTGAGAAACACTTCATTCTTCATCAGTTGACGCGGAATCCCCGTCCTTCTAGGCGCAACCTCCAAGCAGGCGGTTATGAGCGCGGCGCGGTCTCCGAAAAATCCAGCATTTATTGGCGTTTCCGCGCTCCTTCCGCCCTTTCTGTTCACGTTTGTTCACACCGTTTCATTGGTCAATCATCGGTCTGCGAAACTTGCCAGGTTGCGCGCCGTGGTCAGCGCCGCCTCTGGTGGAAGCAGTGCACCTGCCTCCGATCGCCGAGTTCCAGCAACGTCACGCAGGCCAGGAACGCAGCATCGGCTCGGTTGGGCGCAAGAATGGCAGCTCGGCGAAAGAAAGCAGCGGCTCCGGCGAGGTCTTCCGCCGCGCGCGCAGCGCGCCCCAGGCACCCCCCGAGCGGATGCGAGCGACCGTCCATATAAACGAATTCAAAATTGCCAAAATGGAAACTCGGCAAGTTCACCGCGTGATCGCCGAGGATTCTTGGATCAACGTAGAGGTTGGAGAAGATGGTCGTTATGCAGTCGATATGCTGCTCGAAATGTCCGAGACGGAGCGAGGGATCATCCGACAACAACGCTTTCGGGTTGCCGGCACGGCCGAGTTCAACGGCATGAACCGCGATATCCGCGACGACCGCGTCAAGCCGCTGGTCGACTGGACGCGCATGCTGTTTCCCGATGTCGATACCAACCAGGTCGTGCCCTGGGCTGGCCTCCGGCCGATGATGCCGAACATGATGCCGCGGGTCGGCAAGGGTCGTCAGCCGGGTGTGTTCTATAACACCGGCCACGGTCACCTCGGCTGGTCGCTATCAGCCGCCACCGCCCAGATGGTTGCAGAAACCATTGCTGGTGCGTTCGGCACCGATGTGGCGATCGCGGCCTGACTTGGATAGTGAAGACAATGAATATGATGAAAGGCAGCGTCGCCTTAACGTTTGGTGCTGGTCGGAATGATATTTGCTGGAGGATGACCGACAAACATTAGACCCAAAGCCACGTCGCATCGATACAAGCGCCACCGCTTTCCCGCCGAGACTACCGCACATGCAGTGTGGGCATTGCGGCCATCGTCACGGTCGCAATCTTTGAGCGGCTTGTCGCACAGGGGCAGCATTTCCGGTCTCTCTGTCGCTAATTTGCGTCGCTAGTGTCGCTGACGTATTCTCCTAAGCTATTGACTTTATTATTGTGAAGTTAAGCTGTCTCATCGGCCGTAGTACGATCCCTCATTCCAAAGAACGCCATCTCTGGGGACTGATCCAAGTTTCTGTCGTCGCGCTCAATCCTCTTTAGGTCTTTCGCGCTCCGATGAGAACGAATGCGATCTTGACCGGCTTGTCGCTTTTGTTGCGCCACGCGTGCCGGGTGCCGTTTTGTACGACAACGTCGTGCGGCTTGAGGTGGACCTGCTTGCCGTCGTCGACTTCGAGCCAAACTTCGCCTTCGAGGACGATGCCGTAATCGACCGTCTGAGTCGTGTGCATGCCCGGACTATCCGGCTCCATCGCCGCAGCCAAGTCGGGAACGTGCTCGGAAAATTCCTGGAAACCAGCGACGGGATCGATGCTCATCATCACCGAATCCGTTGCAAAGGTCACGATCATCAAACGCGTCTCGCCCGGCTGCAGCGGCAGGTAGGTACTCTTCTCTGAAATCACGTCGGTGCCATCAAGAGGCAGAGCGGGCACGGCTGGAGTCGACCAGACGAGCGCCGCCGATTGCCCAGGAATGTTCTTGAACGAACGGCTTCTGCGCGTGCCGCCTTCGGATACGATTTTCGATTTTCCACCGGCATGGCCGGTCACGACGCGACGCACATTCATTGTTATCCTCCCCTATCGTGCTGGTAGATTTGGAACTGAAATTGAAGGTTGAAAGCGCGCCGGGTGCTATACCTTTGCCATCACCTCGGCCCATCGCTTCAGCATGTCGTCCTCATGCCCGGGGGTCATGTTGACGGCTATTTGGTTGTATCCGAGGGCCTCAATGCCTTGGATTCGCTCAACCAGTTCGGAGCGCGTTCCGGTCAGCGACAATCCGCGGACGACATTTGCGGAAATGTGTTTCTCCTCCGGGCGCACGAACATCAGATGGCCGCGATGATTGCTGAGGTAACGTGCATCCGCCGGCTCGTACTTTTCATAGACTTTGCGATAAGCCTCGAGTTCGGCCTTGAACGGAAAGGCGTCGCCGACCGGAAACACCGATCCGAACTGATCCTCCTCGACGAGGTTGTGAAACGCGATCGCCGCATAGGGTCCGGCCTGCGCCATGGCGCGCGGACTATCGGCCGGCTCGCCGTCGTCAAGCACGCATCCGCCACAGCTCGCCGCCGCGTAGAGATTCTTGATGTCGCGGCCATTTTGCCGCCAAGCCGCGCGGATGTCCTCGAGATCTTCTTGCTCACGCTGCGGGTAGCTCACGCTACCGATCCAACCAGCACCGAGTTTCGCGGTAAGCGCTCGTGCCTTCGGCCCGAACGCGGACAAGAAAGTGGGAATCGGGTCTGAAATATTGATCAAGCCGAGGTCCGGATTGAGAAAGCGTACCTTGTGCGTCCCGCCCTCCTCGGACCATTCGACGGTCTTGCCCTGCAGCAAACCCTCGACCACGCGCACATAGGCTTCCAGCCGCGCCAGCTTCACAGGACCCAGGCCCATGGTTCGCCGGCCGGTGTAACCGGTCGATGCGCCGAATACCACGCGGCCTGGCGCCAGCGCGTTCAGAGTCGCTAGGGCATTCGCGGCCACCGGCGCAATGCGATTTGATGGAATAAAGACACCAGCGCACAATTTGATGCGCGACGTCTTCATCGCGGTTGCGCCCATGGCGACCAATATGTCGGCACTGAGCAGCTGCGTGTCATAGAACCACGCGTATTTGAATCCTAATTCCTCCGCACGCTGGACAACCGCCCAGGATTCCGCCTTCGTAGGCAGACATATGCCGAAATCCATTCTTTCCTCCCCGTCGCTTACTTATTAACCGCGCATTATAGGCCTTACGCGGGTCAGCTGCTGTGCGCGAAACGATGCGCCAGACTTGCCGATAACGGTCGTAACGGAGCCACGTCGAATGATGCGGCAGTTCGATCGCCGGCAGCCTCGCCGTACAGCGTGGTCCGTTGCCGTGGGCGTCGACCTTGCGATCTGATCATGTCTTCCATGGCTTCCGGCGGCATCTCTTCACCATGAACTGCGCCAGCCGCGCGGGTAATGCTCTCGTTCATCAACGTGCCACCCAGGTCGTTGGCGCCCGCTGCAAGGCAGGCTGCCGCGCCATCCCGGCCCATCTTCACCCATGAGGTCTGGATATTTTTTACCACCGGGTGGAGAGCAAGGCGGGCGACCGCGTGCATTAACACCGCTTCGCGGTATGTTGGTCCGAAGCGGCACAACCCCCGCCGATGAATTGGCGTCTCCATGGGAACGAACGGCAGCGGAACAAATTCGGTGAAACCGCCGGTCCGGGCTTGAAAGTCGCGAAGCCGCAGCAGATGCCGCGCCCAATGCCGGTAGTGATCGACATGGCCAAACATGATCGTCGCCGTCGTCCTGATACCGAGCCGATGCGCGGCCTCGACGACTTCGAACCATTGCGCGGTGTTGATTTTATCAGGACAGATGATGGCGCGGACTTCGTCGTCCAAGATCTCTGCCGCCGTGCCGGGCAACGAGCCTAGACCGGCGTCCTTCAGCTGACCCAAGAACGATTGCAGCGAAATGCCGAGGGTCCATGCTCCCTGCCAGACTTCCAGAGGCGAGAATGCATGAATGTGCATTCCCGGACGGACGTTCTTGATTGCCCGACAAATCGACAGGTAGGTCGAGCCGTCATAGGACGGGTGGATTCCGCCTTGCAGGCAGACCTCTACGGCGCCGCGATCCCAAGCTTCGGTCACGCGACGCTGAATTTCCTCGAGGTCAAGGTTGTATGGCCGACCCCGCAGATTTTCACTCAATTTGCCTTTTGAAAAGGCGCAAAACTTACAGCGGAAATAACAGATATTGGTGTAGTTGATGTTGCGGGTGACGACGTAACTGACCTCTTCGCCGCATTGTTCCGTCCGGAGCGCGTCGGCGGCCTCGCAAACGGAGTGAAAGGCGTCGCCGCGGCTCGCGAACAGCGTGACGATGTCGTTTTCCGTCAGCGTCTGGCCTGCTGTCGCCCTGCCGACGATCGCGTCGAGCTCGGCATGTCGCAGCGCCGTTGATGGTTCGGCAGGTGACTTGTTCAGCGCTCCCGGAATCCACCGATCGGTACGAGCAAACCCCTCCCCATCGGAGGCCCGCATCACCCGACTTCGCAGTGTTGTGTCGAGCCAAGTATTGGCCCGGCGCGCGAAGGACGGATAAATGGCGAGGCGCTCGACCAGCACCTTGCCGGCCTTTGCGGTCTCCCGCGCCAGCACGTCCAGCTGCGGCCACGGCCGTTCCGGATTGACGTAGTCGGGAGTGACAGGCGAAACCCCGCCCCAGTCGTTGATGCCCGCAGCAACGAGCTGGCGCAGCGCCACCGGCGACAAGTTAGGCGGCGACTGGATGTTCATTTCAGGTCCAAACACAAGCCGTGCTGCCGCGATGGTCCACACATGCTCGTCGAGTACCGGCTCGGGATGGACGGCCATCCTGGTGCCGGCCTTGGCGCGGAAATTCTGGATGATGATTTCCTGAATGTGCCCGTATCTTTCGTGTAGTTCACGTAGCTGCAGTAAAGCTTCCAGGCGCTCGCGCCGCGTTTCGCCGATGCCGATCAGGATTCCCGAAGTGAACGGAATCGCGGCCTCGCCGGCAGCGCGGATCACGTCCAAACGGACTGAAGGCTCCTTATCGGGCGATCCGAAATGCGGTCCACCCTTTGCGCCAAGACGCGCTGCGGAAGTCTCGAGCATCAGGCCTTGCGAGGCGGAAACGCGCCGTAGCTTCGCGAGCTCGTCCGGCGTCATCACTCCGGCATTGATGTGCGGCAACAAGCCGGTGCGCTCCAGCACCAAGCCCGCCATCGCCGCAAGATACGAAACCGTGGTTTCGTGTCCGAGCGCAGCGAGTTCATCGCGGGCGGCGCGATAGCGGCGTTCCGGCTTGTCGCCTAGCGTAAAAAGCGCTTCGCGGCAGCCAGCCTCCACGCCGGCGTTGGCGATCGCCAACACGTCTTCGGCGCTGAGGTAGGCGCCCGCGCCGTCGCGCGGCGGATGGGCGAACGTGCAATAGTGACAGGAGTCGCGGCACAATTGGGTAAGCGGAATGAATACCTTTCGTGAATAGGAAATGACGGACCCATGGCCCCGGTCGCGGAGTTCGGCGGCAACGGCCATCATCGCCGCCGGATCAGCGCCGTCGACTATGGCAAAGACATCATCGGTCGTTAGCCGGCCTCCGCTACGCGAATGTTCCAACACATTTGCGAATTTGCTCATTGCGTTTCGAACACCGCGGCACGCGTCTTGTCCCATTGCGCCCTGTGTCGGTCGAGCAAAGCCCGTGTTCGCGTGTCGGAAGGTTCCCCCATGAACTTGGCGAGATCAGCCGGTTCGTCGATATCGAGCGCAATCCCGTCTTGGTGGACGATGGTCGGCTTTAGTCCCTGGCGTCGCGCCGCGGCAAGGTGCGGAAAGAAGCTGTTTGGCCCGAACCGCAATGGGACAAGATCCGCAGGCGAACACACGATCGCGTTGGAACCGCGCTCATCCCAAGCCGGAACAATCGTGAACGCCGGCGCCTCCGGGTGCATCGCCAGCAAGTGGGCGGTGTCGGCCGGCGACACGAGGGGTACGTCGCCGGGGATCGTCAACATTGTCGATCCGTTCGCGGCCAGCCGGCGCGCCGCAGCGGTTACAGCGGCGGTATGCCCGTCGCGCGCGCCGTCGGTCCACACTTCCGCGCCCCAGCGCGACGCGATTTCCGCGGCCTTCGCGTCCAAAGTGAAAACCGCGATGCCGTTCAGGCCGGGAGCTGCAGCCAAGGCCTGCATCACGTCTTCGAACATGGCCACTGCAAGATGTTGCCGCACGCGTGGAGACAAGACATCCGCCAGGCGTTGTTTTGCGAGAACGGTCTCCTTGACCGGCACCACCGCCCAGATCTCGCGATGCGAAGGCCGTCGATCGCTTGCCATCAACACGCCCGTAACAGGGGAAGTCCCCGTTGGCTGAAGGCGTGATTTTGGCTGCCCTTTAATCGGCCCGTCTGTCCCGTCTGTTTAGGACAAGGCGCGTGCAAACCCAGATGTTCGAAGTCGTCACCGGCGTTGGCGACCACGACGTGGCGGTCTGGGGAACGACTTTGCTCAAACCCGAAACACGCTTTGCGCCGCCGACACCGCCGCAAAGCGCGAGCGCTAAATCCCGTTCGCGACTTGCCGTCGTCATCGGAACAAATCCTCTTCCGGATTCCGCATGAGAGCGGCGGCCGGCAGCGCTTGGCCGGACGATGCGAGGCCGCGCAACACGACCACCGGCATCGCTTCGTCCGCCTGCCCCATCAGCAAAGATGACGCGGCGGCGATTTCATCGCCGAAGGCCGTCTCGCTGACTTGCAAACGGCGTCCGTAGAGGTCCGGCTTACCGCGAAGATCCATCAACGCCGGCAAACCGGCTGCGCCGAGCGCGACGCCCACTGTGCCAAGACGCCATGCACGCCCAAAACTGTCGTTGATGACCACGCCGACCGTCTTGCCGAGCCGTTGGCGAAATCGCTCGTGCAAACGCTGCGCCGACGAGTCCGGATCTTTGGGCAACAGCAAGACAGGTTCGGTCCCTTTCGCCGGATCGACGTTGGACTGATCGACGCCGGCATTGGCGACCACGAAACCAAGCCGATGCTCCACGATCAGCACGCCCGGCCGATATCGCACGACCCGACGGGACTCGCTGAGAATGACCTCCACCAAGCGGGGTCCTTCTGGACTTTGGCCGACAATGCGAACGCTTGTGGACCTGGTTTCACGGCGGCAAGGTCGACATATTGTCCTTCGGCTTTGGAAACCACCTTCTGCGCTAGGACGACCACATCGTGGTCGACAAGCTCAGGTCCATTCGCTTCGGCGACGCCGCAAATCACCTCGGCGAGATCGTCTCCAGGCTCGACCAAAGGAAAGCCGGGCACGGCAATCAAGGTCAAAGAGCGGCCAGTACGAGCCTGGTCCATGCCGGTTTGTACTTCATGACGGCCGGATAATCGACGCTGCTGACGCTCGCCGGCAGCCGTTGCGCATACCGTCTCGACGAAATAGACGACAATAACTGCGTTGTTGGGGAAAACGCAGGGGCGATGTCCCCAACCCGTTGACCGCGCCGAGCTCAGAGTGCGGCTGGAGTTGTTTGGCTCAATGAACGGCCGTTGTTGCGCCGATTAAGCCGTGCCGACTGCTCATGCCCAGCTGGTCTTCACCCGGGCGGGCACCAAGTCGGACTCAGGGACGCCGACGCCCGCCACTGATTTGAAGAAGCCATTCTGCCACTGGCCGACGGTGTAGGCGATGTTCTGCAGCTGACTGCGGAGGTCGACCTCGCCGATCAAGGTTTTGAAGGTATGACTCTTGAGATAGGCGCTGACGGCGTCCCGGTCCATTGTACCGGCGCCTTCGAAGGCCTGCGTCAGCGTCTGTCCGTTCGCGTAAAAATAGGGGCAAGCATTGTAGTCGGCATCGACGCCGGTGACCTCCTTGTGCAGTTTCAAGAAGGCGCGGGTTCTCTCGTTGTCCGGAATGCCGCCGAAGCCGATGACATTCTCCGCCGCACCGCCGTATTTTCCGGAGAAGCCCGCAAAGGCGCAGCCAATTCCGTTGTAGTACACCTTCACATTGAAGTTTTCGATCTTGGCCTGATCCGTCAAGCCGAAGGTGTCAGGCGGATAAGACCAAGCGATGAAGGCGTCGGGATTGGTGCCCTTGGCGGCTTTGATCACCGGCGTATAATCCTGGGTGCCGAGCGGGTAGGATTTATCGAACACGATGTCGAAGCCCGCCGCCGGGAAGAGCTTCTTGCTGATGTTGGACGATTCGATCCCGTACTCGTCCGCGACGTTGACCATGGCGACCTTGTTGCCGATCTGCCCGCCATCCCGCAGCTTCTTGAGGACGTCAATCACGGCCGAGGTATATTGGGTGATCGTGCCGTTGGCGAAGAACAGTCGCGGATTTTTCTTGATGAGCTCCGAGCCCAAGTCAGTGACGCAGGCTACCGGGATTTGCGGATAGCCGAGCTTGGCGAATGTCGGCACCGTAGCGATATTGAAGCCGGTGCTGTACAAGCCCACAATCCAATCGGCCTTGTCGATCGAGGCGAGGCGTTCCAGCGCCTTGATCGCTTCCGCGGGCTGCGTATGGTCGTCGTACTCGATCAATTCGACTTTGCGTGGACCATCCTTCAGCTTAAGGCCGCCGGCCTGATTGACCTGATGTGCCCAAAGCTGCCACGGCGGAAAAAAGGTGGCGGCCGCGCCGGGTGCGAGCGGGCCGGTCTTCGCACCAACCACGCCCACTTTTATGCTTGCTTGGTCGGCGCGCGCGGCGCGGATGAACGGCGCAGCCAGCGCGGTCGCGCCGGCATATTTCAGCAATTCGCGTCGTCGCATGAGTGTCTCCTCGAGCTTTGAATTATCGATGGCGTTGCCGCCTATCTTTGTTTTGGGCGCTCGAAGACGTCTCGCATCAATCAGGCGCGAAACGAATATGCACGACGGTCAATATTTTGATGTCCTCCGGTTTCAGGACAGACTTTGATCGATCGTTAGAGCGTATGGTGCTGGGGCGCTAGTCTAACGGAATTCAGCAACAATGCGGCGCTGCGGTCGAAGATGAGATGCCCGCAATCGCGACCAACCCGCGGGCGATATAGCCAGGGCGGCGCGCCGCGTACGCCACAAGCATTCCGGTATGTCATAAGCATTAATGACAGGCCTCGCGCGGACGGCGTTCTAAGCTGTCAGGAGTATTTCACGCAGAAGTAAGCAAGGATGCCAGGTCGATGGAAGATACGGTAAGCGAGTCCACCGGCGCGATGCACGCAGGCCGGTCAAATCCCGCCATTCTGCGGGTTGGCGGCGGCGCCGTGGGATTCAATTGGCTTCCGGTCATTGCCGCCGAACGTCAAGGGATGTTTGCGCGCCGCAATCTTGCGATCGAAATCAAGCGTCTCGGCGCGGTCGATAAGGCCACCGCGGCTGTCAAGAATGGCGAACTGGACCTAGTCATCACGCCGCCGGAGGGAGCAATCCGCGATTGCGCCAACGGCGGCAATCTCAGGATTATCGCCGGCAACGTCAATCGCTTGCCGCTTTCGCTGATCGCGAATCCCCGCATCCGCCGAATCGAAGATCTACGTGGCGCTCGGCTCGGAACTTCGTCACTGACGGAAGGCACCGCCTTGTACACCATGGAGTTGCTGCGCCAGCACGGTTTGCACTACCCTGCCGACTACCAATTCTCCGTCATCGGCGTTCACCCGGCGCGCTGGAAGGCCCTGCAGGAAGGGACCATCGATGCGGCGGTGCAGTTGATACCGCTGAATTTCGTCGCCGAGGACGACGGCTATGCCAATCTCGGCGAGGTGACCGACTACATTCCCCAAATCGTCTTTACTGCTTTCATCGTCGACCAGGTCGCGGCGCGGACACGGCGCGATCATATCGTTGAATTTCTTCGCGGCGTGATTGAGGGCACGCGTTGGGTTTATGATCCGGCCAACGATGAGACTCTCCTCGCATTGACCAAGGAACTCACCCAGGCCGAGGGCAAATACGGACGACAAGCGCTCGACTACATGCGCGTCAAAAACGTTTTCTCAGCGGACTTGTCGATCCCGGATGCGGCGTTCGCGAAATCGATCGAACTGATGCAAAAAGCAGGCTTGGCCGACGAGCGGTTGATGGCAAACGCGCGGGGCGTGCTCGACGACGGCTATCGACTTGCTGCGTTAAAGCTCGCCTGATCCGGACCAGTTCGACCTGATGGCCGCCTTTCCGCCGGACCTCATGCTCGATGCCAGAACGGCTGTTCGCGTGATTTGCGGAGCATTTTTCCTGCCGCACACTATAGCGAAGCTCCGCAACATCGAGCGTGCGTCGGGCTTGTTCGACAGGGTTGGACTGCGCCCTCCTGGTTTTTTCGTAATTTTGACCGCATTCTTGGAAGTAACGGCCGCCTTCGGCCTCATTTCCGGGTTGTACCCGCGGCTGGCCGCGGTAATTGCGGCAGGCATTCTCGTCATCGCGGCTTACGCAATCGCCCGCATACACACGTTGATGTGGCGCTGGCAACATCCGGGTATCGAATACATGCTGTTTTGGGCAATCATCTGCCTTTGCGTAGGATTTCTCCCCTAGATGCCGCAATAGCTGACCGTCGGAAAAATTCAGTCGTCCGGCCGCTGCTCCGATGGCACCGGATGCCACGGCCTGATGCTTCTGGCTTCATCTTGAGCCATAAAGTACAATTGAAAAATAGGTGCATAAGGCGCCATAGAAAAACATTCGCGATCTAGAGGGGAGGAGAACGCTATGATGGTCGTTTCTCCGGTGCGTTCCGATGAGCGTGTGAACTTGCACAGGCACAATCTGTGCGAAGTCATGAAATCCATCGGAACTGGCACTTATGGGAAGAGCTGCCTCGGGTTTCTCGAAAATTCACTGAATGTGGATCAGTGGGCGTTATTTCGCTTCCGCTCCGGCATACCGCTGAAATGCGTCGCGACCGCCAGCATGCACCATCGCGCCGCTGCGCTGGAAAATACCGACCGGTACATTGTTCGTTGCCATAGCGTCGACCCTTGCGTGCAGGCGGCCAACAAGCTCAATTCCACGGCCACACTCACCAAACTGGACATCAATGACATCGAAGACATGCAGTACAGGCATTGCTTCGAGCTCACGCAGGTGCGCGAACGTGTGAGCCTGTTCTCGCGGATCGGAGATGACTTCTATCTACTGAGTGCGTTCCGCGGGCCGCGAATGAGCAGATTCACTTCCGCCGAGATGAACTATTTTGCGGCGCTGGCTGAACT
>Ga0209006_10004460_pt1 | contig 12699 bp, 11 predicted proteins | sample JacPin_JW_Ref_O2_FD_188567 | JGI IMG/M metagenome (GOLD analysis project Ga0209006, IMG submission 188567) | Forest soil microbial communities from Algoma, Ontario, Canada - Jack Pine, Ontario site 1_JW_Ref_O2 (SPAdes) (version 2) | ecosystem: Environmental > Terrestrial > Soil > Boreal...
CATGGGCGCTTGGCTCTTATTCCTTCCGCCCTATAGCCCCGACCTCAATCCGATCGAGATGGCTTTCGCAAAGTTGAAGGCCCTTCTGCGAGCCCGCGCGGTCAGGACCATCGACGCCCTCTGGCGCGCCATCGGTGAAATCTGCGATCTCTTTAGCCCTCAAGAGTGCCAAAACTACTTCCACGCCGCAGGCTACCGACTCACTTGAAAGTCCGACGCTGTAGATCATGAGTGTAAGCAGATCGAAGTACGTCGTCTCCATGTGAAGCTAAACCGCTCGATTTAGGCATTTTCACTTGGCAAGATAAACCTGATCGTTACTTCTTTAATTGTTGCGCAAATTTTTAAGGAATTTGAAAAATGCTCGCCGCTGAGCGGGCTTACTTTTTATTTGGTAACGGGGCAGGCTAGATTGAAAATTTCGTCGACTTCAACATAGAGTGGAAAAATGAGGTCGGGCCGCATCAGCTCCATGTTCGGATTTTCAAGTGGATGAGTAATATTCATTTGCGTACTAGCGAAGGAATTATCTACGCACAGGATTTCGTGCCCGTTATTCAGGAGCCGTTCGCAGAGGTGCGAGTCCAGAAATCCGACCCCTCCGGTTACCAGTATTCGCTTTTTATTGATTCCCGTCCACGCCGCAAGACGACCGATGCGGCGGTCCCCTCGATCGTTCAGACTAGCGTGGCTTGATCGTCACCCGCTGTTCCGCAAACCCGCCGATATGCCGTTGATGGTAAGTTGGATGCCCGTCAGCACCTTCTCGCTAGCGGCGCGCGAACGATGCAGCTTGAGAAGCTCGACCTGCACGTGGTTGAGCGGATCGAGATACGGAAAGCGGTTGCGGATCGAGCGGTCGAGCAGCGGATTGCTCTTCAGCAGTTTCGACTGCTCCATGACCGCGTTGAGCGCCTCAACCGAGTCGCGCCATTCACCTGAAATTCGGGCGAAAATCTTCTCGCGCAAAGCGACGTCGTCGACCAGCCGCGCATAGCGCGAGGCGATGGCGAGGCTCGATTTCGCTAGCACCATGTCCATGTTGGAGAGCAAAGTACGGAAGAACGGCCAGCGGACATACATTTCCTTGAGCGCTTCGAGCCCACCCATGGGATGGGCGTCGACATAGGTTTTCACCGCCGAACCGAAGCCGAACCAGCCCGGCAGCATGAGCCGGCATTGCGCCCACGAGAACACCCACGGAATCGCCCGCAGGTCTTCGATCGCGGTCGTCTTCTTGCGCGAGGCCGGGCGCGAGCCGATGTTGAGGCTGGCGATTTCGGTAATAACGGTCGAGGACCAAAAATAGCGCTCAAATCCCTCCGTCTCATAAACGAGCCCGCGATAGGCGTTATAGGCGCTGAGCGACAATTCCTCCATCGTCTCAAGGAAAGCAGGGTCAGGCGCGGCGCTCTCGTCCTGCAGCAGCGTCGCTTCGAGCGTCGCCGAAGCGAGCGTCTCCAGATTGCGCCGCCCAACGTCGGGGTTGGAGTACTTGCTCGAAATGATCTCGCCCTGTTCGGTGATGCGGATCTGCCCCTGCACTGCGCCGCCCGGCTGTGCGAGGATGGCGTCGTAACTTGGACCGCCGCCGCGTCCCACCGAGCCGCCGCGGCCGTGGAACAATCGGATGCGCACGCCATGGCGGCGGAAGACTTCCACGAGGCCAATCTCGGCCTTGTAAAGCTCCCACCCCGAGGTAACGAAGCCGCCGTCCTTGTTCGAGTCCGAATAGCCGAGCATCACCTCTTGCTCGCCGCTGAGCGAATCGACAAGCAGGCGGTATTCGGGGATGGCGAGCAGCTTGTCCATCACGTCCACGCAGGCGCGCAGGTCCGTGATCGTTTCGAACAGCGGGGCAAGATGCAGCGAGGCCTCGCCGGCGCGGATAAGGCCCGTCTCCTTTAGCAACAGCGCGAGCTCCAGCATGTCTGAGACGCTGTCGGTCTTGGAGATAATCGCAGTGCGGATCGCGCCGCGGCCGTAGGTCCTGTGGATCGCCGCGGCGGCGTTGAAGACGCCAAGCTCGCCGGCCGTCTCGTCGCTATAGGTGAGGAAGGGCGAGATCAGCGGACGGGGTGAGGTCAATTCCCGCAGCAGCAATTGGACGCGCTCGGCCTCGCTCAAGCCCTTGTAGTCGAGGCCCGGCGTCGCGGCGGCGAAGAGCTCGGCGACGGTGCGCTCGTGCACGTCGGAGTTCTGCCTCAAATCGATCGGGGCCAGGCTGAAGCCGAACACGTCGACCGCCCGTTGCAGCGCTCTCAGGCGCCCGCGCGCCAGGATCGCGCCGCCATGCGCCCTGAGCGACGAGGCGACAATGTCCAGGTCGGCGGCGAGTTCCTCGACGTTCGCATAGGCAGGCGCATCGATCAGCGGATGGCGGAGCGCGACGACATGATCGAGATCCCGCGCGGTCTTGGCGAGACGCGAATACATGCCGGTGATGGCGCGACGATAGGGCTCGTCGCGCCGGTTGGGGGAGGGATCGCTCGCGCGGTCGGCGAGCGCATTCAGTTCGTCGCTGACCTTAATCAGGCTGCCGGCGAGCGAGATTTCGCCGCCGAGTTCGTGGAGCTCTTCGAGGTAATAATTGAGAGCGCGAGCGCTCTGCAGGCGGATCGCCTCGCTGAGCACGCCGGCGGTGACAAAGGGGTTGCCGTCGCGGTCGCCGCCGATCCAGGAGCCGACGCGCAGGAAGGAGGGAATCGGCTTACCATCCCTACTCGCGCCCAGTTTGATCAGCGAATCCTCGATTCCCGCGTAAAGCCGGGGCAATTCGCGGAAGAACGTGTAGTCGTAGTAAGAGAGGCCGTTGGCGACCTCGTCAATCACGGTCAGGCGAGTCTGCCGCAGCATGTTCGTGCGCCAGAGGATCAAGACGGCACGCCTGAGGCGCTCCTCGTTGAGCCCGAGCTCAGCCTCGTCGCCGGCGACGTGTTCGCGCTCATCGAGCAGCTCTGCGATCTCAAGCTCCCGCGTCAGAGTGCTCTTGCGCCTCACTTCCGTCGGATGGGCGGTCAAGACCGGACTCACCAACGCGCGATCGAAGAACTCGCCGAGCGCGCTCGGCTCGACGCCCATCTCGCGCGTTCGTTGAAAGGTGTAAGCCAGCGAGCCGGGGCGCGGCGCGGAGCCGGCGATTGCGTGCGCGCGGTTGCGGCGGATGTGATGCTGATCCTCGGCGATGTTGGCGAGATGAGAGAAATAGCTGTAGGCGCGCACGATGGCGAGCGTCTGGTCGGCGCTCAAGCTGTCGAGCGTCGCCTCAAGCTCGCGTCGCGCGGCGATCTCGTTGTCGCGATGGAAGCGGATCGAAGCCCGGCGGATCTGCTCAACCAGCTCGAAAACCTCTTCGCCCTCCTGCTCCCGGACGGTGTCGCCGAGGATTCGCCCAAGCAGGCGGATGTCGTCGCGCAGGGGGACGTCCTTGTCGGAGTCATCCGTCGAGGGAGGAACGAGGTTTTGGATCCGGGCGGTGCGGGCCATCGGGCGCATCCGTGGCGAGTGTTGCAACCAATGCTGCACTGCGGCAGATTTTGGCGCAAGCCTGAAAGATAGGCAGATCCGGCGCGATTTGCGTCTTTCCGGCGCCGCCCGTTCTACTTGAGCAGCAGGGCTTCCGCGAGCCGGGCGCTAAGCGCGCCTTTATCCTTGAGTTCGCATTCGTAGACGACCAGCGTGCGCCAGCCCATCGTGACGTAAGCGGCGAGCGTCTTTTCGTCGCGCGCCCGGTTGCGGGCGATCTTGGCGCGCCAATAGGCGGTGTTGGTCTTGGGCATGCGCGCGCCGCGCGCGCAGTCGTGTCCGTGCCAGAAGCAGCCGTGAACGAAAATCGCCCGTTTGCGGGAGGCGTAGACGATGTCCGGCTTTCCCGGCAGGTCGACCCGATGCAGCCGGTAGCCCGGCGCCATCGGGCGCAGAAGCGCGCGAACTGCGCGCTCCGGGCTCGTGTCACGCGATTTGACCGCACGCATGACTGCGGAGCGGTCGTAGGTCACGCGGTCACCCGCCCTGCGACGCCCAGAATCAATCCTCGCCGCTGTCGCCCTCTACATCGGTCGCCAAGCCGAGCCGCTGCCTATGATATTTTTGCAGCCTCTCGAAATGTGCGTGGATCGCTGCGGCGATCCCCCTTGAGTTCTTTACTACGAGAAAATGCCCCACGATCTGACTATAATGTTCGGCCTGCCGCGGAAGACCGCGGAAGACGAAGTGCGGGGTCCTTCTTCTCTGCAATTTCGGCATCGGACATTACCTGGACCTTTTGGGACGGGTCTGTCGGATTGAATTGATTCGCTCGGGGTTTCGGTGCCTCACCGTCATCAACGTGGATCGTCCGTGAAAACTCATGAAACAACGCGTCTTCGAGAGGGCTGATCTCTGCTTTGTTTTTGACCCGGATAGGCCCAAACCCATGCGATCTCCAAACGTCGATCTGACGATTCCCAATCATGTCGCTTCTAGCCGAGGCCAAATGGCGGTTCACGCGCGAGCGAATGCCATCGACCGATTGACCAACGTAGATCGGAACCTAATCGAGGTCACAGAGTACATAGCAGCCGATTTCCTTTGTTGGCGTACGAACGGCGCGGCGACGAAAAGGTAGGTCGATCGCCATCTACCACTACTCCGCCGCGGCGAGCTCCAAGCTCTCGCAGTCCCGTAGCACAGGCTCAAGAACGTGCTCGGCGATATGCCGCACGACCGCCACGCACACGCCGTCGCCGCAGACGTGGTAGGCGTGGTTATAGCGCTTGGGAAGCAAGTAATCGTCCTCCAATCCCATGAGGCGCGCCGCTTCGCGCGGCGACAGCAGGCGCGACCTCACTGTCTTCCCTTCAACCACCAAGATTACCTGACGCGAGGAGCCGCCCGCTGGCGTGCGAAGACAGCCCGCCACATCGTCGAAACGAACCTCAGCACGCTGGCGCTTGATCCCATTTTCGTCTAGGCGGGTGCGTCTATACAAAGCGCCGATCACTTTGCGGCCGCTTCTGATCGCGTCAGCCACCTTATTGCGATTGAGCGGCGACATGAGGTCCAAAATGTAGTTCGTGTGAGCAGCGGCGTGCCACTTCACTGCAGTCGGCGCGTCTTCGATGAGCTCAGCGAAGGTGGAGTTCCGCGCCAGTGGGCACGGGATGCTCCACCAGATCCAATTTTGCTTCGCCGCCGTCGTGATGCCGGCATAAGCCTCTATGAGCGCTTCGGGATGCCAGCTTTCCTGCGGACCCTCGGCGATCAGTGAGGGCGGAATGGCTTGGTCCCCGCGAAATGCCATGAAAAAGACCCGCGGCCGCGACTGCGGCACGAAATGCGCAGCGTCAATCACTGCGGCTCCGAATCTATAGTCCAACTCGGCCAGCGCTGAAGCGATGGACGCGAAATCCCTTCCTTCGCGCGACTTCAAACACCCGTAAACGTTTTCAAGAACAATCGCGCTCGGTGCGCGTCCGTCTTGCACCAGGCCCCGGATCAGTTTCCAGAAGGGCCAAAACGTACCGGACCGGGTCGCTACCTTGTCGCGCTCCCGACCAAGCCCGCGATAGCTTCCGGCGAGCGACAGGTCTTGGCATGGAAACGATGCCCATACGAGGTCGACCGCGTGGACGGGCAGGTCCGACAACGCGAGGCTTGCAACGTCCTTATGCCTAATGTCTCCCGTGCCCCAGTTCGCCTGGTATGTCTGGACTTTCATCTGGTCGAAATCATTGGCGAACAGGCAGCGCCATGATTCTCCAAGGCCGGCGCGCGCCATCCCGCCGCCGGCGAAGAATTCGAGATATGTGCGCTCGAGCATGTTCGCGACTGATTCCTACGACCAAATTAAGCTGCACGACGCGAGCGCAAACAGGGCATGACTGCCGCGGTTGTGGACGCGATTGACGCTGCTGGCAACGCCAAGTGTCATCGGCGGATACAACTGTTCTCTCTCTGTTCATCATAGCTAGCCAACATCCAGTTGCAAGCCTTCGCACGCTGGCTAGGACCGAGACGCTGCGTTTGCCGCTTGACCCGCAGCCTTTTTTCGCTCGACCCCGGACCCAGCGTTCCGCGTTATGGAGCACGCCGCATTATAAGCCATTGCAACACTCGATTTGGCGAAATCGTTCGATTCGTGGCCCAATGATTTCAAATGCTTGCAGCTGCACTCGCGAACCCTTCCCTTCGTTGCTACGCGTCCCGGCTCGAAATACAACACAATCAGCGCTGTTCGTCCCGGCGGATGGGAAACGGCGCGGCTCGGTCGCCTTGTCGCTTGACCGCGGGCCCAGCGTCCTGCGTTATAGCCACCCATGACTGCTTTCGCCTTCCCCTTTCCGGCTCTCGTCTGCGACACCGGCGGCACCAACGTGCGCTTCGCGCTCGTCGGCGAGCCCGGAGCCCGGCTCAGCGACATCGTCCACCTGCACACCGGCGATTATCCGGGGCTGGCGGAGGCGATCGAGGCGGCGGTCCCCAAGCTCGGCGCGAGGCCGCGCTCGACGATCGCGTGCGGCGCAGGGCCAGTCGTGGGGCGGACGCTCAAGCTCACAAACGCGCCTTGGGTGATGGACGGCCCGGAGGCCGCGCGCCGCACCGGCCTTAGTCAAGGGTTGCTGCTCAATGATTTCGAGGCCCAGGCGCTGTCGTTGCCAACGATTCCTGAGGTTTGGGAACGACGGATCGGCCCGCTGCGATTCGGGGCCGAGGGTCCACAAGTGATCCTCGGGCCGGGCACGGGACTAGGCGTCGCGGCGCTGGTCGAGGCGGACGGACGCTTTACCCCGGTGTCGTCGGAGGCCTGCCATATTGATTTTGGCCCTGTCACGCCGGAAGAGTTCGCGCTCTGGCCGCATCTCGAGCGCGCGCACGGGCGCGTGACCAGCGAGAGCGTCATTTCCGGCGCGGGCCTCGCGCGCGTGCACCGCGCGCGGAGGATGACGCAGGGACTCGCCGATCCGCACGTCGAGCCGCCGGCCGTCACCGCAGCCGCGCTCGCCGACCCGGAAGGTGAAGAGGCGGTGAGTCTGAGGCTCTATTGGCATATCGTCGCCCGCTTTGCCGGCGACATGGCGGTGACCTTCGTGGCAACCGGCGGTGTGACGCTCTCCGGCGGCGTCCTTCCGAGAGTGGTGGATTTTCTCGACGAGGCCGCGTTCCGTCAGGCCTTCGAGTCCAAGGCGCCGGTCGACGGCCTCGCCAAGCGCATTCCGACCCGGCTCGTCACGCGGGAGGACGCGGTGCTGGTCGGAATGGCGGCGATCGCCTCGGCGCCTGACCGCTACGGCGTCGATTACGGATCCCGCGCGTGGGTCTAGGCATCGACCTCAGGGGTTCGTTCGAAGTCCGGCGTCGCCCATCGGGGGAGGCTCGAATGTGGCTTTCTAGCCGCGCTTTTGCCTTTTTTTTGAGGTTTGTCCCGGGAAATTGGGCGCGGCGCGACTCGAGGCTGACACGGTGGTAGGAAAACGACTTGGCGGGTTGGGGGCGGGGTTGTTTTTGTCCGTCGGATTGACCGGATCGGCCTACGCGGATTGCGGCTCCGACATGCAAAAGCTTGCCCAGGAGCGCAATATTCAGTTAGAAATTGTAAATAACTTCGCCAAGGCTTTTCACGGCAAGCCGTTAGATCCGGAAGCGTTCTGCGCGAAATCGGGAGGGCTAATCCGCGCTGAGAATGCGCTGATCGCGTACATGGAAAAGAACAAGGACTGGTGCTCGTTCCCTGACGAAGCGATCAGCCAACTCAAGGAACATCACGTCAAGAACACGCAGTTCACCAATAAGGCCTGCACTGTCGCGGCGCAGATGAAAAAGATGAAGGAGCAGGCGGCGCAGGGCGGCGGCGCCGGGCCGCAGGCTCAGCCGTTGCCCGCCGGACCTCTTTGACCGTCGCGCCGGAGCGGGCGACCGGCTTGCCGGACGCCCGGCCGATGAGCTTGGTGGTGCGGCTGACGCCGGACTTCGCGCTTCCCTTCGTTCAGCTCGCGCGTTTCGACCGGCCAGCCGGATGGCAGTTGCTGCTCGCTTCGTGTTGGCAGGCGACTGGGCTCGCTGGCCTCGCTCTCCATCGAGGACCTACCCTCTGGCATCTTGTTCTCTTTCTGATCGGCGCGATCGCCATGCGCGGCGCGGGCTGCACCTATAACGACATTCTCGACCGCAAGCTCGACGCCGGGGTCGAGCGCACGCGCAATCGCCCCTTGCCGTCGGGGCGCGTCACGATCGGCGCGGCGACAGCGTTCCTGCTCGCTCAGGCGCTGGTCGGCCTAGCGGTGCTCTTGTGCTTCAACCTGTTCTCGATTTGGCTCGGAATTGCCTCGCTCGGCATTGTCGCGATCTATCCGCTGTTGAAGCGGGTGACCTCATGGCCGCAGGCAGCGCTCGGCCTCGCCTTCTCGTGGGGGGCGCTGATAGGCTGGAGCGCCACCTTCGCCAGCCTCGCGCTCGCCCCGATCCTGCTCTATGCGTCCGCTTTCGCATGGACGATCGGCTACGACACGATCTATGCGCTGCAGGATGCGCGCGACGACGCCATTGTCGGCATCCGTTCGACCGCCCGCCTGTTCGGCCCGCGCGTCAAGCTCTGGGTTGGCGTTTTCTATGCCGCAAGCGCGGCGCTGGCGCTGGCGGCGATCGAAGCCGTCGGCGGGGGCGCAATCGCGCTGATCGGCTGGCTCGCCTTTTGCTCGCATCTCGCCTGGCAGGCGTCGCAAGTGGAGGGCGCGCACGCAGCGACGGCGCTGAAGCTCTTTCGCTCGAACCGCGACGCCGGGCTGATCCTATTCGCCGGGATCGCGCTGCAAGGTTGGCTAGGGTAGGCGCGCGCTTCGGAGGCGCGCGCAGCCCGCGGCGTCTTCAAGCTTTCGTGCCGCCGTCGACCGTCAGGCTCGCGCCAGTGATGTAGGAGGCTTCGGGACCAGCGATGAACGCGGCCAGGGCCGCCACGTCGTCCACGCTGCCATAACGGTTGAGCGCGGTGAGGGCCTTCTGGGAAAACGGCCCATTCGCCGGCGGCGGGATTGAGCTCGGTGTCCATCGTGAGCCGCCGTCTCAAGGGCGAGGAGCGAACGCTCGATCTGATGATCGGCTACCGCAAGGGCAACTCTTCGCCGATATTGAAAACTTTCCTTTCGCGAATTGATGGATTGATAGGCCCAGCGCCACAATCTGGCGCCAAATGACACGGAGGCCGGACCTGCCCCGTCACGCCCTCGTCATGCGACTCGATTAACGCGCTTCGACTGGCGTTTGATGGGAAAAGACCACGTGCGGCGACCGACTAACAATGCGCATCACGTCACGACCGCGGGGCTCAAGGCTGCGGTCCATCGCTCAAGGCCGCTGTCACGGGCGGGCGTGCTCGAGCGCCTGTTCACGATGGCGTTCAAGCGTCTGGTCTATCCTCAGATCTGGGAAGACCCAGTCGTCGACATGAAGGCGCTCGACATTGGCTCGGGGCATGAGGTGATCGCAATCGCCTCGGGCGGTTGCAACGTGCTCTCCTACCTGATGGCCGACCCGACCGGCGTCACGGCGGTCGATCTCAACGGCGCGCATATCGCGCTCGGTCGGCTCAAGATCTGCGCGGCTCAGAATCTGCCGGACTACGAGAGCTTCTTCCGCTTCTTCGGCCGCGCCGACGCGCGCGCCAATGTCGCGGCCTACGATCGTCGGCTGCGCACAAAACTAGACCCAGCCGCGCGCGCCTACTGGGACAAGCGGACGGCGCTCGGTCGTCGCCGCATTGGACTTTTCGCTCACAACTTCTATCGCCACGGCCTGCTGGGGCATGTGCTCGGCGCCGGCCATACGCTCGCGCGTCTGCACGGCCTCGATCCCTCGATCGTGCTTAGGGCCAAGACGCTCGACGAACAGCGCGCGCTCTACGAGAAGCGCCTCGCCCCGATCTTCGACAAGCCGCTCGTACGCTGGCTATTGAAGCAGCCCGCGTCCCTCTATGGGCTTGGGATTCCGCCGGCCCAATACAGGGCGCTCGCAGCCGATTCTCCACAAGGGATTGGCGCGGTCTTAAGCGAACGGCTCGAGCGGCTGGCCTGCGGCTTCGACGTCAGCGAGAATTATTTCGCCTGGCAGGCGTTTGGGCGCCGCTATGCACCCGGGCCGAACCCCGCGGTGCCGCCCTATCTGCAGAGAGAAAACTTCGAGGCGGTCCGCAGCCGCTCAAGCCGCGTGCGCTATGTCCAGCGGTCGTTCACCGACGTCCTGCGCGATTCGCCGCCGGCGAGTTTCGATCGTTATGCGCTGCTCGATGCGCAAGACTGGATGAACAACGCGGAGCTCACGGCGCTTTGGACCGAGATCACCCGCACCGCACGGCCCGGCGCGAGGGTGATCTTCCGCACCGCCGCGGCCGAGCGGTTGTTGCCCGGCCGCGTGCCCGACGACGAGCTCGACGCATGGCGCTACGATGAGGAACTGAGCCGCGAGCTTAGCGGCCAGGATCGGTCGTCGATCTACGGCGCTTTCCACCTTTACACGCTAAAAGGCGCGCCTGACGCATGACCGACGCCGCGGCGCTGATGGACCGAATGTATCGGCGTCAGCGCCACATCTATGACCTGAGCCGCAAATTCTATCTGATCGGACGCGACGAAGCGATCGCCCACCTTCACTCAGCTCCCGGCGACAAAGTGCTGGAGATCGCCTGTGGCACCGGGCGCAATCTCGTCAAATTGGCGCAGGCTTACCCTGAGGCACACCTGTTTGGTCTCGACGTCTCGAGGGAAATGCTGGCGACCGCGGCCACCTCCACCGCGCGCGCCGGGCTCGCCCCGCGTGTCGCCTTAGCTCAAGCGGATGCCACCGCTTTCGACCCGCAGGCGCTATTCGGCTGCGTAAGTTTCGAGCGCGTCATGATTTCATACGCCTTGTCGATGATCCCGCCCTGGCGTGAGGCGCTCGCCCAAGCGCTCGACGTTGTCGCGCCTGGCGGATCGCTTCAGATCGTCGATTTCGGCGATTGCTTCGGTTTGCCCGGCCCGTTCAAGGCGGGATTGCGCCGCTGGCTCGCCATGTTCGACGTGACCCCACGCGACGATCTCAGCGACACGCTCGAGGCGCTGTCCACCGAGCGCGGCATGACGTGCGAGATTGAGAAGTGGTTTCGCGGCTACGCGGTCCTGGGGGTCGCGCGGCGCGGAGGCTGACCGCGGCCTCAGCCGCCAAACGCGCGCGACAGGGTGAAGATCAGAAGCCCGACCAGCCCGCCGACCAGCGTGCCGTTGATGCGGATATATTGCAGGTCCTTGCCGACTTGCAGCTCGAGGCGGTTGACGAGTGTCGCGGTGTCCCAATTGTCGACCACCGCGGCGATATAGCCGCCGATTTCGGCCCGTCGGGGCAGGACCGTGCGCAGCGCCACGAGCCTCAGCCGTCGATTGACCCTCGCCCGGCGCGGCGCGTCCTCTTCGAGCCACCGTCCGAGCGCGGCGGCCGAGGCCACAAGCCACTGGACAATCGCTTCCCGGTGTCGAGGCAGATCGTCCCTCAGCGCTGTCTCCAGCTCTTCCCATAGCGCCCGGGCCTGCTCGGCGAACACCGGATTGGCGAGGATTTCCTGCTTCAACGCCTCGCCTTGCGCGCGCATCTCGGGGTCGTGCGCGAGGTCGTGGATCAGTTTCTCGACCAACGCATTGGCCTGCTCGCGCCATGGATGGTCGGGGTCGCGCATTTCCCGCAACGTCTCCGTCAGCCCGTTGACTACCTTGGCGGCGATCATGTCGTCGACCCATTTGGGGATCCAGCGCCAGGTTTTTTGCGCCACGTGCTTGACGATCGTCGCCTTATGGCGGGCGAGCGTTGTTTCTACGAAATCGAGGCCCTGGTCGAGCAGCGTCTGGCCCGCTCCCCGCGCCCACAGGATGGATAAGCCCCTCGATGCGAGCGGCGCTGCGGGGACCGCCTCGATCCCGCGTCGCGCGGCAAAAGAGACCCATTCGTCGGTCTCCGCTTTAGGCACGAGATCGAGCGCGTACGGAATGGCGCGTCCGGCGGCAGCCGCAACCGCCCGCGCGTTGCGCTCGTCTTCGAGCCACCGCGCCGCGAGACCGACAAAGTCGACCGACGCGAACCGCGCGATGGCGACGCGCGGGGAAAGGAAATTGTTGGTGATGAAGCGCCCCATCGCCGCGCCGATCCGCCGCTTGTTCTCGGGCACGACCGCGGTATGAGGAATCGGCAGCCCAAGCGGACGGCGAAAAAGCGCGACCACGGCGAACCAATCGGCGCACGCCCCCACCATGCCGGCTTCGGCGAAAGCGGCGAGATAGGGCGCCCAGACCCAGGTCGGCGGCGCGCGCCGCATTGCGAGATAGATCGCGGCCATTAGAACGAGTAGCATCGTGGCGATGGTGCGCATCCGACGCAGCTCAGCCCGGCGCTCGGCCTGGGTCTTGAAAACTTCCGAATATCCGAGCGGCGCGGGCTCGGCAGCCGCAGATCGGGCAAGCTCTGTCATGGTCGGCGATCATAGGGGCCGGCTACGCGCCGGCGATAGAACCTTTCCAGATGGCGGAAGTCAAAACGACCCCGGCGCCGACCGCACTAGCCATTTGCTGCTGAAACGCCTAAATAAGCCCTGCGGAGCTGGGTGGCGCGTCAGGACAACATTCCTCGGGGCCGTACGATCCCCATGGGGGCTGTCCCTGTCGAGGCTCGTGGGCTTCGGCATATGGCTCCCACCTACTTACGTAG
>Ga0209006_10004461_pt1 | contig 12697 bp, 9 predicted proteins | sample JacPin_JW_Ref_O2_FD_188567 | JGI IMG/M metagenome (GOLD analysis project Ga0209006, IMG submission 188567) | Forest soil microbial communities from Algoma, Ontario, Canada - Jack Pine, Ontario site 1_JW_Ref_O2 (SPAdes) (version 2) | ecosystem: Environmental > Terrestrial > Soil > Boreal...
CATCAATGGCGCTGTGGTGGCGCAGTTTGGGCAAGTGCATCCCGAAGTTGCGGCGGCGCGCAAGCTGCGGCAGGAAGTGTTCCTCGCAGAGTTCGATCTCGAGCAGTTGTACAAGTCCGGGCTGCGGCGGGTTCACTTCGCACCGTTGGGAAAATATCCCGCTGTTGAGCGCGATTTCTCGTTCGTGTTCGCCGACGACGTTTCGTTCGAGCAGATGAGGAGCGCAGTTTCCAACGCCGGTTTAACGGAGTTGCGCGAGTTTCTCCCGGTCGAGATTTTTCGCGGCGGATCGATCGCTGCGGGGAAATATTCGGTATTGCTGCGCGCGAAGTTTCAATCCGCGGAACGGACGCTGCGCGAAGAGGATCTCGTGCTGTCGTCTGGAAAGATTGTAGCCGCGCTGACCGGCTTAGGCGGAACTCAGCGAACGTAAGTCAAAGTCCCCACCCCTTCGACAACTCAGGGCTAGCTCTCTCGCAAAGAACCCGAGAAGGGTCGGGCACCGATCATGTCTGACGCAGTACGGCTCTGAGAATTTCTCGTCCCGCATCTTAACTTCTCTCTTGCTTTTTCGCCTTCTGTTCGCCAATAATGGCGCATGGCCATCACACGTCGACAGCGGGAAGTGTACGACTTCATTTCGCGGTTCGTGGCGGAGCACGGATACTCTCCGTCATTCGAAGAAATCGGCAAGGGCCTGGAGCTTTCGTCGCTCGCCACCGTGCATAAGCACGTCACGAACCTCGAAAAAAAGGGATTGCTGACGCGCGATTACAACCGCAGCCGCTCGATCGACCTGCTGCCTCCCAAGGGACGCCTCAAACAGGCCATGAGCGTGAATACTGGCCTGGTACTGCCCTTGCTGGGGCGCATCGCCGCTGGTCAGCCGATCGAGGCGGTGGAAAATCCCGAGACGATTTCGCTGGCGGATTTCGTGCGCTCGAAAGAAGTCTTTGTGCTGGAAGTGCGCGGCGAGTCCATGCAGGACGAGCACATTCTCGACGGCGACTACGTTCTGGTGGAAAAAGCCAAGACCGCGCACAACGGCGACATCGTAGTCGCGCTGGTGGATCTGACCGATGCCACGCTGAAGCGCTTCTACCGCGAAGGCGACAACATCCGGCTGCAGCCGTCGAATGCAACCATGAAGCCGATCATTGTGCCGGCCGCGTCGGTCGATGTGCAAGGCCGGGTAATTGGCGTGCTGCGGAAGTACTAGCAGTTAGTTCTCCGAGCGTCTCTTCATTGGAACCTCGCCTCCACAGCAATCTCCACGGCGACCGGTCGCCCATCCTTCTCGGCCGGATCGAATCTCCAGCTTCCAACTGCGCGAACGGCCTGTAAATCAAGGCCACAGCCCATCGGGCGGACCACGCGGATGTTCTGAGGAACGCCGGATGCGTCCACGACTAGCATGAGAATGACCGTTCCCCGCACATCGGCCGCATCTGCCGCATCGCTTAATTTTGGATCTTGTTGCCGAATTATTCCCGGAGGGCTTACGCCGGCTCCGACGTGAGTCACCGCGGGTCTCGGCGTATTTTCGGTGGCTGGATTCCTGGGTCCGGTTGAGGCGACTCCGGGGACCACGCTAATCTGAGGCGAAAAGTGGCAGTCGCTGTCCTTACCGCTGAGACCATCCGGAACGCAAGGTTTCCAGTAGGCCGGAACCAGTTCAGCGAAGGCGTCCTCCGTGGTGAGAAAGATTCTTGACATAGCAGCCTCGACCTGTTCGCTCGGACTGCCAGCCGATCCCAACTCGGCGCTAATCTCTAGCGACGGTGCGCGTTTCGTGCGTTTCGGTGAATCCGCGACAAAGTGGAAACCTAACCCTTGGCCGGCAACGACAAATAGACGCTTCGCCTTGATGGCGAGCCGCTGGCCAGAAAGTGAGATATCGCCTACCTCCACGAATCCGTCTTCGGTCCAGTCTCCGGAGCGGGGTTTGTCGGGCAGTCCTGTTGCGCCGTAGTGCAACCGGTAGCCCGAGAGAAATCCCCGCAGCAGAAGTGTCTTACCCTGGTACTGGTCGCGGAGATGCCGCTCCACGTCGGTGGCTTGGGATTCGGCAGGAATTGAAAGAAGAGTGAGGGAAAGCAACGAACAGATCGTCGCTCTACTGAGGATGACGAAGAATGAGCGGCGCATGCAGGTGAATTCTAGCGCAGTTCATCCGCGGAAGACACCAACGCCCGTGACGGATGCTCCATCAGTACAGGTGGAAACTGACCTCGACGGCAATTTCGGCATCCACCGGTTCGCCGTCTCTTTGAGCGGGATTAAACTTCCACATCTTGACGGTCTCCACCGCGCGCCGGTCCAGGCCGCAGCCCACGGGGCGCGTGATCCGAACCTTACCGACGACTCCGGTCTGATCCACCGCAATCTTCAGGACAGTTGTGCCCTGATATTTCGCCATCCGCGCTTCGTCCGAAAACTGCGGCTCCCGGTTATAGATGAGCTTGGGCGGGGTCAGGCCCTTGCCTGGGCGAAAAGTCCGCTCCGCAGTTGGATTCGCTGCCTCGGGGGATTCCGAAGCTTGTCCGGATGGGTGACGTACACCCGGAATATCCAGAAACTCTGTCGAGAACTGGCAACCGGCATAGAGTTTCGAGGGTTTCTCCGCCGCTCCCGCCAGTACACAGCCTTTCCAGTATTCCGGTACGAGTTCGGCGAAATGCTCCTGCGATGTGAGGAATATCCGACCCAACAGCGCATCGGCCCCGTCGTCAGTCACTCCGTCGGGACCAAGATCGGCTTCGATGCTGAGTTTTCCCGTGCCCTCGAAGTCCTTGCCTGCCTTTCCCGCGGGAGCCGGTATAGGGGAAAACCCGGCATCACGGACCCATCCCAAGCGCAGACGTCTCGCCCGGATGCTCAATCGCTGCCCTGACACTCGCGCCGCGTCGATCCGTACGACTCCGTCAACGGTCCAGTCTCCGGACGCCGCAGTCTTGGAAAGCTGCCCAGACCCGTCGTAGCGTAAAGAACCGCCTTCGTAGAAATTGCGCAGAATTAAGGTTTTGCCCTGATATCGATCGCGGAGATGTTGATCTAATTCGCTATCGGCTTTGAGAGGAACAGGGAGTTGCGGGATGCCCAGGCCGAGGACGACGAGGACATAAACGGTGAGCATTCGCCGGCCGCGCCGCATGGCTGTGTATTCTAGCGCAGTTCCACCAGTGAAGACACAAACGCCCGGGAATGATCCCGGGCGCTTGTTCGTAGCTGAGAGCTGAAAAGTTAGAGCCATTACCCAACGTGTTTGTTGAGGGCCTGAGCGATTGCCTCTTTCGGTTTGTAGCCGACGATCTGCTCGACCACTTGGCCGCCCTTGAAGACCAGCAGCGTAGGGATGCCGGTGACTTTATAGCGCATGGGGGTGGCGCTGTTGGAGTCGACATCCATCTTGCCAATTTTTACTCTGCCCTGATAATCATGGGCCAGTTCTTCGACAATGGGAGCGATCGCGCGGCAGGGGCCGCACCACGTCGCCCAGAAGTCTACGAGAACGGGCTGATCCGATTTCAGAACATCCTGGTCGAAGTTTGCATCGGTGACTTCGACGATTCCGTTGCCTGCCATTTTCTTTCTCCTCGTTGTAAACGTCGCCCAGTTGGCGGACGCTGCATCGAGCTGGCGTTGCCGGGCCTGACGATCTTCTGATTACTCCCGTCGGCGGGAGGCGCGCTACCTTTATCGTAGCACCGGAATTAGATGCAGCGGGAGTGGAGAAGGTCGCACGTAGGGGCTTATAGGGCTTTAAGCCCGAAAAGAGGGATAGAACCGAGCCGATTGCCCCCATACGTCCCTTCGGCGGGCTCAGGGGAAGATCGTCCTCCTAAAACGCGAACTTCAGCGCAGCTTGCATCAGTCGTGGAGAGGCGGCGCTGACGACCTGGCCGAACGATTGAGGATCGTTAATGTTGCCGTTCACCGAAGTCGGTCCGAAGAACTGCGTGTGGTTGAAAACGTTAAACGCCTCCAAGCGGAACTGCAGCGACTTCGATTCGGTGAGAGAGATGTTCTTCATCAGCGCCATGTCGTAGTTGTCGAGTCCCGGACCGTCGAAGAAGCGGCGCCGCGAATTTCCCGGAGTACCGACAGGCTGCAGGTTGAACAGTGACGTATTGAAATAAGATTTCCCGTTTCGCGGATTGGAATTCAGGTCGAGCGGTCCGGGCGTAAATTGTGGCTCGTCGACGCCAAAGTTGTTGATGCCGTTCGGCTCGGCGCCGAGCAGCGAGTTATCGCCGTAGTTCAAAAGTGTCACGGGAAAGCCGCTGCTGAAATGCGTGATGCCGGAGATCGTCCAGCCCTTGGTCCAATTGTTGGAAGAATTGAAGACTCGAGCGAACGGAAGTTCGTAGGCATAGCTCACCACAAAATTGTGATCTACGTTGAACGATGAGAGGCTGCGGCTGAGCGCAGGATTTACGGGATTGACCTCTTCGCCGACGTTCGAGGACTGATCGATCGACTTGCTGAAAGTGTAGCTGGCAAACACCTGCAAGCGTTTGCTGGTGTGACGCAGACTGAGTTCCAGAGCGTTGTAGTGAGAGTTGCCGATCGTGGCCTGATTTGTGTCGCTGCCGAAATTCGGCCCGAGCGGCCCCCGAGTTCCATTGGTCGTGCCCGCGGAGGTCTGAAACACGTTGCTCTCGCCAAACGGTCCACACGTCGCCGATCCGGGCAGAACCTGGCTCTGCTGGCTCAAACTCAGGCACAGCGCAGGATCTCCCGCGTTCGATTCCACCAGCACCAGCAGACGATGCGACTGATTGCCGACGAAGCTGGCGCTCAGCACGGTGTTGTCGCCGACCTGGCGCTCAAGAGAAAACATGTATTGCTCGGTGTACGGAATGCGATTGCTGACTGGATACGCAGGGATGCCGCTGATAGGCACGTATTGCGACCAGTCGAGCGTCGTATCTGGATGACTGGCCGAACTGTTCAGCGGCGCAAAGGTCACAGGGAAATACTGGCCCAGGTTTTGTTCATTTGAAGCGGTAACGAATGGATTGGAAAAAGTCGGAGGAGCGGGGCTCGTGTACGTGGTCCCGTAAGGAGCGTTGGCCGCGAGAACTCCGACGGTAAGCGCTTCGATGGATGTGTAGTAGAGGCCGAACCCGGCGCGAAGACTGGTTTTCGCGGGCCCGCCAAGAATCTTGCCGAGAAACGTATCCGTTGACATGTTCGGAGAATAGGCCAGGCCGATGCGTGGAGAAAATTCTTCTCCTGGAGGCGCGAGCGTCCGCCGCACTCCCGGGTCAGTCGGATACAAAATTCCGGGAGGAGCGCCGGGAAAGACTACCGACTGCTTGCCCGGTTCGGTAGTTGAAATCTGGTTGTACTTTTCGTACCAGGGCTCGATGCGATCCCAGCGCAAGCCATAGTTGAGCGTGAGATTCGATCTCGCGTGCCAACTGTCCTGCGCAAAAAGGCCGGCGTATTTGTTTCGTCCGTAAAACGGATTGAGCTGGCTCTGGTTGTATTGACTCGGAATGCCGAGCAGGAAATCGGCGAAATCAACGCCAGTCTCGCTTCCCGTGAACAGGAAGTTGCCGTTGAACTGCGCGATCGGATTCACATTGATCTGATCGTAGTGAAATTCCCCGCCAAACTTCAGGCTGTGGCGTCCGATAACCTTTGAAAGATTGTCGAGCACCTGAAACGTATTGTTCGCCTGCTTCAATTCATTTGTGTTTGTGCCGGTCGAGAAATTGTTGAAGACCAAGTTTTCGACGCCTTGCCCTTTGGGGTCGAGGACTACGATCGTCGGCGTTCCGTTCGAGACGAAACCCTGCGAGACAAGACTCACGCCAAGACCGCCGATCGGTCTGCCTAAATCGTTGAACGCGCGCATCACGCTGAAATGAGCTTCGTTCACGGTCGTGTTATTCACGGTCTTGGCGTCGCCCAGGCTAAACAGTTGAGCTTTCCCGAAATATCGCGCATTGAAGCCGGGCACGCTGGCTCCGCCTTGTGCGACCGGGTACGGATTGTTGAAAGAATAATCGTCGAGGAAGTAGTAACCCGAAATCAATCCCCACCCAGTATTGGCATCGATGCGTACGCCGGCTTTGTCGTCGCGCAGCGCCTGGTTGAACGCGGAGGTTGCGAAAGAGTTGTCCCCTGCATTCGGCGCAGGAATGTACTGCAGCAGGTTTTGTGCCGGAACGGACCAGGCGCTTTGCGGAATCCTCGCATTGGGAAAGACACATTGGGTATTGCTGGTGCAGGAACTGGCATAAGTTCCGCTTAGGTCGGGCATCATCTCGCCCTGAGTAAAGTAATAGCTCTCTCCGGGCGTAACGTTATAGCCAAAATTCTGGCTCAACGTGCTGGCCCACCCCATGGGGGGAGCCGAACTGGTGACGGTCGTGGGAACCGTAACGGGCTGGCCGTTGGGGAGAGTCTCGGTCGTGGTGAATGCCCCGGCCTTGTCAATGAGATTGCCGCTTCGATCTGTCGCGGACGGCACCGGGATCAATCCAGTGTCGACTCCCTGGCGCTGGCGCGTGCCCTGATAATCAGAGAAGAAAAATATCTTGTTCCGCTTGATCGGACCGCCGGCGGTCCCTCCGAACTGGTTTTGAATGAATGTGCCGCGTGTGGGAGAAAAATAGTTACGTGCGTCCAGATCCGTGTTTCGCAGGAACTCGAAGAGATCTCCGTGAAATGCGTTGCTGCCCGACTTGGTGATGACGTTAATCTGGCCGCCGCTGAACTCGCCATACTCCGCGTCGAAATTACTGGTCAGAATGCGGAACTCGGCGATCGAGTCGAGGTTGGGAATGATCGCCGTCCCCATGTTAACGTCTTCTTCGGAGTCGCTGCCGTTCACGATGAAGGCATTGGCAAATTCGCGCTGGCCGTTGATCGAAATCGTTCCGGGATTCAGATCCCCGGACGGCGAGAGCGCGCTCGCCCCCACATCCTGCACGGTATTGGAAGTAATGGAAGTAGAAGGCGCTACTCCGGCCTGCAGCGATAGAAGATCCGTATAGCTGCGGCCGTTCAGGGGCACGGCATTCATCTGCTCGCTGTTAATCACTTCTCCTACCTGACTGCTGTAGGTTTCCAGATGAACCGAGCTGTCACTCACCGTGACTGCGTCGCTCCGCTCGCCGACCGGCAACACAATATCGATCAGAAGGGCGCTGTTGGTGTCGAGGACGATTCCGGTACGGCGGTAGGGCTTGAAGCCGGACTGGTTCGCTTCCAGAGCGTAATCTCCAACCGCTACGACGGGGAAAGTGTAGGTGCCGTGATCGTCCGTCGTAGTGGATTGCCGGACCCCGGTGCCTGTGTTGACCAACGCAACCGATGCTTTTGCGATCGCCGCGCCGGACCGGTCCTTTACCGTTCCTGAAATACTCCCGCCCACGCCTGCCCAGGCCGTCGTCAGCAGGCACGAGAACAAGAACAGGTTGCGCGCGAGTTTGGAGAAAGTTCGCGTGACGAACCCGGACAGAACCTGATATGATTCCTTCTCTAGTTGCGAACGCGTCGCATCTACGGGGCAAATGCATTCGACAATGTAAGCGGACTGCATCATAAGGGAATATTTTTGAATCCAGATTAGTTGCAACAGGGTCGCATCTAACGGACATTCATATTGCGGGACGCCTCATCATCCCGTCAAGTTCTGGCGCGAGATTTCGTCGCACAGCAGTTGCGACAACTTGCCACGATAGGAGATGCGCTATGCCACTTCCTCAAACCGAAATGCCGGGCCGGTTGCAGGCCCACTTCGCGGAGCGTGGAATCCGCATGACGCAACAGCGGCGTGCCATTCTGAGCGTCATGGAAACTGCCAGCAAGCATCTCGATGCCAGCCAGATTCTTCGTAAAGCACAGAAAATCGATGCCAGCGTCGACCGCAGCACGGTCTATCGCACGCTTCGACTGCTGAAGCGCCACGGGTTAATCGACGAGCTTGACCTGATGCACATCCACGGCGAGGGACATTACTACGAGCGCAAATTGAATCGCGACCACATCCACATGGCGTGTCTGCGCTGCGGCAAGATCATGGAATTCGTCAGCGACATTTTTGAGAAGCTGAAGGCGCAGGTGGAAAAAGATTGCCGCTTCCGCATTGTGGTCTCGCGGCTGGAGATTGGCGGATATTGTTCTGCGTGCCGCGGACCGCAATAGCCGGATCGCAATAGTAAAGATTGTGATCGCCGGGAAGTGCCGGCTCAGGTAAGCAGAAAAAGCGCCCAAGACTTTTCAGTCCAGGACGCCCCGGCAGCCCTCCCCCAGAACTGCCAAACCACGAGGTTGATACTAGGGTCACCTCTGTTTTGTGTAAACGTCACTTCGGTAACAGCGAGCCGCGAACTGGAAGAGTGACACGGCAGAGAGTGAGATGCGCGGACCAGCGATTCCAGCGCGCGAGAGAACTGGAGAGTGACGGGCGCGGGATGACTGGAAAGCAATGTGGCAGAGCGGCGCTTCAGCGCCGCGTACGCTCGCCACATTCAAAGCGGGCTTTAGCCCCCGCACCCGCTATTGTTTCTGCCAGGTCTGCCCCGCATCGCCCGTGCTCCAGACTTCAGCGGTGGAAGTTCTGATCTTGCCGTGCTGAGCGTCGGAGAATTCGACTCCAACGATGTCGCCGGTCAGCACCATCCCGCCTGACGCAGGGACTACCCGGGTCCACTCATTGCCGGCATCGACGGAATGATAGAGGATGCCGCCGGAGCCCCCGGCCCAGACCTGCGGGCCAGTCGCTGCCACGGCCCGGAATACCAGAGCAGGGGAAGCGGCTGGAGAGGCAGCCGGGGCAGCAGCCGCGTCCTTCGTCTGCTTCTCTTCTTTCTTCGAGGCGCGCGAATTCTCCAGGATCTCGAGGCTTGTAAAGTTCCTGCCCTGAATCGGTGCCGCACTCACATCCACGTTCTCCCAGCTATTGCCCTGGTCAATCGACCGCTGCAGTCCGCCCGCCGCCGTGATGGTCCAGCGAGGCGGGATCGCATGCGCATCCAGAACTACAGTTTCCATCTGACTCTGCGCGGCCATGACCGTAACTTGCGTACTTTCGGCAGGCGAGGCGGTGGCAGCCTTGGCCTTGTCCACCTTGAACGCAGCTTCATCGGATGATTTTTCGTTGGATGATTGGCCGCCGGTCGACTCCTGCCCGCCTGCTTGAGCTCGCAGAGTCGCAGTCGAAGCTTCGGTTTCCATCTGTGGAGTGGACGCCTGCACCTCTACCGTTTCGGAAACTGCAGGAATATTGTTCGCTGCCGGGTTCTGGGATTGCTGCTTCGCGACCGCCGACGGAGCGGCCGGCACAGGGACCAGTATTCGCGCTGGCCCTGCTTGTTGCCATTGGGCCGGCATCTTGGGTCCGCTCTGAATGGGTCCGCCGCGGGACCTGCCTGCTGTGTCAGCAACTAAAGCTCCATGGGCTATCTCACCAGTCGCCGCCTTCGGCGCTACGAGCATCGTTTTCGGACGACCAGCAGACAACGAATCCCCCGAGCGCGCGCCAGCCGAATCCTTGTCCCTTTCGCTGTCGCGTTCGCTTTGCTCTCGTGCGGGTTGTTCGCCGTGCGTCGCTGGTTCAGTTCTGGACGCAATCGCGACTCCCTCGGGTAGGGATTGTTTTGCAACGAACGCTGCCCGCCCAGGCCGCCGCTGAAATTGCAACACTCCGAAAGAAGCGACTACAACAATTCCAGCGGCCACCAATCCCCAACGCAGCGCGGGCCATGCCTGCCAGGGACTGCGAACGGGACTCGGCGCGGGCAACATAGCCTCGGTTTCGGGTAACGCCAGCGCGATCACGTCGCGGCAGTCTCCGCATCGGGCCATGTGCTCCAGCACGATCGCGCGTTCGAGTTCGGGCAGCGAACGCTCGGCAAAGGCAGTCAGCACGTCCGTGTCAGGATGACTTCCGACGGGTGGCTTGGCCTTCAGCCGCTCACGCACGATATTGGGGACAGTTTGCATTTCAACTTCTAGCTCTTAACGTCGGCTTCCCAGTTTCTGGTTTCCAGTTTCCCACCTATCCCGGGCCCTCACGGGCTGGGGCCTCCACTCTCTTTTCAGAGAACGCTCCGGATGAAGAATCTTGCGCCAGGCTGCGGCGGATATCCACCTGCAAATCTCGGACGTCAACTTCGAGCGCCTCTTCGGCCTGGCGGCGCGACATCCCGCGGCGGCCCAGTCCCACAAGTATCTGTTTGCGCAGGGATTTAGCCAGCTTGTCGAGCTTGCGGCTGATGGTGGACTCGTGCACGCCGAGCATGCGGGCGATCTCCGCCAGGGTGCGCCCGTCGAGGTAGTACGCGCTCAACATGAGACGGTCTTCCCCGGAAAGATAGGCAATGGCTTCATCGGTGGCGTCGGCGAGTCGCGAGTCGGCGGGCGCCACCGGCTCGGGATCGGGCGCGCTGAACTGCACTCCGTCTTCGGATTCTTCGTCGAGACTGACCAGGCGCTTCGTCTTGCGATAGCGATTAATGTATTCCTGCGCCAGCACGGTACGCAGCCAGCCTTCGAGCGATCCGCGGCCGGTATAGGAACTCAGTTTCGAAACGCGCTGGCCCTCGCGCGTGGTCGTGCCGTAGAGGTCGGCGTACAGGGTGTCGGCCAGATCGCGAGCCGCGGAATCTTCATGGGCAATGCGCAGCGCCGACAGGTAAAGCTTTTCACGGTAGCGCGTCAGGAAAATTTCCCAGGCGGAATTGCTGCCGGCAGCGCAGGCCCGGGCGAGAGCAAGTTCGTCGACGCGGAGGCTCAATAAAAGGGTGCGGATTTCGGGCTCGGCAGTGGCGCCGTGTTTGGCGCCGATCTCGCAGAGGATCACCGCGAAAGAGTCGCGTGTAAGCCCGACGCTGTCGCCGCCACTCTTGGCATGCAGCTCCGTCAGCAGGTCGCTAACGACGCGCTCTACGTCGGAAGTGGGCTTGCTGGAGATCATGCGCTGGATAACTTGTGTCGTCCCTCCGGGACTCGTTCCGGTTCCCACACCCAGCACCGAAGCGCTGGGCTACATTCAGCCGCCCCTTGAATGGCCGCCCGATCTGAGCTACGCCTGATGCTACCAACTTCTTAGACGCTCCGAGCGTGAATTTTAACCGCAAGGGGGACGCACACTTTCGTTCTTCCCCCGAAGGTGAGATGGGCGGCGGGAAGCCTTATCTACTCGCAGACGGCGGCGAGTGGGCCGGGAATCCGTACCGGCCGGGCGACGTCCCCGCTTCTCGCGCACCTGAACGCGCGCGAAACAGGGCACCCGCCGTAAATCGCACGTGCTCGCGCCATGGGGAGGAGCGTTATGAATCCGAAAATGTTTGTCGCGGTGATGGTGCTCGTGATCGTTAGCGGGCTGGTGGTGCTGGATCAACGGCAGGCTCATGCAGGTGAAGTGCCGGCGTCCGGATACAAAGTACTGGATCCGATCCGGCATGGAAACCTGACGGTGTTTCCGGTGGTCGCGGGCAAGAGTTATCCGACCGGTGAGTTTTTGACACTCGACGAAGGGCTCCGCTCGGGAGAAGTCGTGGTGACCGAGGCGGGAGCGGTACAAGGGTTGATCCGGCGCCATGCCACGCCTGCGATGCGCGATGGCGCGCAGGTGAACCGATTGGTGCTGGTTAACAATTCGAAGCGGCCATTGCTGCTGCTGGCCGGCGAAATCGTCAGTGGCGGAAAGCAGGACCGCGTGATCGGCAAAGATCGCATCATTCCCGCAGAGAGCGATCCGGTGGACCTGAGCGTGTTCTGCGTCGAGCCTGGACGCTGGGTCGCGACCAGCGCGCATTTCGGCGCCTCGGAAGCGATATACGGCGGAGCAGCCGGGGGAACGGTTGGCGGCCCGCTGGGCGCTACCAGAGTGGCTCCTCCCATGGCGATGATGGCGCAGCCCTCGGTACGCGCCAAGGCCATGGGCGACAAAGATCAGAACGAAGTCTGGGCCGAGGTGCGAAAGCAGCGGGCGGCCGTGAGCGAAACCGTCGAGGTGCAGGGCGCGGTTCCCGGCGTAGCAGATGAGATTTCACGGACGACTTCCTACGCCAAAGTGATGGAAAACGGCGAAGTGAGGAAGCAGGTGGACGCCGTCGCCAGGCCGATCGAGCAGAATTATCAGAGCCTGATCCGGCAACTGCGCGATCGCAACGCGGTCGGCGTGGTGGTCGCGGTCAACGGACGCATCATCTGGGCCGACATTTTCGCCAGCACCGAGTTGCTGGGAAAATACTGGCCCAAGCTGGTGCGCTCTTACGCGTCAGAGGCAGTAGTCTCGCGCGCGAAAGACATCGATGTCGGCGTGAACCGCGCCCAGGCCTTCCTCGAAGATATGGAGGGCGGCAGAGAAACGATTGAGAATGAGCCGGGAGTCTATCGTCACACCGAAGTCAACGGCGACGGCTTCAAAGCGTTCTCGCTGACGTCGTTGCTCCCAAAGACCGGCTTCGACGTTCACGTAGCAAAGATGGGAGTAAGCAAGCACGGTCTAGAGCAAGCACGATTCCGTCACCACGACGCATGGAGCCCGGACGCCCTCGTCCGGGGTGCGAAGCATGGGCAGTAACGATGCTGCAACCGAATAGTAACGATGCTCTCGCCGAATGCTTCCGAGGCGCTGGCGGGGTGGACGAGGGCGTCCGCCCCTACGCGAGCGGTTAATGTGACGGGCTTTTCAGTTTTGGCTTGCGTACCAACTCCGCCAGGCTTCTGC